>Ga0196964_10001510_pt1 | contig 11816 bp, 11 predicted proteins | sample S1_10metaG_FD_148615 | JGI IMG/M metagenome (GOLD analysis project Ga0196964, IMG submission 148615) | Soil microbial communities from Anza Borrego desert, Southern California, United States - S1_10 | ecosystem: Environmental > Terrestrial > Soil > Desert | place: USA: California | collected...
TCGCGATACCCGACTGAAGTGCGAAGTACGAAGTACGAAGTGCGAAGTGCGAAGTTGCCTCAGGTTTGTGCGCCGCGCGTCCGGTGAGCACGGAGTAAAAACCAGACGCAACTTCACACTTCGCACTTCGTACTTCGTACTTCGTACTTCGTACTTTCCAAGACTTCGTACTTCGAACTTCGTACTTCTCGTCTACACTGGAGGGAGTGCAGGAGCCTCTGACATGAAGTCCCTCGCCGAAAAACCCAGCCGCCGCCAGCCGCGCGCATCGAACGGCAAGCATCGCCGCGTCAGCGAAGAGGAATTCCTCGCGCTGTACGGCGGCGAAGACGACCGCGCTGAGTGGGTGGACGGAGAGGTTATTGAAATGTCGCCCGCGCGGCGCGACCATAACAATACCATTCAGTTTATCAGCACGGTGCTTCAAGGTGTGGCGGAGAGGTCCAGTCGCGGGGACGTGTTCATCATTGAGTTTCTCGCGAGACTTCAAACGCCGCCCAGTCTCAGGCATCCCGATATCGCCTACGTGTCCGCCAGTCGCGCAGCCATCATTCAGGATACGTATATCGACGGCGCGCCAGATCTGATCGTGGAGGTCACAGAACCCGATTCGATGTCTCGTGATTTTCGCGAAAAGTTCTGGGACTATGAAAGCGCAGGCGTGCGCGAATACTGGATCGTCAATCCGGGGAATCAGAAGCTCGAGGCGTACCGCCTCGAACGCGGAAAGTTCGTGGCGATTCCTGAACGCCAGGGCCGTGTGACATCGCACGTCGTCAAAGGGTTCTACCTGAAGCCGGAGTGGCTCTGGCAGCGGCCGCTGCCAAGCGCATTGAAAGTCTTGCGCGAAATGGGCGTGATCAAAGGCTGAGTTTCTGTCGGAGACGTTTCGATGAATGCAACGCTGCGGGTGATTGTTCTGCTCGCCCTCGCGGGAGGCGCCGCGTTCGCCGCTGACATCCAGCTCAAGACGGCCGACGGACAAACGCTGCAAGGCGAGCATCTCGGCACGCGCGACGGCATCGTGAAGCTGCGAACGAGCTTCGGCGTGGTCAATATCCCTGAGAACAAAATCGTCACGATCACGGCGATCAAGAGCACCGAGCCCGCAAAAGAAAAGAAGGAAGAGGGCGCCGAGACGGCAGCGACGTTTCCGGAGGTGAAGCCGCCGGTCCTGACGCAGCTTGTTTCGAAGCGGCTTGCCGGACGGAAGGAGCCGTCCTATCGCAAGGACGAGCGCATCGAACTGCACCGCATGGTCCGGAACTTCGCCGAAAGCAGCAACGCGTCGCGGCAGAAGATCGTGCGGCGCTTGAAGGACTACGGCACGACCGCGGACCCGTTCATCGATGCGGCGTATAATGAAATTGACGAGATACCGGAGAAAGTCGAACTGCTCGCCGCCGCCGCGCAGCCGGGGCGGAATCTTTCGGTGCTGCTCTTCCTTCACGCGCACGACGCGGCGAAGGCGTACATGAAGCGCGTCGCCGACGAGCCTTCCGCGCTGCCGCCGGATTACGTCTCAAAAAGAGACCGCGAGAGCCCGCTCGACAAAGCCGATCTGCTCAAAGCCGCCGCCGGTTACGTGCTGACGGTCGAAGGCTATGCCTCGACAGCAGGCGGTCCGCTGAACGCGCTGTTCCTGCTGGACGTGTATCGCAAGCGTTACACGTCTGATGAAGAGGACCCGCTGCTGATCGATCTGGGCCGGGACAAGTCTCGGCTGGCGGCGACGGGAAACGACGCGACGCGTTCAAAATCGGCGTGGACGGGCGAGGACCGGATCCTGCTGGCGGAGCTCGTGTTTCCGTGGCTCTTCCGCGACAACGCGGACCTGAAAAGCCTTTCCCAGGAGTTGCTGAAGAAGATCCTGCCATCAGGCCACCCCAAGTGGGACGCGCCGGAGGAGGACTGGGTGGCGTGGTGGGAAGAGGCGAAGGAAGGTCTGCGGAAGTAGCGGTATATCACTCCGCTTTCAGGCCTTCCGGATGCTGCAGATCGAAAATCACCGCGTACTTGTCAAAGTACACAGGCTTCCACGCGCCGCTACGCATCTCCGGGTAGTTCACATCCGGGCTGTGGTTCTTGAAGATGGCATACCTGGCGTTGAATTTCTTCCGCAAGCCTTTCGCATCCAATGGAATGGCGCCCTTGCGCATGTTCTCGAGCCACACCGCAGTCTCGGGGTCGTACCGGTAGGTATAGGAGGGATCCAGCCCCCAGACAAACCGCCTGCGGTAGCAGTCGTAGTACAATTCCGGGAAATCGTGCCACCAAAGGTTCACCAGCACGTCGCCGGGATTCGTCTGCTTCTCGAGCCAGCGCGCGGCGAGCTTGTAGCGGGGCGGATCGGCGGTCAGCGCGCCGTCACGGTACAGCATGTATGAAGAATGAACATGCGCGGCGGCGAGCAGAAGGCACCCGGCGATCATCACAGCAATCCGTTGCCGCGGCCGGCCTGGCAGCATTAGCTCCTCGAGCGGCGTTTCGCGCAGCAGATCGCGCGCGCCCAAGGCTAACGCCAGAACGAACAGCGGCACGGAGTACTCGCAGAACCGCGCGTAGACCATCAGCATCAGGTGCCAGAAGACGGCGGTAAAGAGCACACCGTGGAACTGCGGCGACATTTTCTGCTTCAAACGCCAGCCGGCCAGGAGCATGCCCGCCAGCAGCGCGTGATAGAGCGGAAAGCGCAGCAGCAAGTGGCGGGCGCTGTAGGAGTACGTCTCGTCACCCTGCCGGATCGCTGCGCCCGCATCAACGGTGCCGAACCAGATGTCCTGCAGGATGGTCATCAGGTTCTCGTAAGTGTGCGGCGAGTACGGATGGATGGCGAGGCCGAGCGCGACGCCGATAAACGCAGCGAGCGGTGACTTCCAGTCCAGGCCCCCGCCGCCGAACCACTGTCCGGCCGCATAAGGCATGGCGAACATCACCAGCACGAGCGGAAACGAATACGTCCACGCGTAGAGGAATCCAAAGGCGAGGAGCAGCTTCCAGCGCTGATGCATCAGCAGATGCATCCCGATCAGCGCGAGAGAGATGCTCAGAACGTGAGAGCGGATCATTTCAAGACGGCCGAGAAAATCGCCGCCCATGCACAGCGGAAGCGCGAGAAAGAGCGCGGGCCATGGCACCTGATTCCTGCGCAGCACCCAATAGAGCGTGGCGAAGATGAGCAGCACAGAAGCAACCTGGAAGTACCGCGCGCCGTTGGCCGGTTCGGCGACGTCGCGGCAGAACGGAATCATCAGGACGTGGTAGAGAAATTCCTTGTCGCAATACTGGGTGGTCCAGACGCTGCAGACGGTCCAGGGAAACTGCGACGAGACGCCCATCTCCGGAAGCATCTGCGCAAAGCGGACGTGGTAGTAGCCATCGCGCTCAGCCAGTCCCGGCGCCGAAAAGCGTAGGGCTCCAAAGAAATACACGACGTAAACAAGGACGAGGAGCGGCAGGAGCCACGAAGGAAGCGCGCGTTTTTCCTGCATCGGGCTCACATTGCGTTATAAGTAGTCTGGTGTCAAGCGCTTGAGGTGAAACGACGCCGCTCAACCGTTCGATGTGGGAAAGCACATAGCGTAAATCTTGCGCGCAAGAACCGTTTCCCGCTGATTCATACGTAGCAGACGGATGGTTACGCCGGCGATACCTGAAAGGGGTTCCAGCACTCCGTCGTTCAGTCTGAAGTGCTCCGCCCAGCGGTCTTGACGCGGATTGTAAAGCCTGATGATCGTCTTCGTGGCGGGTTCAAAGCCTGACAGGTTAGTGCCCTTATAGAGATTGCAGATCGCGCAAGCCCAGGCAAGATTATCAACGTCGTCGGTTCCACCGTGAGACCTTGCGATCACATGATCGACCTGCAGAGTAAAACCGGTGAGCGCCTCGGGTACGCGACAATACTCGCAGAACCCGGAGGCACGGTGGCGAACGACTTCGACGATTGCATCGGGGACAATGCGGGTCACGCTTGCGGTTTCAATGCGAGCAGCGCTTTGGCTTTTAGAACGCGTATTACAGCTTCCGCGGCCACGAACCGCTGCAGTTCTTCGTGTTCCTCAGAGCTGAGCGATCCAGCCCGATTGCGGTCTAGCAGATCAGACAGCCGGTGTTGCGCTTCAGCGGGAAACCGGAAGCTGACCAGTTTCGCAGGCTCTAGGGGCAACTCATCCAGAAGATCGATGTACGCAGTGCTCATCAGCTCACCTCACTGCACAGAATACCATAAGACAGGTCTATTAAGTGATCTTTTTGACCTCAATAGGGAAATTTTAAGTATTAGGTATTGCGCCGCTTAAAACATCAGATATGGTCCTCAGACCATAACTGAACACACCGCCAGATAAAGGGAACGATCATGGCCAAGAAAGAAGAGAAAGCCCCCCGCAAGGAAGTCGACATCGAGAAGGCCCGCAAAGCCGAGGCGCTCAAACGCGCCGTCGATCTGATCGAGCGCCAGTTCGGCAGCGGCGCGATCCAGAAGCTGACCAACGATGGATCGAAGAGCATCCCCGCCGTCTCGACCGGAACGATGGCGCTGGATCTGGCGCTCGGCGTCGGCGGCGTTCCGAAAGGCCGCGTGATCGAAATCTTCGGCCCGGAATCCAGCGGCAAGACGACGCTCGCGCTGACGATCGTCTCGAACGCGCAGAAAGATGGCGGTGTCGCGGCGTACATCGATGCCGAACACGCGCTCGACCCGCAGTACATGAAGAAGCTCGGGGTGAAGCTTGACGAGCTTCTCGTCAGCCAGCCGGACACCGGCGAACAAGCACTCGAGATCTGCGAACAGCTCGTGCGCTCGGCGGCTGTGGACGTGGTGGTGGTGGACTCGGTCGCGGCGCTGGTTCCGAAAGCGGAAATCGAAGGCGAGATGGGCGATTCGCACGTCGGCCTGCAGGCGCGCTTGATGTCGCAGGCGCTGCGCAAGTTGACCGGCGCGATCGCGCGCTCGAAGACGATCGTCATCTTCATCAACCAGATCCGCGAAAAGATCGGCGTGATGTACGGCTCCCCCGAGACAACTCCCGGCGGCCGCGCGCTGAAGTTCTACGCATCTGTGCGCATCGACGTACGGCGCATCGGCACCCTTAAGGAGGGTGAGACCGCGATCGGCGCCGTCTGCAAAGCGAAGGTCGTGAAGAACAAAGTCGCGCCGCCGTTCAAGCAGGCCGAGTTCGAGATCATGTTCGACCGCGGCATCTCGTGGGAGGGCTCACTGCTCGACATGGGCATCCTCGGCGGCATCGTCGAGAAGTCCGGCGCGTGGCTGGGCTACGGCGGCAACCGGTTGGGTCAGGGGCGTGAAAATGCCCGCAAGTTCCTGATTGAAAATCCCGCAGTGGCGAAGGAAATTCATGAGAAGCTGCTCGCGCAGCAGGAACAGCTTCTGAACTCGAACGAACTGAAAGCCGGTGAAGAGCGCGCAGCGCCGGCCGCCGTCGAGGCCTGATCCGATCGTCTGGGCTCCGCGTGATGCGGAGTCACTCGCCGTGGGGGCGATTCCTATGAAACACCCGAGGCTGCTGATGTCGGCGTGTGCTCTCGCGGTGTTTTCGTGGCAATGTTTCAGCGCAGAACCCGAACAGAAAGATCCGAAGCCGCAACCGGTCGTCGCCATACCGGGCTTGGCCGCGCCGGACTCTCTCGACAACGACCCCGACATCGAATTCGCCTCGCGCCTGGAGCGCGCTTTTCAGAAACTCGCGCGCAAGGTCGCCCCGTCCGTCGTCAGCCTGAACGTGCACGTCCGCCCGGGCAACTGGATGGACGAGCTGCGCCGCATGAACGAGCACTTTGGCGGTCCGGCGCCCGACACCTTCAAGGGCTCGGGCGTGCTGGTCGAATCCACCGGCATGATCGTCACCAACGAGCACGTCGTCCGCGGCGCTGACAAGATCATGGTGACGCTCTCCGACGGGCGCGTTTTCCCCGCCGAAGTTTGCGGCTCCGATCCACGCAGCGACCTGGCGATGATCAAGCTCACCGGCGACGACTTGCCAAAGAATCTGCCTTGCGCTGAGATGGCCGACTCCGACCAGGTCGAAGTCGGACAGTACGCGATGGCGGTCGGCAATCCATTCGGCCTGAACAACACCTTCACCGTCGGCGTCGTCAGCGCGCGCAAGCGCAACATCTCGGAGCAACGGTTTCCGAACGAAGTCTTCTACGGCAACCTGATTCAGACCGACGCAGCCGTCAATCCCGGCAATTCCGGCGGGCCGCTGTTCAATCTGCGCGGCAAGCTGATTGGCATCAACACGATGATCTTCACCAAGACCGGCGCATCGCAGGGCTTCAACTTCGCCATCCCCGCCAACCACCTGCAGAAGCGCCTCGCCTACTTAAAGGTGGGCCGCGAGATCGAATACGGCTGGCTCGGCATCCGCCTCGAGGACCTCGCGCCTGGGCAGAAGACGTTCAAGGTGCCCGACAATAAGGGAGTGCTGGTCAACGCGGTGATCCCGAACACGCCGGCGGACCGCGCGGGCTTGGAGCAAGGGATGGTGATCCTCGATTTCGACGGCACGCGCGTGAGCAACTCGCACGACCTGATGGCGGTCATCAACGAGACTCCCGTCGGCCACAGCGCGAAGGTCAAGGCGATCGATCGTCTCGGCAAACTCGTCGAACTCAGCGTGCGCGTGTCTAAGCGTTATGCCTCGCAAGTCCGTGCGGCGGTGCTGGGGCTTGAAGATGATGAAGCGACGGCGCTCGACGCCGATCCGGAGCAGACACCATCCCGGGTGGGTGTCCCCGACGCACGCGCGGACAAGAACACGTTTCTCTGGCGCGGGCTGCAGGTGCAGGAAGTCGCGGCCGATGCGGCGACGAAGCGACCGGCGCGGCTCGAAGTCGTTCGCGTGCGAAAGGGAACGCCAGCCGACCGCGCGGGGCTGTACGAAGGAGCGACTTTGACGGAATTGAAACACGCCGGAAGCGACGCGATCCAGAAGTTCTCGACGCTCGCCGACTTCAAACGCATCGTGGGCACGATCACGGGCCCGGTTTCCCTGTATGTCACGCTTGACGGCTATGTCACTGTGGAAGAGAAGTAGGCGTGTTCACCACAGAGCTCACAGAGATCTTTGAGAGCTGTTCGTGGAACTCCCAAGAGCCAGGAGCCAAGAGCTAGATGACTATCGAATACATTTCCGAAGGCGGAGACGTGACGCCCGCTGTTGTGATATACGGGCGGGACTGGGAAGCGTGCCAGAGCCTTGAAGAAGGCTTTCAGCATCTGGCCGAAGGCAAGGTGAAGCAGGTTGCTGTCCACCTGATCCCAAAGTTCGAGTCGAGAGATGGAATCAAACTCATCGCACGCGTCGGTGAGAAAGATTCCGGCGTGACGTCGTCCAGCGCAAAAGATTTTGAGATCTCCCTGACGAAGCAGTCGTGGGCGCGAACAGCCCAGGCGCTTCAGCCGTTCTGCCGTCCGCTGCCTGAGGACGACGACACGGTCGCGCATCTGGATCGTTCCGGAAAGATCGCTCTGACGATCGCCACGGAAAAACTTTGAGGAGTACGGCAGTCATGATCAAAGGCGTGCACACGATGTTCTACTCGTCCGATGCCGAGGCGACGCGCAAGTTCATCAAGGAGAAGCTCGGATTTCCGCACTGCGACGTGGGCGGCGGCTGGCTGATCTTCCAATGCCCCGAAGCGGATATGGGGATTCACCCGGCCGAGAAGACAGCGAAACTTGGCGAAGGCGCTCCCGGCGAACACAGCATCTCGTTCTATTGCGACAACGTCGAGAAAACGGTTGCTGACCTGAAGAAGAAGGGCGTCGAGTTCACGCACGGCATCGAAGACCACGGTTTCGGCCTCGTGACGTTCTTCAAGATGCCCGGGGGCGTGAACGTGATGCTGTACGAGCCGCGGTATGAGAAGAAGTTTTAGCCCACGCGCCGGGACGGGTCTTGCGCCGCTACTATCTCAGCACATTCCTCGCGATGATGCTGCTGCTCGCCGGCAGCATCGGGCTTTGGTTTAAGCGGCAGCCTTGGAAGCTTCAGTGCGAGTTGCCGCACGGCGCCACCGTATTTGATGCTGCGTTTTCTTCTGACGGCATGCTCCTGGCAACCGGAGATGCCGGCGGGTTTCTACGTATCTGGGATATTTCGGCAGGCCACGAGATCCGAAAAATCGATACCGGCAAGATTTTTGTGCTGAAGGTGCTGTTTACGCCGGACGGAAAGCAAGTCGTGGCGGCCCACCGAGACGTTACCGTTTTTGACGTCGCAACCGGACGCCAAATTTGGCGCGCGGGTCCGCGTGCTTCCCTGGATAGACAAACTTCTCAAGAGATTCGACTGGAAACTCAAAACGCGTTTTCAACAGTTCAGCGCCTAACGCTCACTCCAAGCGGCAAGTGCCTGTTCTTGTATCACGAGTCATCTGCTTTCGTCTGGACGCTCTTTTCAAATCAGATCAGCGAACTCAAGCCGCCACGGCACAGCGGAGGAATCCTAAGGCTTCAAGGTACGCTCTGGAACGCGGCAATTTCAGAGGATGGGCGTTACGTGGTCACTGCAAGCGAGGATGGCGTCAGCCTCTGGGATGGAGAAAACGTCGTCTCCCACAAGGCATCCCCCGTCTACGCGGTCGCGATCACACGCGATGGACAGCTCTTTGCCGCGGGTGGAAACGACGGCTCGATTTCGATTTGGCATCGTGAAAGCGGCCGCCAGATTCAGACGCTCACAGGTGGACATGCAAAGTTCCTTGCCGACCTGGACTTTTCTCCAGACGGAGAGTGGCTGCTCTCCACCAGCGACGCTGAAAGCAAGGCGGTCATGTGGGATGTAAAGTCTGGAGCGAAGCTTTCCGAGTACGCATCCACAACCAGCAAAGTGTACTCCAGCTGTTTTTCGTCGGATGGAAACCGCGTCCTCAGTTTCGGCGATAGAGCAACCGTCTGGCACCCACCTACCGGCGAGATACTGAGTGAGTTCCCGAGACATGGAACGAACCCATTGCGCGCTGCAAAATTTTCCGATGACGGCCAACGTGTCGTTACTTGCGGCGATGATAAGCTCGCACGTGTTTGGGCCAGAGTACGCGAGGAGCCTTGGTGGGGCTACTTCCTCTTGCCCGAAGGCTGGGTCGCGTTGGCATGCGGGAGCTTTCTTTCTGTGCGGGCCTTGCAGCGATTCGTCGCACGCCGCTCGGCGGCCTAACGCGTCCTCACATTCTTCCAAGCTCCCGCATACCTTCGAACAAGACCTCTCTACTTCTGCTCCCCCAGCAGCACCCGATAAATCCTCTCCCCCACCGGCAGCACCTCAGCGCCGAGGCGTTCCAGATCCACCTTCGCCGGCTTGAGACCCTCGAGCCCCGGCTCGAGCTTCGCGCCGACGTCGCGGACGGGGATCTGCTTCGCGCCGTTCTCTGCCAGCCACTTCTCCGTCTCGGGCTTCAGCAGGAAGTCGATGAACTTCTTCGCGTAGACCTGATGCTTCGCGTTTTTCAGCAGCGAGACCGTGTTCGGAATCAGGTACGCGCCGGGATAGCTCGACGTTTGATCCGGCACAACAAAGTCGACCGGCTTGCCGCGCTCCATCGCTGAGAACACATCATCCGTGTCCGTCAGCCCCAGCGCGAAGCTGCCTTCCGCCACGCGATTGCGCACGTCGCCGTTGCCTTCGGCGAGCACCACGCCGTTCTCGCGCCAGGCGCGGAACATCGCGAATGCTTTCTCTTCGTCCTCGTGGACAAGCGAGACCAGATGGCTGCGCGTCGTTCCAAAGAGCGGCTTGGCCACGCAGAAGCGGCCCTTGAACTTTGGATCGGAAAGTCCTTCGAGCGTCGTGGGCACTTCGTCACGTTTGAGCAGGTTCGTGTTGTAGATGATCACGCGCGCGCGGCAGCCGAACGCGGTCCAGCGGCCCTGCTTGTCGCGCCATTGCTCCGGAATGTCCTTCGCGCGTGGCGAAACGTAAGGTTCGAACACGTCGGCGTTCGCCAGCACCAGCGTTTGAGAAAGCTCTGAGTTCCAGAACACGTCGCCATCCGGCTGCAGCCGCATCTGCATCAGGCGCTCGGCCATCGCCGTCGTCTTCACCGCTTCACCGTCGGTGCGGTGAACGATCTGAATGCCGCTCTCTTCTTCGAACTTCTTGAACAGCGGCAACGCGAACTCGGGGTCCACAGACGTGTAGACCACGACGGTCTTTTCAGAACCCGGTTTTGAGCTGAACGCCAGCAGCGCGCCGGCGAGACACATCAGGAGAAAAAGGACGGCGAGAACAGCGCGAAGAGCGAGAGGCACTTACTTGTCGCCCCCAGCCGGCGCCGGCGCGTTCGCCCCTTCTTTGACCTTCGAGAAGTAATCCTTCACGACTTCGCGCGCGTCGCTGGGGATGCGTTCGAGCTCCAGCGAGCTGCTCGCTTCCTGCTCGGCGGCCTGCAGTGCTTTCTTGAATTCGACCGGCGCTTCGCCTTTCGCGCCTTGTCCGCGGAAGTGTGAGATCCCCGTGATCGCGCCGCTCTGCAGCTGTCCCTTCACTTTCTCTTTCTGAAAAGTCGCATCGCCGTCCTGGTACGGGCGGTGGCCTGAGCCCGGACCGCCACCGAGGCCGTCGCCGGGCTGGCCGCTTGGCTGGCCGCCTTCCTGGCCCTGGCCGCCGCCGCGCGCCTGACGGCCCTGCTGGCCGCCTTCCTGCCCGCCCTGGCCTCGCGCCATGCGGCCTTTGCCCTTCATGTTGTTGCCGCTGCCCTGGCCTTTCTTCGCCTTCTTCTTTCCTTTGCCCGGCTGTCCACCGGCCTGCTGGCCGCCCTGCTGACCTTCGCCCTGCTGGCCCTCACCCTCCCCTTCCCCGCCTTCCTCGGCCTGCAGCGCTTCGTCGACACCCTCTTCCATTGCTTCAAGCTGGTCCATCTGCTCCTGCTCGTCTTCGTTCAACTTCGCATCGTTGTCTTCTTCCAGGCGCTCGAGTTCCTCCGCTACATCCTCGAGTTCCTTCTGCAGGTCATCGCCCAGTTTCTTGCTGCCCTTGCCCTGCCGCTCCAGCTGTTTCTGAATCTCTTCCTGCAGCGCTTCAAACTCGGAGGCTTCCATCGTCTTCTTCGAAAGCTCCTGCAACTGGTCGCGCAGCGCTTCGTCTTCCGCCAGCGCCCCAGCGAGCTTCTCCACTTCTTTCTTCAACTTGTCGAGCTGCGCTTTCTTCTCTGCGTCGGTCTTGCTCGCATCGTTCAGGATGTCGTCTTTGATCTTCTGTGAGAGCTTGCGCAGTTCGCGCGCCGCCAATCCCGGATCGCCCATCTTCAGCGCCTCGGAGACATCCCGCGTGAGCGCCGTGTCTTCGAGATTGAGGTTCTCGGCCTTGAGCTTCTCTAAACGGTCAAGGAACTCCTTACCCTGCGTCAGCTTTTCCTGTTCTTCGTGGATCTCGCGTTTGAGTTGGCCGAGGCCGATCACGGCCTCTTCAGGGTTGCGCTTGCCATCCTTGAGTTCCTTCGAGATCTGGTCAGCCTTCTCGAGCAACTGCGTCAACTTGTGATTCGCGTACTGCTCGTCCGTGTGTTCTTCGACCTTGCGCTTGAGGTCTTCGAGCTTGCCATCGAGCTTCTTGGCCATCTTCTCCTGGATCTGCTCCGCCTTCTTTTTCTGCTCCTGCTTCGCGATCAAGCCGAGCTGGTCCTGGAACGGCATCCACTGGTACAGCGCACCGCAGGCAAGCAGCGGCAGAATGGCAAACGGGGCACCTTTGGGCGTCTTGATCGGAAACGCCGTCTCGACCTTCAGCCCCTGCAAACGCCCGAGCGCTTCTGCAAAGAACGCTTCGCTGAAAGCCGCGTTCTGCGGATCGTCA
>Ga0196964_10001511_pt1 | contig 11815 bp, 10 predicted proteins | sample S1_10metaG_FD_148615 | JGI IMG/M metagenome (GOLD analysis project Ga0196964, IMG submission 148615) | Soil microbial communities from Anza Borrego desert, Southern California, United States - S1_10 | ecosystem: Environmental > Terrestrial > Soil > Desert | place: USA: California | collected...
GTACAGGGTCACCTCGCCCTCGACCGCTACCGCCGCCTTCGAGACCACGAGGTGGGAACAGCGGCTCGAACCGCTGCTCCGGCGGCAGTCGACGCAATAGCAGTGGCCGCCCATCATCGGCTCGGCCGTCGAGCGATATCGGACCGCGCCGCACAGGCAGCCGCCCTCGAACTTTACCTCCATCACCCTCCTCCCGGGTTTGACCGCGCCTATAACGCGACGGTAACTTGTCAATTGCAAGTTACAAGTGACTCAGCCGTGGATTTTCCCAGTGCCTCGTTCCGGATGCCCCATAGCCACCGCCCTGGACCAGATCGGCGACCGGTGGACACTCGTGGTCGTGCGCGACCTGATCAACGGCAAGGCGCGTTTCGCCGAATTCCTCGCCTCGCCCGAGCGGATCACCACCAACGTGCTGACCGACCGCCTGGCCACCCTCGAACGCGACGGCCTGGTCGCGAGGCGGCGGTACCAGGACCGGCCGCCGCGGTACGAATATCTGCTCACCGAGAAGGGCGCCGCCCTCCTTCCCGTGCTGCAGGACCTCTGCCGCTGGGCCAACCGCTTCATGCCGGAGACCTGGCGGCCGCCGGAGAGCTTCATGGCCCCGCGGTGATCCCTACCGCCGCGCGCGCATCGCCGCGGCGACGCGCCGGGCGCGCTGCGCAGCCTCCGCCTCCAGCGCCTCCCAGTCGGAGACGTAGCGCTGGGCGAAGCCGTCGACCCCGTAGCGGCGGTACTGTTCCACGTGCGTCAGCTCGTGGGCCCAGAAGGCCGGGTCCTGCGCCAGGCGCTCGTCGGAGAACAGCACCACGTCGTGCAGGGTCACGGCGCCTTCGCGGAAGTACCAGCTGACGAGCAGGCTGCTCATCGAAGGGCTCCGCATCGGCGGGCGCCATCGCACCTGGTTGAGCACGGCGGAGGAGAAGTAGGGCGACAGGGCCCGCACCACGTGGGCCGGCGGACGGCGCACGCCGGCGGCGTGGGCCCGGTCACGCGTCATGCGGATGGTGGCGGCCAGGGCGAGCGCGGCCTCGGACGGCAGGCGGCGGCCGCGGAGCTCGCGTTCGGAGCGTCTCGCCGCTTCGCGCGCGGCGCGTTCGGCGGCTTCGCGGGCCTGCTGGCCCGCCTCGCGGCTGCGTTCGAGGGTGTAGTCCCAGTCGTCGCGCCAGGACGCCGCCGCCGGCCCCGCCCCGACCAGGGCGGCGGCGAGCGCCAGGCACGTGGCGGCGGTTCGAAGACGCCTCCCGATCATGCCGCCAGTGAGCCCGAAATTTGCGGCGGGCGCGAGGCCTGGCGCGGGCGGCGCGATGACGCGCCCTACCGCCCCCAGGTCTCGGCGATGTCGAGCCCGTCGGCCTCCGGAGGCGTCCCGCCGCCCTGCCCCAGCGCCCGCTGCATGAACACCACGTCCAGCCAGCGCTCGTGCTTCCAGCCGACGGACCGGAAGGTCCCGGCGTCCTCGAAGCCGCAGGCGCGGTGCAGCGCCGTGGAGGCGGCGTTGGCGCTGTCGCCGATCACCGCCACCATCTGGCGCAGGCCCATGGCTTCGCAGCGTTCGATCAGGGCGGTCAGCAACGCCTTGCCCACGCCCCTCCCCTGCGCCCAGTCCGCGACGTAGACGGAGTCCTCGACGGTGAAGCGGTAGCCGGTGCGCGGCCGGAAGGCGGTGCAGGCGCCGTAGCCGGCGAAGCGGCCGTCGATCTCGGCGGCCAGGTAGGGCAGGCCCAGGGCCTTCACCCCCCGGAAGCGGGAAGCCATCTCTGATGGGGGCGGCGGGGCGTACTCGAAGGTGCCCGAACCGTGCAGGACGGAGTGGCCGTAGAGTCCCGCGATGTCGACGATGTCGGCCTCGGTCGCGTCGCGGACGATCATGGCCGTTCCCAGCCCCGGTCCATGGCCCAGACGGCGAAGGCGTAGTCGAAGGCTATCTCCTTCAGGAAGTCGAAGCGCCCGGACGCGCCGCCGTGGCCGGCCTCCATGTTCATCTTCAGCAGCACCGGGTCGCCCGAGGTGGTGTGGGCCCTGAGCTTGGCCGCCCACTTGGCCGGCTCCCAGTAGGTCACCCGCGGATCCGACAGCCCGCCGGTCGCCAGCACCGCCGGATACGGCCTGGCCGCGATGTTCTCGTAGGGGCTGTAGGCGGCGATCACGTCGTAGGCGGCCTCGTCCTCCAGCGGGTTGCCCCACTCGGGCCACTCGGGCGGGGTCAGCGGCAGGGAGGCGTCGCTCATGGTGTTGAGCACATCGACGAAGGGCACCACCGCCAGCGCCGCGCCCCACAGGTCCGGCCGCATGTTGAGCGCGGCGCCGACCAGCAGGCCGCCGGCGGAGCCGCCGTAGATGGCGATACGGCCCCGCGAGCCGTAGCCAGCCTCGATCAGCGCCTCGGCCGAGGCGACGAAATCCGTGAAGGTGTTCGGCTTCCTTTCCTTGCGCCCGTCGAGGAACCAGCCGAAGCCCTTCTCCGAGCCGCCGCGCACGTGGGCCGTGGCCCAGATCCAGCCGCGGTCGACCAGCGACAGGTGGCGGAGGGAGAACGAGGGCTCCATCGCCAGGCCGTAGGCGCCGTAGCCGTAGAGCATCAGCGGCGCCGACCCGTCGAGCGGCGTGTCCTTCAGCATCAGCACGGTGATCGGGACCCGTTCGCCGTCCGGCGCGATGGCGGACAGTCGTTTGGCGACGTACCGCGCGGGGTCGTGGCCGGAGGGGATCTCCTGGGTCTTGCGCAGCACTCGCCCGCGGCCGCGCATGTCGTAGTCGAACCATTGCCGGGGCGTGGTCGGCGAGTTGTAGATGAAGCGCACGGTGTCGGTGGCGAACTCGTAGCCGGGGTCCAGGCCGAGCGCGTAGGCCTCCTCGTCGAAGGCGATCTCGTGCTCCTCGCCGGTCGCCTTCTCGTGGACGACGATGCGGTCCAGCGCGTCCCGGCGCTCCATGCGCACCAGCCAGTCGCGATAGGCGTGGACGCCGGTGACGAAGACGCCCGGGCGATGTGGAAGCCACTCGCGCCAGCCGGCCTTGGACGGGTCGGCCTCGTCGGCGACCATCAGCTTGAAGTCGACGGCGCCGTCGGCGTTGGTGCGCACGATCCAGTGGTCGCCCCAGTGCTCCATCTCGTAGCGCACGCCGGTCCGGCGCGGCTCGACCACCCGCGGCGCGGCCTCGGGGTCCGACGAGGGGATCAGCAGGGTCTCGCTGGTCTCGTGGTCGCCCGCCCCGATCACGATGTAGGCGTCCGAGCCGGTGCGCCCGACGCTCAGGAAGAAGCCCGCATCGGCCTCCTCGTAGACCAGCACGTCCTCCCCGCCTCGCGCCGGGCGGCGGAAGACCCTGGCCGGCCGGCCGTTCTCGTCCCGCCAGACCCAGAACAGGAAGCGCGAGCAGGCGGAAAAGGCGAACTCCCCTGTGGAGCTGGCGACGACGGCCGGCAGCGTCTCGCCGCTCTCCAGGTCGCGGACCCGGATGGCGTAGTACTCCGACCCCTGGTCGTCCTCGGACCACGCCCACAGCCGGTGGTCCGGGCTGTGACCGGCGGCGGCGACGTTGAAGTAGGCCTTGCCGCTGGCCAGGCCGTCGACGTCGATCATCACCTGCTCGTCGCCCTCGCCGCCCCGCGGCCTGCGGGCGAAGACCGGATGCTGCGCGCCGAGGGCGAAGCGGCTGTAGTACTCGAACGGCCCGTCGGGCGCGGGGGCCGAGGCGTCGTCCTCCTTGATGCGCCCCTTCATTTCCTCGAACAGGGTCTTCTGCAGCGCCTCGGTCGAGGCCAGCAGGGCCTTGGTGTAGGCGTTCTCCGCCTCCAGGTGGGCGCGGATGTCCGGGCGCAGCACCGACGGGTCGCGCATGACCGCCTGCCAGTTCTCGTCCTTCATCCAGTGGTAGTCGTCGACGCGCCGGCGCCCGAGCTGCTCGATGATGTGGGGGACCTTGGCGGCGGCGGGCGGCGTGAGGCGGGTCATGGCGCCCTCAATACCGGGGCGGCGCTCGCGTTCAAGGCGCGGCCGCTTGCGGGGGCGGCCGGCGGCCGCTCAAATGCGCGCGCGAACCGGCGGAGCGAGTGCCCATGGAGCCCGATCTCACCATCGAGCTGATCAACGCGACGGTGCAGATCGAGCAGCTGGACGGCGCCGGGGCGCGCACGGTGGGCACCGGGTTCCTGATCGATGCGCCGCGGCCGGACGGCAGCCCGCGCACGGTGCTGGTCACGGCCGCCCACCTGTTCGAGCGCATGCCCAGGGACGAGGCGCGGATCGGCTGGCGCTTCGCCGGCTCCGACGGGACCTGGCGCTATTCGCCCGGGCCGCTGCCGATCCGCATCGCCGGGCGGCCGCTGTGGACCCGCCACCCGGCCCTGGATGTGGCGGTGATGGAGGTGCGCGCGCCGCAGAGCTTCGTGCGGGCGGCCATTCCGCTGGCCTGGCTGGCCGATGCGCGCTCGTTCGAGACCTGGGGCGTGGGCCCCGGCGACGAGATGATGACCGTGGGCTATCCGCTGGGTCAGTCGTCCAACCGGGCCGGCTTCCCGATCCTGCGCACCGGCCGGGTGGCGTCCTATCCGCTGACGCCCATCGACCAGTTCCCGACCTTCCTGCTCGACATCACCGTGCTCAACGGCAACTCCGGCGGGCCGGTGTTCATGGCGGGCTACGGGCGTCGGCGGCCCGGCACCGAGTATCCCGCCGACGGCGCCTTCATCGCCGGCGTTCTGACCAAGCAGTTGGAGCTGGAGATCGGCGTCGTAACCCACGCCGTCCACGTGCGCGAGGCGATCGCCCTGCTCGACGGCCCCGAGCCCCTGCTGACCACACGCCCAGCCCCCGACTAGCGCCTCCGATGCCGCCGGCTGCGCTAGCCGGCCAGGGCGTCCGCGCCCAGCGCCTCGAGCGCGGCCGCGCCCATCGCGACCTCCGCCGCGTGGCCCGTGGCGTGCGGCAGCACCGCGGAGGCGTAGACGCGCAGCAGCTCGATCTTGCCTTCGAGGAAGGCGGGATCGCCTTGGCCGTTGGCGAGCCGCATAGCGGCGCCGAAGGCGGCCCGGGCCAGCATCAGCCCGCCCGCCAGGTCGCCCATCAGCCTAAGATAGGCCATGGAGCCCGCCTGCACGTCGACGGCCGAGGACGCCTTTCGCTCCAGTAGCCAGCCCGTCGCTAGCTCCGCGGCCGAGACGGCCGTGGCCAGGGCCGGATAGGCCGAGGCGATGCGGGGGTCCTTGGCCTGCTTGACCAGTTCGGCCGTCTGCCGGACCTCGGCGATCAGGGCGCGGGCCGCTTCGCCGCCGTCCATGGCCAGCTTGCGGCCGGTCAGGTCCATGGCCTGGATGCCGTTGGTCCCCTCGTAGATCATGGCGATGCGGGCGTCGCGGTAGTGCTGGGCGGCGCCGGTCTCCTCGATGTAGCCCATGCCGCCGTGCACCTGGACGCCGGTGGAGGCGACCTCGACCCCGAGATCGGTCGACCAGGCCTTGGCGATCGGCGTCAGCAGGTCCTCGCGCGCCTTCCACTGGCGGCGCGCTTCTTCCGTCCGGGCCGTGCGGGCGAGGTCGGCGGCGACGGCGGTGGACAGGCAGATGCCGCGCGCCGCCTCGATCTTCGCCTTGGAGACCGCCAGCATCCGGCGCACGTCGGGGTGGTCGAAGATCGGCGCGTTGGCCTCTCCGGTCCACGGCGAGCGCCCCTGGCGGCGGTCCCGCGCGTAGCCCAGGGCCTGCTGCCAGGCCCGCTCGGCGATGCCGACGCCCTCGACCCCGACGGCCAGCCGTGCGGCGTTCATCATGATGAACATGTGGGCCAGGCCCTGGTTCGGCTCGCCGACGAGCTCGGCGGTCGCGCTCTCGTAGGCCATGACGCAGGTCGGCGAGGCGTGGATGCCCAGCTTGTGCTCCAGCCCGACCGGCCGGAAGGCGTTGCGGGCGCCGAGGGCGCCGTCTTCGCCGACGAGCACCTTGGGGGCCAGGAACAGCGAGATCCCCTTCGATCCCGGGGGCGCATCGGGCAAGCGGGCCAGCACGAGGTGGAGGATGTTGGGGGCGGCGTCGTGGTCGCCCCAGGTGATGAATATCTTCTGGCCGCTGAGGCTGTAGGTCCCGTCGCCGTTCGGCGTGGCGGTGGCGCGCAGGGCGCCGAGGTCGGAGCCCGCCTGCGGCTCGGTCAGCACCATGGCCCCGGTCCATTCGCCGGAGACCAGCCTGGGCAGGTAGAGGCTTTTCTGCCGCTCCGTGCCGACCGTCTGGAGCGCCTCGATCGCGGCCAGCGACAGCATGGGGCAGAGGGTGAAGGCCATGTTGGCGGCCTGGAAGGTCTCGAAGCAGGCCTGCTCGAGCGCCTTGGGCAGCCCCTGACCGCCGTGCCCGGGCTCCGCCGACAGGCCCGTCCAGCCGCCCTCGGCGAACAGCCGGTAGGCGTCGGCGAACCCTGGCGCGGCGGTCACCGCGCCGTTGGCGTACCGTGCGCCCTCGAGGTCGCCCTTGCGGTTCAGCGGCGCCAGCACCTCGTCGGCGAACTGGCCGGCGGCCGCGAGCACCGCCTCCATGGTCTCAGGGTCGAAATCCGGAAAGGCGCCGGTTTCCGCCAGGCGGCCCGCCTGGGCGACCTCCGTCAGGCTGAAGGCGATGTCGCGGACGGGGGCGCGGAATGTCATGCCGGAACTCCGAGGGGCTCCCTCCGCTTCTAGCAGCGCTGGAGGACGGGTGAAGGGCCCCGCGGGCTTCCGCCCGGACGTCGTCGCGCGTATTGGAGACTCCGATGGCCGAGCTTCGCGAGCGCTATTCCGCCTTCACCCTCACCGTCCACTGGCTGACGGTGGCCCTGGTGCTGACCCAGCTGCTGCTGCTGTGGGTGGCGCACGAGGCGGACCGCGACATGCGCGGCTTCTGGATGATGGGGCACAAGTCGGTCGGCATGACCATCCTGGCCGTCACCCTGGTGCGGCTGGGCAGCCGCCTGGGCGGCCACAAGGCCATTCCCCTCCCCGACATCACGCCCAAGTGGCAGAAGCTCGCCGCGCGCACGACCCATGTGCTGTTCTACGTGCTGCTGATCGCCATGCCGCTGGCGGGATGGATCGCCTCCACGGCCGGGGGCCGCCCGATCGTCTGGTTCGGCCTCTTCACCATCCCCGACTTCCCCTTCACGCCCCCCGACAAGGGCTTGGCCGACAGCATCTACGAGATCCACGAGACGGCCGGTAAGGTATTGATCGGCCTGGTGATCCTGCATGTCCTGGGCGGCCTGAAGCACTACTTCGTGGACCGCGACAACGTCCTGCAGCGGATGCTGCCCTTCATCCCGAGACGCCCGGCGTGAGCGATGAGGCCGAGCGCGCCGCCGCGGCGCTGGCGGCGGGCAAGCTGGTCATCCTGCCGACCGAAACCGTCTACGGCCTGGCCGCCGACGCCGCCAACGCGGAAGCCGTGGCGCGCCTCTACGAGGCCAAGGGGCGGCCCCGCTTCAATCCCCTGATCGCCCACGTGGCCGACCTCGCCGCCGCCGAACGCGTCGCCGCCTTCGACGCCAGGGCGCGAGCGCTGGCCGAGGCGTTCTGGCCCGGGCCGCTGACCATCGTGGCGCCGCTGAAGGACCCACTCAGGGTCTGCGACCTGGCCCGGGCGGGACTCGACACCGTGGCCGTGCGGGCCCCCGCCCACCCGCTCGCGCGCCGGGTCCTGGAAGCCTTCGGCCGGCCGGTCGTCGCGCCGTCCGCCAACCGGTCGGGCCGGCCCAGCCCGACCACCTTCGCCGACGCGGTCGAGGAGACCGGCGCCGCGGCCGCCATGGCCCTGGATGGCGGCGACTGTCCGGTGGGCCTGGAATCCACGGTCGTCACCGTGCTCGAGGACGTCCGGCTGCTGCGGCCGGGCGCGGTGACGCGCGAGGACCTCCTGGAGGTGGTCGGCGCGGTGGCCGAGGCCGAGGGCGACGCGCGGCGCTCGCCGGGACGCCTGGCGGCGCACTACGCGCCGGACGCGCCGGTCCGGATCGAGGCGATTTCGGCGGCGCCGGGCGAGGCCTTCATCGGCTTCGGCGACGTCGGGAGCGGCGACTGGAACCTCAGCCCGTCCGGGGATCTGCGCGAGGCGGCGGCCAACCTTTTCCGCATGCTGCGCGAAGCCGACCGCACGCGGCCGTCCGGCATAGCCGTGGCGCCGGTGCCGGACCGTGGGTTGGGCGAGGCGATCAACGACCGCCTGCGCCGCGCCGCCGGCCAGGTCGGCTAGCTAGGCGGCTTCGTCGGCGATCACGCCGGTCGCCCGCAGCACTTCCAGCGCCGGGGCCAGGCGGTCGCCATAACGGCGCCAGCGCCCCACCGCCGAGCCGTACACGGGCTGCCGGACCTGGACCGCCGAGGCGGTGGCGACCACGCGCGGCTGTTCGTGGAACGCCAGCGAGCGGGCGTCGTAGGGCAGGCCCGCGAAGTCGAGCAGCCTGCGGGTCTCGCCTTCCTGGTCGGCGACCAGCTGTTCGTAGCCGATCTCGTAATAGCGGTCCGCCGGCAGGGTGCGGCGCCAGTGATCGGCCAGGGCGTGGAACAGGGCGTAGTGCACCGCCGCGTGGCGCAGGTCGTAGACCGACGGATAGACGTGCGGCCAATGGAAGAACATGTGGCGGAAATAGCTGACCACGCTGTCCATCGGATCGCGGCGCAGGCAGACGATCCTGGCCTTCGGCAGCGCCTTCAGGATCAGGCCCGCGAACAGGATGTTGCCGGTGGTCTTGTCGACGAAACGGGCGGTCTTGCCCGACAACGGCCGGGTGGCCTCCATGTAGAGCCGGCCCAGCCGCCCCATGTCGGTCTGGGCCGCGCCGGCGAACACCGCCGGATCGAATACGGTCGCCTCCGCCGCCGCTCCGGAGAGGTGCTTGGCCAGGACCGGGAAGATTCCCAGCTCCCCGCCGGACGTCACATCGGGGTGCGCGCACAGGATGGAATCGATCAGGGTGGTCCCCGTCCGCGGCAGGCCGACGACGAAGATCGGCTCCTCGGTCTCGAAGCCCGGTCCGGTCGCCGGGACCTCGGCGGCGGCGCGGGCGGCGGCGAAGGTCGCGTGCTCGCCCGAGGCGGAATAGTCGGCCCGTCGGCCGCGCTCGGCCTTGGCCTTCACCAGCCAGTCGAACGAGGTCCTCCAGTCGCCCAGATCCTCGTAGGTCTTCGCCAGCGCGTGGCCGATGTGCAGGGTGCGCGCGCCGTCGGGGTCGTCCCCCGCGAACTGGGCCTCGAGCTGCGGGATGTGGTTGGCGAACAGCGTCTGCTTCTCGAGGACCGTCAGGGAGTACCAGGCCGGAAAATGCCGGGGCTCCAGTTCGACCGCCTTCAGCAGGTGCGTCTTGGCCCCTGCGAAGTCGCCGGTGAACACCAGGGCGGCGCCCAGGTTGTAGTGGCAGGCGGGATCGCCGGGCGTGGCCTCGACCGCGCGGCGGAAGAACGGGGCCGCGCGGTCGTGGGCGCCGATCTGCGAATAGGCCCGGCCGACGCGGGTGAGGAACTGCGCGCCGCCCGCCGGCATGGCGGCGAGTTCGTCCGCCGCGGTCATCACGACCCTCAGCCGTCCGACGATGCGCTCGAGCGCCTGGTCCATGGTCCCCCGACCTCGTGTTCCAAACCAGCCTTGCCGCAGCCCAGACGGCGGGACAACGCGACCGATCAGCCCGGACTGGGAATCATCCCGAGAATCCGGCGTTAAGACGGCGGATCGCCCGCATCGTCCACCCAGCCGTCGGCATGCAGCAGGGCCTTGAGCGGCTCCAGCTGGACGGCGTAGCGGCGCCAGGATCCGATCTTGCCGCTGGTCACCGGCTCGCGCACCTGCGACGCCGACGGGGTGCTCACCGCGCCCTCCGCGAGGTGCGGATCGAGGCAGGCTTCCTCGAACGGGAGGCCGCACGCCTCCAGGAGCCGCGGTACGGCCGACGCGGGGTCGGTCACCAGCGTCTCGTAGTCGACATCGATCCACGCCGCGCCCAGGGTGGCGCGCCAATGGTCCGTGAGCCGCCGGTAGATCCGGTAGTGCGCGGCCAGGTCCGCGAAGCGGTACGACCAGTCGAACACGGGGCCGAAGCTCATCTTGTACGCCCCGAACAAGGTGTCCATCGGGCTGCGCCGCACATGCACCATGACGGCGTCGGGCAGGGCGGCGGCGATGGCGCCCGCGTACCACCAGTTGGGCGGCATCTTGTCGGTGATCGCCTCGGCGCCGCCCGCCAGGCCGTCGATTTCGGCCCGGTACTCGGCGCCGACGGCCTTCCAGTCGACGGTTTCGGCGGCCTGGGCCACGCGGATGTCCATGTACGGCCCGCCATCGGCCCCGGCGCCGCGCCGCGCCGCGCGGCCGAAGGCCACCAGTTCGCCCAGCGGCTTCACCTTCGAGTGGGCTGCGAAGATGCGCTCGACCAGGGTCGTGCCGGTGCGCGGCAGGCCAAGGATGAAGACCGGGCGCGGCCGGCCGGTCTTCGCGGCGTTCGTCTTCGGGCGCGGGAAGGCGGAAGCCATGGCGGCGGCCAGGGCGTCGTCGTCGGCCTGGGACCAGGGGGAGCCAAGGGCGATCGTCTCGTTGGCGCGGGTCAGGACCTGCCAGGCCTCATCGGTGCGGCCCAACTGGTCGAGTTGCTTGAACAGCGCGAAGTCGAGCTTCGCCGCCGCCTGACCCGCAGGCATGCGGCTGCGGACGGCCTGCAGGCGCGCGACCTGGTTGCGCTCGGGCGTCGGCGTTTGCAGCAGGCCGACGAGTTCGTAGGCCGGTGCGTGGTTGGGCGCCGCCTGGATCGCGCGCTCGGCGGCCGCCACCGCCTCGTCGACCCGCCCCAGGCTGTTGTAGAGCACCGCCAGGTTGAACCAGTAGTCGGGCCGCCCGGGCATGGCGCGGACGGCGAACTCCACGTGCGGCGCGGCCTCGGCCCCGGCGCCGACGGCGGCCAGGGTCGCGCCCAGGATGGCGCGAACCGCCGGTTCGTGTTCGATCTCCGGGCGCGGCTCACGCGCCAGGGCCGCAGCTTCCGCCCAGCGGCCGTTGCTGGCCAGGGTCCAGGCCAGGTCGACGCTGAGCCGCGACCTCATCGCCGGATCGGTGGTCGTTTCGAGCGCGCGCAGCTGGGCCTGTTCGATCAGTTCCGGACGGCGGGCGCGGCCGGCGGCGCCGGCGAGCGCCACCCAGGCGTCCCACCGCTCGGGCGCCAGGGCGGACGCGGCCTGGGCCGCCGCCAGCTCGTCGTCGAAGCGGCCTTCGGCGCGCGCGGCGCGCGCCGCCTCGATGGCGGCCTCGACCGTGGCGAAGGCGGGCTCGGCGGTGCGGATCCTGGGGTTCACGGGCGTGCCTCGAAGGGGGTTACTGGGCGGTCCAGCCGCCGTCGACCGGATAGCTGGCGCCATTGGCCGAGGCGCCGGCGTCCGACACCAGATACAGCAGAAGGCCCGTGAGCTGGTCGAAGGTGACGAACTGCTTGGTGGGCTGGGCCGCCAGCATCACCGTCCTGACCACTTCCTCCTCGGAAATGCCCCGCGTGCGGGCCTGGTCGGCGATCTGGTTCCTGACGATTGGGGTCATCACGTAGCCGGGGCAGATCGCGTTGCAGGTCACCCCGAAGGTCGCGACCTCGAGCGCCACCGTCTTGGTCAGGCCGATGATCCCGTGCTTGGCCGCGACGTAGGCGGACTTGTAGGGCGAAGCGACGAGACCGTGGGCCGACGCGACGTTGACGATGCGCCCCCTTCCCTGGGCCTTCATGTGCGGGACCGCGGCGCGGATGGCGTGGAAGGCCGAGCTGAGGTTGATGGCGATGATCCGATCCCACTGTTCGGGCGGGAAGTTCTCAATCGCGTCGAC
>Ga0196964_10001513_pt1 | contig 11795 bp, 15 predicted proteins | sample S1_10metaG_FD_148615 | JGI IMG/M metagenome (GOLD analysis project Ga0196964, IMG submission 148615) | Soil microbial communities from Anza Borrego desert, Southern California, United States - S1_10 | ecosystem: Environmental > Terrestrial > Soil > Desert | place: USA: California | collected...
CTTCGACCCGGTGATCCACCGCCTGGTCGAGCTGCTCAGGAAGGCCATCCCGGGGGCGCGGGACGAGGACCTCTACTGGGCCTACCACAACCTGTCCGGCGCCCTGACCCTGACGCTGGGCGAGACCGGTCGCCTGGACCGCCTGTCGGGCGGCCTGTGCCGCTCCGGCGACCTGCCGTCCGCCTACGCCGCCATGGCCCGCTTCGCCGCCGCGGGGTTCAGGGCCCTGTGCGCGCGGGCCTGAGGGCTCAGCCGAGGAACATCGCCCACAGCGTCCGGCCCGGCAGGAAGGCCAGGACTCCGGCGACCACGAGGCCTCCGAAGTAGAGCCTCAGCATCGTCCCGCGGTGGGCGGCGACCCGACCCTTCCGCGCGGCGTGGACGGCCATGGGCAGGGAGACCAGGGTCAGGCCGCTGAGGACATGGATGACGCTGAAGGCGCCGTGGTTGATTTCGCGGATGAACAGCGAGCTGGCGGCCGCGGCCAGCATGGCCAGCACCCACGTCCATCCGAGCAGCCGGTGGGGCAGAGTCCCCTTCGGCCCCGCCAGCTGGACGGCGCCGACGGCGAAGGCGAGCACGGCGGCGGCCAGGTGGACCTGGACCGCCGGCGAGGCCCGCGCCAGCACCGACCAGTCCGGCGCGTGCGGCCGGATCGCGACGCCGTCTAGGTCGACCACGCCCGGCGCCAGGACCAGGGCCAGGGCGACCACGGCCACGGTGACCAGCATGCTGGCCGCCGCGGCGCGCGCGCCGCCCGCGATGCCGGACGGGACGCCGGTCACGACACGAAGGTCCCGTGGAAGGTGGCCGGGAGCGCCACCCCCGCCCGCCAGGTGGCGATCGGCCCCGCCGCGATCCGCCGCGCGTCGAACACGTGCAGCTCGGTCGCCCGCGCATCCAGATTCACGGTCGTGGCCAGCAGCCAGCCGTCGCCCTCGGCCGTGGAGCCGGGCCGCGGCGTGAAGATCGGCTCCTCCGCCAGGTGGCGCAGGCCGAAGTCGTAGCGGTCGACGGCCCCGGTGCGGTGGTTGGACGAGGCCACGCCCTGGGCCAGCGGCGTGCGGCTCTCGCGGCCCGCCTCGCCCCAGACGTGGAAGGTGAGGGCGCGGGCGCGGCCGGCGAAGCGCGGGTCGCCCTTCGGGAACTCGGCGATGGTCCCGGTGGGCTCGAAGCGGCCGCGGCCGTCGGGATGCAGGGCGATGCGCGCCAGCCGGGCCGGCGGACTCGGGGCCAGCCTGCCGAGCAGAAGGCCCTCGGCCCCGTCGATACCGAAGGTCGGGTCGTCGCTGGCGCAGACGTCGAAACGGATGGTCCCGTCGCCCTCCTCCCAGGCGTCGCCGAGGTGGAAGAAAGAGAAGGCCGGCAGGTCGAAGACGCGGCGGCGGCTAAGGTCGGCCTTGTCGACGACCAGCACCTTGGTCCCCAGCTCCGGCCGCCACTGGAAGGCCCGGGACACGGGCAGCACCATGCGGTCGCCCCGCACCCACGGCTGCAGCACGATGACCAGGTGGCGGTCGGTGGCGGTGAAGTCGTGGAAGAAGGAGGCCTGCGGCAGGTCGACGATGTCGGCCGCCTCCAGCGCGCCGTCGCGCGACAGCCGCCAGATCACCGCGCGGCGGCCGTAGAGGCCGAAGTTCCACACCCGCCCGTCGGGCTCGTAGCGCGGGTGGGCCGAGAACGGCATCGACTTGAGGTCGGGGCGCAGGGTGACGAAGCCCCTGGTCTCCAGCGTCCCCGGATCCAGCTCCAGGGCCGAGCCGCCCTCCCACAGGGCCCACAGCTTGCCGTCGGGGGCCATCACCGAGGTGTTGGCGGCGTTGACGTCGTCGTTGGACGAGATGGGGGCGTCGGGCGCGCCCCGGGTGCCGAAGCCCGGCATCACCATGGCCCCGCGCTCGGCCTCGACCCGGCGCTTGTGGGTGTCGGCGAAGCGGGCGGCGGCCTGGGCGCGGCCGTCGTCGATGGCGAAGCGGCGGATCAGGCCGTCGCCGTCGAACCAGTGGGTCGCGGCCCCGCCCGGGCGGCGGAATTTGCCCGGCCCGTTGCGGTAGAGCACGCCCTTCAGCCGGGCCGGCGGACGGCCGTGGACCAGCCGCATGGCGTGGGGCGCGACGTCGGCCTCGACGTCGGCGAAGGCCAGGGTCCAGTCGCCGGAGTTGGCGGCGCGGGCGAAGGCTTGCTCGGGGGCGACCAGGGCGGTCGCGCCCACGGCTGCGCCGGCGGCCAGCAGGCCGCGGCGGGTCAGGCTGGCGGCGCTCATTTCAGCACCAGGGTCTGGGCCGCGCCGGTCGCCTCGACCGTGAAGGCCGCGGCCTCCCAGCTGGCCGGGCCCATCGAGCCCTTGGCGTTGTTCGAGAAGGCGAAGGGCTCGGTCGGCATGCCGAACGGGTTGGTGTCCATCTTGCCGTTGCCGTTCACGTCGTGGAACGACTTGATGGCGTAGCGGCCGGGCGCCAGGCCGCCGACCCGCACCGGCCGGCCCGGCTCGGCGGCGACGGTGCGCAGGGGCCGGTCACCGTCATAGGCGGCCTGGCTGTCGTAGAGGCCGATCATCACCCGGCCTTCGGCGGAGGCGCAGTCGAGGTTGACGGTGAGCGTCGCTGAGCCCTGGGCCAGGGCCCCGGTGGCGACGAAGGCGGCGGCTGCCGCGGCGGCGATGGTGGCTCTCATTGGTCTAACGTCCCTTGGATGTGGGCGGCCCTGCGCCGCCGTCCCCCCAGACCTGACCCGCCCTCGCCGCCGCGGACAGCGCCGATGCGCCGGCCGCCGCCGCGGCTTCGCGAACGGCGGGCCGCGTCCGTTCGCGCTTCGTGAACGGCGGCCTTCTAACCGCTCGCGTTTCGTGGTTTGCAGGGCGCATGGCGACGGACGGCAGGGCGAGCGGGGGAATCACGGTCCGCGGCGGGCGGCGGCCGGGGTTCATCTACGAGGACCTCGGCGACTGGGTCCGCGGCATGGGCGTATGCGCCGCGGCCGGCGTGTTCATGGCCTTCGTCAACGCCTTCGACTTCGAGGGCGCCTCCCTGACCCGGCGCCTGATCTACTGGGTGCCGTTGATGATGGTCGGGGGCGTCATGGGGACGGCCGTGGCCCGCGCGGTGTTCCGCTCGACCTGGGCCGCCGAGCGGCCGCTGCTGGGCGCGGCGGCGGTCGCCCTGCTGCTGACCGTGCCGCTGACCGTGGTCGTCTGGGCCGCCACCACCGTCTTCCTCGGCTTGCCGTGGCGACCGCAGAACATGGTCTACTTCGTGCTGCCGGTGGGCATGGTGTCCGCCGTCATGACCGGCATCGGCTACCTGGTCGACCGCCGTCCGCGGGAGACCCACGTGGCGCCCGAGGGCAGTCCGCCGCCGCGCTTCCTCGATCGCCTGCCGCTGAAGCTCAAGGGTTCGGAGATCTTCGCCGTCGAGGCCGAGGACCACTACCTGCGCATCCACACCGACCGCGGCTCGGACCTGATCCTCATGCGCCTCTCGGATGCGGTCGGCGAGCTGGCGGGCATCGAAGGCGCCCAGACCCACCGCTCCTGGTGGGTGGCCAAGGACGCGGTGGTGGGCGTCGAGCGCGGGGACGGGCGCGCGGTGTTCGAGCTGAAGAACGGACTGAAGGCGCCGGTCAGCCGCACCTACGCGCGGGCGCTGAGGGCCGAGGGCTGGTACTAGCCGCGCCGTCGCGGCTTCCGGGCCGCCGAGCCCTTTCGGAAGATGTCCATTTCTTAATCCGAAGCGTCACAATCGCGCCCAAGATCGGCGTCAGCACCGGGTCAGCTCCAGTCTGGCTGGGAACCGGTGCGGTGGGCGATGGTGTTGGGGCGGCGGTGTCCGCCTTAGGGTTGCGTCTGAACCCCGACCTCGATGTCGAGGCGCTCGCCGCGGCGTACGCGCGCGACAGCTTCGTGCGGATCGAGAACATCTTCCCGAGCGACGTCGCCGAGCGCCTCTACGAGGTGTTGAGCCGCCGCACGCCCTGGCGCTTCGTCTACGCCGATCCGGCCCGCGGCGGGGCGGTGGTGATGACCGAGGCGGAGCTGGCCGCCCTTGGCCCGCAGCGACAGGCCGCGCTGCAGCAGGCGATCCTGACCCGGGCGCGGGGCAACGTCGGATACGCCTACTGCGCCTATCCGATGATCCACGCCTTGCTGCAGGGGTGGGATCCGGGCCATCCGCTGCACCAGGTGACCGAGTTCCTGCAGACGCCGGCCTTCCGCGAGTTCGGCAGGCGCGTCATCGGCTGCCCGCGGGTGACCAAGGTCGACGCCCAGGCCACCCTCTTCCGCCCCGGCCAGTTCCTGACCCGCCACCAGGACGTCGGCGAGCGGCAGGAGCGGCGCGCCGCCTACACCCTGAGCTTCAGCCGCGGCTGGCAGCCGGACTGGGGCGGGCTGCTGGCCTTCATCAGCGACGACCTCAACGTGGACCGCGCCTGGACCCCCGGGTTCAACGTGCTGACCCTGTTCGACGGCCTGCGGACCCACGCGGTGACCTGCGTCTCGCCGTTCGCCGGCGACGGCCGCTACTCCATCGTCGGCTGGCTGCGCGACGATCCCGCGCCCCTGCGTCAGGCGGTCTGAAGCGCGGGCCGCCGCGGCCGCCGCAGGAACAGGGCCTCGGCGACGAGCAGGTTGGGAACCCAGCACAGCCAGCTGATCGCCACGTAGGCGAGCGCCATGTCGAGTCCGAGCGCGTTGCTGAGCGGCAGGTAGAGGCGCAAGGCCACGGCCGCGAAGGTCAGCGCGAAGCTGCGCACCATCCACCGCCCGTGCTCGCCGTAGCGGCGCGCCAGCAGGGCGCGCAGGCCGAGCGCGGTGGTCAGCAGCCAGGCCACCGCCAGGGCGCCGAAGCCGGCCGCTGCGATCGGCCCCGCGGTCGTGCCGATGGCCAGGACGAGGCCGGACACGCCCCCGACGAGGCAGGCGGCCATGTAGACCGCGCCGGTGAGGCGGTGCCAGACGGCGCGCCGGCCGTTCCTGCGGCCGACGAACTGGAACGGGCCGAGCAGCAGCGCCGTCGCCGCCGCGCCGGCATGCCAGACCAGCCAGGGGTCGGCGAAGGCGTTGGCCAGCACCGGCGGGGCGCCGCCCGGCATGCCGGGCGCCAGATAGCGCGCCGAGACGACGGCGACGCCGGCCGCCATCAGGGCCATGAGAGCGAACGAGACGCGCTGGACAAGGACGAGCATGGGGCTTTCCCGAGGTTGCGCGGCCGAGGGAACGGAGGCCGGGCCGGGGCCGCAACGGGGTTTTCGCGAATGGCGCCGACCCGTTCGCGAACGGGTCGGCTTTGACGAATCCGCTCCGGCGAGGGCAGGCTCCCACGCATGGGTGCGGGTGCTCTCCTGACGCGGGTGAAGGTCGGGCGGACAGGCGCGGCGGAATTCGCCGCCCTGGCGGTCTTCGCCGTGTTCATGGCGTCCACCAACGCCTTCGAGGGCCACCGCGGCTGGGTGAGCTACGCCTACTGGCTGGCCGTCATGCTGGCGGGCGGCGTCGTCGCGGCCCTGGTCGAGGTGCTGCTTTGGCGCATTCCGCCGCTGGCGGCGCGGCCGGCCCTGCTGGCGGTCGCGCAGATGGTCGCCATGACCCCGCCGGTGGCCCTGGTCGTGTGGCTGATCGCCGCCTTCACCTACCGCATTCCGCTTCGGTTCGGGGACTACCTCGCGCTGCTGCCGTCGGTGGTCATCGTCGATGTCGCCGTGGTGCTGATCGCCGTCCTGATCCGCCGCGGCCAGGCGGCGATCCTGCCGCCGCCCGCCCCCCGCGAGGGAGCGCCCCCGCCCGAAATCCGCGCCAAGCTGCCGCCGAAGCTGGCCCGCGCGCGCCTGCTCGCGGTGGAGGCCGAGGACCATTACCTGCGCGTCCGCACCGACGCCGGCGAGGCCCTGGTCCTGATGCGCCTGGTCGACGCCGTGGCGGCGCTCAAGGGCACGCCCGGCCTGCAGACCCATCGCTCCTGGTGGGTGGCCCGCGACGCGGTCGAGCACGCGCGCTTCCGCAGGGGCCGGGGCGAGCTGACGCTGGTCGACGGGACGCGCGTGCCGGTCAGCCGCGCCTACGCCGCGGCGGTGAGGGCCGTGGACTGGGCGGCCTAGCGTCCGGCGTCAGCGCTTGCGCGCGCGCCACTCCTCGCGGCTCTGGCCCCAGACGTCGATGCGCGCCTCCTGGAACGGCGGCGGCAGCTGGCCGGGGCCGCGGTTCCGGGAGCCCAGCCGCTGGGCCACCGCGGCCGAGGGATGGTTGTCCGGGTCGATGCAGTGGATGACGTCGGTCCAGCCCAGGTGGTCGAAGGCCCAGTCGATGGCGGCGGCGGCGCCCTCGGTGGCGTAGCCCCTGCCCCAGACCTCGCGGCTGAGGCCCCAGCCGACCTCGGTCCCCGGCCAGCCGTGCGGCGTCCAGGGACCCAGCCGGCCGACCCAGCGGCCGGTTTCCTTCTCGATCACCGAGAACATCGACCAGCCGTTGACGGCCCAGGACCCGGCCATGGTCATCATGCCGCGCCAGGCGACCGCGGGCGGCTGCACGCCGCCGAGGAAGCGGGCGGTCTGCTCGTCGGCCATCATCGCCGACCAGGGCTCGAAGTCCTCGAGCGCGGTCGGGCGCAGGATCAGGCGGGCGGTCTCCAGGGTCGGTCCGGGCGCGGTGCTCATGGCGCCGAGATGCGACACGGCCACGCTCGGCGCAAGGGCGGTCAGGGCAGATTGGCGATGATCGGCAGCACGCCGCTGGACTGCAGCTGCTCCAGGCCCTCGGCCACCGGGATGGCCAGCAGGAAGACCAGGCCGTCGAGGAAGGTGACCATCACCCGCACGGGCCGCACGGTCAGGGCGTCGTAGTCCCACCACAGCGAGGCGTTGGGAAGCAGTCGCGGCGTCGAGCGCCGGTAGGCCTCGTAGGCCTCGCCGTGGACCGCCAGCAGCGCCTGCTCCTCCTTGCGGATCACCGCTTCGAACACCAGCCAGGCGACCAGCGGGCAGAGCAGCGTCAGCACGATGCTGCCCGCCTGGGCCCCGACCCCGGCGGCGCCGATCAGGGAGAAGACGTAGAGCGGGTTGCGCACCACCGAATAGGGTCCGTTGGTCACCAGCCGCCGCACCTTGGCGCCGCCGATGTAGAGCGAACACCAGACGCGGCCGAGGATGCAGACCACCAGCAGGGCCAGGCCCACCAGCTCGACCAGCTCGTGCACGTCGTGGCCGAGCGCCGCGGCGCGGGTGAAGGCGACGAGGGCCAGGCCGACGGCCAGGCCCGCGAGCAGCGCCGCCTTGCGCGCGGCCTGGACGGCGGAGAGGGAGACGTAGTCGCTCATCGGGCCTCCGGAGAACAAGCGAGGCCGCTACAGGCGGCGCCTATCGGGCGGAACTGTGGCCTCGCGCCCGGCGCCGGACCGCGGTCGCAGGGCGCGCAAATTTCCGTCGCAATCACGGGGTCAAGAAGCGGGGCCGTGAACCCCGCGGCGCCGGAGTCGGGACCTCGATGCGCAACGTCATCTGCATGAAGTGGGGGACCAAGTACGGTCCCGAGTACGTCAACAAGCTCTACGCCATGGTGCGGCGGAACCTGAGCGGTCCCGTGCGCTTCGTCTGCCTGACCGACGACCCCTCGGGCGTCGTCGAGGGCGTCGAGTGTCGACCCATCCCGACCCTGAAGGTCAGCAGCGAGAAGTACGACCGGGCCGGCTGGCGCAAGCTGGCGATCTTCTCGCCCGAGCTCTCGGACATCGAGGGGACGGTGCTGTTCCTTGACGTCGACCTGGTCATCGTCGACAGCATCGACCCCTTCTTCGACCACGCCCCCGGCGAGTTCTGCATCATCGAGAACTGGACCCAGCGGGGCCGCAACGTCGGCAACTCCTCGGTCTTCCGCTACGAGGCCGGACGCTACGGCTACATCCTCGAGGACTACGAGCGGCGGCATGTCGAGGTCGTCGGCCGCTGGGACAACGAGCAGATGTACCTGACGGCCCAGGCCAGCCCCGTCAGGTTCTGGCCCGAGGACTGGTGCAAGAGCTTCAAGCACCACAGCATCCCGCCGGGCCTGAACGCCTGGTTCCGCCGGCCGGCCAAGCCCGAGGGGGTGAGGATCGTCGTCTTCCACGGCAATCCCAAGCCGTCGGACGCCATCGCCGGGCGATGGCCGGACAAGCCGTTCCGGCGCGTGAAGAAGACCTTCTGGGTCGACCGCCACTGGCGGTAGGCCTTTCCGGCTTTGTCGAGCGCGCGATTCCTGACAGTTTCGCGACGTGCGGCACGAATATCCCCCGACCGAAGCGGTGCTCGACCTGAGCGGCGAAACGTCCGCCTTCTCGGGCCAGCTGCAGAACGTCTACGCCTACCCCGGACGGCCGGACCTGCTGATCAAGGTGGTGCGGCAGAACTTCGCCGCCGAGCGGTGGAAGGGCTGGCGCGGCGCGCTCAAGCGACGGCGGCGCATCGGCGTGCTGGCCAGCGCCCTGCGCACCGTCACCGAGCACCTGGCGCTGCGCAACAACGGCGTCTTCCCCAAGCGACACGTGCAGGAGTTCGTGGGGTTCGTGGAGACCTCCGCTGGCGTCGGCCTGGTGGCGCGCGCCCTGCGCGGCCGCGACGGCGGCTACGCCCCCACCCTGCGCAGCCTGATCGACGCCGGGTGCTGGGGCCCGGAGCTGGAGGCCAGGCTCGACGAGTTCATCGACTGGATGATGACCTCGCCGCTGGTGGTGGGCGACCTGCACGCCGGCAACCTGGTGCTGGCCTTCGACGCCGAGCACGGCGAGCGCCTGGTGCTGATCGACGGCATGGGCGACAAGGGCTTCATTCCGGTGAACAGCCTGGTCCCGTTCTTCAACCGCCAGCACAAGCGCCGCCGCGCCCGCCGCCTGCGCGAGACCATCGCCCGCCTGGCCGCCCGGGCGAAGGCGGGCTAGGGCCTACAGGTAGAGCAGCGCTTCCGGGGCGTCGGGACGGGCGGCCTTGTACTGGTCGGCGGCGGGGTCGGACCCCTCCTCCGTCGCGGCGATCAAGGCCAGGCTCCAGGCGCCGTCCTTCCTCTCGAACAGGGCGTCGACCGGCTCGTAGCGGTCGGTCCCGCCCGCAGCCCGCGGCTGGGCGATCAGCCGGGCGTAGTCGCAGGCGATCTCCAGCCGGCTGACCTCGAAGTCCACCGGCTTGCCTGTCATCGCCTCGACCCTGGGCCGGAGCGCGTCGAGGATGGCGGCGCGGTCGGGCGACCCGGCCGCCGGCGTGATCGCCGTGCAGGCCGACGGATCCGCCGGTGCGGCGGCGGTCGCTTCGGCCGGCGCCGAGGCGGGCTCCGGCGCGGGCTGGCCGCAGGCGCCGACGATGGCCAGCAGCGCGATCGAGGCGGTCAGGCGCAGGGCGGACATGGTCGGCCTCCTTGTCGGAGAACGACGCTATGTGCCCCGGCCGCCGCGGTCAAACCGCGGCGCTCACGCCAGCGACGGCTCGATTTCCTTGCAGGCGGCGATCAGGCCCTGCACCGACTCCACCGACTTGGCGAACATGGCCTTTTCGGCGTCGTCCATCGGGAACTCGACGATGCGCTCGACGCCGCCCGATCCGATGACCGCCGGCACGCCGACGTAGAGGTCGTTCAGGCCGTACTGGCCGGTCAGGTGCGCCGCGCAGGGCAGGACGCGCTTCTTGTCCTTGAGGAAGCTCTTGGCCATGGCGATGGCGCTCTCGGCCGGGGCGATGAAGGCCGAGCCGGTCTTCAGCAGGGCGACGATCTCGCCGCCGCCGCCGCGGGTGCGCTTGACGATGGCGTCCAGTTCCTCCTGCGACAGCTGGCCCTGCTCGACCAGCACCGGCAGCGGCAGGCCGCCGACGGTCGAGTAGCGCACCATCGGCACCATGTCGTCGCCGTGCCCGCCCAGGGTCCAGGCGCGCACGTCCTCCACCGACACGCCCAGGCGCTCGCTGAGGAACAGGCCGAAGCGGGCGGAGTCCAGCACCCCGGCCATGCCCACGACCATGTGGTGGGGCAGGCCCGAGAACTCGCGCAGGGCCCAGACCATGGCGTCGAGCGGGTTGGTGATGCAGATGACGAAGGCGTTCGGCGCGTGCTCGCGGATGCCCTCGCCCACCGCCTTCATGACCTTCAGGTTGATGCCCAGCAGGTCGTCGCGGCTCATGCCGGGCTTGCGGGGCACGCCGGCGGTGACGATGCAGACGTCGGCCCCGGCGATCGGCGCGTATTCGTTGGCGCCCACGAGCCGGGAGTCCTTGCCGAACACGGTCGAGGCCTGGGCGATGTCCAGCGCCTTGCCCTGGGGCGTGCCTTCCGCGATGTCGAAGAGGACGGCGTCGCCCAGTTCCTCGCGCGCCACCACGTGGGCGAGCGTGCCCCCGATCATGCCCGAACCGATGAGAGCGATCTTGGCGCGCGCCATGGGGAAGTCTCCGAACTAGTGCGACGTGAGGGGAGGAGTCGCGCGGCGGTCTAGCCGCCGGCGGGCGGAGCCGCAAGCTCGGTCGCCTCGACGGCTGCGCGTTGGTCCGGAAGGGACTATGCTCGGCCCATGGCCTTCGTCCTCGACCCGCGCCTGGAGCGCGACAGCGCGTTCGTCGCCGACCTCGACCTGTGCCAGGTCAGGCTGCAGGACGACGCGCGCTGGCCCTGGCTGGTGCTGGTCCCCCGGGTGGCCGACGCGGTGGAGCTGACCGACCTGGACGAGCGCCGGCGGGCCCGGCTGATGGACGAGGTCGTGCTGGCCTACGACGGGGTGCGCGCGATCGGGGCGGGCCTCGGCCGCCTGCCCGAGAAGATCAATGTCGCGGCGCTGGGCAACGTGGTCGCCCAGCTGCACGTGCACGTCATCGGCCGCCGGCGCGACGATCCCGCCGGAACCGCACCGGTCTGGGGCGTCGGCCGGCCCGAGCCCTACGGCCAGGCGCTGGGCCTGGCGCTGGACGCCGCGCGGGAAGGGCTGGGCCTGATCGAGGAGATCCGCGGCTAGCGGCTCATGGTCACCGGGAACTCCCGGTCGCCGGACTGCACCGCGCCGGTCCAGACCCCGTCGGGGCCGCGGATCAGCCGCATGGACGAGATGTTGCCGGTGTTCTCGTTGGGGTACCAGCGCAGCACCAGGGCCTCGCTCTCGCGCCCGACCGACAGCAGCAGGCCGGAGCGGCCGAGGCCCGGACGGGTCCCGTGCTGGCGCCACGCCCCCTCGATCTCCCCGCCCGGCTGGCCGCGGTCGACCAGCACCAGCATCATCAGCGGGACGCCCGCCTGGGTGCGCACCGTCCATGACCCGTCCAGCGGGCCGAAGCGCGCCTGCTGGGCGTCGGCGTTGCGGCGCACCCCGGCCTCGTAGGCCAGCTCGCGGGCGTCGGGCGGCGCTTCGTAGCTGCGCCGGTAGGCCTCCAGCGTCACCGGCGCGGCCGGGATGCGATCGTTGGCTCCGGGCAGGTAGGGCACGGGCTCCGAAGGCGTCGCCTCCGTCGGCTCGAAGGGCCTGACGCCCGGCGGTTCGTAGGGGATCGGGGCCAGCGGAGTCGGGGGCGCCGGGTCGGCCTCGGCGCTCTCGGCCGGCGCGGGGGGCTCGGCCGGCGCGGCCGGCGTAGCCGCCTGCACGGGCGGCTCGGCCGCCTGGGCCAGCGCGATCAACACGGTGATGACGGACGCAACGGACACGAACAGCGGCTCAGCTTCCCACGGTTGCAAGTGCTAGGTCGCGCCGCCGGAAGGCGCAAGCGGGCGCGCCTGCCGGGGACCGCGTTCTCGCCCGGGGCGGGAATGTCCATGGCGGCGCCGGGGTTTCGTTGACAGGCGGACGATGCGGACTAAAACCGGGCGC
>Ga0196964_10001514_pt1 | contig 11788 bp, 8 predicted proteins | sample S1_10metaG_FD_148615 | JGI IMG/M metagenome (GOLD analysis project Ga0196964, IMG submission 148615) | Soil microbial communities from Anza Borrego desert, Southern California, United States - S1_10 | ecosystem: Environmental > Terrestrial > Soil > Desert | place: USA: California | collected...
TGCCCACCATCAGGATGTATACCAAGGATGACCTGACCGCTGAAAGTTGTGCCTTTTCGTTCTTCATCAACCGTTGCCATTATGATTTCCGAGGGGTCTTGACCGGACATATCTGCCATAAACTTTTACAAGAGCGAATTCTCAACAATTGAAAATGATTTTACAAGAGCGCTATGGGCGAGCGCAAAACTCTCAGGACGTATTTCTGCTTTCTTCTTGCTCTCTGTATAGCCAAGTTACTTCTGGTTATACGCCTAAAATGAAGATTGAGTAGAGATGAGTAGAGGCCTCAAGCGAGAGCGTTGCGTTGCTGCTATAAGAGATCGCATACCTGAAACCTGATAGAGGGGAGACGCTCTTGAAGTTTCCGGATTCTGACGGAGCAACCGAAGAGAGCCACGGGATGTGATATGGCATACCCAAGGCAGCGGTAAATCCCTCTCGATGGTCTTACGAGTGCGGCAAACTCGTCCTGACGCTGAATAACCCTACTATAGTTATCCTCACCGATCGCACCAATATTGTTGTCCTAGCCGATGAAGCCCACCGTAGCCAATACGGATTCAAAGCCAAACAGGGGGTAAAGTAGCGAAGACACTGTTGGCGAATTGCTTAGAATCGTCTGTAACGCTTGTTCTGTCGTGATCTATCGAGACGTAGGTATGTGGTTTGATGAATTCGCCAACAGTATCAGCGAAGCTGTCACCAGACGCCACAAACTCGCTGAAACTTTGAGCCAGTATAGGCTGTAAAAAACTTTAAATTCTTTCTCCAAAGCTCCAAGCCGTCGCAATACCTCAGCCATACTGGGTTCGTTAGGGTCTTGAATTATAAAGACCTCCTTTAATAGTAAAATGTTTTTGCTGACTTAATGCAGTAAGTAATGCAGTAAGTAAATGATATAGTAAATCAGTGCTTAAGAATTAATTCTTATGGGCGCAGTTATCGCATTCGTCAATCAAAAGGGTGGCTCCGGCAAATCGACGGCGGCAATTCATTTCGCTTACTGGCTTACAACCAAGAAGAAAAAGCGCGTCTTGTTTGTTGATGCCGATGCCCAGCGCAGTAGTTCTATTTGGTTGCAGGGTATGGATGCCGATATACTTTGCCAAGTTATTCAGGATACTGACAAGTTGCTGGAACAACTACCGTCCTTAGCTGCTGATGTAGATCATTTATTAGTTGATGGTGCTGCTGGTTTAGCAGAGTCCACGAGAGCCATTATGTTGAGGACAGATTTAGCGGTCGTACCGTGTCAGCCTACTGGAGTCGATTTGCGTTCGGCTTCGGATGCCGTGCGACTAATCAAGCAAGCTCAATCGGTTAGAAACGGACCGCCCAAAGCTGCTTTATTTCTCAACCGAGCGGTGAAGGGAACCAAGCTCAAACAGGAAGCGATCGCACTGTTGAGTAAAACGCCAGAAGTGGCGATGCTGAAAACCGTGATTCACCAAAGACAAGCGATCGCAGATTCTTCTGGACAATCGGCAACAGTTTGGGATCTTGGCGGTCGTCCGGCTGCTGAGTCGGCGGATGAGTATGACCGACTATTTAAAGAGATTCTGGGGATGGTGGAATGAGTATCAGAAAATCTCGCAAGCTGCTAGATGATAGCTTGGCGCAAGCTTTTGTTTATGGTGGAAATAAGCCAGAACCGGAACCTGCTGCTGAGACAGCAATAGAGCCTAATCCACCTCAAGAACAACCCCTCAAGAATAAGCCTCTATCCACTGTTCAACCAACTTCATCCAATCTCATGTCTAAACTACAACTTCCGTCCAAAGAGCCAACGATACGATTCACAGTGGATCTACCTGAGTCAATGCACCGAAAGCTGTCCATGCTTGCTGCCAAAACGGGTAGAAAAAAGGCTGATATTGTGCGGTTGCTGCTGGAGGAGGCACTTAAGGAGGAGTGAGCAGCAGGTGTAAGCATAACTAGGAGAATCATAACATGAAAGCCACCGAAGCCAAGCTACTCGCCTTTATCAAAAAGTCCCCCCAGTTCGTTATCCCTATCTACCAACGTACCTATTCGTGGACAGAAAAAGAATGTCAACAGTTGTGGGACGACATCTTGCGTACTGGCTCAAACGATGACATTACTGCTCACTTTGTTGGCTCCATTGTCTACATAGAAAAAGGGCTTTATCAGGTATCAAGCCAGTCTCCACTGCTGGTAATTGACGGACAGCAACGGCTAACAACAGTTACATTACTAATCGCAGCACTGGCTAATGCCCTTGGTGACACCGAGCCAGTGGATGGTTTCTCTCAACGCAAATTGCGAAACTATTATTTACTTAATCCTGAAGAAGATGGAGAACAGCACTTCAAGCTGATTCTTTCGCAAACGGATAAAGCTTCACTCATCGCCATTCTCAACAAATCTGAGCAACCCAAAGACTACTCCATCCGCGTGACTGAGAACTTAAAGCTGTTCGATTCGTTGATTAAAGACTATAAGAACAATCTGGTAACTGTATGCAAAGGACTGGCAAAACTATTAGTTGTAGATGTTGCCCTTAACCGCGATCAAGACAATCCACAACTCATTTTTGAGAGCCTGAACTCCACAGGTCGAGAGTTAAGCCAAGCCGACCTGATTCGTAACTACATTCTCATGGGACTTGAACCCCAGCTTCAGAATAAGCTTTATGAACAATATTGGCGGCCTATGGAAGTGGAGTTTGGACAGGAAGCTTATGGTACACACTTCGACGGCTTTATGCGCCATTTCTTAACAGTGAAGACTGGCAATATTCCCAACCAAGGAGAAGTGTATGAAGCATTCAAAGCTCAGGCACGTTCTCCAGAAGTAGCTCACGCTGGCGTTGAGGCACTGGTAGCTGATATTCGCACCTTTGCCCGCTACTACTGCGCCATGACATTAGGTACTGAAGCAGATCCTGACCTTAAACTAGCCTTCCAAGACCTGCGAGAGTTGAAAGTGGATGTAGCTTACCCTTTCCTCTTGGAACTTTATCACGATTATGCTTTGGGTGAGTTACCCAAGGCAGACTTTCTGACAGCAGTGCGACTGATTGAATCCTATGTATTCCGCCGTGCCATCTGTGCTATTCCCACCAACTCGCAGAACAAAACTTTCGCCACTCTCACGAAGGCTCTTAAGAAAGATCGCTACATCGAAAGCATTCAGGCTTACTTGCTTTTACTGCCGTCTTATCGTCGCTTCCCAAACGATGAGGAATTTAAGCGTGATCTGCAAACCAAAGACCTCTACAAATTCCGCAGCCGTAGTTACTGGATTCGTCGTCTGGAAAATCACAATCGCAAGGAACGAGTGTCGGTGGACGAATACACCATCGAACATATTCTGCCACAGAACGAAAACCTTTCTTCAGCATGGAAGAAAGCACTGGGTACGGAGTGGCAGCGAATTCAGCAGACTTACCTACACACCCTCGGCAACCTGACTCTCACAGGATATAACTCGGAATACAGTGACAAAACATTTGCTGAAAAGCGTGATATGCCAGGGGGCTTTAAAGAAAGTCCACTGAGACTAAATCAGGGTCTGGGAAATATTGAACAGTGGGATGAAGATGCCATTCGCCAACGGGCAGACCGACTCTCTACCATAGCACTTGATGTTTGGGCTGCTCCTAAACTTGAAGCCAGCGTGCTTGAATGCTATAAATCTAAGCCAACCCAATTGGGCTATACCATCGAAGATCACCCGTATTTGCTTTCTGGAACAATGGCAGAAGTGTTTAAAGTATTCAGTAAGGAAGTTCTTGCCCTTGACCCCTGCGTGACCGAGGAATTCCTCAAGCTTTACGTTGCCTACAAAGCAGAGTCCAACTTTGTGGATATAGTACCGCAAGCCAAGCGGTTACGCATCTCGTTAAATATGCCATTCCCCGAAATCAATGATCCTAAAGGCATTTGCAAAGATGTATCCAGTGTGGGGCGCTGGGGTAATGGTGATATAGAGTTGGGTCTGGCATCCCTTGATGAGTTGCCGTATGTGATGGGATTGGTGCGACAGTCACTTGAAAGACAGATGGGAGGCATAGAGTAGCTGATGGGGTGACAACCCCGTCCAACCCCGCGCTGCCGCAGGGTTGAAACAAAATATGGGAAAAAAAATGGGGATGCTATTGTTAACAAACCCTTGTAATTGAAAATGCTTTTATTATTTTACCAAATTTGCTTCTCTTCACAGCCTGACCTATCACCCCGTCAGGGGTGATAGGTCACGCGTTCGCTGTTCTCCCTTCTCAACGCTAGGGAAGCTAATCTAAATTCTTAGGATTTATCACTGCCTAGCCAATACTTCTTTGATAGCAGTGTCTAATATATCAACATCATTTTTTGGGTAAGCAGAAGCTTGAGTGTTTTTAAACAATTGCTTTTGCGGTACTTTCCCATGACGATATTTGTAATACTCTGATGCCTGCAATTCTATGTGGATGACTTGATTGGCATTAACTGTCAGTCCCAAATGTTTGGCTCTCTGCTGAATAAACCACACTTCCGGCTCTTTGCTAGGTAATGATTTCAACGTTGGGCTAGAAGTGTTTGGCGGGGCAGGAATTTCCACGACGCGATGCAAATCTTCCAGTTTCTGAGATAAAGCCATCACCTGTGCCTGCAAATCTTGATACACGCTTTTATTGCGGTTATCTAGGTACTCGTCCACCCACTCCTTAATTTGCTCCCATTCTGAGTCCGAGAAGGTTTTCTGGGTTTTACCTAGATGCGTGGACACGCTTATCTAGCTCTCCATCTAGGTAAAGCGAGATGAATTTCGTCAGGACAGCGGTTGCTGTGGTTCTCTGCTCTTGACACCGAGCTATGAAAGAAGCCCACAACTCCGTATCGCAGTTGAATGAGGCTAGCTTCTTGTTCCGCCCTGTGTTGCTCATGAGTCTAGGTAGCATCAAGGTATTGTCTAGGGATGTTATACCTGTAACTTTTTTTCTATCTAGGTATACCTAGATATTGTCCCAGATACTAGGCTGTCGGGAGCAAAGCGCTTCCCACTGTCATTCGCGCTTGGTGTAAGGAATTTCTAACCGCTGCACAGCTTTTCGCTTCGTTTCTTCCCCGCGTCGGTCATATTTAGCAGTGGTCACGGGTGAGGCGTGACCCGCGAGTTTCTGCACCGTAACGATATCCACACCAGTATCGAGCAGATCCGAGCAGAACGTCCGCCTAAAATCGTGGGGAGAAAAACTTTCCACTCCAGCTTCTGTGGCTCGTTTCTGCACAATTAACAGCACTGCTTGGGAACTCATACGCCTTCGTTCTACCTGTCCTCCCTTACGAATCGGACACAGCAGCGGCCCCGGTGCAGAACCTCTGGTAATGAGCCAATCTTCCACAATAGCGATCGCACTACTGGGCAGATACACTGTCCGATCCTTCCCGCCCTTACCTTCCCGCACTTCCAACTTTCCACTACTGGCGGTAAAGTCCCTCAAATCCAAGTCAACCACCTCAGCCCGTCGCAAGCCCGCACCGCGCAGAATAGCAATCAGCGCCGCATCTCTAATACCTTGCAGTATCGGGTCAGCCATACAAACATTCATCAGCGCTGCAATCTCATCGTAAGAGAGCGCCCGACCTCTAAGTTTTTTTTGCCCTTTAATACTTGGAAAATCCACAGCTTTTGCGTAGTCTTGCGCGTCAATTAAATCCAGCCTCAAGGCTTCCTTCAAAACCCGCCGCAATGCACATAACATTTTATTAGCTGTAGCCGGGGCGAACCGCTGCATCAGGGCAGTGCGGATAGCAGCTGTGTGTTGGTAGCGTAGTGCTGCCCAGTTCAAGGTAAGGGCATCACATTCACCCGACGTAATGAGAGATGCGATCGCATCGAGGGACTGCTGCATCGTTGACTTCGACCCCTCACCTAGTCCAGACAGGTAGACCGCCGCTGGGTGAAGGGTGAGCGGTGGTGGCGTTGCAAGTCGAAGAGTCTCGGTAGCTTCGATCTGGCGTAGGTCGGTCATTTACTACTTATTAGAAGGATGTTCCTCAACAAGCCAGCCCTCAACAACACGAACACTAGCGTCAGATTCCCCGACAACTTCAACTGGGAACCCCCGAATATTTAAGTTGGTGTTTAATTCCTTGTTTGAACGCTACTGACTGTTTTGCTGAAAAACTTTTAGCCAATAGCGAGCAATGGGGCGATCCTTCTGTAGCATCTAGAGATCTCATTGACTTAGCCGTTCTCAGGTTAAGCTTTCCCATTCCCCCGGAGGCGAAAGCCATTGCCGAAAGTGCTTGTTCCGTTATCCCATCCTTAATTCAAGCCATTAAGTATTTTCAAGCTTATCCCGATTATCGAGAAAAATGCTATGGTTCATTGCAAATCAAAGCCCCTGCCTCAATTATAAAGGGGCTTGATTTACTGGCATCAAATTTTAAGTTAGAACCCATGACTAGAACTTCTATCGACCAGTAGGTTTTCGTTCAATAATTGCGTTTGCTCAAACTAATTATTGAGAGAGTTGTATTTTCCGAGCGATCGCTGGGGAAACTAAGCGTAGTCCTAAGCAGCGCTGGATAACTCATAATTGCCAGCAATACATCTTGAGCTATATTGAACTGCACAGTCGCTATAAATTAGATGTACAAGTTGCAACGGCGTTCTGGTGGAACACGCCTTCCTCGGATAGGAAAGCGCGACAGCAAGCGTGAGCGGGAGTTGATATTGAAGTTGCGATCGCCTTTCAATAAGGAAAACTGGCTTTTCATACTATTAAAGGCTCTTGTCAAATGCTATAATATCAACATTCTGTCCGCCTTCATAAAACATGAATATACTTAGCTTATTATTAAAATCTTCTGGTAATTTTTTTATTTTAGCTGTTGTCGCTGGTTTATTCAGCGGCCTTAGTAATGTGGCTATCATTGCTTTAACCAACAATATTATTAATTTTCCTAGATTAACAAGCTTAATAATTTGGATTTTTGGAAGTTTCTGCCTGTTGAAGCTGATTGCTAATATTCTTACTCAATATTTATTAATTGAACTTTCACAGAAAACCATTTTTAATCTCGTAATGTTATTGAGTGAGCGCATTCTTGCCTCTCCTCTAGTTCATCTGGAAAAATTGGGAAATCATAGACTTTTAGCTACCCTTACTGATGATATACAAGCAGTTTCCAGTACAGTTTTAATTATTCCTAATTTAGTCCTTAACTTGGCTATTGTAGCATTTAGCTTGGTGTATTTATGCTGGCTATCTCCTATTGTATTTTTAATGTTCTTTATTTTTATATTTCTCGGCATTCTTAGTTACAAATTACCAGAAATAAAAGCTAGTTTTTTTTTAAAGTTAGCCCGCGAACAACAAGACAATTTGTTTAAACATTTCCGTAGCATAACTGAGGGAACTAAAGAACTTAAACTACACCGTGAGCGACGGCGAGCGTTTTTACTTAATGAGCTTCAGGATACTGCACGAACCTATCGTCGTCAAAACGTAATTGGTACAACTATATTTGCTGTTGCTGCTAGTTGGGGGCATTTACTGTTTTTTGTGGCGATTGGTTTAATTCTTTTTCTTTTACCTACTCTCAATATTATTAAAACGTCAGTTTTATCGGGTTATGTCCTGATGATTATTTATCTAATAACGCCTTTAGACTACATCATGAGTATGCTTCCTGTTTTTAGCAAAGCTACTGTAGCTTTAAATAAAATTGAATCTTTAAATTTATCTTTAGTAACAAAATCTGAAAATTTAACTGATTTAGAGGAATCAGATTTATATTTCCAGAATTTAGAGCTTGCTAATGTTACACATACCTATCATCAAGAGCAAGAAGATAGTTTTTTCATTCTGGGTCCAATTAATTTAGATTTTCAGAAAGGAAAACTGGTATTTATAGTTGGTGGAAATGGAAGTGGTAAGTCTACTTTTGTAAAACTGATTACAGGACTTTATATTCCCGAAACCGGAGAAATTAGACTTAACGGCAAAAAAATTACCACAGATTTACAAGATTGGTATCGGCAGCATTTTTCGGTCGTTTTTTCGGACTTTTATTTGTTTGATAATTTTTTAAATTTAGGAAAAGATATTCCTTCTACTCAGGTAGAATATTATCTCAGCCAACTTCAACTTAATCACAAAGTAAAGGTTAAGGATGGCGTACTTTCTACAACTGCATTATCACAAGGACAACGTAAGCGACTGGCTTTACTGACTGCTTATTTAGAAGATCGACTTATTTATGTATTTGATGAATGGGCTTCCGATCAAGATCCTATTTTTAAAAAGATTTTCTATACGCAGATATTGCCAAACTTGAAGAAAAAAGGCAAAACTGTGCTAGTTGTCACTCATGACGAGCAATATTTTCACTTGTGCGATCGCCTTATTAAGCTCGATTATGGTAAAGTACAATCCGATCAGTATCTATTAGATCAATCAGGTGAAGAAAAACCAAATTAATCAGATAAGTATACTTACTATACTTCTTGGTTGTACTTATGTATTGGTTTAATATTGTGGAGTGCAATGCCCTTTGCTGCTAATAATCCTAGAAGTCCGTTGCACGTTTCATTGCGCTATTTTACGCTAATCTCAGGTTGAGTTTGTGGTGTTACAGCAATTGTCTTCGGACACCAGTTGCAGAAAATTAGCCCTTTAATCAAAGCTATCGACGCAGCAGTTACAAGCTCTTCAGTCAGAGTGATGTAACTAGGGCTAAGGGCTGGTTGCCATTAATAGCCTTGCTTGTCGGGCTATAGCCCTTGAAAATGGAGTATTGAAAGGCGTCATATTCAGTTTCTAGAAAAGCCAGCAAGCGTTCTTGCTTGGCCGTAAGGATATAAGGTTTAATTTTTATCTCATCAGAGTGACAAAAGCCAGGTAGCTTTTCGTTTTTGGTTTCGCGATGGTCGTCTGCCGATGCTGGATACTGCACAATCTATCGATTTAAGTTGAATAATGACCTCTCCACGACTGCAACGTTCTAGTTCAGAAGACGGAACTTCGACTTCAGAACTCGAAGCTTGCGGCTTTGACCTCAATATTTCTGAAGGAGCTCGCAATGGCAACTACTATATCTCAATCCTCACCTTCAGGCATGGGCGCTATCCCCTACGATGGGGGCACTGCCTTCCGCGTCTGGACACCCTTTGCTTCAAGTGTTTCCGTAGTAGGTAGTTTCAACAACTGGACTCAAGACGAAAATCTGCTGACCAGTGAAGGCAATGGCTACTGGTATGCTGAGGTACCTAATGCCAAAATCGGCGACGAATACAGATATGTGATCGTCAACCGCGATACCAACAACACCTACAAGAGGAATGACCCCTATGCCAGGGAAGTCACCTACTCTAACGGCAACTCAGTGATTCACGATCCTCACTTTGATTGGGATTCGGAGAACTTTAATATGCCGTTTTGGAACGAGCTGATTATTTACGAGATGCACGTTGGCACGTTCTATGATGAACTGGGCGGAGCGCCAGGGAAACTTGAGGGTATTGTTCAACGGTTAGGTTACCTCCAGGATTTGGGCATCAATGCAATTCAGCTCATGCCCCTTGCCGAATTTGCTGCTGATTTTTCCTGGGGCTACAACCCTGCTCACCCCTTCGCTATTGAAAAAATCTACGGCGGTGTCAGAGAGTTCAAGAAGCTAGTAAAGGAAGCTCATGCTCGCGGCATTGCTGTGATTCTGGATGTCGTCTACAACCACTTTGGCCCCAGCGACCTGGATTTGTGGCAGTTTGATGGCTGGAGTGAAAACGGCAAAGGCGGCATTTACTTCTACAACGACTGGCGTTCCAAAACTCCGTGGGGAGACACGCGACCCGACTACGGTCGAGGTGAAGTACGCCAATACCTGCGCGACAATGCTCTGATGTGGCTGGAAGCGTGTCATGTTGACGGTTTGCGTTGGGATTCTACAGTCAACATCCGGACGCTGCACAACGGTAGCGGCGGCGACATTCCAGAAGGCTGGAGCTTCATGCAGTGGCTTAACGACGAAATCGACGCCAAACAACCTTGGAAACTCACAATAGCCGAGGACTTACAGAACAACGAATGGATTATTAAGGATACAGGTGCTGGCGGTGCTGGCTTTGACGCGCAATGGGACCCTGGCTTCGTTCATCCCATTCGACATGCGATCTCCACCCAAAACGACCGCGATCGCGATATGGATGCCGTTCGCGACGCCATCTATCACCGATAAGGTACGGATGCCTTTGCACGAGTGATTTACACAGAATCCCACGATGAAGTCGCCAACGGTCGCTCCCGCGTTCCCGAAGAAATCTGGCACGATAATGCTGGCAGTTGGTTCTCCAAAAAGCGCTCTACGCTAGGAGCAGCCTTAGCGTTCACCGCACCTGGCGTTCCCATGCTCTTCCAGGGTCAGGAACTGCTTGAAGATAAATGGTTCAACGACCAAGACCCCCTTGACTGGACGAAGTTGGAAACCTACCGTGGCATCCACGACATGTACCGCGACCTCATCCGTCTGCGTCGCAATTGGTACAACGAAACTAAGGGGCTGCGCGGTCAGCACGTCCACGTCCACCATGTCAATAACAACGATAAGGTGATTGCATTCCATCGCTGGGAGAATGGTGGTCCTGGGGATGATGTAATTGTGGTTGCGAACATGGCCGACCGCAGTCACAACAGCTATAACATCGGGTTTCCCAGCGAAGGCTACTGGCGAGTGCGTTTCAATAGCGACTGGAATGGCTACAGTCCTGACTTTGGCAATTATCCTGGCTACAACACTACAGCAAGCTGGGGTACTAAGGATGGGATGTCTTGTCATGGAAATGTCGGGATTGGTCCCTATAGTGTGCTTATCCTCTCCCAGGACAACTGATAGGTTATCCCTCTTCTAAGAGCCTGTGCGGAAAAGTCGGCTGGCGAGTAAAATTCACGATGCGATCGCAAAATAACTTCTGGTCAAAAGTAGTTGGTGGTTTGACGCTCCTCCGGAAGAGAGCACGGAGGATTCTACCGGAATGAATCCGATATATCCTGGTTAAACAGGTCTAGCTGTGTTCCCAGGTTCCCAGGCTCCTGCCGTTTGCCCTTTCGAGCGGCAGGATGTCTTTTACACTACGAGCGTGCAAAACTCCGAGGGCGTTCCCCACAGTGACAACTGAGTTGGCACCACAGGAGATTTCGGCGAGTCCCGCCGTATCTGTTTTAGACTTAACCCGAATTGCTCTACAGCATGAGCTTTAATGTTTCTCGCTGCCTGCAAATCAGCGTGGTCAAGGTGTCCGCAGCTAGTGCAGATGAATTTCTCGCCATCGCGGTTAGCCTTATCGACTTGACCACAAGCGCTACAAGTCTGCGACGTATGGCGAGGATTACATAAGAGAAAAACCTTTCCTGACTTTGCAGCCACGTACTCAATCTTCTGTATCAAGATTCCCCATGACGCATCACTGATGGCTTTATTCAGGGCGCGTTTGGCAGATTGCCCGTTCTTGATGTACTTGCCATTTTCATCCTTCTTTGGTTTACACCGCTTAACCATTCCAGCGATGTTCAAATCTTCTACAATGATGCAGTCAGCTTTCTTGACTATCTTGTTAGCTACATTCCACTGGTAGGCGTCGCGCTTATCAGCGATTCGCTTATGAAGCCTACCGACAATCTTTCCAGCCTTAGCCCGGTTCTTGCTGCCCTTTTTCTTTCGGTTAACCCGGCGTTGACGCAATGCCAGCAGATGGGAAGTTTTGCTGTCGCTGTATAGTTTCGGGTTATCAAATTGGCTACCATCGGAGCAATGAACTAGCTTAGTTATTCCCATAT
>Ga0196964_10001515_pt1 | contig 11781 bp, 8 predicted proteins | sample S1_10metaG_FD_148615 | JGI IMG/M metagenome (GOLD analysis project Ga0196964, IMG submission 148615) | Soil microbial communities from Anza Borrego desert, Southern California, United States - S1_10 | ecosystem: Environmental > Terrestrial > Soil > Desert | place: USA: California | collected...
CACTCGCGACCTCGGCGATTTGGGCACCTGGATGGCTCCGTCTTTCTGGACAGCGCTTTCGAGGAGCGCTTTAGCATCGAGCTGCGCCAGAAGATTGGTGGCGGACTTCCACGCGGGGTCGTCCGCGAGAAGATCAGCGGGAGCCGGGGGCGCGGGCGGATCGGGAATGCCTGGACCGATTTCGAGCACGCACAGGTCGTCAGCAAAGCCGCTGACTTTACCCTTGTCTTTCCAGACGAAAATGGTGGCCGAGCTCCGGTCGGGAGTGAACGTAAGTTTGAGCTGCTTGTAATCGCTCTCCGACGTTGAAACTTTCTTCTCTGCGCCGCCGAATTCCTTGACGCCGAGCCAGATGGGTTCGTTCTTGGATTTGGCCCAACCGGAGAGCTCGTACGTCGTATTGGGCTTTAAATTCATCAGCTTCTGAAAAATGCCCCCGCTGTTGTCCTTGGAAATGCGCGCACAGAAGAGTCCGGTTCGGGACTCCTTGTTGTAAACAGCTCCCGCTCCCCAGTTTTTCCACACCCCCAGTCCACCCGATTCCATTCCAGGGTCAGCGGCGAGATTGCCTTCGATGACCTGTTCGGGTGGGAGCTTCAAATCGGCAAGCATTCTGGACGCTTCTTCGCCGGCGGGAGTGCTGCGGTAAGAACGCACAATAACGTTGAGCTTGTCTCGCATGCCGCGCACATCGTCAGGCTTCTTGCGCGCAAACTCACGCGCTTCGTCGAGAAGCTTGTCGGCCCACTGCTGGCGGCGCTCGTCGAATTCCTTGTTCACCGTTTCGGTGCGTGCCGGGTCCTCCGGTTTATTGCGCGGCCCGCTTGATTCCTGCGTTCCGGCGACAGGGTCGGAAGGAGTATCTTTGCTTTCAGGCGGCGGAATTAAAGCGACCGTCTGCTTTTCGGGCGTTAAGTTCCCGGCGGGCTTTACCGTTGTGTTCTGCGGCGTACGGCCGGTGAAGGCAAGCAGCATCAGCAGGCCGCCGACAAGCGCGACGGCGACACCGACAATAGCAATAATTGGCAATCCAGATTGTGCGTGCAATCCAGCGCCTGCTTCAGCGCGATCAGAATGTTTTTTCTCGGAGAACGGTGACTCGCGTCGAGCCACCGGACGGCTAACGCTTTTTGCGCCACGCGAGGGCGTTTCAGCGGGTCCTGACTCGTTTGAACTCGCGGCAGGAACAGGGGCAGCCGCGAGCCGCTCCGAGGGCCTTTTTAAGGCACCAGCCGGAGCGCAGTTTAAATGGTAAACCTTTTCGCCGAAACGAATTGCAGAACCAGACTCCAAGTCCTTCTCAGCCACGCGAATGCCGCAGGTTTCACAGTAAACGATAATCATTCGTTCACGCCTTCCGCAAACAGGCCGCCACGTGAAAAAACGATTCGGTATTCACACGGCCGAAGGAAATCCTGCTTCAAAGCAGTATATCCCGTTTTTTAGGCGTAAGCGCAGAAATAAGTGGCATACTCGTTGCAGCTTCTATGCCGGGTCCAGGAGAGCTGCGTCAGAATGCCACAGAACTCGACTATCCTGATCATAGAAGACGATCCCGCAGCGGCGGAAAGCATCGAGACACTCTGCCGCGAGATGGGGCACAGGACTCTCGTCGCCTATGACGGAATGACCGGGTTACAGATGGCCGCGAATGAAATTCCCAAGCTGATCCTGTCAGACATTGCCATGCCCGGAATGGATGGTTTTGAGGTCGCTCGTCGCGTGCGCAGCAATCACGATCTGGACCATACAGCGATCGTGGCCGTGACAGGCCATCCGCCGAAAACACCCGCCGCCAATCAGAAGACGTTCGATGATTACGTCATCAAACCCTTCAGCGTTGAGAACATTACCAGCGTGATTGCCAAGTATTGCGATCGCGAATCAGCCCGGACCTGAGTCGCCTGAGCTGGTGTACGCAGCACTGCTCAGCGTGCTTTCTGCGTCTTTTCCCAGCATACGGTAGCGGACTTCCAGCCTGCGGTTGCCAGTACTTTCTGAAGGTCCTCGTCTGAGTCAGCGGCACTGTTTTCCAGGCGCATGTGGCTGGCGCCCCAGAGCTTGCCCTGCTTTTCTGCCGTCTCCAGCAGCGCGGCCGCGAGTCCGATTCCACGGAAATCAGGGTGCACGCCCAGACGGTAGAACGTTGCTGAGCGCCCGTCGAACGCCGCGATGATGCCGCCGGCAATGCGCGGCTTTCCGACTTTTTCGTTCTGCGATGTCTCGACCATCTGCGCTTCAGCGACAAAAACGCGGAAAAAATTGCGGTGCTGATCCAGGCAGCGCGCGAGCGACTTATCCGTATCGCGGTCATCGAGCGTGTGGCCGGAGCCCTTCCACGCGGCGCGCAGCTCCTTCAAGTCCTGCGGGTGAACCAGTCGCAGATGAAGCTCGCATACGAGACCATGATCGTGTCCGCAGCAGCCGCCTTCGCCGTGCGAATGGCCGTGCTCATGCCCGTGATCGTGCGAAGTAGCAGGGGCTTTCTTTTTCTGTGTCTTCGTCGCGTTCTTCATCGCTTCCCTTTTGTCGAGTGTTTAAATCGCATACTTGCTCAGCCCAGCGCCGCGCGAAACGCGCGGATATGTTCCGGCGTTGTTCCGCAGCATCCACCAATGATCGCCACGCCGGCTGTTTTCAGGTCCGCAATGCGCGCGGCCATCATCTGCGGCGTCTCTTTGTAAACGCTGATGCCGTGAACCATCTTCGGCAGGCCGGCATTCGATTTCACCAGCAGCGGCTTTTTTGTGTGCGGCCGCATCTGAAGCGCGATCTGCACCATCTCTTCGATGCCATTGCCGCAATTGGTTCCGATGATATCAGCAGGCGACGCGTCCAGCGCGCGCGCTGCTTCGTCCAGCGGCGTTCCCATCATCGTTTTGAAGCCCTGCGGCGTCGCATCGAAGGTCATTGTGGCCATGCAGAAGAGCCCGCATTCCTTTGCCGCCTGGATGGCCAGGAGCGCCTCGTCGAGCACGTACATTGTCTCGATGCAGATGGCGTCGACGCCACCTTCTTTAAGCGCTTCAATCTGTTCCCGAAAGGCCACGAGCATCTCGCCTTGAGTGAGCATGCCTTCCGGCTGGACGAATTCGCCGGTGGGACCGACGCTGGCAGCCACGAATTTCCCGGCTTCATCGGACGCCTGGCGGCTGAGCATCGCTCCGAGCAGATTGAATTCGCGCACTTTTTCGGCATAGCCGTGGCGCACGAGGCGGTACTTGTTGGCACCGAATGTGTTCGTCAGGCAGAAGTCAGCGCCGGCGGCGAGATACTCGCGTGCGATCTGGCGCACGTCATCGGGGCGGGAGACGTTCCATTCTTCCGGGCAGTCGCCGGGCTGCAGGCCGAGCTTCTGCATTTGCGTGCCCCAGGCGCCGTCGGAAAGAATGATCTTTCCCGAGGCAAGCTGCTCTTTGAATTTGTCCAATCGCGCGCTCGCCGAAGCCACAGTCGCTCGTCTCCTCTCGCTGAGGAAAAGACTGTAGTGGCAACGACGAAAGCTTCAACGCGCTTTGCAGCGAGCCAGAGGCGAAGGCTCAACACGAAGACCCAAAATCCCCAGGAGATGAGAAGTTTCTTTTCGGCTTCGTGACGTTCGTGTCTTTGTGTTTTGGAGTTTATTTATTCGTACCGCAGCGCTTCAATCGGATCGAGCTTTCCGGCCTTCCATGCCGGATACGTTCCAAAGGCGACGCCATCAAGCAGCGAGACCACTAGCGCCACAACCATGCTCCACCAGGCCAGCGCCGTTTGCCATTGCGTGAGATGATGAACCAGGTACGTGAACGCCACGCCCAGCAGGCAGCCCAGCAGTCCGCCGAGCAGGCAAATCGCGAGACTCTCAAAGAGGAACTGCTGCAGGATGTCGGCCTGTGTCGCACCGACGGCGCGGCGGATGCCGATTTCGCGGCGGCGCTCGGTGACGTTGGCGAGCATGATGTTCATGATGCCGATGCCCCCGACGACGAGCGAGATTCCAGCCGAGCAGGCCATCACGTAATTGAAGATATTCTGCGAGGCTTCAGTCTGCTTCACGAGGTCCTGCGCCACACGTACTTTGAAATCGCGCTCTTCAACCGGAACGTTTTCCATGTTGTGCGCCTTCTCAAAGAAGCGGTTGAGCAGCGTCGCTGCGGAGCGGATATCGGACGTGTTCTTGCACATGAAAACAATTTCGGACACGTCGTCGCTCAGCGGATCCTGCGTGGTCCGTGCGAGCGCCGCCGCGAGCGGGATGTACACGCGGCGGTTGAGCTGCTTGATATCGACAACGTCGTATTTCTGATCACTTGAGGCTTCCTTGCTCTCGAGCACGCCGATGACTTCGTAATATTCGTGATCGATGACGACTGCTTTTCCCAGCGGCGAGGCCAGCTTGAAGTACTCCTGCCGGATTGCATCTTCGATGACGCACACGCGCCGCGCAGTGGACTCGTCGGCATTCAGGAACCACCGTCCTTCGCGCAGCTTGTAGCCGAGCACGTTCAAGAATGACGGCGTCGTGCCGACAACGTCGGCAGAGACGGGCGTCTCGCTGACGCGCACGGAAGCCTGGACTTTACGCAGCGGCGCGTGATCGGCAATGACGGGGCACTCGTCGACAGCACCCTGCGCTTCACGCACGGTCAGGCCGCGCGAATGCAGCCTCGCACGTTTTTTCAGATCGCGGCTTTCGCTGCCGCCTGAGCGCCAGTCAAGCCCGGTGACCATGATGTTGTTCGCGCCCATGGCCGCGAGCTGCTTCATGACCTCGCCGCGCGCGCCTTCACTGACCGCGATCACGGCGACGACGGATGCCACGCCAAAGATGATGCCCAGCATCGACAGCGCCGCCCGGAATTTGTGAACCGAGAGGCCGACCAGGCCGATGCGCGCAGCGTTTTTCCAATCAACCATTGTCAGCCCTGGGTGCTTAAAATTAATTCTTCAGCCATACGACGCTCGCGAACCACTTCCACTTTCTCGATTTCACCGTCTTTGAGATGAATGATGCGCTCGGAGTATTCGGCTTTTTCGCGGTCGTGCGTCACTTGCACGATCGTGCGGCCCATCTTGTGGAGCGCCTGGAAGACAGACATGATTTCTTCGCCGGTGCGGCTGTCGAGATTGCCCGTCGGCTCGTCAGCAAGAATCACTGCGGGCTCCGTCACCAGCGCCCGCGCGATCGCCACGCGCTGGCTCTGGCCGCCGGAGAGTTCCGAAGGCTTGTGGTGCAGGCGATCGCCCAGGCCTACCAGCGACAGCATTTTCTCCGCCGCTTCCCGGCGCGCTCGCAGCGGCACGCGGGCATAAACCAGCGGCAGTGCCACGTTGTCGACGATGTTTTCCTGCGAGAGCAAATTGAATTTCTGAAAAACAAACCCGATCTTCTGATTCCGCAAACTCGAAAGTTCGTCGTCATCGAGGCTGGAGACTTCCACGCCGTCAAGCTTATAACTTCCGCTCGTGGATCGGTGCAGGCAGCCGAGCACATGCAGCATGGTGCTCTTGCCCGAACCCGATTGCCCCATGATCGAAACAAACTCGCCCTTGCGTACTGAAAGCGACACGCCTTTCAGCGCCGTGACGGCGCCGCCGGCCATGCCGTAGGTTTTCACGAGATTCTGAATATCGATGACTGCGTCATTGCGCAAAACAGGAGGCTGCGTCACGAACGGTTGCCTCCCAGAGAACGGACTGAGAGTGTCTGATCGTAAACTTGCTCGCCTTCCTTAAGGCCGTCGAGTACTTCGACGCGCTCGCCATCATTGCGGCCCAGTTTCAGCTCGCGGCGCTCACGCCTGCCGCCGGCGTCGACTTCAGCAAATGGGTTGGATTTCTCATCGTAGCGCACGGCCGCCCATGGAATCGTCAGCGCCTCCGAGCGCTCGGTCGTCTGCAGGTACACGTGCGCGGTAAAGCCGACCTTGATCATGCGGCGCTGCTCTTCGGTCAGATTCATGAAATCCAGTCTCACAGGCACGACGTTGACGAATGCCTCTCCGGATTTACGCAGCGCCAGGCTCGAGAGCGCGGCGTTTTTGTCCTGCGCCATCACCGCCAGCTCGGAGACTACCGCGTGCAGCGTCATACCCGGGCAGGCCGGCAGCGTCACGGTCGCCGGCTGGTTCAGCGCGACGCCTTTGACATCGGCCTCGTTGATCCAGACGCGGATGCGCAGCGCCGAAGTGTCGCAGATCGTACACAGATCCGCACCGGCCGTGCGCGATTCGCCCACCTGAATGGGACTCTTGATCTTCAGAGAGCCTTTCGACACTTCCGTGAAGACGACATTTCCTTTAATAGGAGCGCGAACCGTCGCGGCGTCGAGATCACGCTTCTTTCGTTCCAGTTCGCGTTCGAAGTTGTGCAGATCCACGCGGGCCAGCTCGAGCGCAGCCTTCGCGACGGCCAGATCCGCATCGCGATTGAACTTCGAAATGTTGACCTTCTTCTTTGCATCAGCGACAGCGAGGTCCGCCACGCGCTTGGAATCTGCCGAGAAGCCCATCAGCGTCAGGTCATAAAGGAGCTTTGCCTTGGAGTGATTCACGCGGATCGTGGCGATCTCGAGCTGCTTCTTCTTGCGTGCCGCTTCGGACACGAAACCCTGCTGGGCGAGCTCGTCGTAGCCTTTCATTTCAACTTCGGCTTTCTGCAGTTCCAGCGTCGCAGACTTGAGCGTCAGTTCAGCGTCGACGCGATCCTGCTCGCTGGGATCTTCGTATATTTTCTTCCGCTCAATCTCGGCCAGTTCCTGCTGGATCTCGGCCTGGCGGATCACCAACTTGTAGCGCTCGGTCGTGACGACGATATCCCGCTCGGCACGGCGCACCGCATCGCGTTTGTCGAGCAGATCCTTTTCGCGTTGCCAGACGTCTTCCTGCGCGGTCTTGGTCTCAAATCTGACGATCGGCTCGCCGGCCTCGACGGCTTTGCCATCTTCCGTCTTCCACACGATATCTCCGGCAAATCGCGTAAGTACCGGAGTCTCAGAGAGCGCTTCGATGGTGCCCAGTTCGTGAAGGACGCTTGCGAAGGGCATGCGCTTAATGGGAACCGTCAGCGGCCGCGTAACTTTGAACTCGTCGGCGGGCTTTAAAACAGTCAGCAGAATTCCAGCGATCAGCGCCAGTCCCGCCACACCACCAAGGATCAGCAGGAATTTGCGAGTTGGCGGTTTGGCGGACGCCGCACTGCGGTCCGCAGCGGGGCGAAGCGGCAGCCCGACGCCGGCGCCGTGCCCGGTGACCCGCGCCGGCGGCTGCGTCCGCTCTTCTGTAAGCTCCCGTACGTCGCTCACGCCAGACCGCTCCCGACCGTTCATTGCGGATGATCCACAACCAGCACCCGCTCGCCTTCTTCCAATCCTTCTATGGCCGCCGACAAATCATTCTCTGCGAGAACTTTCACTTTCTTTGGCGTTGCCGATCCGGCGGGATAAACCACCGGCGTGCCTTCTTTGTCCCGCACCAGGCCGGTGCGAGGAATGATCAACGCGTTATCAAGTGTCTGCATGACAATTTCGACATCCGCGCGCAGCCCCGGCCGGAGGATCTGCGCCTGGTCGAGGATTTCCACTTCTACTTCGAAGACCTGCCGGTTGGCGGTGCCTGTGATCGCGATGGTTTCGTCCTGGAACACTTCAAATTCGTCACGGCCTTTTTCGGCCACCGTGGTCACACGCCCTTTAAAGGGGGTTCCAGTCCAGCCCGCCGGCCGGATCTCCGCTTCCTGTCCGACCTGGATGTAGCCGATGCGGCCTTCATCCACGGTGAGGGAGACTTTCATGCGTGTGAAGTCCGGCAGCGCCATGATCTCCATGCCGTCCCAGACCTCCCGTCCGGGCGCAAAGGCGAACCAGCGGCCGCGGCGGTGGACGACCACGCCCGGTCCGGGAGCCAGATGCACCGTCCGCTTTACGTTTTGCGTCAGGTCCAGCAGGCGGTCGCGCTCGCGTTCCATTTTCTGCTTATGACGCTCTTCGTCGCGCTGCATGTTGCGTTCAAGAAGCTCGACCTTTTCTTTTGCATTGTCGCGCATCTTGATCGCATCTTTGACCTTCAGCTCCTGGTCGCCGAGTTTCACAGGATCGATGATGTTGATGCGGCGCGTCTTGATCTCGGCCTGCTCGACAGCAAGTTTCTGCTCCACTACGTCCAGCTGCTTCTGGCGGACTTCCTCGCGCGAGGCGTACCCGAATGCGGCCAGACCCTGGAGCACCTTCATTTCCTCGTCTTTGGCGCTCATCAGGTTGCGCGCATTCTCCAGCGCGACGCGTGCGTTCACGACGTCCATCGCTGTGGGTCCCTTCTTGATTTCTGCAAGCCGCATCTGCTCAAGTTCCAGGCGCAGGTCGTAACTGGCCACATCTTCGCGCGCGGCATTTAGAATCTTCGCCGCTTCCTGCTGAAGCTTCTTGAATTCTGCTTCCTGCTCAGCAATCTGCGCTTCCTGTGCGACGCGCAGATCCTCGTGCGGTCCGGGGTCCAGCCTCAGGATCACCTCATCCTTGGCGACGACCTTTCCCTGCGGCGCCATTTCGAGAATCACGCCGGCCACCCTGGCCATGATGCGCTGTTCTTTTAGCGGCTTGAGATATCCCACGCGCAGCACCGATTGGCGGAACTTTCCGCGTTTGACTTCTGCTGTGTGCAGATCACGACCGGCGATCACATTGTTGCCGCGTAACGACATCGCACCAGCCAAGGCGGCTGCGATCATTACTGCCAGCACGATAGCCTGGCGCAGTCTCTTTTTTCTGCGCAGACTCATCGCCCACCTCCGCCGCCACTGCCCCCGGCGCCACCCCTACGGCGGCTCCTGCGCGGCGTGTCGCCGCCAGGCAAATCGCTGCGCTCACCACGGACACCCGGCATCGGGGGCATTGCCGCTTCACTGCTCATGCCGCCGCCCCCGGATGTGGATCCGCCGCCGGCGCGCGTGCGCGGAGGCAACTTGGTTTCCTCGTCGTCCTCGGCCTGTTTCTTCCGCGCCTGCACTTCCTGCTTCACTGTGCGGGGAACAAAGACCTCTTCGCCTTCCTGCAAATTCGCCGTGACGATCACCTTATCCAGAGACTGAATGCCCAGCTCAACTTTGCGCCATTCAATGCTTCCGCCACGCCGGACCTGCACGATCGTGGCACCGCCGCGGTTGCTGATCGCGCTGATTGGAATGGAGATCACGTTGCTGAAGGTCTCGACAGGGAAATCCACTGTCGCACGGAAGCCTTCACGCAGGCGGTCTGTGTCGCTTTCCTGCAGTTCCACTTCCACATCGAACACACGCACGCCCGAAAGGCCCTGTGCTTTTACGTCAGCTTCGGAAAGCTTCGAATTGCGGTCTCGCGCCCAGCCGTCGATCCAGGTCACCTCGCCGCTGTAAACCCGGTCAGGCAGCGTCTTGACCATCACGCGGGCTTTTGATCCCGTGCCTATCGCTGCTTTTGCGTCATGGTCCTTTCCTTCTTCCACCGATGGGCGGGCTTTAATTTTATTGATGAACGATTCGGGAACCTGCGTGCGTACCTTCATTTTGTCATAGCTGGGCAGGTCGATCGGACTCAGCCACGGGCCGACGTATTCGCCAATCTCAACCTTGCGGTTTCCGCGAAATTCGTTCACGCGGTACACGGCAATGCCATCATGGGGGGCAATCAGCGTGCTGCGCTCAAGATCGAGCTTGCGGCGGTCCAGGCGCCGTTTGAGGTGCGCCAGCGCGCGTTCCTGTGTGTTCACTTTCACGTTGAGGCTGTCGGATTGATCGTCGACATCCAGTGCCTTGAGCTTCAGGCTCATGGCTGCATTTTCGCGTTCGAGTTTCGCCTTCGCCTTTTCATAGTCGAGCGCGCCGCCCATGGTGATGCGGTATTTCATCTCGGTGCGCTGCAGCTCTACTTCCGCGCGTGCAACGGCAAGTTCCTTACCCATCAGGTCGCTGCCTTTTCCGAATCCTTTCTCGGCCAGCGGCTTGTAGGCCTCCAGATCGGCTTTCGCGTTGGCCAGCCGCGCTTTGGCTCCGGCGAGCTGATTTTCGATCTCTTCTTTGTCCACCGGAAGCGGCTTGGATAGCAGTTCACGCAGCTTCAGGTCGGCAAAGGCATCGCGTTCTTTTTCCGTCTCGAGGTCTTTGACCAGGCGCTTGATTTCAAGATCGCGGTTCTGTTCCTGCTGAAACAGGTTTCGCTCGGCGACCGCGACATCGTCCTGCAGTCGGGAAACTTCCTCTTCAAGTTCCTTCGTTTCCAGCGAAACGACCTTGTCGCCCTTTTTGACGTAGCTGCCTTCAGGAACGAGGAAACTGATTTTGCCCCAGCGCAAAAACGTCATGCTGGTGACTTTAACCGGCTTCAGCTCGCCTTCTTCACGGCAGAGCACTTCGAAGTCGCCGCGTTTAACGGTCACCCATTCTCCTGCCGCCGTGGGTTGAACCGGTGTTGCCGCTGTCGAAACGTTCGGCTGCGCCAGCCAATAGACCAGTCCGGCAAGAATTAGAAAAATTGAGAACAAAACAACGCGCCTTCGCCAGCTCAGAGTCGGCTGTGCAGGCGCGGAGGCCAAAGAAGCAGTGTTCTGGCACTTCACCATGCGCATTCGCTTAATTTAAACCAAAGCTGCGGCATCAAAGTCACACATAACTTTACTCTCTAAGGAGAGAACAAGCCAGTGGTTCTGCTGCATAGCCTGCTTTCATTTTTACCACTGACGGCCCAGCTTGTTAGCGAATTCAGTACATCGGCAGCAAATTCTTCCGCACCATGCGCAAGCAGTTCTATTAAGACCCGCTGAGCCCGATTTCACTGTACAGATTCCTATTAAAGACTATGACGGCAACGACGCTTATTCGGAGGGGATTCATGGCCGGCATTGGCCTTTGCGAACATGCGGGCGGCATTCGTGTGCAGAGCGACGCGTGGACCGTGGAGCACTCCCGGGAATCTGGCGGCGCATGGTCCTCACTGAAGCTGACTCACGGAACAGGCCAGAATCTTCTGCGCCGGCCGTTATCCAGCGCCCTGCGCTTCGTTCATCCGGACGCAAGCAACGACCTGGGCCGTTTTCATGTCTTCGCTGAGCACTTCGAGAAGGCGCCGCGGCTGAAAATTGAGCAAAGCGCAGCTGGCGTCGCTGTCGTCATCGCCGAAGGAACCTTCACTGATGCGGACGGTAAAACTGTGCCTGTCGGATACCGCCGGCGGACCGAATATCACGATCACGGCCTGATCTGGACGACACTCGATTTCATGTCCGACTCGGGCTGCGACGACGCCGTTGACGTGCTGGCGTTCGACCTTGAGCTGCAAGCGATGAGCGATGTGTTTGTGCGCCTGCATCCCACCCAGGCTGGCGGCGGCGACCTGCTCGGCGCGCGCGGCTGGTTTGATCTGAGCAACCCCGGTGTACATTTCGTTTCACGCTTCACGCCTTTGCAGATTTCGCTTTACCAAGGCGGCGTGCAAGGCATCGATCTCTTCACGGGTTCTGAATTCAGCGCCTGGGACACTGCTTTCAAACCTGAGGCAGGCCGCGGACATTTCGCTGTCACCAGCGACAGCTCCGGCGTCAGCGTTAAGCTCAGCCCGTACTGTATGGCCCAGCGGCGGCTGAAAACGGCTGTACGTGGCGTGCTTTCGTTCAGGCTTGGCATGTCCCTGCCCGAACTGCAGCAAGTGCGCGCGGCCTCGCTTTCGGTGCGCCGGATCAGCAGCGCCCTCAGCGATGAAGCAATCGCCGCTATCGCCCGCAGCGGCGCAAAAGTTCTGGTCTATGAAAACAGTTTCGCCGAAGGCGGCGCTTT
>Ga0196964_10001516_pt1 | contig 11780 bp, 10 predicted proteins | sample S1_10metaG_FD_148615 | JGI IMG/M metagenome (GOLD analysis project Ga0196964, IMG submission 148615) | Soil microbial communities from Anza Borrego desert, Southern California, United States - S1_10 | ecosystem: Environmental > Terrestrial > Soil > Desert | place: USA: California | collected...
GGTTCACCCATCCCTCCGACATGTTCGACCTGTACATGCTCGGCACTGATGAAAAGGTGCTGGTCAATGTCGGCTCCGTCGGCCAGCCGCGCGACGGCGACCCGCGCGCGTGCTTCATTACGTTCGATGGAGACACGATCGTGTGGCGGCGCGTGGAATACAACATCGACGCGACCTGCAAGAAGATCTACGAAATCCCCGAGCTTGACGACTTCCTCGCCGACCGCCTGCGCGAAGGGCGCTGACCATTTCGAACTGCGGATCGGCGATCGGAACGGCACGAATGGCCCAATCGCGTACCGGTGCAGAACTCTTAAAAGCCAAGTTCGAATGCTTAAAGAGCTGGACTCTGGACTACTAGATTCCATTCTTTGCTGTGAATGCAACCAGCGAACTGTCTCTGTTTGGTTTACCCAACCTGCCTACGGCGAATACCGAACATGGTTTTTGTGTTCGGAATGTGGATCTAGCTTTCGCGCGCAAAATGATGGTAAGCCGGCGCACTTCTCAGTTGAACGAATACACGCTGGGTTTCAGAAGCGGGACGAAGAGATTTGGAGAACCTCAAAGTTCAAGCCGCCAGACCCCAGCGCTGAAAATGAGAACTCAGCCGCCGCAGCGGGCTTTCAGATGTTGCTTGCCACCACCTTTAGGTGGTGGTTGCCGGGTCTTTCTCATTCTCGGAGAGCCGGGCTTCAGCCGGCTTACCCATTCGCGGAAGGCTACTTCAGCCGCGCGGGTGTACGGCTTAAGCCACCTTCCTTCGGGTAAGCCCGCTGAAGTGGGCTGCTGAAAGTTTGTAATGCCACCGACCCCCACCTGAAGGTGGGGCAAGCAACATCTCGAAGCCTGCTGAAGCAGGCTCAACAGGTGAGCGTCACCGCTGAACTGATTCTGCGGACGTTGCTTTTACAACTAAACGCAACCGCGGGGCGCCAATCGCGTCAAATCGACCACTGCAAGTCGGGCGCGGATGACATTTTCTCCTAACCTTTTCTCCATTCTAAATATTTGCTACTCCTAGCCTTACAGAGTTGATCAATTTTTCTGCCAGAAAGTCGCGACAAATCGCATTCGCTAATCGTTTCTTTATGTTGAGGGGCGAGCGTATTCGGCCCCTCGGCGGCTCAACTGCAACGCGCGAACTGCCGAAACCTGTTGCATGCGATCCGCACCGATTCCCGACCTTAAGTCACTGACCACTGAACAGTCCAATCCGCGCAGCGCGCAGCTCGATCAACTATCGGTCGGCGAGTTCCTCCGCGTCGTTAACCGCGAAGACGCACGCGTCGCCCGGGCGGTGGCGAAGGCTCTTCCGCAGATCGAACGCACGATCAACGCGGTGGCTCCGCGCCTCAAGCGTGGCGGACGGCTGTTCTACATCGGCGCAGGAACCAGCGGACGGCTGGGCTGCCTCGATGCCAGCGAGATGCCACCAACGTACGGCGTGCCGCATACGCTTGTTCAAGGAATCATTGCCGGCGGATTACCGGCTCTCACGCGCAGCCAGGAAGGCGCCGAGGATGATGGCACCGCCGGCATCCGCGACATTAAAGAACGCAAAATCGGCAAGCGCGACGCAGTCATCGGCCTGTCAGTCTCCGGGCGCGCGCGCTACGTCCGCGAGGCGCTCGGCGAAGCGCGCAAGCGCGGCGCCTTCACGGCCTGCATCACCTGCAACCGGAATTCCGCCCTGGTCGAGTGCGCTGATGTGGCGATCGTCGCCGAGACGGGGCCGGAAGTCGTCACCGGTTCCACGCGCATGAAAGCCGGCACGGCGCAGAAGATGATTCTGAACATGATCTCGACCGGCTGCATGGTTCAGCTTGGCCGCGTGAAGGGCAACCGCATGGTCGATCTGCAGATCAAATGCGAGAAGCTCTTCGAGCGCGCGCGCAACCTGGTGATGGAAGAGACCGGCTGCGACATGGGGCATGCCAGCGCCGCGCTGAAAGCCTGCGGCGGATCAGTGCGCAAGGCCATCGCATCAGTTCTTGGAAGCAGCAGCCGTAATGGCACGCGCGTGGCGGCGAAGCATCAGCGCGCAGAAAACGCCCGGAAGCGACAGCGGCGCGCCCAGCGATGAAGCAATGTAAAGATCGCGCAGGTCTGGATGCAATCCCGTTTTGCTCGTGAGCGATATCACGGCGAGTATGGTGAAAGTTGTAACGCACAGCACGCCGATGCCCAGCAGCCAGCCGTAAACGAGGATCAGCAGGCGCTGCCGCGCGTCGTTGATCTGGTAACGCCCAGCAAGGCCCCAGGCCCAGGCTGAACCGCACGCGCAGACGATCAGCAGAATGGCGACCGTCATCAGCTGCAGAATGAGTTGCCTCTGGCGGCTGATCAGCCAGGTTTCGAAGTGCAGACACTTAAGTACGGCGATGGTGACAGCGCTGAAAAAAAGCGATGAGAGGATCATCTCCAGCATCGCTATCCTGCTTTCGCCGAAGATGCTGATCAGCAATCGCAGAAGTCCGGCGAGAAATCCCGCGGCCAGCACGCCCATCAGAACCAGTGATGCCGCGACGCCGAGCGGCCGGACGCCGCCGACGCGGGCGTAATACATGAGCCCCAGGCACAGCGGCACGATAAAAAGGCAGCCCAGCAGAACCCTGCTTAGATTTTGAGTTATCCTCGCCAGACGGGGATGAGGCGTTTGCGGCATAGCAGCATGATTGCCACAAAGCGCATGAAATCAACAGGTTGAAAACAAAATCGCCAGCCGGTACCATGTGCGCCCTGCGCGCTTACGGCTTCCAGGACGACGAATGGAACAGACCCAGCTACGACCGAAAACGGATGTATCTTCCGACGAAATCTCGCTTGCAGATATTGTCGCCTTCATCGCCGGTTACTGGCTGCCGATTGCAGTGCTCGCCGGGATCGGCGCGGCAGGCGGAGCGGTCTACACGCTATCGCAGCCCGATCAATACCAGGCAACGGCGACGCTCGTAGTCGCGCCCTCGCGCCAGCGTACGGACGTCAGCCGCCCGACTCTGACGATCAATGCATACCAGCGCCTGCTCGAATCCGATTACATCATCAAGAAAACGCGCGAGAAACTACTGAGTGAAAAGTCGGTCAGCAAAGTGCGAACAAGTTTCGCCACGCGCGTGATCAGCTCCACCCGGCCCGATGAATCCTCCGTGCTCGAAGCCAGCGCGTCCGGAGACACGGCAGAAGATTCGGCCAAAATCGCCGACGCCTGGATTAAGGTGTTTCTCGACCACATTAAGGAAATCGTCAGCGAGCGGCAGTCGATGGCCGCCTCGATCCTCAGCGGCCAGATCGCCTCGACTCGCACACAGCTCGAAAAGCTGGATGCCGACCGGCGAGCCGAACAGGACAAAATCCGCGGTAAGCTCGCGGAAGAGATTCTGAAGATCGAACGCGCCATCGGCGTGGCCAAGAGCGCGGGTGAAGACAAAAAGTTTGCGCTTCAGGAAGAGATCAGCAAAAAAATCGTGGCCGCAAAGAGCAAAGGGAATCTGGAGGCCCGCGAAGCGGAGCTTGAGGCCCTGCAGCGCGCGTACGGTGATCTGCAGAGTGAGTCGGCGCGACTGGCCGGGCAGCTCGAATCGCAGCGACTGATGCTGGAGGCCGCCAGAAAGCAGCTCTCGCAGACTCCTGCCGTGCTGGTTACGCGCAAAGCCATTCCCGACGAAGCACTCTGGCGCGCGATGAGCGAGAAGAGCGCGCTCGACCCGGAAGCGCTGAAGAAAATGGGACTGGTCTCCGAACAGCCCAATCCCCTTTATGGCGAGATCGCGCGCAAGGCTGCGTTCTACGAGATGGAAGTGAACACGCTGGCGCCGCGGCAGGAAAAGCTGAAAACCGAACTGTCGAAAATGGCTGAGGCCGTGGCGAAGCTCGGCGACAGCGTGCGTGCGACGCACGCCGAAGTCGAACAGCTTGAAGCAATGCTGGAAACCGGAACCAAAAAGATCAAGGAGACAACCAGCTCCGAAGTGAGCGCGCTGGAAAAGCAGCGGGATGCAGAGATCAAGGAAGGCGAACGGCTGCGTGCGGCCGGCGTTGCCAGCATTGAGCGGGAACTGGTGGCGCAGCGCGAGCTCTTTGACCAGCTCTCCAAGAACTGGAACAGCATTAACATTTCAAAGGTGCAGGACGACTTCGACGATCTGCGCGTAGGCGCGTCTCCGGTGGTGCCTGTTTCGCCGGTCGCCCGCAAAACACTTCCGGTGTCGATCGCCGCTGCTATCGGCGGAGCGCTCGCGGGGATTTTCTTCAGCCTGATTCACTCGATTAAGCGCAAGAAAGCGGAAGCCGAGCGCGTTCTTACGTTTTAAGCGGCGGGTGGAGTACGCAGCGCGTCAACCGCGCGCCTCCGACTTTTCAGCGGTCAGCGTCGCTTCTTCGTACGCCTCGATCACCTCATCGACCGGCCCGTCTTTAATCACTGTGCCGTGATCGATCCAGATTCCCCGTGTGGCAACGCTGCGCGCGAGCTTTAAATCGTGCGTCACCAGGATCATGATGTGTGCGCTGGCGATGAACTCCTGCATACGGCGCGTGGCTTTCTCGATGAAGTGCGCGTCGCCGGCGGCGAAAATTTCATCGAGGATCAGGATTTCCGGCTCGAGTTCCATCGCGACAGAGAAAGCCAGGCGCATCATCATGCCGGATGAATAATACTTGATGCCCGTGTTCATGAAGTCCTCGGGAATCTCAGAGAACTCAATGATCTTCGGCAGCCTCTTTTCAGCTTCAGCGCGCGAGAATCCAAGGATGGCGGCGTTCAGGAAAACGTTCTCGCGTCCGGTGAGCTCCGGGTTGAAGCCCGCGCCCATCTCGATCAGCGGCGTGATCTTGCCCTGAATGGAAAGCTCTCCCGACGTCGCCGGGTAGATCCCGGCAATGATCTTCAGCATCGTGCTTTTGCCGGCGCCGTTGGGGCCGATCAGCACGACCCGGTCGCCGTGCGCTATCTCAAGTGAAACATTCTTGAGCGCCTGAAAATGCTGGTCGGCATGGCGCTTGAGCGGACTCAAGAACATTTCGCGCAGCGAAAAGCTCTTGTTGGAGTACAGCCTGAACGAGAGGCCGATGTCCTTGAGGCGGATGTGTGATTTTGCCGTTGTCGCCATGCTTAAAGCCTGAAGATCAGGTTACGCTCCAGCCGCGCAAAAAGCGCGCAGCCCAGAACGGCCGTGCCGATCGCGACCGCCGCGGCCATATTCCACTGCTGCAGCGAAGGCATCTGCGCGTCGGCGATGATCACGTGGAAGATGCGGATAATGTGGACCAGCGGATTGAACTCCAGCAGCGTGCCGTACCCGTGGGAGGTGAGAATCTCCTCGCGGTAGATGATCGGCGTGGCGTAAAACGCAAGCTGCAGCACTACCGACATCAGGTGCGCGGCGTCGCGCATGTAAACGTTGACCGCGGACAACGCAATCGTGATCCCGCCAACGAAGAGGAAAAGAAGTGCGATCGCCACGGGCAGCAGCAGGAGCGCCCAGGAGATCTTGAACGAAATCAGGCTGACGATGATGAACAGAGCGGCGATGTTGAAAAGAAAATCGACCAGCCGCGCGAGCAGAATGGCCATCGGAAAGATCATCTTCGGAAGATAAATCTTTTTGAGCAGAGCCTCGTTGGTCAGCAGTGAATTGCCGCCGGCCATGCAGGTGCTCACAAAAAAGTTCCACGGCGCCAGACCCGCAAAAATGTACGGCACCATCTCGCTGGGCGAACCGAATTTCATCACGCGCGAGAAGACGACCGCGAGGATCAGCATCTGCAGCACGGGATAAAGAAGGCTCCAGCCATAACCCAGGAACGAGCGGCGGAAACGCAGCTTCAGATCGCTGTTGACCAGGTTGCGCAGCACCTCGCGATAGGCGTAAAGCTTGGTGAATTCGTGAACGAAACTCATGCGCATCAAGGGTTTAGCCGGAGGCTCTTTCTCAGCCGCTTCAGGAACGGGAAAACAATAGCATCACCTGTGGCGGGCACAAGCTGAAATGCATCACGCCGACTTGGCGTTCGATTTGCGCCCTCCTGCGCGGCGTTTCGGGAGGACGAACAATGCCATATTATGGTGGGCACGGCCGGCTGAGCATGCGCTGGATTATCGCGCTGGTAATGGCCGCCGTCGGTTTGATTTCCTATTACTGGAACACAGAAGTCAACCCCGTCACAGGCGAAAAGCAGCGTGTCGCTCTCACGACCGATCAGGAGATCGCCATCGGCCTGCAGTCAGCTCCCGAGATGGCCGCGCAGATGGGCGGAGAAGTGAGCCCCAAACACCCGCAGGCGCAGCTGATCCGGAGCATCGGAGAACGCATCTGGAAGAGCAGCGACGCCCAACGCAGCCCGTATACGTTCGACTTTCATCTGCTCGCCGATCCGAAAACGGTCAACGCCTTCGCACTCCCCGGTGGGCAGATTTTCATCACGGTCGGGCTGCTCAATCGTCTTGAAAACGAGGCGCAAGTTGCCGGCGTGCTCGGCCATGAAATCGGCCACGTCATTCACCGCCACTCCGCCGAGCACATGGCAAAGGGCCGCCTCGGACAGTTGCTCGCCGGCGCGGCTGGTGTTGCCGCCAGCGATGAATACGGCCGCGGGCGCGGCGCCATGATTGCCGCCCAGGTAGTCAATCAGATGCTGCAACTGCGTTACAGCCGCAGCGACGAGAGCGAGGCCGATGAACATGGTCTGCTCTATATGACGCAGGCCGGCTACGACCCGAGCGCGATGCTGGGCGTGATGAAAGTTCTGGCCGAAGCAAGCCGCGGCAACAGGCAGCCTGAGTTTCTCGCGTCACACCCGCATCCGGACGCCCGCTACGAGAAGATCAAGGAGTTCCTTGCCCAGAACTATCCCAACGGCATCCCGGCGGAATTGACGCAGGGCCGCCCGCTTAATCCGGCCATTGAGACAGACTACCGCTAGCTCTGATAACTCCTCGCGGCAGGACAGCCATCAGAGTTCTGCACGAAGACTACTCTCCCAACCGCCCTGCAGCAGACAAAATGCCTTCTCCGGGGTATGTATATAGTCTTCACGGGAGCAGCCGGTATTGGGAGATCAACGTCATGCGTCTTTCGCCGCTTTTTGCATTCGCCGCACTGTGTTCTTTAACGCTTTCCGCATCCGAGGAATGGCCTGACTTCCGCGGGCCGGGCGGGCAAGGCCACGCTGAGAAAGCGAAACTGCCGACGACCTGGAGCGAGACGCAGAATGTCTCCTGGAAAATTGCGGTTCCCGGACGCGGCTGGTCTTCGCCCGTGATCGCCGGAGATGAAATCTGGCTTACCACAGCGATCGAAGCCGAGAAGCCCGACGCAGGCACGCCGCCGTCGACACACGATTACAAATCGCCCAAGCCCGGTCCGGGAACCAAGGCCAGCGAAAAGCCGATTTCGTTGCGCGCGCTCTGCTTCAATCTGGCGACGGGAAAGCAGACGAAGAACGTGGAGATCTTCTTTCTCGAAAAGCCGGGCTACATTCACGACCGCAACAGCTACGCCTCGCCCTCGCCGGTGATTGAAGACGGAAAGCTTTTCTGCCACTTCGGCACCTACGGCACGGCCTGCGTTTCGACGAAAGATTCGAAGGTCCTCTGGCGCAATGATGACATGAAGCTCGAACACGAAAACGGCCCGGGCGGGTCGCCGGTGCTTTATAAAGATAAGGTGCTGGTCTGCTGCGACGGCATGGATTTCCAATACATGGCCGCGCTTGATAAAGCGACGGGCAAGATTGCCTGGAAGACGCCGCGCTCGCAGCCCATCAATAAAGGGCCGCAACTGAAGAAGGCCTACGCCACGCCGCTCGTCGCAACCATCAACGGCATCGACCAGGTGATCACGCCGGCCGCGGACGCCGTGTATAGCTACGAGGCCGCGACCGGGAAAGAGTTGTGGTTCGTGAAGTACAACGGCTTCTCAAACGTCGCGCGGCCTGTCTATGACGGAAAGCTGATTTACATTTCCACCGGTTTCATGAACCCGGAACTCTGGGCGATCAAGCCCGAGGGCAGCGGCGAACTTCCGGCTGACAAAGTGATTTGGAAAGAGAAAGTCCAGGCCGCGCGGCAGAGTTCGCCACTGGTCTCCGTCACGCGGTTGTACATGTTCAGCGACGGCGGCGTTGTGCGCTGCCTTGAAGCGGCAAGCGGAAAAGAACTCTGGCGCGAGAAGATTGCAGCCGACGCCGCGGCTTCTCCGCTGCTGGCCAACGGGCATGTCTACTTCTTCGATGCACGCGAAGCGGCCACCGTCGTCGCCGACGCCGACACCTACAAGCTCGTCGCGAAGAACACACTCGATGATGGGTTCATGGCGTCAGCGGCCGTTGCCGGCAACGCTTTGATTCTGCGCACAAAGCAGAGTCTCTATCGCGTCGAAGCGAAGTAACGCCGCACGTTGTGGCGCAGGTTTGCAAAATTGCGACGCAACGCGAGTGAAATCTCCACACTCAGCTCGTCGCGCCACATTGTGCCCGAGCTCGCTTTGGTGCGCACTCTTCTCTGAACACTTTTTCGTTCAACGCTTGAACACGCCTCCGGTAGAGCTCATTTGGACCTCGGGGTCCACGGCTTAGAAAACTCTTTGGAGAGATGCGATGAACGCGAAAAAGATTGTGGCGCTGGCTGTGTTGTTTTTGGTGAGCTCGGTAGTTTCGGCGGCAACGTTCAAGCCGGACGACGAAGGTTTCATCCGCAACTGGCTGCTGCTCGAACCTATTCAGCTCGACGAAAAAGCCAGCAGCCACGACGAAGACAACCAGAAAGACTTCTTCAACAAGGAATGGTTCCCCGGCATGAAAACGGCCGCGCCAAAAGATGGCGACAAGGTGAAGGTCGAGGGCAAGGAACTGAAGTTCAGCGCCAAGCAGGCTGACGATTCGATCATTTCCTTCCCCGAACAGGACAATTCGCTGTACATCGGCGTCACCTACATCGTTGCCGATGCCGACATCGCTGACGTGAAGCTCAAGATCGGCTCCGACGACAGCTCGATCTGGATTCTCAACGGCAAAGAAATCCTGCGTGTCTTCGCCGGCCGCGGCGTTGAAAAGGATCAGGACACTTCGACGGCGGTGACGCTGGCCAAGGGCACCAACACGCTGGTATGCGCGGTGATCAACGGCGGCGGCCCGACGGGAATGTGCGCGCGCTTCGTCGACAAGAACGATTCGCCGCTGAAGAATATCTCGATCAGCCTCACCAAGTAAAAATCGCGCAAACGCGTGTTGCTGAAAAAAGGGTCCGGGAGCTTTCCCGGACCCTTTTAGTTGGCACAGTAAACATCGACTGAAGGTGGCGAAAATTAATCTTCCAGAAGCTTGGCGCGCTGAAGCATGATCGCGACGCGCGTGCAGATCTGCTTGAGATTCTCGCGTTCGATGCCGCTGATGAGCGTGATCTGAAGACCGAGCACCCACGGCATCTCCCAGCTTTTCACGTTCTCTTTTTTCCGCGCGTAGCGAAGCACGCAGGTGCACAGGACGTTGTGCGGCGGCAGTGAAACGCGCACGCGGAAATGAATATCCTTGCGGCGGGCATTTTTCAGCGTGTTGTACACGGCTTCCGGCACTTCCACGCGGAAACCGCCCTCGCTGATATCCACCGTTTGTGTGTTCGACATGCTGTTGCTGATGTTTTCACCGCGCTCGTCGCAGAGCTGCAGCCATGCCGGCATCGCCATCTTCAGCCGCTCGTGCTGGCGCTTCTGCTGGAAACGGCCGGGGGCAAGATGGTTGAGCATGGCCGAGATCTGATGATCCGGCGCAATACGGATATCCACCGCTCGCCCCAGCGAGGTCTTCAGTTCATTGATGCGCTGCGGAGTCAGCGGGCGCTTGGCGGCGATGTAGACGGTCTGCGCATCGTCGGCAAATGGTACAAAGTCGTACTTGATCATGACGTCCACGGAGAGCTTGTGGCGCGTCCACGCGGGAACTGAATAGCCGGTGAGATCAACCACGGGCAGGCCGGCCTGAATGGCCACGGCATGACAGAGCTGCTCGGGCGAGATCATTCCCTTCCGCATCAGCACCTGGCCCAGGTACTCGCGCGTCATGCGCGATTCGGATTCGGGCTCGCGAATCTGGTCGGAAGTAAGGACGCCCATGGCGACAAGCACATCGCCCAGGCGCATGCCCTGCAGAGAGTTGCGCACCGCCGCAAGGCGTTCGGAGCTGCTTGTGGCCGAGGCGCTGGCGGCCTGCTGCTCCGCGTCTGCAGCGGGCTGGTCAAAATCTTCGAAACGTTTACGTTGAGAAATCCGGCGCGTAGGGCCGGTGGATTCCTGGCTTCGCGTTGGATCGTCCATAACCCGAGCGGCTCCCCCACACCCCTATTATAGAGCCCCGAAACTATACGCCATTTTTGCGGCCGCTACAACGCAGAACCCTTTTCGTCAGTCGCGCAGGGGAATAGGCCATTCCAGTCCACGGCCGCGTGCATTGGGAGCGACGTCCACTGCAATGTTCGCCGGCGGCTTGCGTTCAAGACGCTGCTCGAAGAAAGGATAGCTGAAGCGTAGCGGGGCGGTCTTCGCGCCATACCATTTCTGTGCCAGCAGCAGAAGCAACTCGCGGTGGCAGCGCTCGCCAGGTCCGCACTGGCAGACCAGCACGACGTCTTTTGACTTGCTTAGCTCACACAGACGCTGCAGTTCGGCCAGCCCGGCGCTTGTCAGGCCAAAACGCTTCTCGTAGCGGCAATGCTCAAAGGCGGTGTTGTGGTCCTCCCCCAGATCATCTTTATGCTTATAGAAATCCTTGAAGAGCACGTCTCCTGGCGCCAGCACCTGCAGGTATTCGCTATTGGCAGGTTTCTTCAAGCCGCGCGGATAATGCCGCATGGCAATAACAATGTGATCATTGCTTTTAAGACGGCCGGCCTTCACGTCTTCGACTGCAGCCTGCGCAAGCATATTATGCACTCTCGTTGCACCTGCGGATTCTCTCGCTTACACATGTTATAATTAGAACGAGTCGCGTGCCAGCCTTGGCGGCACGAACGGAGAGCAAACCTGATGATGGATGTTGAAGCCGTAAAATCCCAGCTATTCGAATTGATGAGCAGCCGCAGATTTATGCCGATGCGAAAGCGCAGTCTCGCCCGCGAACTCGACATTGCCGACGAAGACTACCGCGACTTCCGACTGTTGCTCGATGATATGGTGAAATCAAATGAGATCGCGGAACTCAAGCGCGGCAAGTTTGGCCTTCCGCTTGGTGCGGCTGCGTCAGCTGCCCCTGCTGCGCGCGGCGCTCGCCCATCGAAGGTAACTCCGCGAGACCGCGGCAACGCGCGGTCCACCTGGGATAGCGGGCGCAACGCAGATGCGGAAGAGGTCGACGAAGAAGAGGACCACACCGAGCAGGAGGACGATGGCCTCCCTAAGACGCGCGCAACGCGCAAAGGCGCCGCCGCAGCCCCGACGACGGATCAGGCGCGCTACGACGCGATCAAGGAAAAAGAACAGCGCATTCCCAAGGGCGCGCGCGTGGGCCGTATCGATGTCAAACGCGGCGGAATGGGATTTCTCCTGAGCGAGCCGCCGGGAAACGACGTGTTCATCGCCGAAAGCGACCTGGGCGGCGCGATGAGCGGCGATCTGGTCGCTGTCGAGATGAAGCGGTCAAAACATTTCAGCCGCAAGAGCCGCTTCGGCTACAAGGTAAATGCAAGTGCCAGCCGCCCCGTTGGACGCGTGATTAAAATCATCGAGCGCGCGCATGCGCGAATTGTCGGCACCTTTTACGCGCACCACCGCCGCGAAGATCTGCCGCGC
>Ga0196964_10001517_pt1 | contig 11779 bp, 11 predicted proteins | sample S1_10metaG_FD_148615 | JGI IMG/M metagenome (GOLD analysis project Ga0196964, IMG submission 148615) | Soil microbial communities from Anza Borrego desert, Southern California, United States - S1_10 | ecosystem: Environmental > Terrestrial > Soil > Desert | place: USA: California | collected...
GGGTCCAACGGGGACAATAAGAGTATTATCTGATAATACTCTTATTGTCCCCGTTGGACCCCCTGCATTAATAAGAATAAATTATCTATTAGAATATCTTATCTTTATCTTATTCAATAAGCCATCTTTATTGTATGGGCTAGCGATCGCCTGAAGGTATATAGGGATCAAGAGCGATCGCTGGAGCACCACCATCTATCTACACATCCTGAAACGCTTATACAGCAATAGTTTCGGCTTCCTATTTTATTTCATTCTTTTTCCGCCTAGCTATTAAAAATCAGACATATGTGAATTATTTTATTTCATAGGAGTACGAATGATAAGGAATTCAAATTATGAGGAATTTTGATGTATGTTTCTTAGCTTATTTACGCTTGACACGTGAATATATTGCTGTATAAGGCTTTCCAAGAATTAAGCCACAATTTCATATAGGCTGTTCAAATAAAATAATATAACAGCCAAATATCAAACGTGCTAAAATAAGATAAATTAGTGGATAGCAAGTCCGATCGCCTATCTTCTTCCACCTAGTCAAACCTTTTCTTTCATTGCCTCACATCAACATTTTCAGATGGCTCAGTCTCTGCAATATCAGTAGCGATCGCAATTGAGATACCTAGAAGACCTACCAGGCTTGAAATTTGCAAATGAACTCTATCCAAAAGGATATCCTAGTTACAGGCCAAAGAGATTCTCCGTGTCATGGATTTTGAGGCTTCTATTCTGAAAGACATTGTGTTTTGGGCGCGATCGCTCTGATATCCTCGCTTATCTCAGAGAAGCATCTAACCACTCAGGGGCATACCTACCTGCTGCTAAAGCGAGCTTCTTTTGACGGGGCAGCTGTTTAATTGCATATTCCGTCTTCAATGCCTCTGTTTTACTCCGGAAGGGCCAACAGACGAGCAGTTCTACGGGGCGGTTGGCTCTGGTGTAGCGTCCCCCCTTGCCAGCATTATGAACCGCAATTCGCTGCTCTACATTCTTGCTATAGCCTGTGTAAAGGGAACCGTTGGCACAACGGGCTATATACACATAGTGCAGTTCGCTCATAGACCCTCTTCTCTGCCATCTCAAACTTACCTCATCTCAGCAGCCAGCACTCTCTCAAGCACCCTGTCGCTGAAAGATAGCAATATGGATAATTCCACTTGCCCGATCACCTTATCAGCTAAGACCATTCTTAGTTGACGATCGCTAGTAATAAATAAGATATTAACTAGATAAGGATAGAGATAATGATCAAACAAATGCAACAGAAATATGTCAAGTCTCAAAGATTTATCCCAAAAGCGAAGAATGACTTCATGATTTTTTATCGCTGACTGGGCCAATCTCCGCTTAGAGTAACTCAGAATATTTTCCATACGAGATCAGGGATGCGCTTAGATTTAGCCAGTTCAGCTCATACCTCCATTGACCCAACTCCAACCTTGAGCACTCCATCCGAGGTAATCGATCGGATGATTGAGCTGCGGGTGCAGTTATTCGAGTTAGAACAGCAAATTCAGGCACTTCAGCCCGCGTTCTTTACCACCTGTCTCTCACTCAATACCGATAAAATTCAACACGATCGCGCCCTCATCACCCGCAGACTGACACCCGCTCAGTGGACCTATTCATCGGAAGTCTTGGAGCAAGAGGCTCTCCTCAAACAACTCAAACAGCTCTTTCAACAAAACCATGAACCGACCAGCGGCAGAGACATTACCTGGGCGATCAAACTGTTGTTAGCGACTCGCTAAGAGTCCAGCTTCCTCCTAGGGTCGAAGCTGGGATGATCGCGCCCTCTCCGGTTCCTGATAGGAGTGCATTTGGCTCAACGGCAACCCACAACGCTCGCAGCATTCGTCATCCCACAAGGCAGGGGTCCGAAAACCTGTTTGACAGATCGGACAAGCAGACAACAAGCGCAGGCGATGGCGATCGCATCGCTCAACTCCCAAGCGTTGCCAGCCAACTTGGTGTATGGGTGTCTCTGCATAACAAGCCGCACACAAGCGAGTTTGTAGGTGTAAACGACTCGGTGGCAGCATCTTCTTCAAGCACTTGCAATCAACCTCCACTAACCTCGATAGGGCCAGTAGTTGCAAATCAGTGGGGTTCCGTCGGCGGGAAGGACATTCCCACGCTTTCGCCCACTCCACCCGCACCCCTAAATGGTCGGCGATCGCTTTGTGGCTCAACTCGTTGGCGCGACGAAACCGACCTAGAAAATGCCCGAAGCTCTCACCCGGTCCTGGAACGATTCGAAATACCCAACTATCTGAGGCCATCACGTCACTTGTACTCCAGCGCCACCTGGCTCAACAGCGATCCCTCGATGCGCGGCTGCCCACTCTGCAAAGCGCGCCTGGCAGCATTCCGCAGAATCTCATCGAGTGTGCCCAGGTAACCCCGCGTAGTCGCTGCCAGGATCTTCTGCATGGCGGCACTGGTAAGGTTGGAGGGCTGCGGCAATCGCAACACATATTCCTCCCAAATCGCTGTCGTATCCTCTAAGGCTCGACTATCAAACCGATGAAAGCGATGACACGCCATAAAGCGGTTATGCACCTGTTCGTCGCGGCGCACAACGGCATCGAGGCGATCCGTTCCCACCAACACGACAGCAATCCCTAACAGGTCGAAAATGTCCCGAATTTCTGAGAAGGTTTTGGGGCGAAACCGATGTGCTTCATCCAGGATGATCATTTCGACCTGACACGCCCGCAGCAGGCGATAGACGCGATCGCGTAGGTCCGAAATTGTGCCGTTAGTGATGCGGTATTTCAAATGCTCCAGTAGCCCCACAAACAGTTCTCGCTGCCCGGTTTCGGTCGTTGCGTGCCAATAAATCACAGGTACAGTTGGGGCATCCCCACTGGCGGTTTGTGTGGCGTATTTCAGCCGATACGCATCACAGGCAATCGTTTTTCCCGTTCGAGAATCCCCAATCACCCGGCAAGCCTGCCGACACTGCCGCTTGTCATCTAACCAGGCGTGAAACTGCTGTACCGTTGCCAGTTCTACAAAGCATTGCCGTTGGAGTCGGGCGACTGCTTCTTGTGTGTCTGCCTTGACCGGTTGCGGTGGCAATACAATCCGCTCTCGCTCCTCTGGCTTCATAGCAAACCTGCCTCGCGTTTCATCTGTTCATAGTCCAGTACCCGCACATACGGCACAGGCTTTTTCGGCTTCACTGCTTCAACCTCTACTTCTGTTGCGGGCGGAGCGGGTGTTTCAGCATCCTGCTGAGTCGTTGGGGCAGGCGGTAATGCGGGGGAACTGATTGGATCTGCATCAGATTTCCGCCGCTGCTGTCGCTGCGCTTGTTTCACCCGCCGATCGCGATCGCGCACTTCTGCTAACTGCAATCCGGTGTCAATCGCTTTACCTGCTGCCCGTCGCCTTTCGCTCAGGGCTTGTGCTTCCCGGTAAGACAGGGTTTCGGTTTCCCAGCCCATTGCATGAGCACGAGTCAGAAACACTTCTTTGTTGTCTTGGATCTGATAAACATAAACGGTTGTAATATCTCGCGGGTTATAGCGCAAAATTACCGTCTCTCCGGCATAAGCCGCTAAATGCTCACCCTGGTAGGTGAGGCTAGCAAACTGAAGGTAGCCACTCCGATATACCGTGCGCTGATCGCGTTGCATCAAACACAGGTCCAGTTCGCGTTCCCCTAGCAGCGGCAGTTGGGCAATCCGTCCCGCTTCCCATCGCCCGATGCGGCTTTGGTTACCCATCCGCGCATCGATCGCCTGGTTATAGTGATCCACAAGGTAGCGCACCAGCATCTGCTCTAGCTGCATGAGCGTTAGACAGGCTTCTGACTCCGCCACAGGCGATCGTTCGGTGACGTTGCTATTCACATAACCAGGGAGTGTGGAGAAGAACTGCGTGTTGAATGTCCCAAAGGGCCGTTCCACAATCCCACCATCGGAGGGCTTGCGGCGTAAACACGGCACGATTTTTAATTCGCTTGCCACTTGCTGCAAATGCTGCGATCGAAAATCCTTGCCCCGATCCGTATAGAGATACTGCGGCAGTCCATACGTTCCCCAGTCCCCCTGCAATTCGTAAGCAGAACTGTATTGCTTCGGCAATATGGCGTGACGCAAGGCTAAACACACCACCCACGCACTCGGCGCATCGAAGCCGAGATGAAACCCCATAATGCACCGTGAGTAGGTGTCAATCACGATCGTTAGCCACGGTCGCTCTAACAATTGCCCAAACTGATCTACCACCAGCACATCGGCGCGAGTGTGATCCACCTGCCACACTTGATTTGACCACTCGATTGGAATTTCTAACCCCTCAGCACTCTTGAGCACTAGACAGTCTTCCCGCCAGCCCAACGATCGCTTCGCTCGCTGTCCCTGCGCCGTCAACGGCTTTAAGAGGCGGTATACCGTCATGTGGCTAGGGTAGTCTTCGAGGCCTAATTCCTGTGCCCGCACTTTCACCCGCACCGCCACTTGAGCCGGACTCAGCGATCGACTCCCCCGATTCCCATCCTTATACGTTTGAACGATAAACTTTTGCCAGTCTTCACTAATTCGCGCCGCTCCACGATCCGATCGCACCCGCCGCACAACTTGGGCGACCCCCTCCTCCCGAAGCTGCCTCAGCAGTCGCCGCACGCTGCGATCGCTGAGGCCCAACTTCTCAGCAACCGCTCGCTGCCGTTCTATGTAACGCGGCTGATCGGCTGTTGCCAACAACTGCTGCAATACACTCAATCGCTCCTGTTCCTCTCGGCTCAAGGAGCGCAACCCTTGGTAAGCTTCATCCTCATTCGCCACCGGCGAAGCGTTGGCGATCGCCCACTCTTCTCCTTCCACACCTATCCTCACTGAGATTCTGTGGCACGTCCTTCGCTCACTGCTGCACCTACTCTATGCCACCCAGCGGTCAATTATTGTGTTATTTTGTTGCCCAAATTTTTGCTCACTTAATCTGTTAAACCAGACAATCCAACAATATAGGCTTATAACCTAGATGTAGCAATACTTTCAGCAATCAATGGAGTGGATATTTAATTTGTTAACGAGGACAAATACCGTGTTAAGCGACAACAGCAATGGTTTCAGCTACTTGCATTATTTCATTCTTTTTCCACCTAGCTATTAAAACTAGACGCATGTGAATTATCTCATTTTTCGCAGGCACGAATGATAAGTAATTCAAATTGCGAGAGATTTTGAGTATGTTTCTTAACTTATTTACACTTGACACGTGAATAGATTGCTAGACAAGCTCTTCAAGAATTAAGCCACAATTTCATATAATCTATTCATAAAAATAAGATATCAACTAAATATCAGATACGATAAGTTAGTAGATAGCAAGTCCGATCGCCTATCTTCACCTTGTAAAACCTTTTCTTCCATTGCCCTACATCAACCTTTTCAGATGCCTCAATCTCTGCAACCTCCTCAGTAGCGATCGCAATAGGATACTCAGAATGCTTTCCAGGTTAGGACTTCATAGAAAGGTTCTACTCAGAAGGATATCCTAGTTAAGGACCAAAGAGCTTCTCCCTGTCATGGCCTTTAAAGCTTCCATGTCTGAAGGATATAGCGTTTTGTCTTGGGCACGATCGCCCTGATACCCTCATTTATCTCAGGGAAGCATTTAACCACTCAGGGGCATACCTGCCTGCTGCTAAAGCGAGCTTGGTTTGACGGGGCAGCTGTTTAATCGCATACTCCGTCTTTAACGCCTCGGTTTTACTCCGGAAGGGCCAACAAACGAGCAGCTCTACAGGGCGGTTGGCTCTGGTGTAGCGTCCCCCCTTGCCAGCATTGTGGGCTGCAATCCGCTGCTCCACATTCTTGCTATAGCCTGTGTAAAGGGAACCATTGGCACAACGGGCTATATACACATAGTGCAGCTCACTCATAGACCCTCTTCTCTGCCATCTCAAACTTACCTCATCTCAGCAGCCAGCACTCTTTCAACCCCTCGACAAACTTCAGCTTGAAGCTGCCAGCGCAGAGTTTCACGGCGAGCGCCCCTCCTTCAGGCTAGGGCACAATGGAGGCAGTGCGATCGCGAAGCTGCCATGACTCATACCCTCCTATTCGATCCCAACACAGGTCCCACTCAAGATGATGCCCACACTCAACTCGCCCCACAATGGGCGGAGCAGTTGGAGCAAGTCATGCAGCAAGACCGCGACTTCTTTCTTCAGCATCCAGAAACCGATTATTACGTCCGGCCCATTACTCCGGCAGAAGTGAGGGAAGGGCAGTCGATGGGGAAGGTTGTGAATGCAACGGCTCGCGTTTTGGTCGGGGAGGTGGCTCCAGGGAGTCGGGTGCGCTTGACTATCCTGGATGATTTGCCGCCGCCTCTAGACGATTTTAGAGCCCTCCAGCAGCAACTTCGCCAAGAGGTAGGAGCCAAGCCTGCCACTCTCAGGGATCGCATCAAATACAACCAGAAATCTCGTCCTAGAGCACAAGGCTTTGGGGTGAGGTGAGCCACGCGATCACTCCTGAGCCAAGATGAAAGGCATTCTTTGGGCAAGGCTCCAATCTGATATCCCCCTGACTCCGCTCTACCTTAAGGGCAAACCCCACCACGTTACTCTCCGATATGGAGCTGAGCGCTGTTGGTGGTTTTGGTTGGAGGGGGTACACTTTACCGCGATCGCTCAGACAGTAGCTCACAATCACCGCGTCCAAGCGATCGCGGTCAAACTGCCTTGGTGGGTCAAAATTCTTTGTACCATACTCATCCACATATCACGGTGAGTTGGGTTGATGGGGCGAAAGCAAAAGAGTCTAATGAGATGCTCAGTCAGTCTCATACCAACGTTCCCATCCGGTTGGCAGTGGAGTGCCGCATTGAGTTTAAGTTATTTCATAATTAACGTTATATGATAAGCTTGATGAATTTTCATTATCTTATCAAGTTAATAATATAATAATTTTAGTTGCTTGAAGTAGTCATGGATTTAGATCTGCTCCACAAAGCCACTGCTCAAGCCAAAACAAAATGGCTAGAAAAGGAGCTGAAAACCCTGTTGCCTCAGGTATGGAATCTCTCTATCCATACTCCTGATGCACAGGAGAAAGCAGCGGCATGGACTGCTCAGATTGACCAGATGTTTGCAGCGCAGAAGCTGATGACGCCAAGCCAGCAGAAAAATCGGCGTACCGATATTGCCAATGCTTTACGAGTGATTCATCCAGAGCATCCCGCGATCGCCCATGTCCTGCTCCCTTCTAGCGTCTATACCGTGATGAACAATGAGCAGGCCAGTCGGCTCAATGCTCGAGAGAATAAGTTCTTTACCAGTCAGCAGGCCAACCTGTTAGTCGAGCGGGCGATCGCTCTGCTGGAGAGTGATGAGCCAGATGAGGTGGCAGCGGGACTGGCGGTCTTAGTCGGACGCCGCATTAGTGAGATTCTCATTTCTCAGTTCAAACCGAAGACGGCTTATAGTTTGTTGTTCTCGGAAGCGGTGAAGCGCCGGGGGGAAGGGGGGCTGGAGTTTGAAATCCCGACCTTGGCTCCAGCAGACGTGGCGTTAAGGGCGATCGCTCATCTTAAACAGGTTTGGAGTATTGAAGAGCTCAGGGCGCTCAACCTTCCTGACAACCATCTCAAACGGCGCATTAATGCCAGATATTCTGGAGTGCCTCGTGCTTGCCGCAAACACTTCGCGGATTTGGTGCCGGGACGGCAGGCGGAGAATGATGATGGGGAACGGCTCTACACTCACTTGTTTCGGGCGGTGTATGCCGAGATTGCCACTTACTACTACAAACCCCAGTGGGTGCCAGACCATCGCTTTAAGGCGGAAATTCAGGGGCACTTCAAGTTGACGAACGATGGGCAGAAGCTTCCTAACTACTCGGCTCGGCAAAACTATGATGACTACCTGATTCGCGATCGCTCTCCTGGGGAATCAGGCGTGAAGTTGGGCCTACCAGGAGTAGAAATCTTAGAGGTATTTCAGAAGGGAGCAGCGATGGTGGAGGGTGAAGTCTTAGGTTCAATCGTGAGCGTTGAGTCACCAGCGACTCGCCTCAGGCTGGAGCAAAGCACGATCAATGCTCTCCTCTATCGAGCGGTTGATCGCCTCTTGTTCTCCAAAGAGTGGGCGGAGGCAGCAACGGGATTACTATTGGTGACGGGGCGAACCATCGATACCTTGCTGTCGGCAATTCCCTCACCAAAAACTGGGTTCTCCATTCTCGTCGATAGTGTCGAAGTTCCCACCCTCACCACTGCTAACCAGGTGATCTCTGCCTGGAATCAGCTTCACCAACTCTCCCTTCTACCCCTGCCAGAAATTGACCAGGCGGTTCAAGCGGTGGGCGATCGCTCTTTTCAGGACTTGCTACCGCTTCACAGTGTTGAGGCGTTGAGAGCCCTCTACAGTTGCATTGCTCTTCACTGGTTTTGTCCACCCTCGATTGAGTCAGACACCTTCTTGAGCGCGATCGCCTCCCCAAATCCCATGCCCTTTGTGACCGTCAATCCCAACCGAGGGGTCAAACTCGCTCAGCGCAATGTTGAGGTACTCGAATCGTTTCAATCTCAAGCTCATTCTGTCCATCAAGAGGAGGTCGCTGCAATGCCTGATACCCCTGATACCCCAACTGAAACATCCGTAGTGGCAGAGACTCCCGCTGAGCTTGCGCCTAACAAACTGCGCCCACGGCGCAAGTCTGTGTCGGTGGATGCTGATTTGCTGCGTTCGGCGGCCACCAACTTTAGCCTTGAGATTCGCGGCAAGGCGGGCACGGTGGGGCTCAGCTATGAAGCCGCACTCGCAGAGTTACTCTCTCTGTTGGCAAAACCTGAGGAGGGGCGAGCGATCGCGGAACAACCTAGTAATGAATTGCCTTCCACTCCAGAAACCACTCCACCTGATCCGAATCTCGCGATCGCCCTCACCGACCAGGCTCGCACCTTGGCTTGGCTCACTGGAAGGCTTGAGGCTTTGGAACAGGAAGTTAACACCCTCAGACAAGAGCGCGATGCCGCACTCCAGCAACTTAACCAGGGCGGACCCGCCACTGAGTTGGAACAGCTTCAACAGGAGAATGAACGCCTCAAACTCGAACGCGACCAAGCAGCCAGTAAATTAGAGACTTTTAGACAACTTCTGATGGGCGATCGCTTAAGCCCAACTAATCAAGAACTCGGCGCGATCGCTCTCTCCCCTGCAATTCCTTCTCAACCAACCACTCAGAGTTCTCCTGCTCCGCTTACGAGGCTGGAAACTCCATCTGAGGCTCCTTCTAAGCCCCCTCGCAAACGCCTCCCTGAAGACCAAGCTCTGGACAATATTCGCCGTGCGGTTCAGGCCATTATGGATTTCAACAACCACGGCGATCGCTCTTTGAATCAAAAGTGGTACATCTCCTTTCCCGTCGTCCAAACCCTGCTACGAGCCAATGGGCTGTCCGCCAATCAAAACAATGTCAGTACTGTCTTTGAGGAAATGAGGCAGGAGTTAGAACAGCATCATGACCAACACCATTTAGGCTCGAGACATAACCGCAGACATCCTGATATCTCCAAAATTGCTCAACTCGTCTCTCTGGACTCGTGATGGGCTGTAAGGGCAACAAGGGGCAAGGGGGCGGAAAGGGGCAAGGAGAGGGAACAAAGGGCGATCGCCTTTTTGAATTTTGCATTGCTCCGCTTCATCTCCTTTTGGCTTCCCTGGGATATCTCCTCCACCCAATTCCTCGATTGCCTGACACCACTTTTTTGAATCATTCTTATTCTTACTTATTAATAGAATAGTTTTAGAAAGTTAGTACTTAGTTCGCTTATTTATCTAAATGCATTATCAAAAATAAGTTAAGTGCCTGCGATAAGAGATCGATTAGACCAATTATCTAATACTTAGAGTGCGTATTATTTCGACTCTATCCTTTCCTACTCTTTGTACTTTTGTAAAATTGCCTCAATTCATCCTTGTTTCACTCTGCTTTGTCCTTTGTCACATCTTTCTTTACTTTATCCTTATTTCCCTCCATCCTAGCTCTGCATTAGCTCCCAGGTCGCTGCCATTTCATGCAGCTTTCCTAACCCTCGCCACAAGGTCTCCACTCCGGGCTCACCATCCCCTTTACGCCCTAAAAATCCGCCCAACTTCGCAATCCACAACACGCTCTCACCCAAGCTTGGAGCCACTTGCGGCACCTCTTTTGTTTGATGCGCTCGGCAGTACAACACTTGCCATTCCGCTGTTTCTAAGATCCCAGCAACGCTTTGCTCTGGATGCTGCCGCGCTTCATACGTCAACCACAGCAGTCGCCACGCTACCATTGAGTAACACGCGATCGCTCTCTTTAAGCGCCCCGCACTCTCGAGCTGCAATTCCTCCACTCGGCATCCACTCTTTAAAACATAGAAATATCGCTCGATTAACCAGCGCTTGGAATACCATTTCAAGCATTGGCACGCCTCCTCAAATGTCTCCACACTCACCGTCGTTAATAGCAGCCACACCACTGCTTTCTCTCCGGTCGGCGGTTTCTCTTCTTCTGCTAAGACCACATTCACCTCAATCGCTCCTAATGATCCCAAGTGCGCGGGCGGCTGCAACCAGAACTGCCCATAGCGCACATTCAACACGGCTAACCGCTCCCGGCGTCGCGGTGTCCGTTGCAGCTTCAACGTGATTTCTCCCGCCACGCCACTCTGCCGGATCGCACTGAACAACGGCTTCACTTCTCCACTCACAGAGGCAGATTTTGTGTTCCGATTCTGCGCTGCTCGAATCAGAAACTCACTCCCCTCACGGCGCGGATGGGCGAAGAGCTCATATATATCCGCTTCTCGATCCGCGATCGCGATCAACTGTTTCTCCACAGGCACCAGTGTCTGACTCAGTTCTAATCCCGCTAACCACCGCTGACTCTCTTTGTCTGCAATCGCTCTCTGCTTCGCTTCCTTGGCTACTCCCTTCAGCGATCGCGCCCACACTTCCTGCCCCAACAGCCCCAAAGGCACTCCATCTCCACTTGCCGCCAAGATTGTATACACCTTTAAGCCCCGAGCTTTTGCATTACTAATCGGCCCTAACCCCCGCGTCGCCTTGCGATCGCTATACTCTACCTCGCTCGTGTCCTGGATCGCTAAAACGGTTTCATGGCCCGCCGTCCGTTCCACGGTCCGCCGCTGATGCGGGCTCAATATCTCGCGATCACTCACCCGCGCGTTATCCCACAACCCATACACGCCTTGCACCGCCGCTTCATCTCGGCTTGCTTGCGGCACACTTTCATTCGGACGCGCCACTAAGTCTTCCACGATCTTCACCAGCCGCCGATTCCGCCGCTCATCCCCTAAATCAATGTCCCATAACTCCTCGGCGACCCAATCCATTTCTAACTCCTTCCACCCACTTGATCACAACTGACGCGCAACTGACACTTTAGATGTAAGCCAGAAATTGGATTGCATATGCATTCCAGATGCCCAGGGCAGCAACATCTGCCACACGGCTGACGCACAAAACTTCCATCCTTATCTATTTGCTGCCAGCTTTTTAGACCCAAGACCAAAGCGATCGCTCTCAAAAGTACGAACTTTTGTTGCAGCTTAGTCTCCCTAACTGGCCTCAATCCCTTGCGCCTAGAGACATTCAACCGCTTTTTATAGGCATTAGGGATTTCTCGAAGCGATCTCTACATCTCTTCGATTAACGAGAAATTCCGTGATGTTTGGTCATCAAAACCATGTGCTTTCCTTAAATTCGCGATCGATTGAGGGTGAATTAAGAAGGAGGGCGATCGCTCAACCCTATGTC
>Ga0196964_10001518_pt1 | contig 11778 bp, 6 predicted proteins | sample S1_10metaG_FD_148615 | JGI IMG/M metagenome (GOLD analysis project Ga0196964, IMG submission 148615) | Soil microbial communities from Anza Borrego desert, Southern California, United States - S1_10 | ecosystem: Environmental > Terrestrial > Soil > Desert | place: USA: California | collected...
CTCGATGCCTGTTAAATAGTTGCCTTTGTCCCAGAACACTTTCTTGGTGTCGAAACGTCCATCGCCATCGGTGTCTTCGTAAATGGAGATGCGATCGTTTCCCTGCTCCTTCCACGTGGGATACGAGAGAATTTCGCACACCCACATTCGGCCGCGGTCGTCAAACGTGAAGGCAACGGGCTGGACGACATCGGGCTCACCGGCAAATAGAGTGGCGCTGAATCCTGCCGGAAGCGTCATGGCCTTGGCCGCTTCCTGCGGCGGCAGATTGTTCGCCAACTGCGGCTCATCCGCAGCAAACGCACGCAATCCGCCGAATGAGAATGCCAGAATGAAACAAATCAAAAGGAGGACGCGGGAACTCATCTTTAGCTCCAGAGAGACGGTAACGAATCAGCCGCAATTTCTAACCTGCGCAGCACCAAACCGCCACGCGGAATTATTGGAGAAACGACCACCTTTTTCGGACATTATTCTGGCCGAATTGAACGATTTTCATTATGTGCACGAAGCCACCTCTGGGGATTGAACCCAGGACCTACGGTTTACAAAACCGTTGCTCTACCGCTGAGCTAAGGTGGCAGATGTGATTTAAGGATGGCGGGCTTCACAGCTCCGGTCACGACGTCGACCGAAACTCGCGAACATAATCACTCATTGCGGCGCTGTTGTCAATCGTCGACACGCTCAATGCACTACCTTGAGGATACCGTTTCGCTGTCATGTTGTTTAGTGGCATCTGTACCGGTTGCAACTGCTGCCGGAATTGGCCCATCACAGAAACGAAAACGGGCGGCAAGGGTGTACTTAGTAACGAATTCTTAGACCTTCACCGCTTCGGAGTACATCCGTGAAACTGTTGAAAATTGCCGTGATCGTTATTGCTGGCGCCCTTCACGTCTTTGGAGGAGATGCCGAGCCCGCGTGGAAAAAGAAAGTTTCCATAGATTCGAGCAGGATTAAAGAAGGCCTCGCTGAAGCGGGCGTGAGTCCCAAAAGTGTCGTCAGCTACTTTACGGGGCGCTGGCCATTCATCAGTTTTATTGGCGGAATGGCTATGGGCAACCGGAGTGAAGAGCTCGAATTTTTTTACTCGGAGCCATTCAAATGGCGCTCTCAGATTCTGGATTACGTTCTGGAAAATGGCGGCAAGGTTTATGGGCTGCGCATCCGCATGAAGCGCTATAAAGAGGGTCCCGTGCCCAAGCCACTGCGAAGTTTTCTGTTTCACCTGCGAACGGACGTGCTGCTGAATGAGTACTATCCCAGCTACATTCTTGTTAACGGAAGGAGGGTGTGGGATTTCAAGAAAGACAAATTACAGGCAGGCGGAATTGACGTGCCGTTCAGCGTGGCAGAGCCCGCTGACCTCATAATTGATCTGGTCATCGATAAAGATTACACGCCAGACACAAAAGGGCTGGCGTTTCGCATGTTTGACGTGAAGTACCTCGGTGAGCCTGGTGAGAAAGTGGATCTTGCCACGGCCGAGGCCAAAGCAAGCAGTTCGCCTGCAGATAAACTCCAGACCTTTCCCTTTGGTCTTTATCCAAGCGGCTACGACTTCTGGACCAACAAAGGAAGGACGTTTGCCGAGATCGAAAAGGCGTGGAAGCCGAACTTCACTCCAGAGTATCCGACAGATGAAATTGCGATGGCACCCTTCTGCTGGCACTCGCACGCGACTGGTAAGTTTCACGACTTCATGATTCGTTTCGGAGGCTGCAACCTCGCGGGCGAAGGCGCCGCGGCCGACGTGTTCAAGAACAACCCGTATCTGCGCGGCGTTGTGGTGAACAACAATAACACCGATGACTGGAAGCGCGTGCTGAAGATCGATCCAAAACTCCAGGTCCACTGGTTCCGTGGTGAAAACGGCACGGGCGCCGGCGAGAAAGCCATTGTTGAAGCCGCCAAAAAGGCAGCTGGCAATCCGGAGCGCATCACGGCACTGTATGAGCCGTTCCCACCAACACTCAACAGCTACCTGGAGTATGACCGCGGCAGTGACATCGTGGTTCTAAAGAACCAGGAAGATCCGAACGCGAACATCCTCGTTTCAATGAGCCGCGGCGCAGGGCGGGCATGTGGTAAGCCCTTTGGATTCTATTGGGAGCAGACGCATTATCCGTTCCCGTCGCTCGATCAGAAGCTGCACGCCTGCATGCTGTATCACTTATCGGGTGCTTCGTTCATCGGAGCTGAAATGGAGGAGGCGCCTTCCTTTGAAAGCGGAGTTGTTGCCGAGTGGGTTTTCCCCTATGTGCAGGCGCTTCGTTTTGCGATGGTCCATCCGGCGCGCGGGAAACCGATCGTGCCTGTTGGCATTGTTTACAGCGCAGGCGACGCGTGGTGGATTCCCTTCAATCAACTTGCTGTGATGGACCCTCTCCAACGCTATCTCGAATACGACCATGCAACCAAAACGTTGCGCGGTGAGCCGCTCTTCACGAAGGTGTTCCCCTGGATGCCGCAGGAGAACACAAAGGCTGCAAGCTGGAAGAAGGTCGGCCATCTGGCGCTGTTCATCGACAGGCTCGATGAGCTGCAGGGCTACAATCTGCTCGACGTGTTTTTCCCTGGCTATGGCGACGCTTACACGGCACGCATCACGCGTCTGCTCACGGGAACACCTTATGGGCCGCTTGATTTTGTGCCGCTGGAAAAAGCGAGTGCGGCACATCTGCAGAGCTTTGGTGTTCTCGCGTGCCTCGGTCACGGACGAATTCAGGGGGAAACAGAGGCGAAGCTTGCCGCTGCCGCCGCAAGTGGTGCGCAGCTCATTGTTGGCGCACAGGATTTTACCAGCACGCAGGCGGCGCCGAAGAGAACTCCCTTCGGACTTGCATTTGGCAAAGAAGCCTGCAGCCGGATCGAAGGTCCGATCGAAGGCGTCGCGGAAATTTTCAACGGCGGTGCCAAAGGAAACTTTTCTGGCGAGATCTTCAGCGCCACTGGGGAAGGATGGGAGACCGTGGCCTCCGTGGAGGGAAAGCCCCTGGTCTTGAAAAAGAAGAACGGAAAAGGCGCTATCTATATGTACCTCGGCCGCTGGATGCATCAGGGGGGCGCCGCGCTGCGCGCCATTCTGGCGTACGCTGGCGAGCAAGCGGCTCCGCTCAAATTCGATCGGGCGGAAGACCGTTTAGAATACGTTGCATACCAAAAGAACCAGGGAGCCTGGGTGGCGTTGTTCAATCATGGCGGCATCGTCGTCGGTTGCGACCGGCTGGACACGAAGACGTGGCGCGTCTCTCCGCCCGAACCTTTGTTCTCCGAAGTGAAAGGGCCCTTCAACGGCAGCATAGAGTTTCGGCTGGAGAAGCTTGGACTTGATCCCGCAGTTACGTATGCGCTTTACGAAGTTCGTGGAATCGACGATCCCGAGTTCGAGGCGGTCATCTCCGGACAAAAGAGTTTCGACCTGCGGGAGGTTGCCTCAGAAACTGTCGGCGGCAGTATCAAAGCTGCGCTCAAATTTAACAAACGTGCCGAGTATGTCATCGCGCCAAAAGGGAAGGAAAAGGAGGTCTTCTTCGGCAAGCCGTGAGCTCACGGAGAGTGTGTGCTTAATACGTCAGCTTTAACGGCGTCGCTCAGCTGATCAGGGAATCCGCCGGGAGATTCCGACCACGCCAACCAATTCGCCGGTCTCATCGCACAAGGGAGTGTCTGTTACATGCACCTGGAAGACTTCTCCCTGGCGATTCTGAACTGTAAATTTTCCGGACCAGCTCTTTCCGGCCACAAGCTGCGCCATGATTGATGCGGCATCATCTGAAGAAGTTTGAGCCGGTGTGACGGCGAGAATATTCCTGCCCATAACTTCGTCACGTTTCCATCCATACAGGCGCTCGGCCGCGCCATTCCAGTGCGTGATGTTCCCCAGAAGATCTGTCGCAATGACAGCGCACTCGTTTGATGCCGGGATGGTCATTCAGCGGTTCATTTCCATAGACTTGCGTGGTGTTGCTGCAGAACCTGCTGTTTCAATTCGGGACAGCCAGGCTGCAAGAAGGAAAGAATAAACACATCGGCCGTTCCTCGTTGTGAACGGAACTTTTGCGGCAAGAGCTGTGCCATGCATTGCGTGCGAAGTGTGTAATTCGGCACATGGCATCTGCGTTGCAGATTGCGAGTTAGCATTGAGAGGTAACAGATGGTCGGGGACGTCACTGTTGTTATTCCGGCGTACAACGCTGCGCCCAGCATCCGTGATACTCTGACTTCGATTTTCTATCAGGTGCTCAAGCCGACCGAAGTGATTGTCGTCGATGATTGCTCAAACGACGAAACGATCAGCATTGCGCGCAGTTTTGGCCCCGCGGTGCGGCTGATCAAAGTCCGGTCGCATCTTGGCCGGAACAGCGTGCTTTTAAACAAGGGGATAAAGGCGGCGCAGACCTCGTTTATCCAGGTGTTTTACCCCGGCGACACAATGCATTCCGAGATGCTGCACCGTTTATGCAACCTCGCCATGCTCTGTCCGGGTATCCAGGCCGCATTCTGCGATGCTTCCACTTTCAGGCCGCCTGATCTCAACACCCAGCCCGCAACGCAGCATGAATTCAAAAAATTTCTGCAGCCGCTGCTGCCGGCTGGACAGAATTATTATCTGCTCTGCCAGCCGCTGATGCTTGAAGGATTGATGCACGATTTCGTTCCCGGCGAAGGCGTGCTGTTTTTTTCGAAAGAAGCGTGGAGCTGGGCGGGAGGTTACGACGAGTCGCTGAACTATGCCGAGGATATGGATTTTGCCTTCAAACTCGCGCGGCGCTACGCCTTTGGCTACGTCGATCAGAAACTGATCGGCCGCTGCAGACGGGAGCCTGAATATCCCGCGGAAATCGAGCGCCTTGAGTCTACGCTCTGCGGTCTCAAGCGATACTGCAACCTGTCCGTCTCACCCGCAGCCCGGCGCGCGATTCTCAAGCGGATTTCCGAAACCGAAGTTGAGCTTGCCTGGTTGTGCAGCGATGCCGGCCGCCTGGCCGATGCCTTGGCGCACTGGTGGAAAGGATGGGCAGTCGCGGGCGCCCGTCCGGGCATGTTCGTCCACAGCCGCAAGCTGTGCCGGCACTTCGTTACGCTTTTATGCAAGCGCGCTCTGCTGCGCAGCGGAAAGCCGGCCTGATCAGTCGAAATTCCAGTAGCCGGTGAGTCCTTCCTGAGAAACTTTCTGTGGTTCCTGGATACGTAATTTTATCTCTGCATCGCTGAGCGGCCGCCTGTAAACACGCACTTCATCGATCAGCCCGTTGAACGACACATGGCCATCCTGCCGTCGGCCGATTGCGAAAGGCATTGTACCTGGGGAGCGCGCCTTGTTGACTTCAGTGGACGCGACCACCGCGCCGTCGAGGTACACCTTGAGTGTTTTCTCGTCGAAGGTCATCGCCAGGTGCTGCCACTGGCCGAGTTTCAGGACCTCAGGACTGACAGCCTGGTACGTTTTGTCAATGTTCAGATAGGCGCCAGCACATTTGTCACTGATGATCAGACCATAATGTCCGGCCTGGCCTTCGTGAGCATTCTTGTTCACGATCCAGCGCCGCTTCTCGCCGCCATCGGGCCAACTGTCCATGTAAATCCATGCTTCCACTGTGAATTGCGCAGGGTCGTAATCGATGTGATGCGCCGCTTCGATGAAATCTTCTCGCACGCGACAGGCAAGCGCCCTTCCAATCTTTCCATCGGTCACGGTCTTTGGCGCCGAGGCCGGCGTGGGGTTCAAGAACTGCTTGTCGAGCGTTACGGCCGCGATGACCGGTGCGGTCTTGTCTTCGCCTTTAACAAATTCGATATTCTTGATCGGGACGTCAGGCCGACCCACTTTCAAGGCCAGATATCGCACCTGCTGCTCGCCGCACTTGAAGGCAAACTTGGACTCCGGAACCTCGACTTGGCGGATGTAATCGGCGATATGGACTCCATTATGCAGCGGGTGGTCCTCGCTTTTCCCGTCCTCATACTGCAGCCGTACAATCAGTGAGACTGTCTTTGCGTTGGAGACTGGGAAGCCCCAGCCGCTGACGCAGCCGAGCAAATGGATCGTCGATGCAGTCGAATTGCACGCAACGACAGCCGACTTCGGCATTGTGGCGGAGATCTGCCCCTGCGAACTGTGCAGGAGAATAATGTTGTTGGCCGTGTCGCCGCGCGGATCGGCGACGACGAACGGAACGCCGTGCGCTGTCTGCAAGCCGTACGAAGGGAAAAGCAGCCGCTCCTCGTCGCCGGCGCCCTGGAACATGCGTTTGGTGCTCGGCCGCGTGGCCGCTTTTTCAAGCGACAGGGGCGTAAAGCGTCCATCCTGGATCAGCTTTGCCGCCGCCGCGCGGCGCGTGAGCTCGCCTTTTGCATCACGAGCTGCGACCGCGCGCTGGACCTCGCGAATTTCTTTAAGACGTTCGCTGTGCGGAACGCCCTGGATGTGGAAGGAGCGCACGGCGATCTGAACATTGTCACCGCCGTCATTCGATCGAATCACCAGACCGGTGAAACGGGGCTCGAAACCCAGTGTTTCCTTGCCGATCTTCACCGACTGCCCCGCAGCGTTGGTGGCTGTCGCGGTGACGACGCCTTGCGTACAGGTCATCTGCAGATGCGTTTTTTCGCGGATCTTTCCATTCAGCTGCACCGCCTTGACCCAGAAATTTTCGCGCGCGGGATTCGATCCGCTGAGATGCACATTCATGCCGCGCGCATTTTCCTGAATAGTGAGGCGCATGACAGACGTGCTGCCGTCCCACACCAGGATTCCAAAGTCAGGCTTGTTGCCCTTGTTGCCGTCGCTGACCAGTTCCACGTCGGCTTCTATCATCCAGTTATCGGCCTTGAAGTGGAACGGCAGGCGCAGCACAGGCGTATTGCGGCGGTCTTTGCCGTCCCAGTTGTGTCCGCCGATGCAGCGAAGGAGGACCATGCGCTTTGCGAGATCATGTTCGGCGTTGCCGCAGTTGCCCGGATTGTCAAAGTACCATGCGGAAAATTCTGCGGCGTCATCGAATGTGTAAAGGATATCGGCCGCTGAGCCCATCGTCTTAACCTGCGCCTTGTACAGCGCCAGCTCGCCGTCGCGCAGGGCGTTGGTGTCGTACCGCAGTCCTCCGGAGCGTTCTGCGAACTTTTCGATGAGCTCGGCGTCCAGTGCGATAACCGCGTCTGCTTCGTCGAGAAATTTTTTCAACGGATCGATGATCCTGGGGCGCTGCTTAAGCAGTTTCTCAGCGCTGTCGAGCTTGGAAAGAATTTCGGCCGTGCGCTTCTGGCGGAGCTGCTCAGCCATTCGAATGCGGCTATCGGCGACGGCTTTAAGAATCTGCCGTGCGGCCTGGGCCAGGCGCTGATCGCCGGCGGGCGGAGCGGGAAGGCCCACAGGAGCACTGACGTCCGGTCCCGGCGGCGTTTTGGCCGTTGTGGCTGATATGCGGAAGCGCCCGAGCGTATGCTTGCCCCAGGGCACGCGGGAATCAAGCGTGAAGGTCAGGCGCAAGCCCCCGGGGCCGATCAGCGGCGCGGCCAAGTCGAAAATAGCTGTGTGCGGTTTTCCGATGTGCGGCTGCACGGCCCAGCCGGTGTTCAGGTTGCCGTCCAGCATCTGCTCGGCCGCGAACGCATCCTGGCAGAAATCAGCGCGTGCTCGCACTAGAGAAACAGGCTTTATCGCCTCGTTACCGCTTGCGGCCTGCACTTTGAATTCAGCCAGCACGAAATTCCCGGCGCGGCCGGGGCCGCCCTGCGGAAGCGATTCATGCGTCAGCGCATCGAGGCGGAACGCGGTAATGCCGCTCAGCCGCGTCTGCATTGCTACGGTGTAAAAGTCGTGCTCCGGCGAATTGCCGGACGCCAGGATAGAGCCGTCATCAAGCCGCGTGAGAACCGTGCCGCTGGTTGCTTCCATCGAAACAATGTCCATTGCACTCCAACCGGTGTCCGATGCAAGGCTGCCGGTGCGCTTCTTCCAAATGGCTTCGATCTTGTCAAGAAACTCGGGCTTATCTGATTTGGCAGCCTGAGCCCGAATGTCTTCAGCTTCGTTCAGGGCTTCTGATAGCTGTTCCTGGATGCGTTTTTCGGCCGCTGCAAACTCAGCCTTTTTCTGCTCCCACCATGGTTTGGCCTCATGCAGCGCCTTTGCTCGGGCAAGCAGGTCCAGCGCGGCCGAGTAATCTTCGGCATCACTGAGTTTCTGCGCATCAGCCAGGCTGGCTTTGAATGCACTCTGCCCGTCATCCGCTGGTTGCTGGACGGCCACGGGCTTCTGCGGGGGAGGCTCGGGAATGGGTGTTACAACTGGCGGTGTTCGCTCAAGGCCTGCATCTCCTTCACCAGGAACTTTGAACGTGCGCGGCGCCTCGGGCGCAGGCGGCTTTTGCGGCGCGGCTTCCGGTTTTGGCTCGGGCTTCGGTGCATTCGTGTCAAGCGTCACTATGCGTGAAGATTGCCCAACGCTCTCATCTGTTGGTCCGGACGAGACGATCAATCCGATCAGGAACAAACTCAGACCGGCCACGGCAATGCCGATGGCGATCATGCGCTTGTTGTGGTTGCCTGAAACCGCGGGTGCGGGAGCCTCCGGAGTACGTGCAGCGCCGCTGGCTGGTTTAAGCGCCGGTTTCGTGCTGCGCGCGGAAGCGCTTGCGGGTACCGGCAGAGGAATGCTGGCTTTGGAACTGCGGGCCGGCGGACGGGCGGCTTCGACTTTTTCTGACGCCGGCGCGCAGCCCGGGCAGAAATGTTTGTCGTCAACGACAACGCCTGCCGAGCCTGGCGGGTGAATCAGCTTCGTACATTTCTCACAATACCAGAACCCTCCGGCCTGAGGCGCCGGCGTTTCAGGAACTGCAGGCAGAACTGCTGACGATTCATCGTCCATCGCAGATCCCGTCGAACGCAGGTTCAAGACGCGGTTAATACATTTCGCAACTGGGAGTATAGCTCTGGCAGAGGGCAAATCGCAACCGGTAATTAAGCACTAAGTCGTGTTTGCTGTGCTTGATCATCTTCGGCTTTACAACGCACTCAGTCGTTGTCTTATTCTTCCTGTGGCTCTTTCTTTTTCGCAGGGTCGGCTTTCTTCTTGTCTTTTTCAGTGGTGGCGCCGAGCTTATCCAGTCCCGGCACTTCGGGCTTATCTACAGGCATCACGGGTTTGGGAGCTTTCGCCGCTTCTTCGGCGGCCTTGGCTTTGGCTGCCGCGGCGGCTTCAGCGACTTTGGCTTTGCGCGCGAGCTCTTTCTTGACCATCTCATCCACCACCTGGTTGAAGGCAGCGCTGTTGAGCATGCTCTTGGCCTGGCCGCCATCCACGAAAACAATCTGGCTCATGTCGGCGCTGATCAGCACCAGTGCGGCGCCGTTTTCAGCACGCTTGAGCCACTCGGCCGGCCAGTTCTTCGCGTCGGTGCCATCATTCTTGATCTTTACGCGGATGAAGCCGCGCAGCTTCTGTCTCGTTGCGGTATTGCCGAGCATCTCTGGTCCGAGAATGAATTCGGCTTCCGGGTTCTTTTTTGCGCCGGCGTCCTTGATGAACACGCACATGGGTTGGGTGAGGAGTTTATTGAAATCACGGGGGCGCCAGTTGGCCGGATCATCCTGCTTGATCTTTTCAGCTTCAGCCTTCTTCTTCGCTTCTTCAGCAGCTTTCTTCTTCGCTTCGTCAGCAGCTTTCTTCTTGGCTTCGTCAGCCTTCTTTTTTTCTTCAGCCTTCTTCGCGTCGGCAGCGGCGTCGGCGAAGATCGCGCCCGTTGAAAGGAAACCAATCATTGAGACGAGTATTGCCTGGAAGAGGCGTGAAAGATTCATGCGTGCCGAGTCCCTGGGCCTTGTATAGATAGATATTTACTGCTGCCTGGCGCCCTGAACAATAGGAATCTTTTCAGAACAATCAAATATCGAAACACGCCTGTTTCGCTTCGAAAGCACTCCTGCTGCGCGGGAGTCTATTTCGTTTTGGGTTTACGGCGACGCCGTTTTTGTACAAAAGCTTGCCGTTCTGCGTCTATCGTGGTTACAGCCTTCGTTCTATAGTGAGCTCAACAAGTGTTCGCCTGGGAGATCTACAGATGATGCAGCACCGTGTGCTTTTGCTGTGCGCATTGCTGACGCTGGCCATGCTGAACAGTTTCAGCAACGCCGCCGACGCTCCGCGCAAAATCGTTCTCATCGCTGGCAAGAAGAGCCACGGCCCGGGCGCTCACGACTACGAGCGGACCATGCGCCTGTTCAAGGTGATGCTCGACAATTCAAATGTGGCTGAGCGCATCCTGGTTGAAGAACACGAGAATGGCTGGCCTGAAGACCCGACGACGCTTGAGTCCGCGCACAGCGTCATCTTTTATTCGGATGGGCGCGACGGCGATAAGTATGCCGACGTTCCGTTCGTGCTCGGCACACGCATGGCTTTTCTCGACAAGCAGATTCAGCGCGGCTGCGGCTTCATGACGCTGCATTTCTCCACCTTCGTGAATGATAAGGAAGGCGAGAAGGTCCTCGACTGGAACGGCGGCTTTTTCGACTGGGAAGGCGAACCCGGTAAGCGGCAGTGGTATTCAAAAATCAGCGCCGGTAAGTCCGTGGAACTCGCCACGCCCGAGCATCCCATCGCCCGCGGCGTCGCCAAGAGCATTCCGCTCAACGATGAAGTGTATTGGAAGATTCGCTTCAAAGAGAACGACAAGCGCCTCACGCCCATCTGGAACGTTCCGGGACTCAGCGACGGATCAAACGTTCCGCTTCTGAATACAGTGGCGTGGGCGCTGGAGCGTGCGGACGGCGGACGCGGCTTTGGAACGTCTGTCGGGCATTCCTACCGCTTGTGGCAGGACGAAAACGTGCGGCGGCTGATCCTGAATGCGATCGTCTGGACTGCAGGCGTCGAAGTTCCGGCAGGCGGCGTAGAGTCAACGTTCTACACCGACGAGCAGGTCGAAGCGGCTCTGAAGAACAAGAAGGGCGCGGAGAAGGCAATCGTGCCCGCCAGTAAACCTGCAGGCGATAAGGGTGCCGAGAACACCAGGCCGCTGCCCGTTCTATTGTTTGCCGGTAACGAGGCTCACAAGTGGCACAACTGGGAGCGCACGACGCCGGCGATCAAGACTGCGCTGGAAAAGGATTCGCGCATCCAGGTCGATGTTCGCTACAACATCGAGGACCTCGCGCGCGAGAAGCTATCAGAGTATTCGGCTATTCTGCTGAACTCGTATTGCAACTGGCAGGACGGACGGGGCATCAGCGCGGAAGCAAAGTCGGCGTTCTTGAAGTTTCTGAACGACGGCGGCGGCCTGGTTGTCGTTCATTTCGCCAATGGCGCGTTCCACTTCTCGCTGCCTGGGGCGGCAGCTTCGGACTGGCCGGAATACCGCAACATCGTGCGGCGGGTGTGGAATCACGCAGGGCAGGGCAACGCTAAAAGCGCGCATGACAATTTTGGGAAATTCAAAATCGAACTGACGGCGCTCAAGCATCCGATTACCGAGGGCCTCGGTGCCTTTGAAGTTCAGGATGAGCTCTATTTCAACCAGGACGGCAGCGAGCCGATCGAGCCGCTCATCACGGCCGTTTCAAAGATTACCGGAAAAGCCGAGCCGCTCGCGTGGGCGTACACTTATGGCAAGGCACGCGTTTTCCAGACTCTGCTTGGCCACAGCGAGAAAACCTACGACAGTCCTGAAGCTTGCGAGATGCTGCGCCGTGCCGTTGTGTGGGCTGGCAGAGAAAATAGAAACGTCGAGTCCGCTCAGAAGTAAAGACGCTTCCCTGAGGAGGACACCA
>Ga0196964_10001519_pt1 | contig 11777 bp, 10 predicted proteins | sample S1_10metaG_FD_148615 | JGI IMG/M metagenome (GOLD analysis project Ga0196964, IMG submission 148615) | Soil microbial communities from Anza Borrego desert, Southern California, United States - S1_10 | ecosystem: Environmental > Terrestrial > Soil > Desert | place: USA: California | collected...
AGTCAAAGTGGTCGGGCCATACCTCAATTTCTTTGTGAATGATATTGCACTGGCGACAGACGTGTTAAAGAGTATTGGAAAAGAAAAAGACAAGTATGGAAGACACGTCGATGGGAAAAAGAAGAAAGTATTGGTAGAATTTGCTCAGCCGAATACGCACAAAGCATTCCATATCGGCCACCTTCGGAATATCGTCACGGGTGAGAGTATTGCTCGCATCATGCAGAATAGCGGATATAAGGTAGTGCGCGTCAATTTTCAGGGAGATGTCGGTATGCATATCGCAAAATGCCTATGGGGTATTTTTGCCTTGCGGGATGAGTATGAGGCCATAAAAGAAAAAACTTTGGATGAACAAATTGCATTCCTAGGAAAAGCCTATGCACACGGAGCAAAAGCGTTTGAAGAAGATGCGTCGGCGAAAGAAGAAATTATTGGTTATAATGAAAAAGTATATGTGAAAGACCCGTCTATTCGAGACGTCTATGAAACGACGCGTGCATGGAGTCTTTCCTATTTTGATCGCATCTATAGACGTCTTGGTACGGGTTTCGACCGTTTGTATTTTGAATCCGAAGTCTTTGAGCGTGGTCGTGAGATCGTCAAAAAGTTTGTGCAAAAGGGTGTCTTCATGGAAAGCGAGGGGGCTGTTATTTTTCCAGGAAGTCAGTTTGGTCTGCACGACCGGGTATTTTTGAACAGTAAAGGATTTCCAACCTATGAAGCAAAAGATGTCGGCCTTGCAGAACAACATTTGAAAACATTCAAACCGGAAAAAATTATTCACGTTGTTGCAAAAGAACAAATAGAATACTTTAAGGTCGTCTTTAAAGCACTGGAGTCCGTATTCCCACAGAGCACTGGCAAAGAATATCATCTACCATATGGCTGGGTGCAATTGAAAGAAGGGAAAATGAGTTCTCGTACTGGGAATGTTATTTTGGCTGAATGGCTTATTCAGGAGGTAAAACAGACGATTGCGTCCATTGCTGCAGGAAATGACATACACGACAAGGAAGATGTCATAGAAAAAGTATCTCTCGCAGCCGTAAAGTATGGATTTTTAAAGACTGGCGTGCAGAATGATATTGCCTTTGATCTCGAAGAATCGGTCAGTACATCAGGGGACAGTGGTCCGTACCTCTTGTATATCGTTGCCCGTATCAAGAGTATTCTTCGGAAAGCTGATGTAACAAAGGTACCTAAAAAGATAGTAGTGAATACTCTTGCACCTTCTGAAAAAGAAGTAATGCTGCAATTAGCAGGATTTCCTGAAGTTACCCGTGCAGCTGGAGTAGCATATGATCCATCTCTTATTGCGAAATACGTGTTTAGTTTAGCGCAAGCATTCAATACGTTTTATCACGATTGCCCTGTCCTTCACGCAGATGAAACAACAAAACAATTCCGTCTGCAACTCATCGCTGCGGTGGAGCAAGTGATGATAAACGGATTGTATTTACTCGGGATTGAAACGGTAGAAGAGATGTGATTTCTATAGTTATATATAAAAGAATGGACTTGCGTCCATTCTTTTATATATGTATTCCTTGGAAAAGAAGGTAAAATGCGGTATACTGTGTTCGTCGTATGGTAAAAAATAATTATGCAGCGTGGAGGGTAGACGTAAACATGTTTCCTCATAACGGCACTGTGCGTGATCAGTTGTCCTTTTTAGTACGATACGCGATTCTTGCACCGTCGAGCCATAATAGTCAGCCATGGCAATTTATTATTTCACAGGAAACCATTCGAATCCAGCCACAAGAGAAAAGAATGTTGCCTTTCTGTGATCCTGATAAGAGATTACTTTTCATAGCGTTGGGATGTGCGCTTGAAAATCTCCTCATCGCTGCAGATTATTTTGGTTTTCAAACACACATAGTCAAGGCTGAAGATGAAATACGTGTTTCTTTTCAGAAAAAAGACCAGACGGCGGTGCCTCCGTCGGTACACCGCATATTTAGTATTCCTAAACGGCGTATGAACCGTAATCCGTATGAAGATCGCATGCCTGATATAGAATGGATGAAAGCGTATGGAACGGCAGAGATGGAAGTCCATACCGTAACAGAACAGAAAAAGAGAAACGACATTGCGGATGTTATGCTGGCATTTAAGACATATAAGTTTAGTGACATTCATTTTCGACAAGAACTTGCTCGCTATAAAAGAAATAATTTTACACGATTATTTACAGGCATCCCTGGGTTTACAATGGGTTTTCCCCATGTAAAATCTTTTCTTGCACCATTGGCTATACGATTGTTGAATGTTGCAAAATTGACACAGAAAGAAGATGAAGAATTATTAAAGCGACAGACACCGGTTTTAGTCCTTCTGTGTACAAAAGAGGATAATCATAAGACGTGGATAGAAGTAGGACAATTGTATGAACGATTGTCACTTCATGCTATTGAATTGGGAATGCAAACAGCAATTAACGCTATTCCTGATCGACTCGATTTTCTGTCCAAGCTTAAAGGTATCGTGCAAACAGCATATCATCCCCAAATATTTTTTCGTTTAGGCTTTGCACTAAAGACGCCTGAACATAGCCCACGATTACCAATCGAAGAAGTCATTACCTACGTATAATATGGAACACATACCAACACCAACGCATCAACTCGTGATAAAAATAAGTGAACCGTCAGTGGGTTTGCGTGGTTTCATCGCTATCCATAATACGGTCCCTGGACCAGCGGTCGGGGGGACAAGAATGTTTCCATATACGTCAGAAGAAGAGGCGTTAGCTGATGTCCTGCGTTTGTCGGAAGCAATGACATACAAATGTGCTGTCGCTGGAGTCCGGTATGGAGGAGGAAAAGCAGTCATTATCGCTGACCCGACAAAAGATAAGCATGAGGGACTTCTTCGTGCCTATGCCCGAAAGGTTGCTTCATTACAAGGAAAGTTTTTTACTGGTGAAGACGTTGGCATGTCGGAATCGGATGTCCAACTACTCCTCACCGAAGCACCCTATTTTATAGGAAAATCAAATTTTGCTGGTGATCCATCACCATTTGCTGCTCTCAGCACATTTTATGCGATTCAAGTTTCCACAAAACATCTCTTTGGCAGTGAAGACTTACATGGAAAAGCGGTTGCGGTAAAAGGTGTTGGAAAAGTAGGCGGAGAGTTGGTGCGTCTTTTAGTAGAGGCTGGTGCGAAAGTAACCATTGCAGATATTAGCGAATATGCTGTTCGTAAGGTAAAAGAAGCCTATCCAGAGGTGTGCGTTACGCAGGCGGAGACGATCCACCAGTCGCCAGTCCATATCTACGCACCTTGTGCGTTGGGTGGAGAATTTTCCGACAAAACGTATTTGGATGTTCGTGCTCCTATCATTTGTGGCGCGGCAAATAACCAATTAGCGTCAATCCATATTGGAGACAAATTACAGGAGAAAGGGATTCTCTATGTTCCTGACGTGGTTGCAAACGCAGGTGGTCTGATTGATGTTGTTGATGAACTGGAAGAGGGTGGATTTAATAAGGAGCGAGTAAAGGAACGAATTTACGGCCTTCGAGGAACCTTACAGACGATATTAGACAGGAGTGACGTCACGCAACGGTCACCGCATAGAGTAATGCAGGAATTGGTAGAAAATAAATTTATGATTCCTGCTACACTTGCAGCTTAGTATGGTATCCATTCCATCGTTTAAGGACCCATCTTTTTTCGATTATCTCCATACAGCGACGGATGATTTTTGGTTTGAAGAGGAGAAAAAACAAACACTTGCTTTATTCTCTGCAGCAGCAGCGCACGTGCCGGCATATAAGGATTTTTTACAAAAAAATGGTGTTCAACCTGACAGGATCAGGACATGGGAAGATTTTCAGCACGTGCCTGCCATGAATAAGGTAAATTACCTGCGCCAATATGATCTTCCAGACCTCTCTTGGGATGGTACTTTTGTTGGAAAAAATTTAGTGTTTACGTCGACGTCTGGTTCAACGGGTGCTCCATTTTATTTTCCGCGCACACAGGATCTCGATCTCCAATATGCGACGATGGTTCGGTTGTATCTGGAACGCGGATCAACATCAGGACCGATTTTAGTCATTATCTGTTTTGGAATGGGAGTATGGATCGGAGGTCTTATTACATATAAAGCATTTGAAATCGCTGGGCGAGAAATGGGTTGCCCTATTTCTCTTATTACACCAGGAAACAATAAAGAAGAAATATTTAATGCCTTGCAGCACATCGCACCATTTTTTAAGCAAGTTATTATCATTGGTTATCCACCCTTTGTCAAAGATATTTTGGATGAAGCTCCGAGCAGAAATATTGATTTATCACGTATCCACGTGCGGTTATTTTTTGCAGCGGAAGCGTTTACAAAACAGTTTAGAGATTATCTCGTCCGTACGGCAAATATACAAAATCCATATTTGGATACGATGAATATTTATGGAAGCGCAGATATAGGGGCCATGGCGAATGAAACACCCCTCAGCATCCTTATACGGGATGGCATTTGTAATGATAAACGATTATTTACCAGCCTGTTTGGTCATATTTCCAAAACGCCAACCTTGGCCCAATATAACCCGCTCTTTATTCATTTTGAAACGATTGACAATAAAATTCATTTAACGGGTAATAATGCAATTCCTCTTATACGGTATGGTATTGGGGATTATGGCGGCGTATTCCGATCTAGCGAGCTGTATCATATTCTTGGAGAACAAGGCGTTTCTGTTGCGGAACAGACTGAGAAGACACATATCGCTTCCACGGTTACGCAATTACCATTTGTGTATGTGTATGAACGGGCAGATCTATCTGTAAAATTGTATGGCGCTATCATTTATCCAGAGCATGTTAGGATGGCGCTTCAAGACGAAGAATTAGAGCACATGGTAACGGGAAAATTCACTATGGCATCCCGCAACGATGAAGCACAGAACCAATTTTTGGATATCCACGTTGAATTGCGCAAAGAAATTGAACATAGGCCCACTCTTCTTGAGCAAATAGAAAAGTGTATTATCCAATATCTTCTCCGACATAATTCAGAATATGCGAATATGACACAAATGACACCGGAGAAAGCACGTCCAAGAGTGACCTTGTGGGTGTACGAAAGCAAACCATATTTTACTCCTGGTATCAAACAGCAGTGGATAGCGAAAGAGAACAAAGAAATATGAAAAAGGAAACGCCGGTGATTTTACGAGAAGGTACGTATACCGCAACAGACGTGGAAAAATTGAAAGGTGAACAGCGTGTATGGGAAGTGCGCGATATTTATCGTACACAACTTTTAGAATTATTTAAAATTGTTCATCCTACATATAACAGGACTACAGATTTGGCAAAAGAACAGGAACAATTTTTTTATACGATCACGAGAGGGAATGAGCAAATTGCAGGTGATTGGATTTATTTTCCTTGGAATGGAATGTTAGTCCATCAAGTAAATGAGTCGCAGTATTTTGCCCTACGAACGAACAGAAATCATAATATTATCACCGAAAACGAGCAAGAAATACTATCGCGTGCCGTTGTAGGTGTTGTGGGTTTATCAGTTGGAAGCAATGTGGCTACCAGCGTGATGTACAGCGGGATGTCCACTGCTATGAAATTGGCAGATTTTGACACACTTGATACGACAAATTTAAACAGAATACGAGCAGGCATCGCAGATATTGGACTATCTAAGGTGGATATATTGAGCCGTCAGTTATACGAAATGAACCCGTACGCAAAATTGCATCCGTATGAACAGGGTCTTACCAAAGAAGTATTGGAAGATTTTGTATCTGGGGATCCAAAACCACGTGTTATTTTTGAAATTATCGATAATTTTGAAATGAAGATCTTTCTTCGACAACTTGCGAGAAAAGAAGGTGTCCCTGTCATTATGTTTTCAAATGTGGGGGATAGTGTCCTTATTGATATTGAGCGATTTGATATGGATCAAAATTTGCCATTATTTAATGGGCGTGTTGGTTCAACGCCAGAAGATATTTTGAGACATCCGGATATAACAGATGCAGACAAAAATGCATACGCTATCCAGCTGGTTGGACCAGAAAATATCCCTCGTCGCGTGTTAGATTCGGTGTACGACATAGGAAAAACATTGGTTGGACGTCCGCAGCTCATGAGTACGGTAACTATAAGTGGAGGGGTGGGTGCTTACTTAGCTCGCCAAATTATTCTTGGCTTCCCCGTCCCTTCCGGAAGGTGGCTGGTGCGATTTGACCAGACATTTTGTGGTGTTGATCTAGACCAATATTAATATGAATGCAGAACAACAGCTCATACACGAAATTCATGTACCAGTACAAACTCGCACAGATTCTTTTGGTGATAAAAATATTCACTATGCAGTTTCAGGGAAGGGGAATCCGCTCTTACTCCTTCATGGGGCAAATATTGGATGGGGACAGTGGTATAAAAATATTGCTTATCTCTCTCAATTTTTTCAGGTATATGCATTGGATCTTCCGGGATCGGGAGGATCGACAAAGATCGATTTTCATAAGGCTAATCTGGAACAGGATTTTATCGCTCCAGTGGAACAATTTATTCAGCGACATCAATTACACAGGATTTCCATTATCGGTCATTCCTTTGGTGGATGGATAGCATTTCAGATTGCGAAGCGGAAAAACGTATTCATACAAAAGATTGTAGCGGTCGCACCGGTAGGGTGTTCTAAAAAAGTTCCAGTAGCGCAATTCCCCATTACGATATACCCGATTGCTGGGCTGATTGCTAAAACAGCAATGAAACCAACCGAGCAAAACCTGAAAAAATTCTTAGAATCCGCTTTTTATGATAAAATGGTACTCGAGGATGTACTCGTACGCTATTTTTATGAAGGAAGCCAAACGGCTGGTTCTTCACACCCCCTTCTCTTTCTGAATAGAATGACCGATCCGTTCCGTATAAAAGGGGAAGTATTGTTAGAAAAAATTTTCCCTGCGGTAGAACAGCCGTGTCTTATCGTGTGGGGCGGAGAGGATCATTTGCTGCCATCGAAACAAGGAAAGGAGATGTGTTCATTGCTGCCAAACGGCCATATAGTACTCATGCCGGATACGGGCCATGTCCCATTTATAGAACAGCCCGAAATATTTCATTCACATATTTCACATTTTCTAGATCTACATACACATGTCGCCCCTTGATTCACTTACACTTCCGGTTCTTGTCATGGTTATATTCATCAATATCGTATTGATGAATTTAGTGTATAAAAATAACAAGAAAAGTGCGACGAATATCATTTTTATCTTCCTTTCCTTTATTATTTCCGTTTGGCTCTGCATTCTGTACGCAGATAAAGAGATGGGAACAAATTTGTATCTTGCTCGTCTCAGCATCTATTGGGCAACATTCATGAATTGTGCCTTCTTTTTACTTGCACATACCTTGCCGTCTGAGACACTTCAGTTATCACAGAAAAAATTTCTTACGCTCATTTTTACTACCTTGGTTATCATGTTTCTTGGTATTTCTCCATATGCACTGACTCACGTGGAGGAGGTGTCTGGAGTGAGAGAAGTTGTCCCTGGTCCTGGCATGGGTCTTTTTGCAGTCTTTACGTTTGTTTTGTATACCGTGAGTTTGTATATTCTGTTTAAGAAGTGGAAAAAGGCGACTGGAGTAAATAAACGTCAACTGCAGTTGGTGTGGACAGGACTCCTTCTTATGGTAGGACTCTTGATTAGTACAGTCATGATCCCTGTCATTTTCTTTAAAAATAGTTTTTTCATTTCTTTCGCTCCGTTGTACACATTACTCTTTTTGGGTATGACTGCGATTGCCATTTTGAAATATCAATTATTTAATGTAAAGATTGTTGCCACAGAAGCCTTAGTGACGGGCCTTGTCACTTTTTTGCTGTTTGAAGGGCTACTATCCGGTTCACTGACAAGAATTCTTTATAAAACATCATTCGCTATATTGGTTGGTATCTTAGGTATTATCCTTGTACGAAGCGTTAAACGAGAAATTCATCAACGAGAAGAGGTGACCCATCTTGCGCAGTCTTTGGAAAAAGCTAACCTCCGTCTTCAAGAACTCGACCAACAAAAGACAGAGTTTTTATCCATTGCTTCTCATCAATTACGAACACCATTATCTATCTTAAAGGGATATATTGAGCTCATTCGGGATGGGGCCTATGGCAAGCCGACCAAGAAACTGGTTAGCACTTTGAATGACATGGATGAAAGTAATGAGCGACTGGTAAAGCTGGTTGATGAATTTTTGGATATCTCACGCATTGAACAGGGAAGAACCAAATTTACGTTTTCCTCGCATGCACCGCATGAAATTATTGATAGTGTAGTAAAAGAAATTGAGGATCGTGCAAAAGATAAAAATTTGCAATTAGTATGGCAGTCTATTGATGTTGGGCAGGTATCCATGGATGATGAAAAAATTCGTCATGTGGTATTTAATTTCATTGATAATGCTATTAAATATAGTGAAAAGGGATCTATCATCGTTTTGTTGGAAAAAGAAAATGATGGAATTTCAATCCGTGTGAAAGACGAGGGATTAGGATTTAATAAAACGGACGAGGTCAATTTTTACCAAAAATTTTACCGGGGCGAAAATGTAAAAGGAACCAATGTAAATGGAACCGGCTTGGGCCTCTATGTCTGTCGTAAGTTTATCGAAGCGCACCGCGGGTATGTATGGGCAAAAAGTGCAGGGCTAGGAAAGGGGAGTGAGTTTGGATTTTGGATACCAAATGACGCCGTTGATAAACCGACAAAAAAGACAAAGTAGAACGAACACGATTTGTACTCTCCATGCCACTTTTCATTTTCTCTTTTTTCCTTTATACTACGTCTACTCCATTCACCTTTAATTCGCTTCTATGTTTCAAAAGCCATCTCCGGATATCGCCCTTACCCATCATGACATGAACCGTTCTTCTCATGATGATGTCGAAACCGTCGTTGGTCCATCGGTCAACGTGGAAGGTGATTTTGCTTCTGAAGGAAATATTTTGGTCAAAGGAACGGTCTCAGGCAGTGTGAAAACAAGTAAGCGTTTGACTGTTGAAGACGGTGCAAAAATTTTTGCAAGCGTCCAGGCAGGGAGCGCTGTTATTTCAGGCGAGATTCGTGGCGATGTCATGGTGGACGATGCTGTTGAACTTCGCAGTACTGCACGCATTATGGGAGACATTGAATGTAAAGTGTTGGCTATTGAAGCAGGTTGTCTTATTTCAGGAAAAGTGGTGATGCCTGGCCTTCCTCTGGATACCGATCGAGAAAAGAAACGTGCATTTCCTCGTCAAAAGGTAAAAGCTGCCGCCATGGCGGAAGAGGGGGGAGATCTTCAATAATTCGTCGTGTTCACTGATCTGTATGTACGTCTATCTCTACGACCACTTTTTACGACAGAAGAAATTTGAACCGACCATCCGGGCCATGGAAACACGGTTGACAGATTACGGCATTGCTGGTAAGATAATCCGGCTGCAGAGTTTTACCAATGCCGAAGCAGTCGTAGAAGAAGAGAAGAAAAAAGGTGCTACGACGGTCGTCATTGTCGGCAATGATGCGACCTTTGGTCAAGTGGTTTCTCGCGCGGCAACGTGCGATATTTTGTTTGGTTTTCTTCCGCTCGGAGGAGATAATACAATTGCGGACGTGCTCGGTATCCCGGTCGGCGAAACTTCTTGCGATGTCCTTGCGCGTCGCCGTCGAGTATTCCTCGACGTAGGGTGGTTCAATAATCGCTACTTCATTTCACAATTGCATATTCCGCCAAGTCCAATTACCGTCACCTACGATGAACGGTTTACCGTATCATCTCAGAACGGAAAAATTGAATTGGTCGTCTGCAATCTTCAGCCGTTTATTTGGAAAGAAGGAAAGAAAGACGCATTCGTCGTCCATCCGCAGGATGGAAAACTCGAGGCATTTCTTCGTCCCATGACCAAAAAAGGCTGGTTCCGTGAAGTGTATGAAGAACCAAGTATTTTTCCGTTCGAAGAGATGATGGTACAGAGTAAGACACCATTTTTGGTCAAAGCGGATGGAAAAGAATCGAAAGAAACAAAAATTACGATCAAGCTCGCAAAGAGCCGCATCCAGATGATCGTGGGGAAAGAAAGACAATTTTAATACACGCGCGGGTGGCGGAATTGGTAGACGCACTAGCTTGAGGTGCTAGCGACCGCAAGGTCTTGGAGGTTCGAGTCCTCTCTCGCGCACTCAAAATAGTCCTATAAAGGACTATTTTTGTTTGGAGAAAATTGAGTGGACATAATTGACAAGAGCAGTTCGTCGTGCTACACTTTTTTATTGCCAGAAACATACGTGGCAATACCCAACCAACTTCCATTTCCCAGGAGAAACAAATGAAGAAGACTATCGTCCTGCCGGATCGTGAAGAGATGCTCCGTCGCCTCAAAGCGGCAGACCCAGATCGCTACCACGAGGAGAGATTATTTCCACTCTTTCTCAAAAGTGCAGGTCGTACGCTCAATGCGACCGGTGTGGCGCTCATGTATGAGCTCATTTCATACGCATATACATTTGAGCGCCAGCAACCGCCGGCTGCGTATGACATGATGCTCATGGCGGCTGATAAGTATATTGATGCGCTTGTTGATGATCCTGAAGTGGCTGTAGAAGCAAAATCCCAGGTGGCCGGCACCTTGAAAAATTGGCGGGCCATGCCCCCTGAGGAAGGGTAGATGGTGCAGTTTACCAGTTGTCTGTTTACAACTGGTTTTGTTTTATACACGGATTGACAAAAAGACAATAATTTGATATGATCTTCCGGTACCGAGGCGGCGATCGCTCTTCGTAAGAAGAGAGGAAAGTCCGAACTCCGAAGGTAAGGGTAACCTTACTGGACAGTGATAGTGGGTAACGCCCACCCTCTGCATCGCAAGATGCTGGAGCGGGATAGTGCCACAGAGACAATACTAGTTCCGACGTTGTCGGAATGAAAGGTGAAAAGTGTATGGAAGTTTTTGATCTCGAGTCAAAAGCCACCATACTCGTCCACTGGCGACAGTGGATCGTGGAAAACCCTATCTGGAGAAAGAGCAGTGCTTCGACTGGACCCTGTTCAGAAGATTCAAAAAGTTCGCTCGTTTGACATGGGCAGCAATGTCCATGTAAGAGAAATGATCGCCTCAGGACGGTAACACCGTCTGCAGACAAAATTCGGCTTACGCCTCGTACAATAAAATATCCCGGCTTATCGCTGGGATATTTTATTGACTGAAGCCCTCTCATCCAGTATGATACGGGTACTTTATTTTCTCTCTATGAAGCGAACGGAACTCCTTCTCATGGTGCTCCAAGTCCCGATGGACTTTTTCATGCTGTTTCTCGCTGGTCTTTTAGCCTATTCATTCCGCTTTACCGCATGGGCGGTTCATTTGAAACCGGTCCAATTTAATCTCCCGCTCGGAGAATATGTAAACGTCCTCGGGACGGTTGCGATCGGGTGGCTTATCATTTTTGCCTTACTTGGGCTGTATTCGACGGATTCAAACCGAAAAATTACCCAAGAATTGTCACGCATTTTTTTTGCTTGTTTGATCGGCCTTGGAGCGATTGCTGTCTATCTTCTTTTTTCTACGGAACGGTTTGATTCTCGCTTTTTGGTTGGCGTAGGAACGATGCTAGCTATTGTGTTTGTTGTCTTCGGTCGTCTTGTCGTGCGTGGATTAAAGGCGATTTTATACCGCCTTCATATTGGTCTCCGTCGGATTGTGGTCATTGGATCTGGTCATGTTACAGAAGCGATCGTTGCAATGCTCGGGAACC
>Ga0196964_10001520_pt1 | contig 11775 bp, 14 predicted proteins | sample S1_10metaG_FD_148615 | JGI IMG/M metagenome (GOLD analysis project Ga0196964, IMG submission 148615) | Soil microbial communities from Anza Borrego desert, Southern California, United States - S1_10 | ecosystem: Environmental > Terrestrial > Soil > Desert | place: USA: California | collected...
CGTCAGGAACGCGTCGGAGAGCTCGATCATCCGCTGCTTGCGCACCTGCATGTCGGGCACGACCTCGAGCCGCGTGAGGCCCCGGTGGCCGACCTCGCGCGCCATCAGCAGCGCGGGGATCACGCCCACGACCTCGCCGCCCTCGGCGAGCGCCGCGTCGGCGAGCGCGCCCATCATGCCGACGCTGCCGCCGCCGTAGACCACCGTCGCGCCGCTCGCGGCGAGCAGCGCGCCCGCGCGGCGCGCGAGGCCGAGGAAGCGCGGGTCGCCGCCGGGGCGCGCGCCGCAGAACACGCAGACCGCCGGCGGGCGGTCGGACGCCGGCGCGGCGGCGCTCATCGGTCGGCCTCCGCCGGCGCGGCGAACTCGGCCTTCGGCTCGCGCGCGAGCAGCGCGGCCACCGCGTCGCGCGGCGCGCGGCCCTCGAACAGCACCGCCGCGACCGCCTGCGTGATCGGCATGTCGACGCCGAGCGCCGCGGCGCTGTCGCGCACCGCGCGGCAGCAGGCGACGCCCTCGGCGACGTGGCCGAGCGCCGCGAGGATCGCGTCGAGCGGCTCGCCGCGCGCGAGCGCGAGGCCGACCCGGCGGTTGCGCGACAGGTCGCCGGTGCAGGTCAGCACCAGGTCGCCGATGCCGGCCAGCCCGGTGAAGGTCTCGGGACGCGCGCCGAGCGCGGCGCCGTAGCGGGCGATCTCGGCCAGGCCGCGCGTCAGCAGCGCGGCGCGCGCGTTGAGCCCGAGCCCGAGGCCGTCGGAGATGCCGGTGGCGATCGCCATCACGTTCTTCAGCGCGCCCGCGACCTCGACGCCGACCACGTCGGTGCTGCGGTAGATCCGCGCGGCGCCGTGGTGGAACGCGTCGACCGCGGCCTGCGCGACCTCGCCGCGCGCCGACGCGACGGTCAGCGCGACCGGCAGCCCGGCGGCGACCTCCTCGGCGAAGCTCGGCCCGGACAGCGCGCCGGCGGCGCGCGCCGCCGGCCACGCCTCGCCGATGACCCGGTGAGGCGGCAGCGCGGTGCCGGCCTCGAGCCCCTTGCACAGCCACAGCACCGGCGCCTCGCCGGCGCCGAGCCCGGCGAGCGCGCCGGCCACCGGACGCAGCCCCGACACCGAGACGGCGAGTACGAGGAGGTCCGCGCCGCGGACCGCGTCGTCGAGCGCGGCGGTCGCCGACACCGAGGCGCCGAGCGCCACGCCCGGCAGGTAGCGCGGGTTCTCGCGGCGGGCGGCGATCGCGTCGGCGAGCGCGGCGTCGCGCGCCCACAGCACGACCTCGTGGCGCGCGGCGGCGTGCCGCGCGAGCGCGGTGCCCCAGGCGCCCGCGCCGATCACCGCGATCCGCACCGCGCGCTCCGTCGGGCGCGGCGCCGGGCCGCGGTCACTGCCAGCCCCAGACGTCCGCGAGCCGGACCCAGCCGGCCGTGCCGTCGCGGTGCCGCACCCGCAGCCAGCCGGGGGCGGCCGGGTCGGTCGGCGGCTCGGCGAGGTCGAGCAGCACGCCGCGGTCGGCCTGCAGCGCGGCGGACGCGGCGTCCTGCGGCTGCGTGCGGACCGCGACGAGCGCGGTGGTGACCACCGAGCGGCGCTCGCCGAGGTCGGTGCGCTCGACCCAGAGGACGTCGCCCGCGACGTCGCGGACCTTGACCCACTGGCCGAGCGTGGAGACCACCTCGACCGGCATGCCGCGCGGCGCCGCGAAGAGCCTGCGCGCCTGCCGCGACGGGGCGTCGTACATCGCGGACGGCTGCGCGATCGAGCGGAACTCGGCGGCGCGGGCCGGGGACGGCGCGATCCAGCCGGCGACGGCCGTCGCCGCGGCGAGCGCGAGGACCGGGAGACGGCGGCTCACGCGGCGCCCCGTCAGTTGGCGCCCGGGACGATGATCCGCGGGCCGCCCTGTTCCTGCTGCTGCGCCTGCTGCATCTTCTGCTGGTACAGCGCCTCGAAGTTGATCTCGGCGAGGTGGATCGGCGGGAAGCCCGCGCGCGAGACCACGTCGGCGATGTTCGCGCGCAGGTACGGGTAGATGACGTTCGGGCAGACGACGTTGATCACGATCGGCATCTGCTCGCCCGGGATGTTCCGGATGTCGAAGATGCCGGCCTGCTTCGCCTCGACGAGGAAGACCGTCTTGTCGCCGCCGATCTTGGTGGTGACGGTCGCGGTGACCGTGACCTCGTGGATCGACTCGGTCAGCGGCTCGTGGGCGGTGTCGAGCGCGATCTCGACCGCCGGGGCCTGCTGCTCGAGGAAGATCCGCGGCGCGCCGGGGATCTCCAGCGACAGGTCCTTCAGGTACATGCGCTGGATCTGGAACACCGGCTGCTGGGCGTCGCTCATGGGAACGGTTCCTGGTGGGGTGGGGTGGAGGCGCTCAGGCCCGCTGCAGCAGCGGCGCGAGGCCGCCGGCGCGGTCGAGCGCGTAGAGGTCGTCGCAGCCGCCGACGTGGGTGTCGCCCACGTAGATCTGCGGCACGGTGCGCCGGCCGGTGCGGGCCATCATCGCGTCGCGCTGCGCCGGATCCTCGTCGATGCGGATCTTCTCGATGTCGGCGACGCCGCGCTGGCGCAGCAGCTGCTCGGCCCGGACGCAGTAGGGGCACACGGCGGTGCAGTACATCGTGACCTTGGCGCTCATCGGGGCTCCTCGTGGATCAGGACTTCTTGACGACCGGCAGGCCCGCCTGGCGCCAGCCGGGCACGCCGCCGTCGAGGCGGAACACGTCGGCGCGGCCGGCCTTGCGCAGCGCGGCCGCCGCGCGCGCCGAGCGCGAGCCGCCCTCGCAGACGACGACCACCGGCTTGCCGGCGGGCAGCTCGCCGACCCGGCCGTCGAGCTCGGCGGCGGGGATGTTGCGGCTGCCGGCCACGTGGCCCGACGCCCAGTCCTTGGCGTCGCGCACGTCGAGCACCACGGCGCCGTCGTTGATCAGCCGCGTCGCCTGCAGCGTGTTGACGGTCGCGCCGGCCATCCCGCGGTTGACCAGCGGCCACAGCAGCATGCCGCCCGACACGAAGGCGACGACGATCAGGAAGATGTTCTCGGTCAGGAACTTCACGGTGCGGCCCGGAAGAGGAAGCCCGAAATTATAGAATAGAGCCGACTCCCCACCCCCATTCCCGCCATGCCCCACACCCTCGTGCTGATGCGCCACGGCGAAAGCCAGTGGAACCTCGAGAACCGCTTCACCGGCTGGACCGACGTCGACCTCACCCCGAACGGCGTGCTCGAGGCGCGCCGGGCGGGCCGGCTGCTGAGGGAGGAAGGCCTGAGCTTCGACCTCTGCTACACGTCCGTGCTCAAGCGCGCGATCCGCACGCTGTGGACCGTGCTCGACGAGATGGACGCGATGTGGCTGCCCACCGTCCACAGCTGGCGGCTCAACGAGCGGCACTACGGCGCGCTGCAGGGGCTGAACAAGGCGGAGACCGCGGCGCGCTTCGGCGACGAGCAGGTGCTCGTCTGGCGGCGCGCCTACGCGATCGCGCCGGATCCGCTGCCGCAGGGCGATCCGCGCGAGGCGCAGGGCGATCCGCGCTACGCGCGGCTGCGCCCCGAGGACATCCCGCGCACCGAGTGCCTGAAGGACACCGTCGCCCGCGTGGTGCCGTTCTGGAACGAGTCGATCGCCCCGTCGATCCGGCACGGGCGCAAGGTGATCGTCGCGGCCCACGGCAACTCGCTGCGCGCGCTGATCAAGCACCTCGACGGCGTCTCGGACGACGACATCGTCCACATGAACATCCCGACCGCCCGGCCGCTGGTCTACGAGCTCGACGACGACCTGCGCCCGATCTCGCACCGCTACCTCGGCGATCAGGCCGAGATCGAGGCCGCGATGGCCGCGGTGGCGGCGCAGGGCCGGTCGAAGGCCTGACTCCCCGCCCGGCCGCGCCGGCGACGCCGGCCGCGGCCGCGCCGCGTCCGCCGATCGGCGCTCCCCGCGTTTTCCACACGGGCGGACTCGGCCGACTTTCATCCCCCGGGCGCCCGCGTATACTGGATTTCGGAAAGGTGGCCCCCCGGTCCGGCGCCCGCATCCGCGCCGGCGGTCCTGCCATGTCGACCCCTCGATGAAGACCAAGCTCAAGCCCCTCGCCCTCGTCACCGCCGGCGCGGTCGCGGGGGTGCTCGTCAGCCTCGGCATCACCGCGGTCGCGCAGCGCGACGTGCGCAGCTCGCTGCCGCTGGAGGACCTGCGGCAGTTCAGCGACGTGTTCGGCGCGATCAAGGCCTTCTACGTCGAGCCCGTCGAGGACCGCAAGCTGATCCAGGAAGCGATCAGCGGCATGGTCACCGGCCTCGACCCGCACTCCGCGTTCCTCGACGCCGAGGCGTTCAAGGAGCTGCAGGTCGGCACCCAGGGCGAGTTCGGCGGCCTCGGCATCGAGGTCGGCACCGAGGACGGCTTCGTCAAGGTGGTCTCCCCGATCGAGGACACCCCCGCCTACCGTGCGGGCGTCAAGGCCGGCGACCTGATCGTCAAGATCGACGACAAGCCGACCAAGGGCATGCCGCTCAACGACGCGGTCAAGCTGATGCGGGGCAAGCCGAAGAGCCCGGTCACGCTCACGCTGAGCCGCAAGGGCGAGACCCGGCCGATCGTGGTCCAGCTGGTGCGCGACGTGATCCGCGTGCAGTCGGTCCGCTCGAAGGTCATCGAGCCGGGCTACGGCTACGTCCGGCTGACCCAGTTCCAGGAGATGACGGTCGACAACCTCGTCCGCCACCTCGGCACGCTCGACAAGCAGGGCCCGCTCAAGGGCCTGGTGCTCGACCTGCGCAACGACCCGGGCGGCCTGCTTCACGGCGCGGTCGGCGTGTCGGCCGCGTTCCTGCCGGCCAAGACGCTGGTCGTCTCGACCGACGGCCGCACCGAGGACGCCAAGCGCAAGTACATCGCCGCGCCCGAGGACTACATGCGCGGCAGCCGCGAGGACCTGCTGTCGAAGCTGCCGGCCTGGGTGAAGTCGGTGCCGATGGTCGTGCTGGTCAACGCCGGCTCGGCGTCGGCCTCCGAGATCGTCGCCGGCGCGCTGCAGGACCACAAGCGCGCGGTCGTCATCGGCACCCAGACCTTCGGGAAGGGGTCGGTCCAGTCGATCCTGCCGCTGGCCAACAACACCGCGATCAAGCTGACCACCGCGCGCTACTACACGCCGGCGGGCCGCTCGATCCAGGCCAAGGGCATCACGCCGGACTTCCTCGTCGAGGAGACCCCGGACGGCGACGTCGCGCAGTTCCGCATCCGCGAGGCCGACCTGACCCGTCACCTGTCGAACGACCGCGACAAGGAGGATCGGCCGGCCGGCTCGGTGCCGCGCCCGACCGACCCGAAGGTCGAGGACAAGCTGCGCGACCGCAAGCCGATCGAGTTCGGCTCGGCCGAGGACCATCAGCTGCAGCAGGCGATCAACCACCTGAAGGGCCAGCCGGTCCAGGTCGTCAAGAAGGATTCGGTGGCGGTCGCGCCGGCCGAGTCGCGCGACGGCAAGGGCCCGGCCCGCTGACGCGCCCGCGCCCCGGCGCCCGACGGGCCGGCCTCGCGCCGGCCCGTTTCCTTTCCGGGGTCCCGGTGGTGCGCCGGCGCGGGGCCGCGGCGCAGTAGACTGCGCCGGCCCGCCCCGCCCGTCCCGCCATGAACGACCAGCAGCTGCTCCGCTACAGCCGCCACATCCTGCTCGACGAGATCGGCGTCGAGGCGCAGTCGCGCCTGCTCGGCTCGACCGCGCTCGTCGTCGGCGCGGGCGGGCTCGGCTCGCCGGCGGCGCTGTACCTCGCCTCGGCGGGCGTCGGGCGGATCCTGCTCGCCGACGACGACGCGGTCGACCTGACGAACCTGCAGCGCCAGGTGCTGCACCGCGACGACCGCGTCGGGATGCCGAAGGCCGAGTCCGGGCGACGCACGATGCTCGAGCTCAACCCGGACATCGAGGTCGAGCCGATCGTCGCGCGGCTCGACGGCGACGCGCTGCGCGGCGCGGTCGCCCGCGCCGACGTCGTGCTCGACTGCTGCGACAACTTCGCGACGCGCCACGCGGTCAACCGCGCGTGCGTCGAGGCCGGCGTGCCCCTGGTGTCGGGCGCGGCGATCCGCTTCGACGGCCAGCTCGCGGTGTTCGACGCGCGGCGCGCCGACTCGCCGTGCTACCACTGCCTGTTCCCCGAGGGCCAGGACCTGGAGGAGGTGCGCTGCGCGACGATGGGCGTCTTCGCGCCGCTCACCGGGATCGTCGGCACGATGCAGGCGGCCGAGGCGCTGAAGCTCGCCGGCGGCTTCGGCACGCCGATGGCGGGCCGGCTGCTGCTGCTCGACGCGCGGACGATGGACGTCACGACGCTGAAGGTGCCGCGCGATCCGGGCTGCCCGGTGTGCGGGCACCGGCCGCCGCCGGCGGGCTGAGCGCGCCGCCGTGACGCCGGGCGCGGGGCCGGCCCCTCAGGCGACCAGCAGCGACACCTGGCGCTCGAGCCCCTCGGCCGGCGCGCGCCGGAAGCCGCTCTTCGCGTAGCGCAGCCAGCGGCCCATCACGTACGACACGACGAGGCTCGCGCGCGCCGACGGATCGTCGTCCGGAGGCAGCCGGCCCTGCTCGATCGCGTTGCGCGCGCACTGGCGCAGCGAGGCCTCGATCCGGTCGACCAGCTGGTTGATCCGCGCCTGCAGCCGATCGTCCTCGTTGACCAGCGCGTCGCCGACCAGCACCCGCGTCATGCCGGGATTCCTCTCGGCGAAGCCGAGCAGCATCGCGACGATCCGGCGCAGCTGCGCGAGCGCGTCCGGCTCCTCGGCGACGATCCGGTTGATCAGGCCGAACAGGCTCTGCTCGATGAACTCGATCAGGCCCTCGAACATCTGCGCCTTGCTCGCGAAGTGGCGGTACAGCGCCGCCTCGGACACCTGCAGCCGGGCGGCGAGCGCGGCGGTCGTCACCCGGTCGCCGCGCGGCGCCTCGAGCATCGCGGCGAGCGCCTGCAGGATCTGCAGCCGGCGCTCGCCGGGCTTCGGACGGGGCCGGCCGCGAGCGGCGACGGAGGGGTCGGAAGTCTCGGCCGTTGCGGGCTCAGGGTGCATGGACGGGGCGTGCGAGCGGAGTACGCGCTAACTGTACGACCGTCCGCACGTGCACGTCCATGCCCCGCTGCCCCCGCCGCGGCCGCTGCCAGGCCGGCCGGCGGCCCCAGGCGAAGCCGCTGACGAACACCGTCCGCAGCCCGCAGTGGCGGGCGGCGCGCAGGTTCTCCACGCTGTCCTCGACCAGCGCGCACTCGCCCGCCGACAGCCGGAGCCGCGCGAGCAGCCGGCGCAGCATCGGCCGCGACGGCTTCGGACGCAGCCGGCCGGCGAAGCGCATCTGCTCGATCGCGACCAGCCCGTCGAGCAGCGGCGCGATGCCGAGCGCCTCGAGCACCTCGCCCGCGTAGGCGGCCGGCGCGTTGGTGACGACGATCTTGCGCCCGGGCAGCCGGCGCAGCAGGTGCGCGAGCCGCGGATCGCGGCGCACCAGCGCGTCGAGGTCGGGGAAGCGGTGCGTGTCGCGCAGGAATTCATGCGGGTCGACGCCGTGGTGGCGGACCATGCCGAGCAGCGTCGCGCCGTAGCGGCGCCAGTACTCGAGCCGCAGCGCGCTCGCGGCCTCGCGCTCGAGCCCGGCGGTGCGCATCACGAACTCGGTCATCGCCGCGTCGATCCGCGGCAGGATCGCGCGCAGCGCGTCGTGCAGCGTGTTGTCGAGGTCGAGCAGCCAGACCGTGCGCCGCGGCGCGCCGGGACCGCGCGCCGGGCGCGGCGGGGGCGCGGTCGCGCGACGCCGCAGCGTCGCGCTCAATGGCTGCGGATCATCGTGCCGACGCCCTGGTCGGTCATGATCTCGAGCAGCAGCGCGTGGTCGACGCGACCGTCGATCACGTGGACCGAGTTGACCCCGCCGCGGGCGGCGTCGAGCGCGGAGGAGATCTTCGGCAGCATGCCGCCCGAGATCGTGCCGTCGGCGAACAGCTCGTCGATCTGCCGCGCGGTCAGCCCGGTCAGCAGGTTGCCGTTCTGGTCGAGCACGCCGACGGTGTTCGTCATCATGATCAGCTTCTCGGCCTTCAGCACCTCGGCGACCTTGCCGGCGACCACGTCCGCATTGATGTTGTAGGTCTCGCCCGCCTGGCCCGAGCCGATCGGCGCGATCACCGGGATGAAGCCGTTGCCGGCGAGCGTCTGGATGATCGACGGATCGATCTTCTCGATCTCGCCCACCTGCCCGATGTCGATGCGCACGCCGGGCGTCTCCCGGCTCTCGATCATCAGCTTGCGCGCGCGCACCAGGCCCGCGTCCTGGCCGGTCAGGCCGACCGCCTTGCCGCCGGCCTGGTTGATCAGCTCGACGATCTCCTTGTTGACCTGGCCGGCGAGGACCATCTCGACGATGTCCATCGTCTCCTCGTCGGTCACGCGCATGCCCTGCACGAACTCGCCCTTCTTGCCGACCTTGGCGAGCAGCTGCTCGATCTGCGGCCCGCCGCCGTGCACCACCACCGGGTTCAGCCCGACGAGCTTGAGCAGCACCACGTCGTGCGCGAAGCTCTTCTTCAGCTTGTCGTCGGTCATCGCGTTGCCGCCGTACTTCACGACGATCGTGCGGCCGTGGAAGCGACGGATGTAGGGCAGCGCCTCGGCGAGGACCTCGGCTTTGACGGTCGGCGACAGCGCGGCGCTCATGATGGCTGCTCTAAGATCGGAGGAATGGCCGCGATTCTAACCGACCCCTCCCCCGCGGGCGCCGACCGCTGCGCCGGCTGCGGCGCCCCGTTCGACTGCGGCATCGACCGCCCCGAGGGCTGCTGGTGCGCGCGCCTGCCGGCGCTCGCCGCGCCGCCGGCGCCGGGCGCCGGCTGCCTGTGCGAGACCTGCCTCGCGACCGCGATCGAGCGCGAGCGCGTGCGCGACGCGCTCGGCATCGCGGCGATCGCGCCGCTCGACGATCCGGCGCTCGAGGCGCGCACGGCCGCCGCGTGGGCCGCGAAGACGATGCCCGCCGGCGCGCTCGGCGGGCTGCAGGCGCTCGGCACGCGGCTCGCGCGGATCGCCGGACGCGTCGACCCGCGCGTCGAGCGCGGCGCGGTGGTGGTGTTCGCCGCCGACCACGGGCTCGCCGCCGAGGGCGTGTCGGCGTACCCGAGCGAGGTCACCGCGCAGATGGTGCGCAACTTCGGCGAGGGCGGCGCCGCGATCTCGGTGCTGTGCCGCGCCAACGGGCTGGAGCTCGTCGTGGTCGACGCGGGCGCGCGGGTGCCGCAGCCCGCGGGCTTCGCGCCGGCCGGCGCGCGCTTCGTCGACGCGCGGATCGCCGCCGGCACCGCGAGCCCGCTGTCGGGCGCGCCCGCGATGAGCGACGCGCAGGCGCTCGAGGCGATGCGCCGCGGCGCGGCGATCGTGCGCGGCGTCGACGCCGACGCGATCGGTCTCGGCGAGATGGGCATCGGCAACAGCTCGTCGGCGGCGCTGCTCGCCGCGCGGCTCGCGCCCGCGCCGATCGAGGCCTGCGTCGGTCGCGGCACCGGGCTCGACGACGCGCGGCTCGCGCACAAGCGCGCGGTGCTCGCGCGCTGCCTCGACGCGCATCCGCGCGCGCGCACGCCGCTCGCCGCGCTCGCGGCCTTCGGCGGCTTCGAGATCGCGATGATGGCCGGCGCGGTGCTCGCGTGCGCCGCCGATCGCCGCCCGGTCGTGATCGACGGCTTCATCGGCGGCGCCGCGGCGCTCGTCGCCGCGCGCCTCGAGCCGGCGGCCGCCGGACGCTGCGTGTTCGCGCACCGCTCGGCCGAGCTCGGGCACGCGCCGGTGCTGCGCGCGCTCGACGCCGAGCCGCTGCTCGATCTCGGGATGCGGCTCGGCGAGGGCAGCGGCGCGGCGCTCGCGATGCCGATGCTGCGCGCGGCGGCGCGCCTGCTCGCCGAGATGGCGACCTTCGAGTCGGCGGGCGTCGTCGGCCGCACGGCGGACGGTCCGCCGGCCTGATCCGCGCGGCCCGATCCGCGCGGCCTGATCCGTGCGGCCTGATCCGTGCGGCCGGATCCGTGCGGCCGGATCCGTGCGGCCGGATCCGTACGGCTCGATCCGCGCGGCCCGATCCGCGCGGCCTGATCCATGCGGCCGATCCCCCGCGGCCCGATCCATGCAGCCCGATCCCCGCGGCCCGATCCATGCGGCCTGATCCTCCGCGGCCGATCCGTGCGGCCCGATTCGTACGGCGGGCCCGAGGCGCCGGCGCCACGGCCCGAACCGCCGGGCTTGGTACCATCCGGCATCCGCCCGTCGCCTCCCTCGCGCGCCGCCGGTCCTCCCGATGGCCGAACAGCTCCGCCTCTTCCTCGTCGCGCTCCAGTTCTACACGCGCATCCCGGTCACCGGCCGGGTCGCCCGGTGGATGGGCTGGGAGCCGGGCTGGCTCGGCCGCGCCACGCGCTACTTCCCGCTCGCCGGCATGGTGGTCGCGCTCGGCCAGGCGCTGGTCTACGCGGTCGCGAGCGTCGTGCTGCCGCATCCGGTCGCGCTGCTGCTCGCGCTCGCCGCGGGGCTGCTGCTGACCGGCGCGTTCCACGAGGACGGCTGGGCCGACTTCTGCGACGGCTTCGGCGGCGCGACCGACCGCGAGCGCACGCTCGAGATCATGCGCGACTCGCGGATCGGCGCGTACGGCGCGATCGGCACCGCGCTGATGCTGCTGCTGCGCTTCGAGACGCTCGCCCACATCGACACCGACTGGATCGCCGCCTCGCTGCTGTGCGCGGCCGGCTTCTCGCGCGGCTGCGCGGTGCTGGTGATGGCGAGCCTGCCGTACGCGCGGGACGAGGCCGACGCGAAGGCGAAGCCGGTCGCCGAGGGCGTCGGCGCGCTCGACGCGCTGGTGGCGCTCGGCCTCGCGGTCGCGCCGGTGCTGGTGCTGACCGCGTGGACCGGCGACGCCTCGCCGGGCCTGCTCGGCCTGTCGTTCGCGCTGATCGCGACCGCCGCGGTGCGCCGGCTGATGCGCCGCCGCCTCCGCGGCTACACCGGCGACTGCCTGGGCGCGGTCCAGCAGGTGGCCGAGGCGGCGTTCCTGCTCGGGCTGCTGGTCGTGCTCGGCGCGGGCATGGAGATCGACGAGCCCGAGGAGGACGGCGACTCGTGAGCGCCGCCGCGCCCGCCCGGCTGCTGCTGGTCCGGCACCCTCGGCCCGCCGTGCCCGTCGGCTGGTGCTACGGCGCCACCGACGTGCCGATCGACGACGCCCACCTCGACGAGCTGCTCGAGACGCTGCCGCCGCGCCTGCCGCGCCACGCCCTGCTCTACAGCAGCCCGCTGTCGCGCTGCCTGCGGCTCGCCCGCGGGCTCGAGGCGCGCGGCTTCGGCCCGGCGACCGTCGACGCGCGGCTGCGCGAGATGGACTTCGGGCGCTGGGAGGGACGGACCTGGTCGGAGGTGCCGCGCGCCGAGATCGACGCCTGGCGCGACGACCTCGAGCGCCGGGCGCCGCCCGGAGGCGAGCCGCTCGCCGCGCTCGCCGCGCGCGCCCGGGCGTTCCTCGACGCGCTGCCCGCCGAGCGCGACGCGATCGTCGTCACGCACGCCGGCGTCGTCCGGACGCTGGTGCGCGCGGTGCGGGGCCTGCCGCTGTCGGAGTTCGGCGCGCTGCGGATCGACTACGGGCAGGTCGTCGCGCTCGAGCGCGCCGGCGCCGGCTGGCGCGTGCCGGACTGAGGCGTCCGGCCGGCCGCGGCGCGTCGGGCGCTGCGATC
>Ga0196964_10001521_pt1 | contig 11763 bp, 11 predicted proteins | sample S1_10metaG_FD_148615 | JGI IMG/M metagenome (GOLD analysis project Ga0196964, IMG submission 148615) | Soil microbial communities from Anza Borrego desert, Southern California, United States - S1_10 | ecosystem: Environmental > Terrestrial > Soil > Desert | place: USA: California | collected...
GGTCCGCGGCGGCCTCGATGACCTCGTAGCCGCGAGCTCGCAGGAGGCGCGCGGCGACGCCGCGGACCGCGTCCTCGTCCTCGACGAACAGGATCTTGCCGGCGCCGGACAGGTCGCGCGGCGCGGGCTTGGCCGGGGCCGCGGCGGGCTTGGGCTCGTCCTCGGCCTTGCCGACCCACTCCGGCAGGAAGATGCGGAAGGTCGCCCCCTCGCCGGGCCGAGAATCGACCGTGACATAGCCGCCCGCCTGCTCGACCACGCCGTAGACCATGGCCAAGCCCATGCCGGTCCCCTCGCCCACGGCCTTGGTCGTGAAGAAGGGCTCGAAGATCTTGGCCAGCAGTTCCGGCGGCACGCCCGGACCGTTGTCGGAGACCTCGATGAGGGCGGCGGTTCCGGCCGGCGCGGTGGTCCAGCCCAGTTCGCGGGCTTCGGCCTGGGTGAGGCGGGCGGTCTTGATGCGGACGACGGCGTTGTCCTGGCCGCGCATGGCGTCGCGCGCGTTCACCGCCAGGTTCATGACCGCGGTCTCGAGCTGGCTGCGGTCGACGTGGATCTTGGGCAGGTCGCGGCCGTAGCTGGTCTCCAGCTTGACGTCCTCACGCATCAGCCGGCGCAGCAGCACCTCGAAGGCCGAGATCAACTCGCCCAGCTCCAGGGTCTCGCGCTTGACCGTCTGCTTGCGCGAGAACGCGAGCAGCTGGCGCACCAGGTCGGCGGCGCGGTTGGCCGTCTGCCGGATCTCCATCACCCCCTGGTACGAGGGGTCCCCCACCGGGTGGCGCACCAGCAGCTCGTCGAGGTGGAATTGGATGGCGGTCAGCAGGTTGTTGAAGTCGTGCGCCACGCCGCCGGCCAGCTGGCCGATGGCCTGCATCTTCTGCGCCTGGCTGAGGTGCAGCTCGAGCTGCTTTTGGTCGGAGACGTCGAAGACGTAGACGATCGGCCGGCCGTCGTCGGTGGCCGTGAACAGGCGCGCGTGGCGCGCCGGCTGGCCCTTCAGGTCGGCCTCGATCGGGCCGCCGGGATTGGAGTCCAGCCGCGCCCTCGCCTCGGCCAGGCTGGCGGGCTCGAACAGGTCGGCGAACTTCACGCCCGGCGCGGCCGCGCCGCCGGTCAGCTGGGCCATCGCCGGGTTGATCTCGGCGATCGCGGCCTCGAACAGGTCGGGGCCGTCCAGCGCTGCGGCGCCGAAGGGAGCCACGGCGGCGAAGGCGTCGCGGCCGCCGGAGCCGTCGGTCTCGGTCTGGGCCACGGCGCGGCCGGCGCGGCTGTCGGCCAGCAGCAACGGCTGGGACAGCACGCCCTCGGTGGCGGCGCGAACCAGGAACTGGGCCCCTTCGAAACGGGAGACCACGGCCTCGAAGTCTTGCTCGCCGAGGCGGATCAGGGCGCGGCCGACGGCCCCGCCGCGGGCCTCGGCCAGGGCCGAATAGAGCGCCGGCGCGGCGTCGCCGCGCGGCAGGCGCCTGGCCTCGCCGCCGGCCGCCTTCCAGGCGGCGTTGGCGGCCAGGATGCGGCCGTCGGCGGCGGCGACCGCCGCCGGCTCCTCCAGGGCGTCGACCAGCAGCTCGCTGCGCGGCGTGTCCTGCCGGGCCTCGACGGCGCCGAAGGCGAACAGCGCGGTGAACACCACGCCGGCCAGTCCCGCCAGCAGCAGGAAGGCCGGCGCGCTCTGGGGATCGGTGCGCATCAGCGGCAGGGCTGCGGCCACCACCGCGGCCACGAACAGCACCGTCGCCGCCACGACCCATGGATCGAGCCATCGGCGGCCTGAGGTCCTGGTCGGCTGGCTCATGGGCGTGACGTCCACCCGGGCGGCGGCTTGCGAATCAGACATGAGGGTAGCGTTTCACGCGTTCACCAAGAAATTCACACCAACGCCGCACCCGGGCGTCATTGGGCGCCGGTCCATTTCCGGCCGCGGTTCCGAGGGTTCATGACGAAGCCGATGACCCGGGCGACGGCCTCGAAGTGCTCGCGCGGGATGGTCTCGTCCACGTCGACGGCGGCGTAGAGGGCGCGCGCCAGGGGCGGATCCTCGAGGACGGGGATCTCGTGCTCGCCGGCCGCCTCGCGGATGCGCAGGGCCAGCGCGTCGATCCCCTTGGCCACGCACAGCGGCGCCGGCGTCTCGCCGGCCACGTACCTCAGCGCCACCGCGTAGTGGGTCGGGTTGGTGATCACCACCGTGGCCTTGGGCAGGTTCTGCATCATGCGCTTGCGCGCCTTCTCGGCGCGGATCTGCTTCAGCCGCGCCTTCACGTGCGGATCGCCCTCGGACTGCTTGTAGTCCTCCTTCAGCTCCTCGCGGCTCATCTTCATGCGTTCGGCGAAGCGGTAGCGCTGCCACAGCCAGTCGGCCCCGGCCGTCACGCCGAGGAAGGCGAGGATGGCCCACATCAAAGCGAAGATCAGGTCGCGGCCGAAGGGCAGGATGGCCGCCGGGTGCATGGCGGCCAGCTGCTCGAACTCGCGGGCGTGGGGCTTCAGCACGGCCCAGGCGATGGCGCCCACCGCCAGCACCTTGATCAGGGTCTTGAGGAACTGGACCAGGCCGTCGACGCCGAAGATGCGCTGGAAGCCCTTCATCGGCGAGACCTTGCTGAAGTCGGGCTTCAGCTTCTCCGTGGTCCACAGGAAACCCTGCTGCAGGAAGTTGCCCGCCGCCCCGGCGAAGGCGGCGGCGAACATCACCGCGGCCAGGAGGGGGACCGCCGTCATCACCGAATGACGGGCGATATCGACGCCGCCCCCGCCGCCCAGCGAGCCGGTGAGTTCGTGCGGGCTGGCGATGAAGGGCAGCAGGCCCTCGGCCATCCGCACCGTGAAGTAGCCGCCGGTAGACGCCAGCAGGCCGCAGATGGCGGCCAGCGACAGCCATTGCGGCACGTCCATGGACTTGGCGACGTCACCCTTGCGCCGGGCTTCCTCGAGTTTCCTCGGCGTCGCCTCTTCCGTACGCGATGAGGGATCGTTCTCCTCGGCCACCTAGGCCCCCCTGGCGAAGACGGCGATCAGGCTGCGGTAGGCCTCGATCCACACCAGGCCCATGACGCCGAGGCTGAGGGCGAAGACCGACAGGCCGAGCAGCACGTTCAGCGGCGTGGCGGCGAAGAAGATCTGGAACTGCGGCATCACCCGCCCGACCAGGCCTGTGGCGACGTTGAAGACCAGCGCGAACACCATCACCGGCGCGGCCAGCTGGACGCCGACCAGGAAGGCCTGGCCGGCGGTGCGCACGGCCAGCTCGGCGGCGTCCTGCAGCATCAGGTCCTTGGCCGGGGCGAACAGTTCGTAAGACTGCACCATGGCCCCGACGAAGAGGTGGTGCAGGCCGGTGGCGAAGACGAGGGTGACCCCCAGCAGGCCGAGGAAGGCCGCCAGCGTCGTGCCGGGCTGGGCCTGCAGCGGGTTGGCGGTCTGGGCGAAGCTCAGGGTCGTCTGCAGCGCCACCACCTCGCCGGCCACGGCGAGGGCGGCCAGCATCATGCGCAGGATGGCCCCGATCATCAGCCCGATGACCGCCTCGCGGATAACCCAGGCGCCCATGCCGCCGACCGTCGCCGGCAGCGCCGGCAGGGCCTCGGCGACGATGGGGGTCATGGCCAGCGAAAGCAGGAAGGCGAAAGCCAAGCGCACCCGCGGCGGCACCGCCTGCTCGCCCAGCCCGGGGACCAGCATGACGATGGCTCCGATGCGGACGAAGACCAGCCCCGCCGCCCAGACCTGACCGGCGGCCGCGTAGGACTCCACCTCACATGCCCGCGATGCGGGAAGCCATCTGCTGCATGAAGCCGCCGAGCAGCGCCCCCATCAGCGGCAGGAAGAGAAGCAGGGCGACGAAGATGGCGATGATCTTCGGGGCATAGATCAGGGTCGCCTCCTGAATCTGGGTCAGGGCCTGCATCAGGCCGATGACCACGCCCACGACGAGGCCCACCAGGAGCACCGGCGCGCACAGCTGGATGGTCAGCCAGATCGCGTCGCGGCCGACGTCGAGCACCTCAGCGCCGTTCATACCCGTCAACTCCGACTCGGCCGCGCGGGCCCGACTACCCGGCGATTTCTGCCGGGTTCATGGTTAACGGGGGCTTTCGTTCACACCGCCCACGCCCTCTCTTCCCTCCGTCATCCCCGGATCTCGGTCGCGCGTTTCGCATCGCCCGAGGTTGACGGAGGGTGTTGGTATTGGTCAGCGCGACCGTCTCGCATTATGTGAGCGCCATGGCTGACGACACTTTCGACCGCCGCGCCGCGCTCGCGCGCCAGACCGGCACCCCCCTGCCCGCCGAGGGAGAGGACTATCCGGCCAAGACCTGCAACCGCCCTAGCCAGGAGGACGCCGAGGCCGCCGTCCGCACCCTGATCCGCTGGGCCGGCGAGGATCCGGACCGGGAGGGGCTGCTCGACACCCCGGCGCGAGTGGTGCGGTCTTACCGGGAGCTGTTCGCCGGCTACGAGACGGACCCGCGGCGCTACCTGGAGCGCACCTTCGAGGAAGTGGGCGGCTACGACGAACTGATCGTGCTGCGCGACATCAGCTTCGTCAGCTTCTGCGAGCACCACATGCTGCCGGTGCTGGGCAGGGCCCACGTCGGATACCTGCCGACCGACCGCGTCGTCGGCATCTCCAAGCTGGCCCGCGTGGTCCGCGGCTACGCGCGGCGGCTGCAGATCCAGGAGAAGATGACGGCCGAGATCGCGCGCGCCATCCAGGAGGTGCTGCGGCCCCAGGGCGTCGGCGTGGTGGTCGAGGCGACGCATTCCTGCATGACCCTGCGGGGCGTCCAGGCCGAAGGCGCGGCCCTGACCACCAGCCAGCTGCTCGGCGTGGTCCGCGACGACCAGCGCACTCGCGAGGAGTTCCTCCGGCTCGCGCGCAACGGCGGCTGAGACCCTCGTTTCCGGACGCCCTGTTCCGTGGCAAAGTGAAAGCCTAGCCGCCGGCCCTTCCGGGGCCGGTCCGTCCTGTTCGCGTATCGCTCTCAGGAAGGAGTCGCCCGTGGCTTACCGCATCGCTCTCGCCGCAGCCGTGCTCGTGCTCGCCCTACCGGCGGCCGCCAACGCCGAGGCGCCCTGCGCCCGGCTGGAGCGCGCCAGCGCCGACGCCAGCAGGGCCTACGTCGCCCTTACCGACGAAAAGGCCGTGAACGCCATGTATCTCAATTTCGCCCAGAAGGAGGCCACGCTCGTCACGGGCCTGTACAAGACCCCTCCGGAGGTGCTCAGCCGCCTGCTCCGCAACGCCCGCTACATGGAGCAGCTGGCGGCCGAGGGTGTCGAAAAGAGCGGACGATCGCCCGAAGATCGAATGTCGAGCCGCCGGGCGCGCATCTTCTGGAACCGGTGGATCGACGTGCTCGTCGACGTGCAGACGCGCCAGACCACCGGCGTGGGGGCCGATTCCGAGGAGAACAAGCTGACCCGCCTGCTGAAGCGGGCCCGTAGCCCCAAGCGGGCGGCGGCGCTGGACGCCGAGATCGCTGCGGCCGACGCCACACGCAAGCGCGCCGAGGCCGACTGGCGCGCGTGCCTGCGGGAAGGCGAGGCGGGAGAGGTGAGATCGGCCGGCCGGCTCTACCGCACGACCTACGGCGACGTGCGGCTGTCGTTCGTCGAGAACCTCGTGGTGGGCGTCTACGAATACCAGGCCGGCGGGCGCATCGCGAACGGGCCGATGCCCGCCGACTTCCAGCCGGCCCCCGGCTTCAGGGTGAGGGGAAGCGCCATCGTCGGCGAGGGGCGCATCCAGGCGACCCGGGCGGGCAACGTGGTCGAGGGCTACTGGATGCAGAAGGGCGGCGGCGGCTTCGACGCCTGCAACCAGCCGCGGGAGGGCTATCCCTACTGGGGCCGTATCCGCTTCGTGTTCGATGGCGAGCGCTGGCGAGGGCAGCGCGGCAGTTGCGCCGGGCCGCTGGAGAAGGAGTGGAACGGCGAGCCGCAGTAGCCGCGTACGCCTAGATCGGCATGCGCATGATCTCCTGGTAGGCCTGGATGACCTGGTCGCGGACGGCGATCACCGTTTCCAGCGACGCCTCGGCCGAAGCTACGGCGGTAACCACGTCGACCAGCTCGGCGCGGCCCTGGGCGTGCGCCGCCATCTGGGTTTCGGCCGCGCGCGAGGCCTGAGTGGCGTCGGATATGGCGTTCTGCAGCAGGGCCTGGAAGCTGGGGCCGGCGGCGGCCTCGGCGGCGCCGGCGGGGGCGGCCGCCTGGGTCTGCGCGGCCGCATAGGCCTTGGCGGCTATCAGGGGGGAGACCATGCGTCAGGCCCTCACTTCTTCAGGATGTCGAGGGTGCGGGTTTCCATGGCCCGCGCCGTCTCGATGACGTTCAGGTTCGCCTCGTAGGCCCGTTGCGCCTCGCGCATGTCCATGGCCTCGAGCAGCGAATCGACGTTGGGCCGTTTGACGTAGCCCTGGGCGTCGGCGCCCGGATGCGAAGGGTCGTACTCCGTGCGGAAGTCGGAAGGGTCGGCTCGCACCTCGGCCAGCCTCACCCCCGCCGCCCCGTCGATGCGAGCCGTCTCGAAGATCGGTTGCTGGCGACGGTAGGGGTCGCCGCCGGCCGTCTGGGCCGTCGAATCGGCGTTGGCGATGTTCTCGGCGATCACCCGCATGCGGGCCTGCTGGGCCTTCAGCGCGGAGGCGGCAACAGCCATGGCGCTGTTGGACGGCGGTTTCACGGCGGGCATTCAGGATTTCCTCAGCGCGGCGGCTTCGCGGCCATCCGCAGCAGGTTCAATGACTTCTGGTAGAAACTTATGGCGGCGTCGTAGGCCATGCGGCTCTCGGCCATCTTCAGCATCTGCTCTTCGAGCACCACCGAGTTGCCGTCCAGCCGGGTTTCCGAGTCGGGCGTCCGCTCGGGCTTGTAGGCAGGGTTGGCCACGCCAGGACGCTGGATGTGCGCCCCGCTGGTTCGCGCCAAGGCTCCAGCCGCCGCCCCGCCGGATCCCGACCCCGCTCGCACCAGCTGGTCGAAGCTCTTGGGCTTGATGTCGGTGGGGATGAAACCCGGTGTGTCGGCGTTGGCGACATTCTCCGCGATCACCCGCTGGCGGGCGGACAGGAAGCTCATCCGCCCCTTGAGCATGGCGAACAGCGGGATTCCGTCGAGTTGCATACCACCGCCCCACAACCGACTCTTCGGCCTAGGTAAAATCTGCCCGGGGCATGGTTAACGAGATGTTTCGGAAACGCCGCGTTAACCACGGTCGGTAACTTTTGCGCGTCCGGCTCGAGAACAGAGTCGCGGACGGGGCGGGAGCGGCATGGACTTTCTCGATTTCCTGCGGGCGGTGTTGGCGCTCGCCGTGACGCTCGGCCTCATAGGGCTAGCCGCCTTCGCCGCCCGCCGCTACGCGCCCGACCTGCTGGCGCGCATGCAGGCGCGGCGCGGCGAGCGGCGTCTGAAGATCGTCGAGACCCTGGTGCTCGATCCGACCCGCCGGCTGGTGCTGGTGCAGGTCGACGAGGACGAACGCCTCATCCTGCTCGGCGAGGGCCGTGAGCTGATCGAGCCGCGCCGTCCCCGCAAGGGAGCCGCCCAGTGAGGCGCGCCCTACCCCCCCGGCCGAAGCTGCTCGGCCTGCCGACCCGCGCCGAACTGGGGCGTGCGGCCAGGCTGTCGCTGATCGTGACCCTGTTCGCCATGGTGTGGCCGGCGGCGGCCCTGGCCCAGGCGGTCAACGTCGACCTCGGCACCGGCGCCGGACTGACCGAGCGGGTGGTGCAACTGGTCGGCCTGCTGACGGTGCTGTCGCTGGCGCCGTCGATCGTGATCATGACCACCAGCTTCGTGCGCATCGTGGTGGTGCTGTCCCTGCTCCGGACGGCCCTCGGGCTGCAGCAGTCGCCGCCCAACGCCGTGCTGGTGTCGCTGGCCCTGTTCCTGACCGCCATCGTCATGGGGCCGACCTTCCAGCAGGCCTACGACGACGGCGTGCGTCCGCTGCTCGACCAGCAGATGGAGTTGCCCCAGGCCTTCGACGCCGCGGCCGACCCGGTGAAGACCTTCATGCTCAGCCAGGTGGACCGCGGCGACCTCGACCTGTTCGTCCGCCTTTCCAAGGTCGAGCGCCCCCAGACCCTGCAGGAGCTCCCGTTGCGCGTGGTCACGCCGGCTTTCATGATCTCTGAGCTCAAGCGGGCCTTCGAGATCGGCTTCCTGCTGTTCGTGCCCTTCCTGGTCATCGACCTGGTGGTGGCCAGCGTGCTGATGAGCATGGGCATGATGATGCTGCCGCCGGTGGTGGTCAGCCTGCCCTTCAAGCTGATCTTCTTCGTGCTGGTGGACGGCTGGCGGCTGGTCGCGGGAAGCCTGGTCGAGAGCTTCCAGCGCGGAAGCGGGACGGGGTAGAAACCCTCTTCCACAGGGAGAGGGTTAAGCGCCGCGCGCGGTGTTCGCCGAAGCGGCGGCCGTGCGGGTCGGCGCCGGACCTTTCTCGCGGAAGCGTTTCTTCATCGCCGCCACCCAGCCGCTGAAGCTCTCGGCCTGCGCCGAGGCGTCGGCGAACTGCTGGGGCGTGATGGTCTCCACGTTGCGGGACAGGGCCACGCGCAGGGCCTCGGGCGACCGGGCGCGGTCGATGAAGCCTTCCCAGCGGTCGTTCAGCCGGGCGAGCGCGGCGTCGTCCCCCGCCAGGGAATAGGCGATGCCGGCCCGAATCAGGCGGGTTTCGTCCTCACCGGCCAGCGGGGTCGGGTCCTTCCACCGTTCGCCCAGGCGGCGCTCCAGCATGGCGGCGGCCTCGGGCCAGGCCTTCTGGCGCCACTTGACCTCCGCACGCACGTCCTGGGCCTCTGCCGAGGCGTCGCGGCCGAGGATCTCGAGCGCATGGTCGTAGCGGCCGAGGTCGGACAGGGCGCGGGCCTCGATCACCCGCCGCTCGGCGTTCAGGGCGTTCGGCAGCAGCGTCGTGCGCGAGCCCCACAGGGCCTGCAGCGCCTGCTCGGGCTTGCGGTCCATCAGGTAGATGGCGGCCAGGTCGGTGGCCACCTGGCTCTTGGCCACGCCGTCGAGCCGGTTGTCGACCTGGTACTTGAGGAGCTCCGCCGCCTGGGCCAGCAGGTCGACGTCCACCAGGCGGCGGGCCAGGCGGCGCACCATGTCGTCACCCTCGGCGCCGACCGGGGTCAGCTCGCGGAAATCGTAGAACAGGGCCAGTGCCTGCACGGGTTCCAGCCCGTCGGCCTGACCCTCCAGAAACAGGGCCCGGAAGGCCGCCGCCAGGTCGGCCTGCAGCTGCACGGCCTGCGGCAGGTTGGGCAGGCGCGAGCCGGCCGAGCGCAGCGCCTCCAGCGCCTCGCGGTAGCGGCCCTGGGACAGGTAGATGTCGCCGAGGGTGCGGATCAGTTCGAGCTCGGTCGCGTCGCCGCGCCAGCGGTAGCGCAGGCCGTCGAGCGTCTTCACGGCCTGGGCGGGCCGCAGCATGCCCTTGTCCAGGCGGATGCGGGTGGCGCGCAGCTGCGCCGGCGCCGAGAGCTGGTCGAGCGGCGCCTTGGCGATGGCGTCATAGACCTTCAGCGCCCGGTCGGTGCGGCCCTCGGCCTCGAACACCTGCGCCTGCACCAGGCGTACGGCCAGCTGTTGCTCGGCGCCCTGGGCCTGCAGCGCCGCGAACCGGATGAGGCCGGAGGCGGCGGACACGTCGCCGAGCTCGAGCGCCGCGCGCGCATGCTCGGCGGCGAACCTCGCGCGCCACTTGGGGGCGAACAGGTCCACGGCCCGGGCGCCTTGCTGGAAATGCCGGCGCGCCTCCTCCCAGTGACCCTGGCGGGCGTCGACGTAGCCCCGCCACAGGGCCGCCGACGGGTCGGCCGCCAGCTGCGGGACCGAGAAGTCGGTCTGGGCCTCGACCCAGCGGCCGACCATGGCGCGAGCCGCGCCGCGCAGGCCGCGGAATTCGGCGTCGCCCAGCATGGCCTCGTTCTCGTGCGCCACCAAGTCGAGCACGCCGATGGCCTCGTAGCTGAGCTCGGTGCCGATCAGGAAGCGCGCCAGCGCCATGCGCGCGGCGACGGGCGCGGGTTCGCCTTCGGTCGCGCCGGCGGCCTCGGCGGCGGCGAGATCCTGGAGCTGGTTGTAGCGGGCCTTGAACCCGTTCGGCCCCTTGGCCGGCCAGGTCTCGAAGTCGATCAGCGCCGGCAGCGCCGCGGGCCTGGGCGCATCGCCGGGCTGGGCGGCCGCCTCGGCGGCGGCCGGCGAGGACAGCGCCAGCCCCTTGGGCCGGGCGATGCGCACCAGGTCGCCCTCGATGCTGACCGTGAGGTCGGCGGCCGAGGCCTCGACCGCCAGCCCCTGGGCGGTCGGCAGCAGCGCCGTTTCGACGAAGGCGCGCTTGCGGTCCATGCCCTTGGCCGGTCCCAGGGCGGTGACGGCGGCGAAGCGGTCGCCGACCAGCGGATCGCGGATCCACACCACGCGGGTGGCCCCGGCGAGGGCGGCGGTCAGCGCCGGCGGGCCGGTCTGGTCGTCGCGTCCGAGCGCGACCTCGCCCTGCGGCGCCTGCGGGCGGCCGCCCACCGTGACGGTCCAGGCCGAGCCCTCCGCCGAGCTCGCCACCGGCAGGTCCTCGGGGACGGCGAGCCTCAGGATGGTGGCGTCGGCGGTGTTGGTCCAGCGGGCCTGGCTGGCCGGCCCGAGGCTCGACATGGCCGAGCTGAGGTCCAGCCGCGCCTTCGCGTCGAACACGATCCACACCGCCTTGCCGCGGCGGAAGACGGCGGCCCCGGCGGGCGCCGCCCACGGGAAGCGCAGGGTCAGCCTCCCGCCTTCGAGGGCGGCCTCCACCTCGACCACGCCGGTCGAGGGAACCGGGTTGGCGCGGGCGGGCGCGGCGACGGCCTGGGCGGACGCGGCGGGCGGCCTGACCAGGTTGACGTAGACGGCGCCGTCGGCCCGGCCGAAGCGAACGTCCGCGCCCTCGGCCAGGGTGAAGACCACCGCGCCGGGCCGCGAGTCGACCGCGACGACGCCGGGGGGCAGGTCGACCCGCAGCTGGGCGACGTCAGCCCGGGCGCCGCCGGGGATGGCGACGGTGACGGTGCGGCCGCTGCGGCGCACCGAGGCGCCGACGCCGGAAGGGCCGGCGAACTCCACGCGGGTGAATTCGGGATTGCGCCCGACGCGTACGGTGACCGCGCCCGAGGCGGGCGCGGTGGCCTCCGGCGCAGCCTCGGTCGGACCGACGGTCGCGGCGGCGACCGTCGCGGCGCACACGGCCGCAGCCGTGCGCATCAGCACCGCGCGCGATCGCGACTCGGAAAGCCCCCGCTTCATCGTCCGGACAGTGCCCGCGGCCCGGTTAGGCCGTGGTTAACGAGCCGTTGCGTCACACCGGGCCGTCGCCGCGCGGCTGGGCGCGGGCGGGCGATGGCGGAGCGGATGGCGTCGGGGGCGGCGGCGGGACCTGGGGGGCGCTGGCGGCGGCCTGGGACGGCATGGCGGCCGCGGGCGGGCGGGGCGCAGCGCGCGCCGGAGCGGGGCGCGGGCGCCGCGGCCGCGGGGCGGCCTTGGCCGGCGGCGACTCGGCGGAGCCAGCCGCGGCCGTCGCGGCGGGCGGCGGCGCAGCGGCGGCGGGCGCCGTCGGCCCCCCGGCGGAGGCGGCGGCGACCCGCTGGCCGATGGCTTCGGACTGGAAGCGCTGGGCCAGCTTCTCGGTCAGGATCTTGGCCTGGGCCGGAGGCATCTGGGCCAGGACGGCGGCGAGGGACCGCTCCTTCATCTTGGCCGCCACCGGCAGACGCACGCTGT
>Ga0196964_10001522_pt1 | contig 11761 bp, 10 predicted proteins | sample S1_10metaG_FD_148615 | JGI IMG/M metagenome (GOLD analysis project Ga0196964, IMG submission 148615) | Soil microbial communities from Anza Borrego desert, Southern California, United States - S1_10 | ecosystem: Environmental > Terrestrial > Soil > Desert | place: USA: California | collected...
TGATGCCGCGCTCGCGCTCCTGGTCGTTGGAGTCCATGGCGCGTTCGACCGTCGCCTCGTTGGCGCGGAAGACGCCCGACTGGGCGAGCAGCTGGTCGACGAGCGTGGTCTTGCCGTGGTCGACGTGAGCGATGATGGCGACGTTGCGAAGGTTCATGCGGAATAGGCGCGGGTCTGAAGAGCCGCGCGCGGGTCTCATGTTGCTGTTCGGAATCTGGCCGGGCTCATAGCCGAAGCGGCGCGCGAACGCCAGCGGCGCGGGCGCGACCTTTTCGTGACGGCCGGTCGGAGATGCGCGGCTTGGAGGCGGGTCCGACTCCCCTTAAGAACGCAGCATGAACATCGTTTCGCTGCTGTCGCTGGTCTTAGCCGCCGTGTTCGCGGCCGGGTTCGCCTGGGCCTTCCTGGAGGCGCGGCGCGAGCGGTCGCGGGCCGAGGCGCTGTCGGCCGACCTCGCCCGGGCGGAGGAGCGCGCGCGGCTGCAGGAGCAGGCCAAGGACTCCATGGCCGAATACCTGCGCGCCCAGGCGGCGCAGTCGGCCCAGACCGTGGCCGAGCAGCTGGTGCAGCGCGCCACCGAGACCTTCCAGGCCCAGGACCGCGTGGCCCGCGAACGCCTCGAGGCGCAGCTGAAGCCGGTGGCCGAGACGCTGGCCAAGTTCGAGCAGAAGGTCGAGGCCATCGAGAAGAGCCGCGCCGAGGACACCGGCGGGCTGAAGGAGCAGATCGCGGCCCTGCTGACCGCGTCGACCGCCACCCAGGCGGAGGCGCGCAAGCTGTCGGCGGCGCTGCGCCGCGGCGCGGGCGTCCAGGGGCGCTGGGGCGAGCAGACGTTGCGCAACGTGCTGGAGACCGCCGGCCTGTCCAACCGCTTCGACTTCGAGGAGCAGTTCTCGGTCGACACCGACGAGGGCCGCCGCCGTCCCGACGTGAAGGTGCGCATGCCCGGCGGCGGCGTGTTCGTGATCGACGCCAAGGCCTCGCTGAACGCCTATCTCGAGGCCCAGGACGCCGCCGACGAGACGGCCCGCGACGGCGCCCTGCTGCGCCACGCCCAGTCGCTGAAAGGCCACGTCCAGGGCCTGTCGCAGAAGGCCTACTGGGACCAGTTCCGCGACGAGGGCTCGCCCGATTTCGTCGCCATGTTCGTACCCGGCGACGGCTTCCTGGCCGCGGCGCTGGAGCGCAACCCCGACCTGATGACCGAGGCGATGGCCCAGCGGGTGCTGATCGTCACCCCGACCACCCTGTTCGCGCTGTGCAAGGCGGTGGCCTACGGCTGGCGGGTGGAGGAGCAGGCGAAGAACGCCCGCGACGTCGCCGAACTCGGCAAGGAGCTCTACAAACGCGTCGCCGACATGGGCGGCCACGCCGCCGCGCTCGGCAAGGCGCTGGAGAGCGCGGTCGGCAAGTACAACCTGTTCGTGGGCTCCCTGGAGACCCGCGTCCTGACCCAGGCCCGCCGCTTCGAGGACCTGAAGGTCGAACACGAGGGCAAGGCGGTGCCCGAACTGGAGCCGATCGAGGCGGCGCCGCGCCCCTTGGCCAAACTCGCCGTAGGCGCCGAACCGGCCCTGACCGTGATCGAGGGCGACAAGGCCTGACGCCTCACCCCGAGATCGGGACGGTCACTTCCGAGGTGAACGTGAAGTCGTACTCGGGCAGGAACGGCACGACGATCGGGTGCTCGTAGGTGGCGTTCACGTGGGCCAGGGTCAGGCCGGCGGCCGGGTTCTCCGTGGTCATGGACACGCTGATGTCCGGGTCGGCCAGCTGGTTCAGCCGGGCGCGCATCTGGGTCTCGATCTCGGCCTGGGTCATGCCGGGATCCAGCATGAGGCTGCGCGAGGCCTCCTCCAGGGCGTAGCGGACCGACGAGCCGCAGTGGAACGCCCAGCCGAGCTGGAACAGGCCGAACAGCATGGCCAGGAAGACCGGGGCCACCAGCGCGAACTCGAGCGCCGAGGTCCCGCCCTCGTCCCGCCGCAGCGACCTCCGGCGTTTTCGGTCAGCGGACACGGACCACCTGCGACTCGGTCAGGCTGGTGGACAGGAACACGCCCTTGCCGGTCCCGGTCGCCTGGATGGTGACGTAGACCGCGGGCGGGCTCTGGTCGGGGCACAGGCCGGTGCAGACGTTGGTCGCCTGGCCGCACATGCAGTTGCGCGTCACCGTCACCGCCCCGTTCGCGGGCCGATCCTCCCAGTTCTGGTAGGCCAGGCTCTGGGTGGTGGCGTCGTTGGAGGAGCCGTTCATCACGTACTGCGCCCCGGTCTCGACCGCCGAGCGCATCTGCAGCACCGAGGTGGCGCCCATCCACACGTCGAAGGCCAGCACCGTCGCCAGGCCCAGCACCGGGGCGATCAGGGCGAACTCGATGGCCGAGGCGCCGCCCTGATCCTTAAACAGCTTGCGCGTCAGTCTGCGCATCCGATCACTCCGCCAGCTTCACGAGCTGCATCGCCGGCAGGGTCTGCATGCCCTGGCCGGTGCAGTCGACGTTGAACGTCGCGTTGCCGGTCCATTCGACCGTGTTGGCCACTATCTGCGTGCACCCGTTAACGCCGCTGAAATTGCCCTGGTATTCCACCGCCTGGCTGGGGAAGTAGATGGCCCCGGTCAGGCGCGAAGAGGCGGTGCCGTTGAACACGTTGCGGTCGCCGGTGCTGTCGCGGTCGCCGAAGAACAGCACGCCGGAGTAGGTCCCCGAGGTGGGCGCGCTGAGCTGGACGGTGGCGTTGCCGTTGAAGCGGGTGCGCGCCGTGCCGGTCAGGTGGATGGTCACGCCGTCGCCGGTCACCACCGCGTTGGAGTTGACCCGGAAGTTGCCTCCGGAGACCACGTAGGTTCCCGGCTGCAGGGTGACGTTCCCGCTCAGGCTCATGCCGTTGCAGTAGCGGCCGGGCGCGAGCGAGGAGCCGTTGTCGCTGAGGCAGCTGCCGGATGCGGTCGGCTCCGGCAGTTCCCCGTACGGATCGGCCACCGGCGGCGCCTGGGTGACCGGCGCGGCGCATTCGGTCAGCGTCAGGCCCGAGGTGGTCTGGGCGCCGCCGACGGAGATCAGGCAGGTGGTCTCCGCCGTGGCCGAGCCCTGCATCACCACCGCGTCGGGCGCGACCGAGTTGGCCATCACGCTGCAGCCCTGGAGCGTCAGGCTGGAGCTGCCGGAGAACTGGGCCGAGCGCGAGGCGGAACGGTCCAGCGCCAGCACGCAGGCGTTGGACGCCGACTGGAACACCGCCACCGAGCGGGCGCGCGCGGTCACCGTCTCGTTGCCGAACAGGGCGGTGAAAAAGCGGTTCTGGCGCTCGGTCAGCAGCACCTCGACCGCGTCGGCGCCCGCGTTCGGGCCGGACTGCGGCGGGGCGTTGACCTGGATGGTTCCCAGCGCCGGATCAAACCCGTTGGCGGTCGCCTCGCGCAGGGCCACGGCCGCGACCGCCTGGGCCTGCGAGCCGGTGCGGCGCTGGATGGCGGCGGCGTAGGCGGCCGCGTCGGCCGCGCCTTGGAGCTCGATATCCTTGAAGTACCAGTAGCTGGACTCCACGCCGAAGGCGGCGCCGCCGGCGACCAGCGGCATGGCGAGGGCGAAGACGACGGCGACGTTGCCCCGTTCGGACCGCAGCAGACCACGGCCGGAGGGGCGTTCGGGGGGCGGGACGATGGGTTTCATGAACCCGACGCTACGCCTCCGTCGTCAACCGCCCGCTAAGGGAAAAGCCTAAGAACCGCTAACCATCTCCGCCGTCTGCGCGGCGCCGGCCAGCTCGTCCGCCAGGCGGAGCGCCTGCTCGCGGATGTCGGGCACGGCCACGATCTCCCAGAACCGGCCGCGGGTGGGCGGCCCCAGGGCGTAGAGCCGCTCGTCGGCCCGACCGTCGCGCCCGATCAACCGACAGCGCGCGTCCACGTCGAGCCCCAGGCGCAGGGGGTCCGGACGGGCGAGGCCCCGGGCCAGCAGGTCGGCGGTCAGCCGGTCGGTCGCCCGCGACGGGTCCGTAAGGGGTCCGGTGCAGGTCACCAGCCGTCCGGCGCGCACGGCCTTGTCCTCGCGGCTTCCCCTCGGCCGCCAGGTCACCGTCAGCCCGCGCGCGTCCTCCTCGACCAAGCGGACGCGCCCGGCGGCCACGGTCAGCCGGCCTTCGGCGCGCAGGGCGGCCACGGCCTCGCCGATTCGGGGCGCGGTGCGGTGCCGATGGACGTCCCACCAGGCCCGCAGATGCTCCAGGAAGCGCCGCCGGTCGTCCGGCGACAGCCGCGTCCACAACGCCTGACCGTGGGGCCGCAGCCGGTCCATCAGCTCGCCCCAGGGCGTGCCCGCGGCCTCGGCACGGAATCGATGCAAGGCGTCGGAAAGCGGCGCGGGCGCCGGCGGGGCGGCTTCGACATGAGCCTGGCGCCGGTCGTGCGACCGGGGCAGCAGGCCGCGCCGCGACAGGGCCAGGGCCCGGCCGGTCCAGCCCTGCTCCCGCAAGGCCAGCAGCACGTCGACGGCGGTCAGCCCCGTGCCGATCAGCACCACGTCTTCATCGGCCCCGATCGAAGCCAGGGCGCCCGGCGCCCAGGGGTCGTCGATCCGCCTCGACCCGGCCTCGGCGGCGGGAGCGTCCGGCGGCGGGTTGCCGGTGGCGATCACCGCCCGATCGGCCCGCACGCGCCGGCGGTCGGCCAGCGTCAGCACGACTCCGTCCGCGTCGGACCCGAGCGCGGCGACCTCGCCGGCGATCCGGGTCAGGCGGGCGCCGGCGCGGGCCGCGGCGTCGTCCAGCAGATCCTGCATATAGCGGCCGTAGGTAGAGCGGCGGGTGAAGCCGTCCGGGTCCGGATCGTCGGCGCCTGTGCGCTCCAGCCAGCGGACGAAATGGCCGGGGTCCTCGGGCGCCCAGCTCATCCGCCCCGAGCGGACGTTGAGCAGGTGCGAGTCGTAAGGGGTCGAATAGGCGAGGCCCCGCCCGAACACGCCCGAGCGCTCGATCAGCAGCACCTCGACCGGCGGGCGCACCTCCAGCAGCCGGAGGGCGAGCGCCGTGCCGCTGAAGCCCGCCCCCACGACGGCGATGGTGGTGTGTGCGGCCAAGAGGGGCGCCCCGTACGTCGACAGCGGCGGGCTTACACCCGCGCGGGCGCGCCTGTCACCCGCGCGGACGTCAGTAGAACAGGTTCTCGTTCTCGACCGGGTCTTCCTTCTTCTCCGCGTCGGTCGGGGTCTCGGCCGGCAGGGAGTCGGCGGCGGCCGGAGCGCCCTCGGTTCCCGCGGCGGGCGCGGCCGGCGCGGCGACGGGGGCGGCGGCCTCGGTCGCGGCGGCCGCGGATTGCGGCTCGTCGTTTTCGATCTCCTCGCCGCACGCCGAAAGCGCCAGGCTCGTCAGCGCCGCCGCCGACAGCTTCCAGATCACGTTCCGCATTTCGTCTCGTCCGTTCTTGAGCGCCGCGCCGGCGCGTTCGCGTCCATAACGCATCAGCCGCCCCGAAGGTCAGCCCCCGCCGCGGTTTCCACCGCCGCCTCGTCGGCGTCATCGGCGGCGCCGACCTTCTCCTCGACGGTGGCGCTGAGCCGCTGGAACACCGCCAGGCTCAGCAGCAGCGCCACCCCGCCGCCGATCAGCACCACCGGGTAGACGAGCTGGCTCAAATCCCCCTGCCCCGCCTTGGACAGGGCCACCAGGGCGTCCATCAGAACGGCGATGATGATCACGGTGACGAACTTGGTGATGCTGCGGCGGGTCTCGGCCGCCTTGCGCATCTCGCGCCCGCGCCGGACCTCCTCGTCGAAGATGTAGCGGGCCACGTCGAACACGGCGAGCGACAGGATCAGGTAGCCGATGGAGTTGACCATCGCCGTCACGAACGGTTTCCCGCTCGCCACCGCCCCGACCAGCGACACCGGCCCCGCGCCGACCAGCAGCAGGGCGAACAGCATCAGCACGACGCTGACCAAGGTGTAGAAGGCGTTGACGATCCGGCTCACGGCGACCTTACGCGTCGCGCGGGCGCCGGTTCCGGCTGGCGGCCCCTGGAGGACTCGAACCTCCGACCTTCGCTTTAGGAAAGCGCTGCTCTATCCTGCTGAGCTAAGGAGCCGTCGCCACCAGCAGATAGCCCGAGCGCCCGGCGCTGAGAAGGGCGGCCCGACGGTCCTGAAATCCGGCTTTGTGGTTAATGCGGATTAAGCTACCATATCTCGTAGGGAACAAAGGCTGAATCGGCCGAGGTCGCTGATTCGGTCATGATTCGTTTCGCGCCCGTTCGGCGGCGCCCGAGCGACCTGTTAACCTCGCCGCGCCGGCCCGTTACACTGTCGTCAGCCGGGAGCCTGCCGTGACTCAGTCCGCCGACGACCTGAAAGTGATCGAGAACGCCGAGGGCGGCCGGTTCGAGGTGCGGCTGGGCGAGGCAATAGCCTACGCCGAGTACCGGCTGCTGCAGAGCGGCATGCTGTTCCCGCACACCGAGGTGCCGGCCGCCTTCGAGGGACGCGGGGTCGGCAGCAAGCTGGTCCGCACGGCGCTCGACTCGGCGCGCGAGCGCGGGCTGAAGGTGATCCCGGTCTGCACCTTCTTCGCCGGCTACATCAAACGCCATCCCGAGTATCACGACCTCGTGCACCCCGATTACCGCAGCGCCCTGAACCTCTGAGGTCCTGGCCGGTTTCAAGGTTCCGCTTGTTAGGTCCCCGGCGAATCTCCACCTTCGTCTCATGAGTGATCGTTCCACCGGCCGGCATCCTTCGCGCCTGGTGGCGGTGCTCGGCCCCACCAACACCGGCAAGACGCACCTGGCGGTCGAGCGCATGCTGGGCCACGCCAGCGGCATGATCGGCCTGCCGCTGCGGCTGCTGGCGCGCGAGATCTACGACCGGATCGTCAAGCTGCGCGGCGCCCGGTCGGTGGCCCTGATCACCGGCGAGGAGAAGATCGTCCCGCCGCGGGCGACCTATTTCGTCTGCACGGTCGAGGCCATGCCGCTGAACCGCGAGGTCGAGTTCCTGGCGGTGGACGAGATCCAGCTTTGCGCCGACCCGGACCGGGGCCACGTCTTCACCCACCGCCTGCTGCACGCGCGGGGGACCTTCGAGACCATGTTCCTGGGCTCGGCCGCCATGGGGCCGCTGATCCGCCGGCTGCTGCCGGACGCGGAGTTCGTGACCCGCGAGCGGTTCTCGGCCCTGACCTACGCCGGATCGAAGAAGCTGACCCGTCTGCCGCGCCGCAGCGCGGTGGTCGCCTTCTCGGCCGAGCAGGTCTACGCCGTGGCCGAGCTGATCCGGCGCCAGCGCGGCGGGGCCGCGGTGGTGATGGGCTCCCTGAGCCCGCGCACCCGCAACGCCCAGGTGGCGCTGTACCAGTCCGGCGAGGTCGATTTCCTGGTGGCCACCGACGCGATCGGCATGGGCCTGAACATGGACGTCGACCACGTGGCCTTCGCCGGCCTGCGCAAGTTCGACGGGCGGCGCACCCGCTGGCTGCACCCCTCCGAGATCGGCCAGATCGCCGGGCGAGCGGGGCGCTACACCCGCGACGGCGCCTTCGGCGTCACCGGCGAGGCGCCGGACATGGACGAGGACCTGATCGAGGCCGTGGAGAACCACCGGTTCGAGCCGATCCCGGGCGCGGAATGGCGCAACCCGACGCTGGACTTCACCTCGTTGCCGAACCTGCTGCGGTCGCTGTCGGAGCCGCCGGGCCGCGACGGGCTGCAGCTGGCCGCCCAGGCGCTGGACGAGACGGCCCTTCGCAAGCTGGCCGAGGACGACGACGTGGCGTTCGCCGCGCGCAACCGCGAGAAGCTGCTGCGCCTGTGGGACGCCGCCCAGATCCCCGACTTCCGCAAGACGACGCTGGAGGAGCACGTGCGATTGGTGCGCGACGTGTTCGACCAGCTGACCGGCCCCGGGCGCCGCGTCCAGGACGACTGGCTGGCGCCGCAGTTCAAGGCGCTGGACCGCACCGACGGCGACATCGACGCCTTGGCCGGGCGGCTGTCGAACGTGCGCACCCTGGCCTACGTCGCCAACCGTCCCGACTGGCTGCGCGATCCGGCCCACTGGCAGGAGCGCACCCGCGCGCTGGAGGACCGGCTGTCCGACACCCTGCACGAGCGGCTGATGCAGCGCTTCATCGACCGGCGCACCAGCGTGCTGATGAAGGCGCTGCACGTGCGCGACGAGGTGCTGGCGGGCGTCGGCGACGACGGGGCGGTGACGGTGGAGGGCCACTACGTCGGCCGCCTGCGCGGCCTGCGCTTCGACCCCGCCCAGGGCGCCAGCGCGCTCGAGGACAAGGCGCTGCGCGGCGCCGCCCAGCGCGCCGTCGGCCCCGAGGTGGCCCGGCGATTGGGACGGCTGGCGGCCGAGCCGGACTCCGCCTTCGGGCTGTTGCCGGACGGGACGGTGACCTGGCGCGGCGAGGCGGCCGGAAAGCTCACGGGCGGCAAGCCGTTCGCGCCGCGGGTGCGGCTGTACGGGGAGCTCGGGCCGGAGGCCGCGCGCGAGCGGGCGGCGCGGCGGCTGGAGGCCTTCCTGTCCGCCGAGGCCGGCCGGCGTATGGCGCCGCTGCGGCGGCTGGAGTCCGCGGTCGCGGACGGCTCGCTCAAGGGTCTGGCGCGCGGGGTGGCCTGGCGGCTGATCGAAACCGGGGGCGTGCTGGCGCGCCGCGACGTGGAGAGCGATCTCAAGGCGCTGAGCCAGGCCGAGCGGCGGGCGCTGCGGTCGCTCGGCGTGCGGATCGGCGCCCACAGCGTCTGGCTGCCGGCCCTGCTGAAGCCCCACGCGCGGGCGCTGGCCTGCGCCTTCGCCGAGACCGCCGCCCCCGGCTGGCGCCCGCCGCACGACCGGCCGAGCGCGCTGCCCGCCGAGGTCTCGCCAGCCGCCCTGGCCGCACGGGGCCTGCGCGCCTGCGCCGGGCTGGCGGTTCCGGTCGAGGCGCTGGAGCGCATGGACGCCCTGATGCGTGCGGGCCCGAAGCAGCCCGGCGGCGCGGTGCTGTCCGACCAGGCGCGCGAGGAGCTCGGCTGGAGCGAGGAGGAGGCGCGGCGCATCCTAAAAGGCCTGGGCTACGCGTCCGGCAAGCGCCGGGACGAGGGCGAGCCGACGGTGTGGAAGGCGCGCAAGCCCGCGCCGGCCCGACCCGCCCCGCCGCCGAAGAACTCCCCCTTCGCGGCGCTGGCCGCCCTGACGCCGGCGGCCCCCAAGCGCCGCCGCCGCCCGCGCAAGCGGAAGGCGCAGGGGCAGGGGCAGTGATGCGGACTAACGAGACTCCCTCCTCCCTCGATGGGAGGAGGGCGGGGTGGAGGGTGTTCGCGCCGCCGGTCGGGGATGAGCGCGGGAGGCGGGACCGCCTCATGCGCCCGCTCGCCGCCGTTGCGCGCACACCCCCATCCCCGGCCCTTCCCCCATCGAGGGGGAAGGGAGACTTTTCATGACCCCCGAACCCTCCTGTCGGATCGACGTCTGGCTCTGGCGGGCGCGGTTCTTCAAGACGCGATCCCTGGCGGCGGCCTTCGTCGAGGCCGGGCGGGTGCGGATCAGCCGCGCGGGGCAGGAGACGCGGCTGGACAAGGCCTCGCGCACCGTGCGGCCCGGCGACGGCCTGGTGTTCGCGATCGGCGGGCGTCTGATCGCGGTCAGGGTCGAGGCCTGCGGCGAGCGGCGCGGGCCGGCCTCGGAAGCGCGAACGCTCTACTGCGAACTGGAACCGCCGCCGGAGGGCTGATCGGGCACGTTCGCCTTCAGCTCCTCCAGCCACAGCCGCGCGTTGCCGTCGGACGGCGCGCGCCAGTCGCCGCGCGGGGACAGGTTACCGCCGGAGACCACCTTGGGGCCGTTGGGCAGGGCCGAGCGCTTGAACTGGCTGGTCTGGAAGAAGCGCTGCAGGAACACCTCCAGCCACCGCTTGATCTCCGCCAGCGAGTAGGCGCGGCGCAGGTGCTCCGGAAAGGCCGGCGGCCACTCGCCGCGTTCGGCGTCGCGCCAGGCGTGCCAGGCCAGGAAGGCGATCTTGGACGGGCGGAAGCCGAAGCGGGTGACGTAGAACAGGCTGAAGTCCTGCAGCTCGTAGGGTCCGACCTTGGACTGGGTCGACTGCATGGCGCCGCTCGCGTCGGCGGGCACCAGTTCCGGCGAGATCTCCTGGGCCAGGATGGCGGTCAGCACCTCCGACGCCTCCGCGCCCACCTGGCCGGAGCGGGCGACCCACCGGATCAGGTGCTGGATCAGGGTCTTCGAGACCGAGCCGTTGACGTTGTAGTGGCTCATGTGGTCGCCGACACCGTAGGTGGCCCAGCCCAGCGCCAGTTCCGAGAGGTCGCCGGTGCCCAGCACGAAGGCGCCGTGGCGGTTGGCCAGGCGGAACAGGTAGTCGGTCCGCAGCCCTGCCTGCACGTTTTCGAAGGTGACGTCGTAGACCGGCTCGCCTTTGGCGTAGGGGTGGCCGATGTCGGCCAGCATCCGCTCGGCGGCCGGGCGGATGTCGATCTCCTCAGGCGTGACGCCGAGCGCGCGCATCAGCGCCCAGGCGTTCGACTTGGTACCCTCGCTCGTGGCGAAGCCCGGCAGGGTGAAGGCCAGGATGTTCTCGCGCGGCAGGCCCAGCGCGTCGAACGCCTTGGCCGCGACCAGCAGGGCGTGGGTGGAGTCCAGCCCGCCGGAGACGCCGATGACGATGCGCTTTCCGTTGGTGACCTGCAGCCGCTTGCTCAGGCCCTGGACCTGGATGTTGAACGCCTCCCAGCAGTCCTGGTCCAGCCGCGCGGGATCGTCGGGCACGTAGGGGAAGCGGTCGACCGACCGGCACAGGCCGTGGTCGGCGTAGTCGGGCTCCAGTTCGAACCGCACCCGGCGAAAACGCGTCTCGGGATGGCCGGAGGCGGCGGCGCAGTCGTTGAAGGTCTGGAAGCGCATGCGCTCCAGCCGCAGGCGCTCCAGGTCCACGTCGGCGACGCACATCTGGCCCTTGGTCGGGAAGCGCTCGGTCTGGGCCAGCAGGCGGCCGGCCTCGTGGATGGTCGCCTGGCCGTCCCAGGCCAGGTCGGTGGTCGACTCCCCCGGCCCGGAGGCGGCGAACACGTAGGCCGCGACCGCGCGCGCGGACTGGGAGGCGCACAGCAGCGCCCGCTCGTCCGCCTTGCCGATCAGCACGTTGGAGGCCGACAGGTTGCAGAGCACCAGCGCGCCGGCCAGCGCGCCGTCGGTGGAGGGCGGGCGCGGGGCCCAGAAGTCCTCGCAGATCTCGGCGTGGAACACCAAGTCGGCGTAGTCCGCCGCCTCGAACAGCAGGTCGGTCCCGAACGGCGCGACCTGGCTCGCGATCCGGCACTCCAGCCCGGTCAGGCTGACGCCGGAAGCGAACCAGCGCTTCTCGTAATACTCCCGGTAGTTCGGCAGGAACGACTTGGGCACCACGCCCAGCACCCGGCCTCGGTGCAGGACCACGGCGCAGTTGTAGAGCCGCCCCTCGCGGCGCACCGGCGCGCCCACGACCAGCACGGGCTTGAGCGCGCGGGCGGCGGCGGCGAGGTCGGCGATCGCCCGGTCGACGCGCTCCAGCAGGGCGTCCTGCAGCAGCAGATCGTCGATGGCGTAGGCGGATATCCCGAGCTCCGGAAACACCATCAGGGCGCAGCCCTCGGCGTCGCCCTGGCGGGCGAGTTCGAGCGTGGCCTCGGCGTTGAAGGCGGGGTCGCCGACCTCCACCCGGGGCGTGCAGGCGGCGACGCGGACGAAGCCGTGGGCGTGGAGGGAGAAGAACTCCTCGGGACCTCTGG
>Ga0196964_10001523_pt1 | contig 11761 bp, 10 predicted proteins | sample S1_10metaG_FD_148615 | JGI IMG/M metagenome (GOLD analysis project Ga0196964, IMG submission 148615) | Soil microbial communities from Anza Borrego desert, Southern California, United States - S1_10 | ecosystem: Environmental > Terrestrial > Soil > Desert | place: USA: California | collected...
GGGAACGCCATAGGTGTGGCGCACGCGGTCACGCAGGGCGCCGATGTCGCGGGCCGCGGCCTCATAGTCCTTCCGCAGCCTTTCCCGCTCTGTACGACTCTCCGCTGCAGCCTGGCGGGCCTTGTATTCGTCGTCGAGTTTCGCCAGCGCCTCGGTCATCTGCGGGTCGCCGAACTTACGGGCGAGCTCCACGTCGCCGGCGAGCGAGCGGACATAGGCCCGGCTCACCTTCTCAATGTCGCGCACCAAGTACGGCTCGAGCAGTTCGTCCGGCACGGTCAGGACGCGGGACTTCAACGGGTTCTCGCCCTTGCCCATGAACCGCAGGCCGGCGAGCCGCGACGCGCTTTCGCCCATGATGTTGGCGATCACGCTTTCGACCAAGTCGGTGACCTCGTTCTCGCCCATCTCGGCGAAGCGGTCGGCCTCCTTGCCGGCGCGGGTCAGTTCGGCCGCATGCGCGTCGCGCTGCGCCCGGAAGTGCTCTTTGAGGATATTGGTGAACCGGTCGCGCTCGGCGTTGATCCGCACCCGGTCATAAACGCGGGTGATGTAGGATTCCGCGCCAACCAGTTCGGCCGCCTCGTCCGCGAGCTTCAGCGCCTTGGCTTCCTTCCACAGCGGGTCGAACACCTCGGCGCGGTACTTCTGCGCCGCCTCGGCGACCTGCGGCACGGGATGTTGGTCGCCCCGGGCCATGGCCTTGCCGACCTCCTCGCGGAACTGCTGGAACGACAGTTTGCCGCCATTGTCGCCGGTGATGCGGCCCCAGCCCTGCCGCAGCGCAGCGGACCGGCGCTCGAACGCGCTCACGTCCTCCTTGCCGAAATAGTAGCGGGCATAGGCGTCATCGAGCGTCGAGGTCGCGCGCGCGAGGTTGGCGTTCCACATCTTGGCCCGGGTCTCGACCGTGCCGCCCTCTGAAGTCGGCACGAAATCCCAGTTCTCGCGGTAGGAAAGCCCCGCGTCCGCCATGTCGCGCACGGTGGCCTTGGCGCTCTCGAATGTGTTGGTCTGCAGCCGGGTCACCGGCGAGAGTTCGGCCACCGCCTTTTCCACGCCGAACGCGCTTTCCAGCGTCAGGGCTCGGCGGTCCACCGCGGCGCCGGCCGACTGCGGCAAACCCGTGGCGGTGGTCGACATCAAATGGCTGTCGATGCCGCGCCGCACGTCCTCGATCGCCCTGGTCGCGTCGGCAATTTCTTTCGCCGTCAGCCCGCCGATCGCGCCGCCGAGGATGCCGCCCAGTACCGTGCCCGCGCCGATGTTCGCCGCCACCTCGCCCGGCGTGCGCGTTTCCTGCGTGCCGTAAAGCACGCCCTCTGACAGCGCCGCCTGCGCGCCCACCGCCCCGCCGACCGCCACCGCCGTCTTGCCGACGGTTGAGGCCGCGCGCGTGCCGCGGTAGATCGCGCCGCCCGGAATGAACAGCGTCGGGTCGAGCAGCCCCGTGCCGACCCGGGCCACCGTGCCGCCGAAGCCCGCCGCGTCGAGCAGCTTGTCGTCCGCCTCCTCGCGCTCGATCCGCGCCATGATGCTGCGGGTCTCGGCCTCGCTGCGCGAGCCGACGAATTTCATCAGATGGTTGCGCTCGAACGGGGTTCCGGCGATCACGTCGATGGGATTGTGCGCCGGGTCGTCGACAAAGCCGGTCCGCTCGCGCGCCCAGTTGAACGCCGACACCACGGCGTTTTCCTCGCGGGCGGCCGCGCCGAGCACGTCCACCGCATCACCCAGCCGCTTGCGGCCGCCTTCGGTCAGCGTGTCGAGTGCAATTGACGCCCAACCCACCGGCGTCGCGGCGCGCGCCATGGTGCTGATCACGTTGAGGCTGCTGGTCGGTTTAGGCTGTGTCGCCGGGTCGGGCAGCAGCGCACCCGGCATGCGCGGCAGCACGTCGCCGCCCATCGGCTCGTCGTAAAACGGCATCAGAAGCCCCCGCCGACGATCATCCCGGGCGCAAAGATCGCATCGCGCTGCCGCTGGAATTGCTCGCGCGCGTCCTGCCGCGTCTTGGTCGCATCCCACTTGTAGCGCTGCGGCCGCGCGTCGGCACCGCGCATCAGGTCCCATTCGCCGGTCTGGTCGTTCTTGACCGCGATCAGGTACGAGGCGGGCTGCCGGTTGTCGACTTCGCGCTGCGTCGTGGGGTCGGCGATGATCGTATAGTCGCTCGGTGGACGGCCGGTCTTGGTACGGATGTCGTTCTCGAGATCGGTCCGCATCCAGCCGAACGAGCCATTCGCATCCGGCTGATAGGTCAGCTCCGGCGGATAGAGCGTCAGGCGGCCGCCGTTCACGTCGGACTTGCGCCAATAGTGCTTCATCCGCTCAATCGCCTGCTTGTGCGCGGTGTCCTTGTCGAGCGAATTTGCGTAGCGCTCGCCGAACAAGTTGACGTAGTCCGCCATCCAGGCATCGCGGGTGCGCGCGTCGGCAGGCGCGCCGGCGCCGAACAGGCCGAACGCACTCTGCCATTCGCCGATGAGGCTTTCCGGCTTCTTCTCGCGCGCGATCTTCTCGCCGGCCTCGACGTTGATCTTTTCCCGCTCGCGCACTTGCGGGTCGTCGCGGCGCTTCAGCACCTCGGCCAGTTCCTGCGGGCTGTGGTAGCGCAGCTTGGCCTGCCAGTCCTGGAGCTGCTTGAACACGTCGCCGCCGTAGATCGCCGCCACCTCCTCGGGCGCCCGAGCATAGAGGCGGTCGACCGCCGACATGGCGGCCATGAAGCGCACCGGGTCGGTCGAACGCGCTGCACCGATCACTGCGCTCTTGATCGCCTCGGTCTTGAGCGCCGGGATCAGCATGTCGTCGGGCGCCGCATGCAGGGTCTCAAAGCCCGCCGCAGTCTGCTCCGGATTGCCGGACCGGATCGCGCCGGCGATGGTCTGGCGCTCGGCCTCGGTGAATGGCGAGCCGGGCGGGATTTCCTCGCGCATCGCCACCAGGCGCGCTACCGAATAGCGGTCTTTCGCTCCGGCTGCCGCGGTCTGCGGATTGCTCAGGTTCAGCGGGTCCGGCGCTTTGCCGCCGCGCTCGATCCAGTAGCCGACCGGGTTCTCGCGCGCGAGCTTGCTCTGCCGCTCGAATTGCTTCTCCAGCGATGTCACCACCGTCTGCTGGCTGATCTCCGGAAGGCCGAGCCGCTTCAACTCCTCCTGCACCTGGCCGAGCCCGGCCGAGCGCACCGCGGCCGGCTGGTCGGCGAGACCCTGCCCGACCCGCTGCGCCGTGACGATGCCCTCCACCTCGCGCTGCCAGTTGGCGTCGCCGGACAGCGCCGCGGCGTAGCGGATCGACGTCAGGTCGTCCTCGTCGAGCGGCACGCCCTTGTCGATCTGTTCCTTGAACTTCGGCCAGGCGCCGCGCACCTGCTGCACGAACACGCCCTGCACGCCCTTGGCGATCTCGCCGGCATAGGGCACCGCCGCAGGCTGCTGCCCCGCCAGCATCTCGGCATTGCGCACCCGGTTGGCGAAGCCGTGCCCGGCGCGAGGATTGGCCGCAGTGTAGCCCGCGGGCCGCTCAAAATGGATGAACGCCTCGGCCGCCTCGGCTGCGGTCTTGGCCGCCTTGAGCCGCGCGCCGGCGCCCGCCTCGGTGGTGTTCAGCTCCTGGTCGAGGAATTCGAGCTGGGTCTGGAAATCGGTCTCGGTCTTGCCGCGCGCCGCCGCGAACTGCCGCAACGCGGTGCGCCGCTCCAGCCGCCAGCCGGCGATGCCCACGCCGGTGCCGCCGTCATGGCTCAGGGTCGGATTGAGCGGACCGCTTTCCTGAACGAGGTTGCCGACGATGCCGGCCGCCTGCGCGGGCGTATAGCCGCGGCTCTGGAAGAACTGCATCGCCGCCTGCGCATTGGCGGACTGCACCGCGGTGCCGCGCGCCTCGGCGACCGTCCCCGCCATCTGCTTCAGGCTCATGTTGCCGTGGCGGAACGGATCGGTTTGCTGCCGCACGCCCCACTCCACCGACAGCCTGTGCAGCTCGCCGACCGCACCGGTGCGCCGCAGCCCCTCGATCGTGTCGTTCACCTCGCCGGTGTCCACCGGCTGCTGCGACTTGATCCGCGAGCGCAAGTCGCGTGAGGCCGTCACCACCTCGGTGCGCGCGTCCTTGTCCTCGGTCTGCGCCAGTCGCACCGCCGCGAGGCCGCGGTTGAAGATCGCCTGCCGTTGACTCGGCTTGAGCGAAAGTCCGTCGTTTTCGAGGATGTTCTTTTGCAGGTATTCCGTCGCCGCCGCAAAGCCGCGCTCGCGATAGACGCCCACCGCGGAGCGCCCAGCATGCTCGCCCTGTGCCCGGCCGGCGAGGTCATCGCGCAGCATCTCGGCCTTCTCAGGCGAGATCAGCTTGGTCGACACCGCCGTGTCGAGCACGCCCTGGTAGGTCGCGTTCGCCGCTGCCCAATCCGGCGTGCCGACCTTGCCGGCGATGGCAAGCCCCATCACTTCGTTGTCGGCCGTCAGTCGCCGCGAATCCAGCGCCTCGCCAGCGAGCCGGGTGTCGCGCGACCGTGTCTCGTTGAGGATCGTGCCGAGCGTCGCCTCGAGCTTGCCGCCGATGTAGCGCTTCCGGCGCGCCACATCCCAGGTGGGCGACGCCTCGACCTTGCCGTCCAGATAGCCACGCGCTTCCGCCTCAAACGCCTGCGGGTTGAACGCATGCTTGTCGCGCAGTTTCACCAGCGCATCCGCATCCTCGTTCTCGGTCTCGGCGACGTGGCGCGCCTGCTGCTGGTGGAATTCGAGCTCGCCAACCCGCTCGACCGATGCGGCCAACTGCTTGCCGACCTGGGCAATGCGGCCCCACGCCGTGGCGCTGGACAGCTTGTCGCCGTCCATGACGCCGGAAATCACGGTGCGCGCGTCGCCGGTTTTCGGAAGCGGAAGGCCTGATCCCTGTGCCATCACGCTCGCCCGTATGTGCCCATGGAATAGGCCTTGGTGCCGCCGCTCGCCACCGCCTCAACCGCCCCAAGGTATCCCGCAAGCAGCGAAGTCTTGCTCTTACGCTCGCTCATTAGCGCGGCGCGCCGCGACAGGTCGGCCTTGGTCGCATAGTTTGCGCGCTCGATGGCGATGTCGCGCTCGGTATCTTCAATGGCCGAGGTCATGATCGCCTCGCCGGTCGGCGAGAAAGCGCCGGTGCCGCGTCCGGCGCGGATCGCCTGGATGGTTTCGAGCGACGATGTCAGTTGATCGCGGCGCGCTGCCTCGCTCTGCGCGGCCTGGGTCCTGGTCTGCTGCTCGGCGACCTCATACTGCTGCTTCTCGAATTGCGCCCCGCGCGCCTCCTCGCGGCCGCGCATGACCGAGCCAAAGGCTTGCGCTCCGCCGCCGATCACTGCCCCTGCGATTGCCATTTCCATGGATCAATAGGCCACGGTTGTCCGCACCGCGAGGATCTCCAGCGGCAGCGGCTCGGGTTGATCGAACAGGACGGTCGGCTCCTTCTTCCAGCCGAGGAAGGTGAACTTGTGCCAGCCGTTCTTCTCCGGCGGCGGCTCGCCGATGTCGTCAGTGACCTGATACGCTGACAGCGTGTGTGTGGTGATGCTGTTGCTGCCGGCGAAGCGCTGCGAGCCGATCACGTTGGCACTGGCCTCCAGGATCCGCATGTAGTCCGGCGCGGTCGAGCCTTCGGTGTCCTCGATCACGGGCGGCAGTAGTTCGATCTCGCTGTCGTAGTAGAGTCCGACCACATAGGGGCCGGTCGGGACGTCGGTGATCGACAATGGATAGGTGCCGAGATGATTGTCGTCGCCGACCACGACGTGAACCTCGGTCGCGCCGTAGCGTGAGGGTATGCCGGACGACACCGAGTCCATCGCGCCCTGCGTCGCGTATTCGGTGGCTGCGTCCAGCGTCAATTCCTGGTCGAACAGTTCCAGCAGATACTTGGTGTTGCCGGCGACCAGCCGAGTGGTTGTTGCATACAGAAACTTGCCGATCGCGCAGGTCGAGGTGTAGTTGCCCTCCGTCTCCCATGGCGTAAAATTGCGGATTTTCTGCTGCTCGACCAGCTGCATCGCAGCCATGGTGCCGTCATCGTTGCGGAACACGGCATACCGCTCCGGGCCGTCGGCGAAGTTCGAGGTCACCGCGAAGTCGGTCGGCGCATCGATCAGGTGCGAGGCGAGCAGCGACACCTCGTCGGCATCCCACTGCTGCGCTTGGTTGCCGGTCGGCCGAGCCTTGATGATCAGCGATTCCGACACGAACAGCACGCCGCCGTCGAAGCCCTGCGCCTTGGCGGTGCGCGTGACCGGCCATTTCGAGCCAAACGGGAAGAACGCGATGCGCGACGGCGTGAACGGTGCCGTGGCGCTTTCCGGGCAGTAGTACGGACCGGCATCGGTCAGCACTAGCAGCTGCTCGGCTGAGTGCAGCTGCACGATTTCCGAGGCGCGGGCGTCGCCGATCGTCTCCAGGATCGCGTCGCCGTCCGAGCCGTCGCCGACATCGAACGAATACAGGTTGTTCAGCTTCGAGGCGATCAGCAGATCCGGCGCCGACGGATGGCCGCCGAAACACATCCGGTTGCGATGCAGCACGGCACAGGCCGGATAGCCGTTGACCGATGAGAACAGCTGCTCGTCCCACTCGGTTGTTCCGGCGTTGGTCGCGGTCGCGCGCGCCGAAATCGCGGTCGAGCCCTGCGGACCGACCAGGGTCTCGTTCTGGAACTGCAGCTGCGTGCGCAGGATCACGCGAATGGTGGTGCCGCCCGGGATCGAGGTGATGAAGGCTGTTGCCCCGCTGGTTGCGCCCTCGACCTCCTCGCCGACGGTAAACGATGCCGAGGACGTCACCGTAAGGTCGTAGGTCTCGGGCAGAGTTTCGGTCACGGTCGCGGTGCAGGACAGCCCGTCTGCCGCCACCGCCGTGATCAGGCATTCGCGCTCGACATAGCGGATCACGGTGTTGACGTGGCCGCTCTCGAAATAGGCGGTCGAGCCCGACACCGTCAGCGTGATCGAGCCGGTGACGTCGGACGGTGTCAGCGTCATGGTCGCCGGGGCAACCTTGTAATACGGCTGCTCGGTGCGCGGGCCGGAGGTGTGGAAGGTGAAATCGGTGACCGTCCAGGTCGACACCGCGGTGCGGGTCAGCACCTGGGTTTCCATGTCGGGGTGCATCAGGAACGCGGTGTCGCCGGACTGCTCATAGTCCATTTCCGAATAGATCGCGCCGGTCCACAGCGTCGAGGTCACCGACCCGGAAGCGGTCACCGTGCCGTCGTCGAGGTCGACCAGATAAGCGTCGACCCGGCCGGCGGTGAACACCAACACATAGGCCGTCTCCTGGTTGACGACGAACGCCTCCAGCCGCGGCGGCGCGGCGAGATCGGCGAGATACCACGACCCCGGCCGCCGCTTGGTGCCGCCGCCGATCAGGCAGCGGCGGTTGAGCAGAGATTTCGCGCCGTTCTGGTACTGCTCGCTGTCCTGGCGCTGGGTGATGTCCGGGGCGATCTCGCCGGCCGAGAAGTTGGTCTGCAGCGTCTTGCGGCGCGGCATGGGCGCTATCCCCGCTGGAAATAGCGGTCGACGGCGCTGCCCTGGCCGCGGCGCGCCTCCAGCGCCGGCGAGGGGATCGCCGCCCGCGGGGTCTGGCTCTGGCTGTCGCGGTTCTTGGCGGTTTTCCACCAGGCCTGCGCCGCCTCCTCGCGCACCTCGGCCTCGCGGTAGCGCTCGCCGATGCCGCGCAGGAACACCGCCTCCATGGTGCGGATGATGCCCTCCTGGAACCAGGCCGGCCAGTCGTCCTCGTCGGCCCGCCAGACGTAGTGCAGGATCACCTCGTCGGCCTCGGCCGCGTCGCACAGGATGGTGTCGCCGTGCACCTCGTAGTCGATGACCGAGCCGCCCACCTTGACGGTGCGGATCTCGGAAAGGTCGTCCGGCAGCTGATAGGCCGCGGTCCACGGCTCGGGCGGGTCGCCCTCCTCGTCTTCGTCGAGCCGGGACAATTGCGCGATTTTCGAGGCCCGTTTCCACGGATAGACCGAAATATGCGCGTTGACCACCTGCTCATAGGTGGCGTTGGCGATGATGGCCGCGACGTCGCTGGAGTTCAGGGACGTGATCGTGTTGTGGCCGACCCGCACCAAGGCGGCGTTGATGATGCTCAGGTTGCTCGCCATGGGCGGACGGTGCCGCCGGACCGCCACCCGCCCCAACGCACACCGCTGTGCGTTGGGGCGGCCCCCAGCCCCGCCGCATCTTCCCGGCCATGCCTGACAGTGATGCAGGATGGCTTGACGTATCCGACGATACCCCGCGGGTCTCCTACACGGCGACCTCGGGCCAGACCGCGTTCACCGTCCCGTTCGCCTTCCTCGAGGAGGACCACCTCGAGGTCTACCAGAACGACACGCTGCGGACCCTGACCACCCACTACACGGTCACCGGCGAGGGCGACGAGGACGGCGGAACCGTCACCCTGGTCACCGGGGCGACCGCCGGCGACTCCATCGTCATCGTCCGCAGCGTCCCCTACGAACTGACCACCCATATCCCGCTGGCCGGCGCGCTCGATGTCGCGGCGCTGAACCTGCAGTTCACGCTGCTGGTCATGATGATGCAGCAGTTCGACACCGATCGCGTCCGGTCGCTGCGTCAGCCGGAAAGCGATGTCACCGACCTCAACGAGCTCGGCACCGCTTCGGAGCGCGCGTCCAAATATCTGTTCTTCAATGCCTCCGGCCAGCCGACGCTGGTGTCATCGGTCAGCACCTCAGTCGCCGCCACCGCGTTCATGCTGACCCTGCTCGACGACACCACCGCCGCGGCCGCGCGCGCCACGCTCGGGATCACCGATCAGTCGTCCTACACCGGACTATCCAACCACAACTTCTGCCGCTGAAGGGCTTGAACCATGGCCGTCGTCGCAACACCGATTTTCGCCCAGGCCCCCCGCCACGCGGCCGTCGCGATCTCGACCGCCAATACCAACCGCGACGGCTCCGGCACGATCGGCACCGTGTTCACGGCCGACGCGACGGACGGCTCCGGGCTGACCCGCATCGACATCTGCGCCACCGGCAACACCACCGCAGGCGTGGTTCGGCTGTTCATCCACAACGGCTCGACCTACTTCCTGTGGCGCGAGATCCTGGTCGGGGCGCTCACTGTGTCGACAACGGTCGCCGCGTTCATGCGGCGCATCGACCTCTCCCCGGACCTGCCACTGCCGGCCGGATGGTCGCTGCGCGCGGCTACGCACAACGCAGAAACATTTCATGTCCATGCTTTCGGCTATGATTTCTGATGAACGCACCCTTCGGCCTACCCAGCACCGCACCACTCAAGGCGATCGAGCGTCGCCTCAATCGCGGTGTTCTGCCGCGCGGCCACATCGATGGCCTGACGCTGTCCAACGACACGGACGACGCCACCAACGACATCGACATTGCGGCTGGTGTTGCCCGGTCCGCGGTTAACATCGTCAATGGCGAGGCCTCGACGCTCAGCCGTGATCAGATCGACCTTGAACTGCCCGTATCGATCACCAAGCAGCTCGACGTCGCGTTCGCGCCGGACAACTACGATCCGGACGGCTACAGCGGCGGCGACCGCAGCGGTGGCCGCTCCTCCTCGGCGATCTCAGATACTACGTGGCACGCACTCCTGATCGGCGGCCGCGACATGCAGACCGATGTCGTGCTCCATGACAGCGCCACGCAGGCCAACATCCTTGCCGAACTGCAGAAGATCGGCGGCTATAGCGCGTACCGCCGTATTGGGTCTGTCATCCGATCCACGTCGATCCGGTCATTCTTGCAATACGGCGATGAGTTCTGGTGGGTGACGCCCATCGAGGACATTTCCACCACAACGCTCGGCGCGACCCGTACAAACTTCACACTAACAGTGCCGACCGGTCTAGTCGTGAAGGCTCGTATTATGGGGCTGGCAAACGGTGCTGCGGCCGCAGACTATGTGTATTTCTCTAATCCAAACCTGACAGACTCTGCCGCGGCGAGTTCGACAGGCCTGATCACAGCGCAGGCTACAGCCTCCGGAACCGGGTTTGTATTGGACATGCCGACCGATACATCGGCCAGGATTTCCGCGCGCGCGAGCAATGCGAACTTCGTCCTGCATGCGAGAACCCGCGGCTGGCTTGATCCGCGAGGCAGAAACGCCTAATCCCCCCGTTGATCTTGGCTTTGCCAAAGCTATGCTAAGAGCAAGATGGCGGCCCTCAACGACACCGAAGAAATCCGGCAATGGGCGGCGTTCTGCGCCAACCCGGTAGAGGTCATTATGTGGGAAGCCACGATCGGGGCCTTCGGTATCGAGCCAAGGGGCGCAGACACATTTCGCGAGTTCGGCCTATTCCTTGAGAGGGCGCTTGATTTCAAACTGCGCGGCAGAAAAGACGCCGCGTTTGCTGAGGAGTGCGACAAGCGAGCGATCGATGCGTTCAATCTGCTTGACTCCAAGCCTCTCTACTACGCGCTCCGGCAGTTAGCTAAGGACGCTACACCGTCCAGCCAGTGAATCCGCTGGGGATTGAATGCGCGAATGCCGTCGTCCCGAAGTTAGTCGTCCCGGTCTCGCCTGTACTGAACAAGCAGATCGCCGCGTAAAATGTGCCGGACAGCCCGGTAAATTGCGCGTTCGTCCCCGCTCCCGGATCACCGCTATCGAACCATGTACCGTTTTCGCCAAACCAGAGATTTCCGCCGCCAGCATCGAAGGCAACCATGAGTTTGTCGCTGGTCGCGAGAGTCCCGGTCGAGGTTAGGGCTGTGTTCGAGCCGTTGTTGCGTTTGCTGATTGCTGTGGATGCCGGCGCGTAAAAGAAGCTGTATGAATTTGCATCGGCTCCGATTTGAGCCGTCAGGGACGTTCCAGCCTGAGCAATCCCGACTAGGAACTCATCTTCCGTTGCAATCGCATCTACGTTTGTTTCAAAGTAGTATTTTCCGGTTGATTTACCGGACACGCTGCGCACCATTTTCCAGCTAGCGCCAGCAGCCCCAGCCGCCGTGAGGTCACCGTTTGAAAGGGTCAGACCGCCGTTATCGGATGGATTCCAAGTGGTGTAGGTCAAACCATCAGACGCCGCCCAGAACCCGATGTAATGGTTGGACATAAACATCAGAGCAACGCCTCAAGCGCGGTCTTGAGTTGCGCCATATTGATCTGGGTGGTCTGCCCTGCCGGGAATTTTGCCGTCGCGATTCCGGTTGCATCGATGATGGCGTTGATCTTGGCTTTGACGGCGCGGTCCTCGTTGACGAGGGAGAGAAGCGAGTTCAGCACCACCTTGCGGTCTCCGTTCACGGCGTTAACCGCCGCTGTCTTTGCGGCGCTAATCTCTTGCGGCTCAAGCGCCAAGATCGAATAGGTGTCGACGACCTGCGTGGCCTCGATGGTGGTCACCGGGCCGGTCTTTTTATGCGTCAGCGGATCGAAAGCGTCGTCGCCAACCACGACGACCGGCCGCCACCACGACGCCTTGTTCGGCGGGATCGTCGCCACGTCGATCATCCGCCGTTCTGCGATGACGTTCGGCGTGTGCGGATAGATCAGGGCATTCAAGGTTTTCGCCATGGTCAGGCGTCCGTCGCGGCGTTGGTGGTGAAGAAGATTTTGACGCCGAGCAGCGTCGCGTCGCCGGTCATGTTGTCGTTGGCCACGCTGCGAACGATCTGCCCGATGCACAGGTCGGCATCGATCGGCGTGTTGCCGACCGTGACCGCGCCGGAAACGGCGGTCACATGCAAATCATTGGCGGCCAGCCACGTA
>Ga0196964_10001524_pt1 | contig 11758 bp, 6 predicted proteins | sample S1_10metaG_FD_148615 | JGI IMG/M metagenome (GOLD analysis project Ga0196964, IMG submission 148615) | Soil microbial communities from Anza Borrego desert, Southern California, United States - S1_10 | ecosystem: Environmental > Terrestrial > Soil > Desert | place: USA: California | collected...
CGCCCACGTCGAACACCGCGGTCGGAACCGGGGCTCGCGTGCGGCCCGGTGGGCGCCCTCCGGACGACCTCCTTGTCGCGGCGGACCGAGACACAAGATCCCGCCTCCCGGTTCGGTTGTCGGGCGTGGCGGTCGCTCGGCTAGACCTCCCCCAGCGGCCGGTCGCCCGCCTGGCCGGCGCGACGGTGGTTTCGCGCGACCGGGTCGGCTAACCTCGTCGCCGCCGTCAGTCACCCCGAACCGGAGGACCGCCGATGCCCAAGAAGATCCTCATCGTCACCGGCGACGCCGGCGAGAGCTACGAGGCGCTGTACGCCAAGCACCGCATGGCCGAGGCCGGGTACACCCCGGTGGTCGCCGCGCCGCGGGCCGGCCCGCTGCACCTGGTCATGCACGACTTCGAGCCGGGGTGGGACACGTACGTGGAGCGGCCGGGCTACCGGTTGGAGGCCGACCTGACGTTCCGGGAGGCGAAGGCCGCCGACTACGCCGGCGTGATCCTGCTCGGCGGCCGCGCCCCGGAGTACCTGCGGAACGACGCGGCCCTGCTCCGGCTCGTCCGCGAGTTCGCCGAAGGGGGCCGGTTCGTGTTCTCGATCTGCCACGGGATCCAGATCCTCGTCGCCGCCGGCCTGGCCGCGGGGCGGCGGCTGACCTGCTACGAGCACGTCAAGCTCGAGGTGACGTCCGCCGGCGGGGAGTGGGTCGGGCAGGAGGCGGTCCGGGACGGCAACTTCGTCAGCGGCCAGACCTGGGTGTCCCACCCCGAGTTCTACCGGCACGTCGTCCAGTGCCTCGAGGGCCGCTGAGCACCCGTCGCCCATCGCCCGCCCCGGCCGCGGGATCGGCGGCCCCCGACCCCGACGCCCCCGCGCCCCATGAGTGACTTCCTCACGCTCGACACCGGCGACCGGATCCACGTCGACGAGTACGGCGGTGCCGCGGCCGCGGGCCGTCGCCCGGCCCTGGTCGCCCTGCACGGCCTCGGCGGGGGCGGGTACTTCTTCGCCGGCCTCGGGCGCGCGCAGGCCGCCCGCAACCGCCGGGTGATCTGCCCGGATCTGCCCGGCAGCGGCTGGTCCCCGCGCGGCGACCGGCCCGTCACGCTCGACCGGTGTGCCGACGCCGTCGTCGAGCTAATCGTTCGGCGGGCCGCCGCGGCGGGCGAACCGGTCGACCTGATGGGCCACTCGATGGGGACGATCGTCGCGCTGAAGGTCTACGCGCGCATCCCAGGCCGCGTCCGCTCGTTGATCTTCGTCGGCGGCCTGCCCGCGCCACTGCCCGAGGTCCGGGCCCGCCTGCGCGACCGGGCCGCCCTGGCCCGGTCCTCCGGCATGGCCGCCGTCGCCCCGACCATCATTCCGATCGTCTTCGCCCGCCGCTCGCTAGACGCCATCCCGGACAATGTCGCGATGTTCGAGCGCCTGTTGGCCGGGAGCGACCCGGAGGGGTACGCGCAGACCGCCGAGGCGCTCGCCGACGCGTCCGCGGCCGACGTGGTGGCGGGGGTGCGCATCCCGTGCCTGTGCGTGACCGGCACGGAGGACCGCTACGCGCCGCCCGCGGCCGTACGGGCCTTCGCCGGCTCCATCCCGGGCGGTCGGTTCCGCGAGCTTCCCGGCTGCGGCCACATGCCGTTCTTCGAGGCCCCCGACGCGTTCGACCGCGTCGTCGACGACCACCGCGACGCGGACGCCCGCCAGGCGTCGCCTTGAGCGTGACCCCGGATACCGCGGCGCAGGCAGCCGGCAGGGGGGGCTGCCGACATGATGCCGCGGCCCAGGTCACCCGCGGCGGCCGCGCCACGGCCGGCGGCCGCCGCAAGGACGAGCAGGCCGGCCGACGCCGGCTCGGGGACGGCCGCGGCGCAGTCAGGTAAGGTCAGCCCCAAACGCCGTGCTCGTCGTCTCCGCCGGTAGTTGTCGAAGCCCGCCCAACGCAGCCACCGCTTGCTCGGTTCATCGAGCGGGCCAGCGGCCACGCGTCGACGCCCACCCGGATGCGCGCCCACAGTTTCGGCCACGGCATCGGTCGATGGCCGTGGGCGACGCTCCGCCGGGTCTCGGGCAGGGCCGCGCGCCCGCAGGTCTCGCGCCGGGCGCGCCCACACCCCCGAATCGGCCGCGTACCCCGGACGGCGGAACGCTTCCGCCTGGTGGTCGAAAGGTTATGACGAGGCTACTGGCCAACGAGTTCGGCGACGTGCAAACCGCGGCCGGTCTCCACATCGCCGAGTTCGTTCTAGCGACACTTGCCCGCCAAAAGCCTCGATGCCATCGGCTTCAAGCTCGATTACCACGTCACCGTGATCGGATCGAGAATCGGGGGGTCGAAGGTGAAGCCGTTGTTGCTGAAGGAGAGGCTGACAGAGGCGATTTCCAGGGAGTTGCGCACGTCGGCGACGATCCAGAAGATGCCGCCGGAGATGCTGCCACTGCCACTGACACTCAGCGCGGAGTCGACAAGCTTCAGTTGAAGGCTTCCTGACGCGGTGCCGTAAAGACCATAGGTGATTCCTGCAAGGGTGTCCGAAATCTCGACGCCCACGCTCATCGAGGCCGCGAACCCGGTGTTGTCGAGCGTGAACGACAAGGACTTCTTGAACGTTCCGATGCTCACCACATCGGTTTCGGTGTACCCGAAGGTGAGGGTGTAGGCACCGGCCGAGGTGAACCCTCCGTCGACGACGACGGCGAGATCGATCGGCGGCGAGATCACGCTTTCCAGCACAGTGCCCTTGAACGGGCTGGTCGTGAACTCGCCGTGCAGGCCGACGGTGCTGACGCCGCCCAACGTCTTCAGGGCGAACGACGCCTTGCCGAGCGGCATCGTGAACTCGAAGCCGAACTTCTTCACGCCCAGCTCGACCTTGCCGTTTACGCCGATCGACAGGTCGCTGGCGGTCGTGTTGCCGAACACTTGCCCGATGCCGCCGACGAAGCCTCCTGCGGCGCCCAGGAGGGAATTGAGAGTCGCGCCGGAGACCGACGGCAGCGAATCGGGCAGGTACCGCGACGAGTCGACGCCGAGCGTCATCTCGCCGGTGAGCAGCACCGGGACCGGCGGGGTCCGCAGGATGTCCGCGACGTTAATCCGGCCGGTGACGTACAGGTTGCCGTACGACAGCACGTCGCCGGTCTTCAGGCCGGCCACGTTCGTGAAGATCTTCGGCATGCTCGTCGGCGTGTACGGGATGTAGCCGTGCAGTGAGCCGCCGATCTTCAGCTTGTCCAGCACGCCGACGCCCGGCGGGAACGGGTTGGCCACGTTCACGAAGAACGACGGGTCGGTCGGGTCGAACGCGATCGCCGAGTCGAACGCGGAGAAGCTGGCGGTCGCCCCGCCGAACGAGACCGAGCCGCCGATCGAGGCGTTGATGTAGAAGTACGGCAGGCCCGCGGCCAGCGGGAAGCCGAGGCCCGTCAGGCTGCTGCCGAGCGCGACGCCGAACGAGAGGTCCGGCACGGTGCCGGTGATGCCGAACTTGCCCGCGAGCTGGCCGAGCGGCGCGGCGGGGTTGTTCAGCCCGAGCTGGATCCCGGAGCTGCCGCCGAGCGTGAACGAGCTGAAGACGCCCGACTTGACGAACTTGTCGGGCTTGGTAACGACGCTGATCGGGAGCGCCGCGACGTTCGGGATCGGCACGTCGCCGAAGTAGGTCCGCAGCTTGACGACCGGGCTGGTCGCCTTGAAGACCTCGTTGCCGTTGGAGTCGACCTGCGACACCCAGTCGCCGACCAGCTTGATGCCGCCGGTGCTGGGCCCGACGAGGTTCAGCACGCCGCCCTGGAGGATCGCGACCAGGTCCCCGGTGGCGCCGAGCTGGGCGTCGGTCAGCGGGCCGGTGGAGACGATGACGAGTTGATCTTCGGCCGTCTTGTCGCTGGTCGTCGTGCCGCCGCCGGTGTCGGACAGCAGGTCCGCGCCCGGGCCGCCGATCAGGGCGTCGTTGCCCGCCCCGCCCTCGATGCTGTCGTTGCCCTTGCCGCCGGTCAGCGAGTCGTTGCCGCCGTAGCCGTTCAGGACGACGTCGAAGGTCGCGGAGCTGGAATCGATCGTGTCGTTGCCGTTGCCGCCGTTGACCGTTTCGAAGTCGGTGTTGGTGTAGCTGGCCGAACCGGGTGAGGCCGGCTGAGTTGCCGGCGGCTGGCCGTCCATCCAGAGGACGTCGTTGCCGGCGCCGCCGGTGATCTGCGTGGCGGCGGCGAAGTCGGCGTAGTTGGCCCGGACCACGTCGTCGCCGGCGTTGCCGTTGAGCGCGTCCTTCGCGAGTCCGCCGGTGAGCGTGTCGTTGCCGACGTTCCCGTTGAGCGTGACGCCGACGGTCGCGCCGGCGGAGTCGATGACGTCGTCGCCGTTGCCGCCGTTGACGACCTCGAAGTCGCTGTTGACGAACGTCGCGCCGCTGCCGCTCGGGGCGGCGGCCGGGTCCTGCCCGTCCATCCAGAGCGTGTCGACGCCGGGGCCGCCGGTGATCTGCGACGACGCCAGGCCGGCGAAGTCGGCGTAGTCGGCGACGACGGCGTCGTCGGCCGCCCCGCCGGCGAACGCGTCCTTACCGGGCCCGCCGACCAGCAGGTCGTTCCCCTTGCCGCCCCGCAGGGTGTCGTTGCCGGCCGCGCCGTAGAGCTCCGCGACGCCCGAGAAGTTGGTGGCCGAGAGGACGTCGTTACCACCCGTGCCGGTCACGACGACCTTGGCGATGCCCGTCAACGCGGCCGTGCCGGCCTGCACGGACGTCACCTTCGACTTCGGTTCGGTGACGGTCTGAGTCACCGAGTTGGCGATCGTCTTGTCCGCGATCGCCACGTTGGCGGCGTCGTAGCTGAGCTTCCCGACCGTGGGGTAGGCGATCCGCAAGGTGCCGCCGGTCCCGACGAACGTCTCGCGGCCCAGGCCGTTCCAGAGCATGGTGTCGCCGGCGGTTCCGCCGACGAGCACGTCGTCGCCGCCGCCGCCGTCGAGCGTGACGGCCAGCCCGGTCTTGTTCGTCAGGGTGTCGGTCCCGTTGCCACCGGCCAACGTGATCTTGTAGTTCTTGAAGGCCGTCGCGCCGGCCGGCTGCCGGGCGATCACGAGGTCCTTCGGGTAGTCGTTCAGCACGAGCTGGGCTTCGGTGCCGACGGTCCGCATGCTGAGCGTCAGCCGATCGTTCCCCTCGCCGCCGACGATGCTGATCCGGCCCGGCAGGTCCGCGGTCGGGCCGACCACCGAGACCGTCGAGGAGAGCAGGCTTCGCTTCTCCAGCATCTCGACGACGGCCTGGTACGCGGAACGCTTGATGACAGCCCGGCGCGAGCGCATGAGAATCCTTTTGCAGCGACGACAGCGATTGAGACAGATACCCCGGCTACGGTTAACGCGTAGCCGGATTACTAACTGAGTCGTCGAGTTCAGGTCGGAATACGGCGGCAGCTGAGCCGCCACTTCGATATGCACCTATGCAGATCGAACCCCCCAATGCGGCATGCCGGCATGCGGTTCGTCAGAGATGCGCCACCAGCCTTGTGAGGGTCGCTCAACGAGTCCGATTCGTCAAGGAATGGTGCTGAGCAATCTCCCGCCGACTCAGGGCGGGCTGGCATCCTGCGTACTCTGTGGCGACTGACGCGTCGACAACTCGGAACTTCAACCAGGCCGGCGGCTCCAGATCGCGCGCTCACGAGGAACTATGGGAACGCGCGGTGCCGGATCTGGTTGATCAGCGAGTCGAGTCGGGCTGCGTCGCCGGGCGGGACGTGGGCCCCAAGTCGGCCGCCGCCACGCGGTCGGCCCGCGCGAAGAGCGCGAGGGTCGCGGCCCGCTCCTCGGGCGACAGCCGGGCGAGTTGGCCGGGGTCCCGGAGCGGTGTCGCCTGAACGCGGGCGACGGCGGCGGCGACGGGGCGGCGCGGGTCGCCGCTCAGCGCGAGCCGTTCCGCCGCGTTTAGCTCCTCGGTCAACCACCGCCGGGCCGAATCGCGCCATCCGGCCCGGGCGGCACCGTCCAGGCTGACGGCGTCGGCACCAAGCCCGAAGCCGGCGAGCGCGGCGGCGCGGATCGCCTTCCCCCGGTACGCGGCGGCGCGGCCCGGGTCCGCCGCGATCAGGTCGGCCCAAAGCCGGGCCTCGGTCGCCGCCCGACCGGCCGCCTGGCAGGCGGCCGTCAGGGCGACCCGCTCGTCGGCCGACCGCGGCTGGTGCGCCCCGTCCAGGAACGCTTGGAGGTTGGGAAGGATCAGTCGCTCGGCCTCGCAGCGGAGCGCGTGGAAGAGCCAAGCATCCCGCCCGCGGGCGGCGGCCGGGCCCCAGTCGAAGGCGGCGGCCGCCGCCGCCAGCGCCGCCAGCGCGTCGCCGTGACGCTCCGCGCCGTGCAGGGCCATCGCCGCGACGAGCCGTGGTGCTGGACCGAGGATGCGGACGTCCCCGTCGAGCGTTGCCGACGCGGCCGAGTGCCGGCCCTGGTGGTACGCGAGGAGGCTCTCGACGAGCTGCGCCCACGGTAACTTCGGGCCCGGCCCGCCGCCGGCCCGCGCCGCGAGCGCCGCAACCCGCTCGAGTTCCTCCCCCGTCAGCGGCCGGAGCAGGCACGCCCTTGCGGTGCGCTCGGCGACGAGCGGGTCGGTGGTGTCGCCGAACCGCGCGAGCAGGTCGAGCCGGGCCCGGCGGTACTCGGCCTCGTTCCCCAGGTAGAGACAGAGTTCGGCGTAGCCGTGCCAGGCCTCGTGGCCGGGCGGGTCGTCGTCCAGCCTGCGGCGCCAGATCGCCCGCGCCGTCTCGCCGTCGTTGTAGCTGACCATCAGCGCCGCCAGCTTGATCGCGGCGCGAGGATCCGCCATGCGGAGCTCGACCGCCCGGCGGTAATGCCCGACGGCCGCGTTCAGCTCCCCGCGCCCCTCCAGCGCCATCGCGATGCTCAGGTGCGCGAGGCCGTCCTCCGGCCTGATCCGCACCGCCTCCCGATAGTGCCGGATCGCGTCCTCGGGCTGGCCGCGCCGCATCAGCGCGTTGGCCAACCTGAGGTGGGACGTCGCGTGCTCGGGGTCGAGGGCGAGCGCCCGCCGCAGATGCACCATCGCCTCCTCGTCGCGGCCGGCGCTGACGAGGGCGGCGGCAAGGTTGCTAAGGGCGACCGCGTTTCCGCCGTCGCCCTCGACCGCCTCGCGAAGGCTCTGCCAGGCCTCCTCCTTGCGACCGAGCCTGGTGAGGACGACCGCGACGTTGTTGTGGGCCGCGGCGTGCCCGGGTTCGAGTTCGATCACCCGCCGGAACGCGGACAACGCCTCGTCCAGCTGACCCTTGTCCGTGAGCGCCACGCCGAGGTAGTAGTGGGCCGGAACGTCCCCGCTGTTAATCTTCAGAGCCTGGCGCTGGTGCTCGATCGCCTCGTCCAACCGGCCCACGTCCCGCAGCGCGGCGCCGAGCGTGGAACGCACGCGGGGGCTGCGCGGGTGGAGGCTCAGTGCCCGTTCCAGGTGCGGCAGCGCCTCCTCGCTCCGGCCCGCCTCGTGCAGGCCGGCCCCGAGCCAGTAGTGGGCGGCGCCGGATCCGGGTCGGATGGCCAGGGCGACCCGGAAGAACACGAGCGCCTCGTCCTTCTGGGACGCCCGGAGTAGCGCCTTTGCGAGCTCGAGGTTCGCATAGAAGTCGCCCGGGTGTGTCGCCTGCACGCGGCGGAGCATGGCCACGCCGCCCGGGAGATTGGGGAACCTGCCGATGGCGGTCAGCAGGTGTACCGGCTGCCTCGCGATGTGGGCCTCCGTCATGAGCTCCGCGAGCACGGCCGGGTCGTCGCCCCGGAACCGGGGCTGGCGGACGCGGTCGCGCCAGCCGGTCGGGTCCGGGTCGGCGGCGCGGGCGGCGGCCAGCAGGATCGGGATCCGCCGCGGGTCCGCCGTGCACTTCGCCCACTCGTCCAGGGCGACCACCCACTCCGCCCGGATCGGCGACGACCGGATCCGCGCCGCGGTGGCGACCGGGTCCTCGAAGATGTTGCCGAGACCGGCGTCCTTGAAGATCGGGAGGTAGTCCTCGTCCAACCGCCGCGGGCCATCGTGCCACGGGCGGACGGCGTCGAGCCGCTTGACCAGTTCCGCGTTGTTCCCGACCTCGTCGAGCCGGCGGTGCAGGTCGGGCGGGCCGTCCGGCCCGAGATTGGCCCTGGCCCGCGCCAGGGCGGCGGCCGCCTCGGGCCAGTCCGAACGCTCCTGCGCCGCGGCCGCCACCGCCGCCTCCTTCTCCGCCCGTACCACCGCCTCGGCCCGGTCGGCGACGCGCCAGCAGGCGGCGGCGACGGCGGTCGCGGCCACCGCCCCGGCGATGCCCACCGCCAGGGCGGCCGTCGGCCGCCGCCGGGCCCACTTGGCCACCCGCTCGGCACGGCCGGCGCGGCGGGCGGCGACCGGCTCGCCCCGGCGGAAACGCCGCACGTCGTCCGCCAGCGCCGCCGCCGACGCGTACCGCCGGCCCGGGACCTTGTGCAGGCACTTGAGGCAGATCGTCTCCAGGTCCCGCGGGACCCGCCCGTTCAGCCGGGACGGCGGGACCGGCTCGTCCGCGACGACCTGCCGGACGGTCTCGGCCGACGAGTCCCCGCGGAACGGCGGGCGGCCGGTCAGCATCTCGTACAGGACCGCCCCGAGCCCGTGCACGTCGGCGGCCGGCCCGACGGCCGCGGGGTGGCTGCCGGAGACCTGTTCCGGGGCCATGTAGCTCGGCGTGCCCAGGGCCGCCCCGGTGATCGTGACCGTCTCGTCGCCGGCTTCGGCCCGGCGGGCCAACCCGAAGTCGGCGACCTTCGGCGTGCCGCCGCGGTCGAGCAGCACGTTCGCGGGCTTGAGGTCGCGGTGGACGATCCCGGCGGCGTGAGCGGCGGCGACCGCGTCCGCGAGCGGCTCGAGCAGGGCGGCCGCATCCGCCGGGGGCACCGGCACGCCCCCCAGCCGGGCCGCCAGCGACCCGCCTTCGACCAGTTCCATCGTGTAGTAGGGCCGGCCATCGTGATCGTCGGCGTCGTACACCCGTACGACGTGCGGGTGCTGCAAGGCCGCGACCGCCCGGGCCTCGCGGAGGAACCGGGCCCGCTCGGACCGGCCGGCGTAGTCCCCGGACAGGATCATCTTCAGCGCCACCGGCCGCCGGAGCCGCAGGTCGGTCGCCCGGTAGACGACGCCCATGCCGCCGCGGCCGAGGACGGCCTCGAGCGCGTACCCGGGCACCGCCGGGAGCCGGTCCGGCCCGGCCCGCCCGCCGTCCGCCGCCGGCTCCCGCGGCACCCGGCCGGCGGGGCGGCCGTCGAGCCGGTCCGCCGACCACGGCCCGACGTCGGCCGGCGGCGGCAGGAACAGCTCGTCAAGCGCGCCCTCGAGGCGGCGGCATCGCTCCCACCGCGCGCGGACGGCCGGGAGCAGGTGCGGGGAGTCGGGGCAGGCCTGCTCGGGGGTGCGGCCGGAGTCGAGCGCCTCCTCGACGAGTCGGGCGACGGCAGCGTCGTCGTCGGCGGACATGGTTCGCGTGCCCTCCCCGTAGAGCGGGCGGGCGGGGCGGCGTCCCGCGACCCGGGAGGGCGCCGGCCCGCCAGGGCCCTACGCATGCGGCGCCGGTGTGGGAGCGGCGTCCGCGACGGCCGCGGTCGGCGGCGCGAGGTCGCCGAGCCGCTCCGACAGCAGCAGGACGCACCGGTTCAGCCGCCGCTGGATCGTCTTTGTCGACACGCCGACGACCTCGGCCGACTCGGCGTGCGACATCCCCTGCACCCGCACGAGGTCGAACGCCTCGCGCTCCTCGTCCGGCAGGCCCTCGATGGCGTCGAGCAGCCGGCGGGCGGCGTCGCCGGCGGACGTGTCGGTCGTCCCGCCGACGTCGCCGGACGCGGGCGGGCTCGCCTGCCCGGCGGCGACCGAGTCCGACAGCGCGACGACCGTCGCCTGCTGGCGGTCGAGCCGGCGGGCCAGGTCGTTCAGCTCCCACCGCATGTGCTGGTTCGCCAGCGCGAAGAACTGCCGGACGTTCGCCGGGCGGGCGGACCGCATCGCCTTTATCAGCCGCTCGACGACCGCGCTCAGCATCTCCTCGGACTGGAGGTTGAGAGGCCCGCGGGTGAGCCGGGGGTACTGGCGGTACAGCAGCCCCGCGCACTGGGCGTGCAGGCGATCGACCGCACGGGCCAGCAGGTCGCGGACGACCGGCTCGGCCGGCCGGTCCCCCGGCAGGCGGGCCAACTCGTTCAAGTAGCCCTGCACGACCCGCGTGGTCCCCGTGTCGCTCATGCGCGGGCGGAGTATACCGCGGGCCACTTCGCGGACGTCAAAGGAAACCCCCATTGCCTCACGACCTCCGTGACGTTGAGACGTGCGGGGCCTCACGGGCGCGCCGGCGATCCCGCGAACGCCGCCGCGTTCCGACGGACGAACTCCCGCACACCGAGCGGCACCCGGCCCGTCAGGAGCCGCACGTCGTCCGACCGCCGGTCGTACCGTCCGGCGCGGTGGAGGTCGGCCATCGTCGTCAGATGGTCGACCAGGTGCGCGGAGAGGCCGCGGTCGAGCAGTTCGTCGCGCCACGCCCCGACCGGCACGTCGACGTAGGCGATCGTGCGGCCGAGCGCCTCGCCGTACTCCCCGGCGTAGAACCGCATGTCCTCCGACCGCGGTCCCGTCAGGTGGTACGTCTTGCCCAGGTGCGGCCGCGGGTCGGCGAGCACCGCCGCGACCACGCGGGCCACGTCGCCGGCCGCGATCGGCGACGTCCGCCCCTCCCCGAGCGGCAGCCGGATCTGGTCCGCCGCCCGCACCGAGTCGGCCGCGAACAGCAGGAACATTCCCTCGAGGAACACGGTCGGGCGGAGGTGGACAACCGGCAGCCCCGACCAGTTCAGCGCCTGCTCGGCGAGCCAGTGGAGCTTGTGCTGGGGGCTGGGGGTCGTCTCGGTGATGCTCATCTGCGCGACGGTCATCTGCGACAGGTTGACGAACGCCCGGACGCCGTGGTGCCGCGCGACCGCCGCCGCGTTGACCGTCGCGGCCAAGTGGTCGGCCGAGACCGCCATGCCGAAGAACATCGCCTCGCACCCGGCGACTGCCCGGTGTACCGCGTCGAGGTCGAGCAGGTCGCCGACCACGACGTCCGCCCCGAGATCGCGGAGCACCCGCGCGCGGCCGTCGTCGGCCCGCACCATCGCGCGGACCGGCCGGCCCTGTCTCAGCAGCAGTTCGGCGACCGTCCGGCCGACGGCGCCGACGCGGCCCGCGGCACCGGTGACGAGGATGGGTACCGCCATGACGCTCCTCCGCCGCACGGCCGCGGCTAACGGGACTTCAGCTTCCCGGGGAAGTACTTCTCGAGCTTCCGCACCTTCGGTGCCGCGACGGCCGCGATGTACGGCTGCGCCGGGTTCCGCTCGGCGTAGCTGTGGTGGTACGGCTCCGCCTCGTAGAACGCGGCGCCGCCCTCGATCGTGGTGACGATCGGGCCCGTGAACGCGCCGGCGCCGTCGAGCTGCCGCACGTACGCCTCGGCCACCCGGCGCTGGTCGCCGCCCGTGGGGAACAGGGCCGACCGGTACTGCGGCCCCACGTCGTTCCCCTGGCGGTCCCGCTGGGTCGGGTCGTGGGCGACGGAGAAGAAGACCTTCAGGAGCTGGCCGTAGGTGAGCCGGGACGGGTCGTACGTGACCAGGATCGCCTCGGCGTGGCCCGTTCGGCCGGAGCTGACCGCGTCGTAGTCGGCGGTGTCCGGGGTGCCGCCGGCGTAGCCGGGCACGACGGCGAGGACGCCGT
>Ga0196964_10001525_pt1 | contig 11750 bp, 18 predicted proteins | sample S1_10metaG_FD_148615 | JGI IMG/M metagenome (GOLD analysis project Ga0196964, IMG submission 148615) | Soil microbial communities from Anza Borrego desert, Southern California, United States - S1_10 | ecosystem: Environmental > Terrestrial > Soil > Desert | place: USA: California | collected...
GGACTAGGCGGGTGACGGCCATCGCCCGCCGCCGTCGAAGTCCGGGGACCCTCCCGTGAGGTGCCTGCTGTAATCGGGGCGCGGGGGAATGACCCCGCCCGCGAGCCAACAATGTGGATGGGCAAGCCGATGGCTGGCGACGGCAGCGGTCCCGAAAACCGACGAGCCCGAGAGGGCCTTGGGGGTTCGATCCCCTCCCCATCCGTCCGCCCAACTGCCGGAGGTGGCGGTCCGGTCAGCGACCCCGGCGCTGTCGTCGGGCCTTCGGGCTCCCGGGGACCAAGCGGGTGTGCTCGGAATGGTAGACGTGGCCGGCTCAAACCCGGCCGGGCCTCGGCCCTTGGGGGTTCAAGTCCCTCCACCCGCACTTTCCCTCGCCGGGGTAGCTCAGTTGGTAGAGCGGTTGGTTGAAGCCCAGCGCGTCGGAGGTTCAAGTCCTTCCCCCGGCACCACCACATTGCGGAGTAGCTCAGTTGGCAGAGCGCCTGACTGTTAATCAGGTGGTCGCAGGTTCGAGCCCTGCCTCCGCAGCCAAGCCCGCCGGGGTAGCTCAACCGGCAGAGCAGCCGGCTTTTAACCGGAAGGTTGCGGGTTCGACCCCCGCCCCCGGCACATCAAGTGCGGGCGTAGTTTAGTCGGCAGAACCCCGGGCTTCCAACCCGGTGGCGCCGGTTCGAGACCGGCCGCCCGCTCTCTAACCGAACCCAAGACCCTGGGACCCCCCACCACCGGCGGAGGGCAGGGTCTCGTCCCGCATCTCGTTGGGACCCGAGACCGGCGGGTCGCCCTCACTCACCTCGTCCGGGTTGCCTTCGCCCGGCGGGCGACCGCCCTCCTCCTCGCCCCCCATACTCCCGGAAGCGCCCGCGCCGGCCAGCATCTGCTGCTGCTGCATCTCCAGCATGAGATACTGCTCGACGAGCTGGAGCCAGCCCTGGTAGAGCTGCACCCCGGTCTCCGACAGGAACCCGAAATCGGGCGAGTTCTCGAACTGCTTGAGCTTCTGCAAGTGAGGCACCGCCCCTTCCGCCGGGAGACCCAGCGGGGTCATGTCCTGCATGAGAGCGGTGATCGCGTCCTCCGCCGTGATCGGCGGCTCGCCGGTCGAGAGCAGCGGCGGGGCGAGGTGGTCGTCGGGGTCGAGGCCGAGGGCCTTCCAGATGTCCCGGTACAGACGGTGGATACCGTCGGGGCGGGTGATGCCCAACTGGAGGGCCACCGGGTTGACGGCCAGCGCCATCGCCGCCTGGAGGCTCTGCTGGAGCATCAACTTCTGGGTGTTGAGGATGTTGGCCCCGAAGGTGAAGTGGAACCGCCCCTTGATCGCCTCGCGGTCGGCAATGTCGAGGTAGGGGTCCGACCCGGGCGCCACATAGCCCGCCATCAGCACCTGCTTGTTGCGAGGGAGGAAGGCTTGATTGAGTTCGTGGATCTGAGCCCACAGCTCCGCAAGGCCATTGAAGAAGCGGCGAAGGATGCGTTCCGGGCGGGCTTCTCCCTGCCCAGCGAGCATCTCCATATTGCCCGAGGTCCGAAGAGCGCTGCTCCGGCCCGCTGGCACGCGACCGAGCTGGAGATCCCCAATCATTACAAGGCGATCTTCCCAGGTTTGCAGGAGCGAGAGGACATTCAGCCCCACCGCCTGCGCCTGCGGGTTTCCGATCGCGGGGAAGTTGACATCGCGCTGTGGATCGGCGAGTGGGTACAAGTCACCGGGCCACATCCGGATGGTCTCCGGCTTGAGACCACCCGAGGCCCGGTAGAAACCGATCGGGGCGATTGACATGGTGCCGGCGTCGGCCATCTGGTCGAAGAGCTGCTTGATGAAGTCGTGCAGGCCCTCGACCTGCTCCAAGAGGCTGATGCCGTCGCGCCGCCCCGGGACCGGCATGAACTGCGCCTCGGCAAAGGGCCGACGCGGCGGGTTGGCCGGGTACATCTCGGACAACAGCTTCGCCTTGAGCAGCAGCTTGGGTTCCTTGAGGACCCAGAACACCACGTCCTCGTCGAGGCCGTCGCCGTCGATGTCGTAGGTGTCGAAGCACATCAGCCGGGTCAGACGCCGATGCGATCCCACCTTGGGGAGATCCTCCTGGCTGCCACCAAAGGTGTCCTTGGCGCCCTCCATGCGGCGATCCTCGCGGGCCTCGCCCGCGGTCTCCAGCTTCTCCTTGATGTCCTCGGCCGTCAGGAGGTCGTAGAACCCGCCCTTGGCGAGCCGCTTGATCTCGTCCACCACGGGGTAGGAGCGGACGATGACGTGCGGGCTGCCCTGTGGGTTCGAGGGACCCGGCGGCTGGAGGTTGCCAACGCGGGAGGGGGTGATCACGTCCTCCCAATCCAGCGGGATGGGCCGCGGACCGTTGAACACCTCGACCTCTCGGCGCACGACCATCTCGACGGCCCCATCGCGGCGTCGGGTGTAGAATTTCACCTGGAAGCGCTCGCCTTCCGGGTCGTTGGGGACGACACTCCAGTCCCAGCCATCTCCTTGCGCTTCGTGCGCCGCGTCGGGGAAGTGGACCTTGAGGAGGGTCTCGAAGGCCACGGTCGGGTCGCGCTCGGGCGGGATCGGGTCGAAGACCCGGGTCTCGACCACCTCCCGGGTCTCCTCGACCCAGGGCACGTAGAGGGTCATCACCCCGTCGTTGACGAACGCCTCGATGGCGTCCGACAGGATCGTCTCGCCGTCGAGATCGACAAACAGCTGGTGGTGGATGAGGGTATCGACGGTCTTCTCCTTGGACCGCCAGGACCGCCCCTTGGCCTTGGCTGAGATCGGCGGCGACTGCGCCAGCACGGCGTTGAACAGGGTGTCCTGGACCCGCAGGCTCTTCTCCATCAGGTCCGGGATCGCCACGTCGGAGGCGCCCTCCCAGGGCCAGTCCTTGCCCTCGGTCCACTGCCGGAACTTGGCGTAGCGCTGGAGCCGCTTCTCCTCGGCCCCCGAGCGGAGGCTCAAATCCCGCTCGTAGAAGTCGATCACCCGATTGACGATCGCCGCCTTGTCGAGCTTGAGGCTGTCCCGGCGGAAGCGGGTGCGGCGCTTGGTCTGCGGGTAGGGCTTGGGATCATCCGCGACAGAGAGGTCGGTCATCTCAGAACACCCAAACAAGAAGGGCGCCGATGCCGGCGCCCAGACAGAAGATGGCCAGGGCGTAAAGCCCCAGGACCCGGAAGAACTCTGGACCCATCATTCCCGGTTGATCTCCAACATCATCGAGATGTGCTTGGTCAGCAGGCCGACGGCCTCCAGGGTCTGCAAGCCGGCAATCGCGCAGGAGAAGTCCTGGTGGTGGTCATCCGGCTCCTCGACCAGGGCAATGTAGATGCCGGTGGGCTTGGCTCGCCCCTCCCTGATCTCGCGCAGCACGTAGAGCAGCGCCTCCTCCGGCTTGACCTCCCGGGCTCTCTCCGACCGGCCGAACCGCTCGGCTCCCAGATGCACCACATTATCAGTCACGGTCCGGCACTCCTCAGTCCCCGACGGCCGATGATCTGCGGGCCGTGCTTGAGGGTGTTGTAGGTCGGATAGTAGTTCATCAGGTAACGCAGGCAGGCCGGGTAGTCGTCGTTCTTCTCCTTGGCCGTCTGCTTCTTGTCCTTGTCCACGCTGCCCTTCCACTCGTCCCAGACGAAGCGCTTCAACTGGTGGATCGTGGCGGTGCAACGCTCGTGGATGTGGAGCCGGGGCGCGAGGCGGAACCTGTCGGGCATCAGGTACTCGTTGACCCGACCCCGGCCGACATCGCTGTCGTCCGCCAGATCGCAGTACAGGCCGGCGTCGGCAAACTCGTCCTGCCACGTGTTGGTCCGCTTCGCCGTGGCCACCGTCGCCCCCATGTTGGGGTCCATCAGGCGCACCCGGACGTTGAGACCCAGCTCCCGCTCCTTCTCCTCGACCAGTTCCCGGGTCCCCACCGGGTCGAGCAGCGCTTGACCGTCCGCCACCACCCAGATATCATCCGCCGGGTCAACCGCCGCCCACAGGAACATGTGAGGCTTACGAGGATGGGGGTCGAGTACAAATACGACGGGCCAATTCGGTGGAACCTGGAAAGTCTTGACGTGGCAAAACTGGCCGACCTCGCTGCTCAGTTTGGGGCAACTGCAAGTGCCGTTCTCAATGAAAGTTGGCTTGACACAAGTGTAGCACCAGCCGTCAGTGGTGTCGGTGAACAGCGGGTGGATACGGTTACTAAAGCGGATCGGCTGCCCAAAGATACGGACCTTCTTTGTCTCCTCGCTCCAAGCCGCCATCTGGACCCGGATCGCCTCCTGGTTAAGATGGGGGTTATCGGTCGTGTAGAGATTGATCCACTCGTATTCCGGGCGCTTGTTGGGGCCGGGTACGGCACGCTCGTAGACCTCGTCGAAGATCCAATCGACCGGAATGCTCGGATCATCTGGCCACGTCATGGCCAGCATCATGACCCCGTTGACGCGCATGGTACGGGCTTGGTTCTCCCGCCAAATCGCGTACCCCGGGGGCTCGTCGTGCAGGACGATGTGAAAGTCGCCGGAGGCGAAATCAGAGGGGTCCTGATCGTGCGACATGAACTGGAGCGTGCTCTCACCGATCACCCGATCAAGGTTGTCTGGGTCCCGGCAGAGGACGCGGAGCACACGGGTCTTTTCCGACCAGCTCCGTTCCCAGGACCCGTCGATCAGGCACATCTTGGGGACCCAGCCCCAATGCCCCCGGTCGCCCCCAGGCCGGTCCACCCCGGTCCACTTGTTCCACACCAGCTTGGGCAGGATGACCGGGTGCAGCGTCGTGGTCAGGCTCTCGATCACGGCGCGGCAGTTGATCGGTCCCCGGAACTTCGGGCGCAGCAGCTCGCGCACGCTCTGCGGCAGCACGCCGGTCATCAGCGCAATCATATGGACGAGGCAGGTTTCGGTCTTGCTCGATCCGTTGCCGCCGCCGACGGCGATGACCTTGGCCTCGGTGGAGTGGACGAGCTTTGATTTCTCCGAGACCGGCTTGTAGAGCAGGAGCTGGTTCTCGCGGCGGTCCACCTGCTGGAGCGCCAGGATCTGCTCCAGCGTGGCGCGGAAATCCTCATCCCCCATCGCGCTCAGATCACGGGGGGTCAGGCGCAGAATGTCGCTCATCGTTCCTTCGGCAAAGTGGGATGCCCGCTTCCTGCGGCTGGCCGCCGAGGTCGGGTCGTGGTCAAAGGACCCCTCGACGAAGGTCGGGTGCGTGATCGTCGGCCCCGACCGGGAGATCCGCTCGACCGGCTACAACGGGCCGCCCCGGGGCATCGACGATGCCGTGGAGGCCCGCTGGAGGCGGCCCGAAAAGTACCTCTGGGTGATCCACGCCGAGGCCAACGCGGTGGCGCACGCGGCGCGGATCGGGGTCAGCCTCAAGGGCTGTACCGTCTACTCGACCTTCTTTCCCTGCGCCACCTGCGCCGGGCTGCTGGTCCAGGCCGGGGTCGCCGCCGTGGTGGCGCCGGCCGCCGGCGCCGCCCGGTCCGAGGCCGATGACCGCTGGGAACTCTCCCACTCAGCCGCCCGCGCCATGTTCGAGGAGGCCGGGATCGAGTGGGAGGTGGTCTAGGGAGCCCGGGTCGTCACCAGCAGCCGGGCGTAGGCCCGGAACGAGGTCAGGTCCGAGCTGACCTGGATCTCGGGGCGGACCCGCCAGTAAAGGGTCATGTCCTCGTCCCGGGCGATCGGCTCCACCGAGCGGGCCACCTGATCGATGTACCGGGTGATCTCCTTGGTCAGCAGGTTCCAGGCCGTTCCCGGATCAGAATACTCCGCCTCGAAACTCTCATACGGCTCGCCCGTCGGCGAATTCGGGCCGCAGCAAAAGGCCCCGCCGCCCTCTTTCAGTCCCCAGGGATTGCTCATTCTTCCTCTCCCACTTAGGATTTCGTGGCATCCAACCACCCTCTCCTGATCAACCACATAAACAGCCTCACCCGCCAGCTTGGGCGGCCCCGGGTCGAGGCCCAGCAAGGCAACCGATCCTCGTCAGGGACCACCACCCCGACATCCGGGAACGCCGGCCCCCGCATTCCAGGCGGCACGTTCTGCAACGCCCGCAACCGCGCCAGATCGGCCTGGGCCAGCGCATACGCTTCCTGCGCCCCAGGGTGCCCCAAAGACCGCAGCGCCATTGCCTCGTAGAGCCGCCGGTAGGCCAGCTCGTCCTGGGCATTCGGCAGCGACCAGCGCTCGTAGGCACGCCAGCGCGGCGACTGAAAGCCGCCCTCACTCCACAGAAGCGCCTGGAAGGGCTCGGACAGTTGGGACCTCAGTCCAATCGGCATCGATCGTGATACCCCGCTTGCTCGCCTCCTTGAGCACCTGCCGGACCAGCTCGGAGAAGGTCTCCCGCTCCCCGAAACTGACGATCTGGGTCGGCTGCCCGTTCAACAGCAGCCCCTTGTCCACCAGCACCCCAAAGGTGATCGCCCGGTCCCGCAAGCTGGCCTTGTGAATGTCCTCCAGCGTGAAGCTGTCGAGGATCGCGTCCTGGAGCGTCTCCAGCTTCTCGACCAGCGACTTCACCGTCACCCGGCGGAGCTTACTGACCACCGGCTGGTAGTGCGTCTCCATCCGCTCGGCGAGCGCCCGGGCGGTCGGCTCGGGCAGCCCGCAAGAGGCCGCCAGCTCGGTCAAGGGCACCTCCGGGTGCTCCGCCCGCTGCGCCATGAACGCCGCCGCGGCCTCCGGGTCGGTCCGCTCGATCGCGTTGCCGTTCACCGCCTCCTTCGGCGGCCGGCGCCGGCGGCCCAGGCGGCCATCCTCCCTACTCAGCCGCTTCGGCTGGGGCATCACTCACCTCCGCCGCAACAGCGAGCGGACTGCCATCACCGCTACCACCGCCACCAGAGCGGTGATCGACAGCAACACCGTCACCGCCAGAACCTGGAGCAGAAACTGGATCAAGTCTTGCATTAGGGCCATTCTCCTGGCCAGTGTCGCTAACGCCCACCCGGGCGTTGGCTGCCTTCGCCTGCTGGATCGCCTGCTCGAAGCTCGACCCCACCCCCACCGCCAGATCCTTGCCCGTCCGCGTGCAGTACAGACGCCACGGGTAGAGACCCGTCTCCGCTATTCTCGCCATGTTCACCCCGATCCGCGTCGGCATTGGTCTCCAGCTTCTCCACCAACTGACCCAGAAACCACTCGGCAACGTCCCGGTCCGGCTCCGGCAACCGCATCAGCCGGTGCAGCAGCTCCCGCATCCGACAGTCCTGCGCCGCCCACCGGACCTGACGGGCGAGCCAGCTCTCCTCAGCTCCCCGCATCGCCCGGCACCTCGTAACACTCCAGCCGCAGCTCCACCGCCTCGTTGAGAAACAGCTCGTCCAGCGTGTTCCTCGCGTTCAAGCAGTGAACCTCCTCGGCGAACGGACCAATCGTCTCAATCACCGCCTGGAACCCCTCGCTGTTCTCCCACGCCAGGATCACCACCAGGAACCAGATCACCGCACCACCCCCTCACGCATCGAACCTCTCGCCCTTCTCGGTTCCCACCGCGAGCCAGTAGTGCACCATGTCGTGCAGCAGACGCTCCGCCCGCTCCGGGTCCTGGTCGCACCGCATGTAAGCCCCCAGGCACAGCACCATCGCCACCGCCGAGAAGACCTCGGCCTCCCGCTCCGGCGTGTCACCACCCTGCTCAGCCAGCCAGCGGATCAGGCGACCCGCCAGATCCTGGATGCGACGGCCCTTCTCAGCCTCCTCCGGGGTCAGCTTCCTCAACTCAGGCATCAGCCTGCTCCTTCTTCCTCGGCCGGCCCGCCTTGCCGCGGGCCACCGGCTCCCGGGTGTGACCCAGCAACCGCTCGGCAAAGTCCCGCACCTCCACCAGCAGCCGCAAATAGTGCAGCACCGAGGCCGGCGGCTTCGTCACCCCCTGACGCCAATGCGCCACCGTCTGCGTCGTCACCTCCAGACGCTGCGACACCTCCCGGCCCGCCCAGCCCAGCCGGGCACACAACTCCCGGAACTCCACCGCCTCCGCCTGCTGCCGTCGGAGCAGTGAGGCCGGCGTCGAGGCAAACGGCATTGAGCCTCCAGATTAAAAGAATTCCAGTACCAGCCCCGGGCTGATCGACCCTTTATAGGCCCTTCCTTTAATCTGTCAAGGCCCTTTTTGAGTTCCGGGTTGTGAGAAAACGGACCCACCCGTAACCAGGGGTGGGGGTAGGTGACCGCCTTTGCAGTCCCCGGATTTCGGGAAAGGATGGCTGGGAGGGACCCCACCCCCCTACCCCCCTCCATCGCTGGCCCCCAGGGGTTCGCCGAAACCCAGGACCATACTCCTGCCGCCAGCCGCACAAACGCTGGGCCTGGGCGCAGGCCGGGCGCTGGGACAGGAGGGAATTCCTGCGCCGGATCAACGGCTTGTATGCAAGAGCCGTGCCATGCCCCACGACGAGGCGCTGCGGCGCGACAGGACTGTTTGCCCAGGCATGGGAAGAGAAGCCGCCCTCCCCGGTCATGCCGGGAAGATATGCGGACCCACCCCCTGGCCTGGGATCATGTCCTCATGTCCCTGCCCCTGGGCAGGCGGGGGCGGGCCTGCTGTCCTACCTTCCGACTGGAGCCAATCGATTGATAGAATACAGGAATATGTTCTCGGATGCAAACCTAACCTTGACGCACCATGTCTTGGTCACGGTCGGGGCGCTTGTCCTGGCCACGGCTTTAGGCAAGGTGAAGTCCCTTCCTTCGCGCTCGCTGGCTTCCTGCGGGCCGTCCCTACGGGCGACGGTGGCATAGCTGGGTGACGGGCGCCCTGACCGGGGCGGGGGCGGATCGATCGGTTCTTGAACATCGTCAAGAGGTGGCAGACGCGGCGGGCCGGACAATGCCGGTCCACAAGGGCGCGATTGGCTGCGCCCTGCCTGCCGTTCGTCTGCCTTCCTCCTAGCTGCTGTCCGTGTCCCGGGAACGGGCGCGGGCGGCGGCTAGGCAAGAAGGCAGACTATGGAGTGTCACACCATGCCGGAAGACGACACCCTAGAAGACGCCATCAACGCCGCTGTTCTCGCGGCTGTGGCCGAATTCGAGGAAGCCGGCCTTGCGCTCCGCGGCGAGCGTTCGGCCGCACTCTATGCACTCAATGACGCCATCACAGCCTGGGCAGGCGATCACATCGTCGGCGCCCCGGCCGTCGGCTAGAGGCCAACGCCATGATCCAGCCAAGCATCTGGTCGGACCTCGCCGGAATAATCGCACTCGCGGCCATCCTGGCAGTCTATGCGGCCGTTACCTGATAGGCCGCTTCACACCCTCAACCCTGACAGGGGAACACGCCATGAATGACGATAAGCGCCACATCCTCCGGCGGATCAATACCCTGGAGAACATGGCCGCATCCGCAGCCGATCTTATCGAGGATGGGGATTTGCGGGGCGCCCTGTTCTACCTCACTCAGCTTGAGGCACAGGCGCCGGCCGTGGCCGGCATGATGCGCGGCTATCTAGCTGCCGCCGCCGAGTAGCCCTCACAACCCTGACAGGGGAACACGCCATGCGCAAGTCCAACACGATCGTTCTGCCGTGCCACATCGATGGTTCGATGGCACTCGGCCTAGACCCGGACCTGATCGGCGGCCCGTATTGCCCGGTCTACTCCGACGACGACGGGCCGGCCAATGTGCCGCGCCGTCCCTTCTCCGATGAACTGGTCGCGGCGTGGGAAGCGGCGGGCCGCACCGATTGGGACAAGCCGCACAGCTTCGATAGCAACTCACTGTGGCTCGACGACTGCAACTGATCCCTGACAGGGGAGAACGCGCCATGCTCAGAGAGGCCAAGTTCACTCTGCCCGATCGGGATAACGATGGTGTCCCGGCCGATCTCGCACACAAGAAATTCCGCGCCGCCATGCTGCGCCTATTCGGGGGTTACACGGCAACGCCATCATTCGGTGGCTGGTGGGACGCTAAGGCCGGCAAGGAAGTTCAAGAGCCCGGCCTAACCTACACCGTCGCAATCCCCAATGACCCGGCAAGCTGGCAACTGTTCGAGGTGGCAGCCCTGACGGCCGGCGCCGCCGCCGGTCAGTCGGCGGTCTACATGGTCGGGCCGGACGGGACGGCCCGGGTTGTCTCACTCAAGCAAGAGGCTACGCCATGAACATCGTGGATTTCATCATCGCCGCCGAGAACGGCGACCTAGACGACGACGCCATAATCGAAGGTCTGCAAGCCATGATCGATGATGGCACAGTCTGGAAACTGCAAGGCTCATGGGGGCGGGCCGCTGTTGCCTGTATCCGCAACGGCGACTGCTCCGACACTCACAACGTTCTGAGCTAAGGGCAGGGGCGGCACCACCAAGCCGCCCCTATCCCCAAGCATCGGCTTAGACCCGGTGCTTTGGGATAGGGCAAACCCTATCGCTCTTCCTGACAGGGGAGAACGCCACAATGCCTCGTGACTTGCTCATCATCGGCGGCGGACCGGCCGGCCTATCGTCAGCGGTCTACGCTGCAAGCGAGGGTCTACGTTGCACCCTCATCGAAGCCGATACGCTCGGCGGACAGATCGCCCGGACCACCTGCCTCGCAAACCTGCCCGGCCTCGGCGCCTCATGCATCCGCGGCGCCGATCTGGCGCAGGACGCAGCGGAACAAGCCTCCCGCTTCGGCGCTTCCATCATCGTCGGCCGACGGGTCCTCAGCCTGCGGCAGACCAAAGGCAACACCTGGGCGGCAACGCTTGATGATGGCTCCCGCATCGATGCTCATGCGGCCATCCTGGCGCCCGGCATGACGGCACACAAGCTGGACATTCCCGGCGAGGATCTGGGCGGAGTTCACATCAGCCCCGCGGCCCTCAGCGCCGACGATTACCGGGACAAGCGTTGTGTGGTGATCGGCGGCGCCAACAGCGCCGGCCAAGCCACCCTGACCGCTTGGGAGGGCGGCGCCAAGTCCGTCACGCTGGTCTATCGCGGGACGCGCTCGCTCGACAAGATGAGCGCTTACCTTGTGGCTCAGCTTCGCCAGTGTCGCAACGTGCGGGTGGCTGCCAACTCGGTGCCGCTGGCCATCGGCGGCCGGGGCGGCAAGGCCGAATTCATCTTCATCCGGCACACCGCGCACAACTCGATCCGGCGCCTGCCCGCCGACCTTGTGCTCAACATGACCGGCGGCCGGCCCAGCACGGGCTTTCTCGCGCCCCTGCTGCCCCTGGAGAACTCGGGGCACATCCGGGCCGACACGCTGCCCCCCGGCCTGTTCGTGGCAGGGGACGCACGGGCCGGCGCCTTCCCGCGGGTTTCCACCGCGATGGGCGACGGCGCGGCAGCGGTGGCGCAGGTTCATCGGTTCCTGGCGGCTTAGGGGCCGCAGGCAGGCGCGGGGGCGGCGCCTGGCGCAAACTCCGCCCCCACCTCTTTCCCCTCGCATTCACCAGCAAGAGGAGTGCCCTGCCAATGGGCTAAAGCCCCAAGACGCCACCCTGGGAAACGGGAAAACGAAGCTGCGCCCGAACACCAATCCCCCAAGAGCGGAGGACACCATGCACCGGGCCGGGAAAGCCGGCCGGGCGGGGCGGTCACAACGCCGCCCCGTTCTCCGCCGCGCCCGCATCACTCTCTGACAGGGGAGAACGCACCCATGTTGTCTCTCGGTTATCTGCGGAGCGTCAACGCTCCGGGCCGCTCCGCCACGCTTGGCCGGACGGCCTATATCTCCGATCCCGCCGCCGCCGCCGCCGCCGCCGCGCGCGATAGCGCAGTCGTCGCGCGCGTGGACCACCGCCCCCG
>Ga0196964_10001526_pt1 | contig 11748 bp, 8 predicted proteins | sample S1_10metaG_FD_148615 | JGI IMG/M metagenome (GOLD analysis project Ga0196964, IMG submission 148615) | Soil microbial communities from Anza Borrego desert, Southern California, United States - S1_10 | ecosystem: Environmental > Terrestrial > Soil > Desert | place: USA: California | collected...
GTGCGGCAGGTTGCCATCAGCAATGGCAGACCGAACGTGATGCCGACCAAAACAGAATTGCATACCCAGTTCCCTCGACTGGTGCATGCCATCCGCAAAAAGCACGGCGGCTTGATTAAGGTTGCTGAGCGAATGGGCATGACCTTCCGTATGGCTCTGCCAGCGCACATTATCGACTCGTCTAAGAAAAAGCCGATGAATTATTGGACGGAAGAGCGCATTAAGGCAGCCGTCGAGGAAACCATCAAGCAGACCGGCAACGTAGGTTATCTACCGTCGCAGACAGAGTTTTATAAGGCGGGCTACGGCAACATCTACAGCATCCTGCGGGAAAAGTACGGCAACAGCCGCAACGCTGCAACCCATTTCGGTCTGAAGATGAAGGAGTCTGGCACCCCTCGCTCAAACGGCGAGGTTCGGCATTGGAGCGTGGACGAGATTGCTGCCGAGATTATCGCCTTCAACCGTCAGCGGCAGGTGGATGTTGACATGATGCCTACCTCTCGTGAGTTGAAGGATGGGCACAGAGGGGATTTGCTTGCCGCAATCGAGCGGCAGGGTGGCTTCCTTGTCGTGCGTTCTATGCTTAACTTGAGAGGAAAGAAGATGCGAACACCTAAGCCAGCCAACTATTGGCAAAATGACGAGAATCTGGTTCGAGAAGTGCTTCAGGCGGCGAATCAGCTAGGGCAACCAGGCACTGTCCCCAGCCGTACAGCTCTCACGGAAATCGGGCGAACGGACCTTGTGTCCGCTATGCGCAAGCGAGGCGGACCGCAGGTGGTGTCCAAGCTTATCAAAGAGACGCTGCAAAAGGTCGTGCAAGATTTCCAGGAAGAGCAAGACAAGAAGGGCATGGTCAGTATTCGAGACCCCAAGCCTGAAGTCAAAATCACTCGCAAAGTGCTCGTCGTCGGCGAAACGGTTCTCGTGCATGACGTGTCGGTGGTGCGTCCAGCTATCGTTCTCAAAAAGCATGACGGGCGGCTTCCAGAGCCGTATCCGCTGGTCGTTGCCTTTGCGCATGGCGACCTTCGAGGCGAAACTGTCGTGCCCTACGGCTCCGACCGCAAACACCATCTTCAGTGGTGTTTCCCCGAAGACATGGGTGATGCAGCTATCATCAAGTTCTGAATTTTCCTCAAGACTGGTTTTATCGCAGCCATAAATAATCATGGCTACGACGATTGACAACAAGGTTTACCGACCATCAACGTTCAACGACGTGATGGGTCAGGAAGACGTGAAGGAATACCTGAAGCTGAAGGTTCAGGCTTTCAAGAGCACGGGCACTCCGCTCGGGCACCTTCTGTTCCTGGGCATGTCCGGTCTCGGTAAGACGACGCTCGCTCAGGTGTTAGCTAACGAGCTTGGCGTCCCGTATGTCGAGATTTTCGCTCCGGCAATCTCGGACGTGGACATGCTGATTGGCACGTTCAAGAGCGTTAAGCCGAACAGCGTCGTTTTCGTGGACGAAATTCACTCGTGGTCTCGGGCGATTCAGGAAAAGCTTTACGGCATTCTGGAAGACTTCAAGTATTCGGAATACAACGACTATCACGAGGTCATCCAGTATCACGATGTCAATCGCTTCACGCTTATCGGTGCCACGACGGATGTCGGCAAGTTGTTGCCGCCGCTGGTCGGTCGATTCAAGTACGAGGCTCATTTGATGCCGTACACGAACGTTCAGCTCGCTGAGTTGATTCGTGTGGCAGCAACGAAGTCCTACGGCATTCAGCTTCCGCTGGCTACGTCAGAAGCGATGGCTCAGGTGGCTCAAGGAACGCCTCGGCTTGCTCGACGCTACCTAACCGGAATGTACGAGCTTGTTGCTGGCACTCACGGCGGCAATATCTTGGGCGATTACTTCTCCACGGATTTGTTTTCGACCATGCTGCGCTTTGAGCGACGTGACCCGTTCCTTGGTCTAGACTACAGCCAGCGAAAGTATCTTTCGGTGCTTAGCGGCGAAACCACTGGGCTTGGTGCGGAAGCTCTGGCTCAGGTTACCGGCGAGAAGCTAGTGACCATCGAAGATAAGATTGAGCCGTTCTTGATGATGGACTCGACTCTTCCCGGACATGATTCGGGTTCGCTCGTGAAGCGGTCTCGAAAGGGACGTGAGATTACGGCGCTGGGTCGTGAATATCTGAAGATGTGCAAGCAACTTCAGGAAAAAGGATGGTTCACGGGAGAGAAGCTCGCAGTATAATGTGAGTATGTCTAAGCCGCTGTCAACTGAAGAAATTCAAGAGCTTCGAGTAGCCTGGCTGACAGCGGCAGCATATCTTCGTCTTGACAATCGTGTCGAATATTGGTTTTCTAAAGCCTTAGAGCAATACAGCGAGCCGCACCGCCATTACCACGTGCTGAGACATTTACACCACATGCTCAGCTTTCTGCACAGTGCCGATGACCTAGGGGATGAATTTTGGGCACTGTGCGTGTTCTTCATCTTCTTCCACGACTGGGTGTACAGAACCGAGTTCACTAAAATTCCAGCGCACAGCGAGAAGGTGAGCGCTCATATCGGATATTGCTCTCTAAGAGATATGGGGCTGGACGAAGTGCGGTCTCGACTTGTTGAAAAGTGGATATTGGCTTCCACACACAAGGGAGACGTGGACGGAGCCAATACTTACGTGCTTGACCTCGACCTGCTGATTCTCTCGACTTCAGAAGAAGCGTATGACGAGTATTGCTCTGATGTGCGCAAAGAGTTTGGATGGGTGCCGGAGGAGCAGTGGCGCAAGGGCAGAGCGGATTTCCTCAAGGGTATGCTCGCCAAAGATAAGATATTCATGACAAGACCGCTCGAAGAAAACGCCGCTCGTGCTAATATGGCGAGAGAACTTCAGCGGCTGGAATTTTGATATGAAGCAATTTACACTGAGTGACCTAGGACAAGGGTCAGCGCCCGTAAGAGGCGAGCTAGTCATCAAAGAATCGACGCCCGTTTTCCAAGCGTACATCACTCAGAACCTGGGCGATAAGGTCGGAAACTGGAAGTTCTGGCAAGCCCATCTATGCTCAGATGGCGTTGATTGGTACACTCAGGTGAGCTACTGGAAGCAAAATCAAGACGGCTCAAGCTCCAAGGTGCAGTTCAGCGTTCCAACGCTGGCAAAGCCAAAGAACGCTGGCAAAGCCAACGCCACCACTTCTGAGCAGCAAGCTCGATTCGAATTAAACTCGCTCGTTAACAAGCAGCGAGACAAAAAGTATCACCTGCCCGGCGAGGATATCGGCTCCACACTACCTCTGCCGATGCTGGCGCACAAGTACCACGAGCGCAAGCACACCGTCAAGTTCCCTGTCTATGCTCAGCCTAAGTTCGATGGCAACAGAGCACTTCACGACGGGGAGAAGATGTGGTCTCGTATGGGTAAGAAGATGATTGACAATTGTGTCGGGCACTTGCTCTTTGACACACAAGGTCATATCATCGACGGCGAGTTGATTCTTCCTCAACCATACGGCTTCCAGCACACCCAAGAAGCAGCAAAGAAATTTGACCCAGATTTGTCTCCGAAGCTCATTCATAGAGTGTACGACCTGATGCATACGGACATGCCCTTTTCTGAGCGGTTCAAGCTGCTCAAGAGCCTGGCAAAGAATGCATCAGAGAGCATCGTCGTTGCTGAGACCGTGCGGATTGAGACTGAGGAGCGCCTATACGAATATCACGCTCACAATCTAGAGCGTGGGTGGGAGGGCACCATCGTTCGGACCGACACGGGCGGCTATGCAATCAACAAGCGCCACAATCAGCTTCTGAAGCTGAAGTCCTTCGATGATGACGAGTTTTTGGTGGTTGGTATTGAAACGGGTGAGGGCAGCTACGAAGGGCTTGCAAAACTTGTTCTGATAACTGACGACGGCAAAACATTCACAGCTAATCCTCGGGGCACCACAGAGTATCGCCGTTGGCTCTACGAAAATCCAGACAAAGTGATTGGAACTATGTGGACCGTCCAGTACATGGGATATAGTGTGGACAAGGATGGCTCTCGTGGTCTCCCAAGACACGCAACGGCTATCGCAGAAAGGATTCGAGACCTGCAAGGTTAAATCATCTGAAGGGGTGGTTCACATGTTGTCGTTCTTCCGTCGCAAATCGCCGAAGCCTTGTATCTCTGAAGCCGTGCGCAACACGGTAATCGAGCCTCTCCCGCCGCTGGTTAAGGATGGGGTTAACTTGGGTAGGTATGAGGCTCTTTCGACTTTGGAGCTAGCAATTGAGAACCGGAGAGGTATGTTGTCTTCCTCGGCAGACCCTCTCGAAGAAGTGATGAAGATGCTTCGAAGTCTGAAAGTTCAGGTTCAGCCAGAAACTGAAGCATCTCTTCAAAGAGTTTCGTAATTTCTACAGGCGCATATATCAATTCTAGGGTGTATAATGGATTCCAGTGATGAAGGAGTCCTATGGCATCTAAACAGCTTATTTACGAAGAGGAAGCACGTCGTGCATTGGAGCGTGGCGTCAACAAAGTCGCCGATGCGGTGAAGGTCACGCTCGGTCCGAAGGGAAGGAATGTCGTTCTCGCCCGAGAATATGGCACTCCAATCTTCACCAAAGACGGCGTAACTGTAGCTAAAGAAATCTCCCTTAAAGACCCTTGGGAGAACGCAGGCGCTCTGCTCTGCAAAGAAGTTGCGAGCAAGACGAACGACGTAGCGGGTGACGGGACGACGACAGCCACCGTTCTTGCGCAAGCTATGGTCAAAGAGGGGTTGAAGTACGTCGCTGCTGGCGGCAGCCCGCTCGCCGTGAAGAGAGGCATCGACAAGGCTGTTGATTGTGCTATCGCTCATATCCAACAACTCGCCACCCCTGTCACTGACAAGACCCAGATTGAGCGTGTCGCCATGATTGCTGGCAACGACCCCGAGGTCGGATTCCTTGTTGCTGAAGCTATGGAGAAAGTTGGCAAAGATGGCGTTATCACCATCGAAGAGACTAGAGGGCGGCAGACCGAAATCAACATCGTTGAAGGTATGCAGTTCGACCGGGGTTATCTCAGCCAATTCTTTGTGAACAACAAGGAGCGTCTGGAGTGTGAATTCGACAACCCTCGATTCGTGCTCTGTGACCGCAAGCTCGGAAATATCTACGAGCTACTCCCCTTGATGGAGCGGATTGTCAAGGCGTTTCGTGGCACCCCGATTGTCTTCATCGCAGAAGACATTACCGGCGACGCTCTCAACGGGCTTGTTCTTAACACCATCCAAGGTGGACTCAAGAACGTATGTGTTAAGTGCCCTGGTTTTGGAGACCGGCGCAAGCAAATTCTGGAAGATATTGCAGTTGCCACAGGCGGCGTCATCATCTCCGAAGAAACGGGCGTCACGTTCGAAAACGTCGATGTGAACCAGCTTGGCACGGCTCGCAGAGTCGTCGTCACCAAAGACAACACGACCATCGTGGAGGGCGGTGGAACCTCTACTGCCGTTGCTGACCGCATCAAGGCTCTGAAGACGGAGCTTGCCCAAACCGACAGCAACTTCGACCGAGAAAAATTGAACGAGCGTCTTGGACGATTGTCGGGCGGCGTCGGCATCATCGGTATCGGTGCTTCCACTGAGGCAGAGCTGAAGGAGAAGAAGTATCGCTACGAAGACGCTCTCTCGGCTACTCGTGCTGCCATCGAAGAGGGTATCGTGCCTGGCGGCGGTATTACTCCAATGCTGCTTGTCAACCGAATTGCTGGTGACTTACTTACAGGCGGTGTTCAGCTCACGGCTGACGAGGAAATGGGCGTCAAGATTGTTCTTTGGGCGCTCAAGGAGCCTCTAAAACAGATTGCCCGTAACGCTGGCGAATCGGCTGATGTCTGGTCGGATAAGGTGCTGAATCTAGAGGAAGGTCTAGGCTATGACGCTCGAACCGGCGAGATTGTCAACATGCTTGACGCAGGCATCATCGACCCGGCAAAGGTCACTCGTTCGGCTATCGAGAATGCTGCCTCAATTGCGGGACTGGTCCTAACCACCGAGACTATCATTGCTGACGAGCCGCAGCCGCCGCAACAGCAAATGATGCCGATGGATATGGGCATGATGTAACAATCACCCTTCACTTGTTCTCCACAGCGCCCCTCGCATCGCAGCGAGGGGCGCTTTTCCTCATAAGATAAGCCCGCTGTGCTAAGATAAGACATGGAATCCAATATCGGCATCATCTTCAGCTATTTTCAACTACCTTGGCTGGAGCAACAACACCACGATTACCTGAAGGAAATCAAGAGTCGCCATACCGAGACAGCAATTGTTCTGGATGTCAAACGGGGAGCATGCACTAGCGAGCAGCCATTGCGCCCCAATCAGCGACACGAGATGCTTTTCTCAGACCCAGAGGTTTTTGAAGTGCCTCGCTACGAACTCGTCCACTGCGGTGATAACTTCAAGTGGAGCGAAAAGCTCGACAATCTCGTGGAAGATATTGCCGGTCGCAAAGAAATCACCATCTACATCGCACCAGAACTGGCGAAGAAATATTGTGGACGGCACAAGCTTGTTTTGATACCCGAAATGCCCGGCTTTTCCACGACTGAGCCATTCGCAAAAGTAGTGTCACACAACTCACTGGAGTTCCGCCTTGGCATCATCTTTGCTGAGCAGCGCAGGTTCCCAATCGCCTACGGCACTGTGGATGTCGTGCTTATCGACCCTTATGAGGGCACGCTGCTACTTGGGCAAAAGCCAGCCGAGAGCAAATGGCGTCTTATCGGCGGCTTCGTAGACCCGATAAAAGACAGAAAGCCCCGTGGCGCTAAGCAACACGCCGCATACCGGGAGTTGGGCGAAGAAGTCCCCGATGGTGTACAGCTCATGACTCCGCTACAATATCTGGACTCTGTGGCTGTGCCTGATGCTCGGTATACCGGCGAGGATTGCATTATCACGGATATTTGGTATGCCTTTGCGGAGTTCCACAAGCATTTGCTCAGGGGCGGAGACGATATCGCTCGTGTGTGCGAATTTCCGATTGACAGCAAGCTCTACGAGTTCGTGATTCCTGACCACCATCGGCAGCTTGACATCATCATCGAGCGCTTCGGCGGCAACCGGGGCGACCTTCTCGACTGGTTCTCAACTCAGCCTGCTTTCCGTCCAGATGAGGATATTCCAGAGTCGATGGCGGACAATCTGAAGCTTGTTAAACCCCGAGATTTAGCGACAGCACTCAAGGGCGGCTAGCAGCATGGAAATGAAGCGTATTGACGATGATGATGCCCTGAAGATTCAGGGACTCAACCCGAACGATTGGGTTCAGGTTCGAGTTGAGTGTCAACCTAATGGGCGAGCAGTGATGCATACGCCTCTGGGGAATTTTGATGCCGTCGTTTACAACACGCTTCTCGTGCTGAGGAACGTCCACAACATGGGGCGATACTGGGTGACAGACGAGTCGGACGCACAGCCTCAGCGTCAGGTGCCATTTAAGATGCTCGAATCTGATGTCTCGTTGCCTGTGCTTTTGCCTTCTGTGGAGGTTTCGGACTCAGCTCCTGTCGGTTATGGCTTCGGCTTCGGCGTCCGACATGAATACATGGGTGTACGCCGTTTCGACTTGCATGATGGCTCGCTACTTCCCAACCTAAGAAATGGAAATTCGGCCGAAATCACGAGAGCCATTGTTGAGCGCACTGCCTTTGGCATGCGTCTTCTTGACTTGCTGGACGAGACGAATTATGTGCCATCTGAGTTGATGGTTCTGTTATTCGTTAATGACGCTCAATGGTGGATACAGAACGGCGACAACCTCATCAAAGGGGACTTGAAGGCAATAGCCAGCGGCTTTAGACGGCATATAATGGACGACGAAAATGGCAGCCTCTCGCTCATCATGGGAGAGAAAATTGGCTAACGGCAGCAAAAGCGAAAAGCGGCGACAACGAGAACGAGAATCTGGCAAGCCGTATTCCCGAGATGGCATCGTGCGACATCCCACTTGCCAACCATTTCACACGTTCTTCTGGAACTCTCAATTGCCAGTTTCCAAGATGGAAGAAATCAGCGATTGGATTGGCAGTCTCAAGCCACATGAGAAAGAGTTGTTGAAATTGTTGATTTCTGATATCCGAACTCAAGAGAGCTGGGACGCAAAGGATAGCTTAAACTCTCTTTAATTGTTACTTTCATCTACAGGAAATTAAATTTCTTGTACGAAGTAACCAAAGGATGGCAACAAATCCACGACTCTACGTTGTTCAGCATTCAGCATGGACTGATGAAGACAGATGGCAGCGAGAGTTAACGCTAGCACAGGAGATGGGGTTCGGCGGAATACGCTGTGGTTGGGCTAATCTTCACCTTATCACTTCTGACGGAAAGGCGCTCAGCAATTGGGGTAGACGGCTTGTTGTAGACTCTCTTGAACGCTACAAGAAGTGGGGGTTTCGGCTTCATATCACCCTTAATCAAAGCATGCCTTATGGCTGCACGAAGGAGCTGGCATTTGCCGCTCAAAAGTTTGTGATTGATGAAGCTGTCGCTCGATTTGTGCCCGAAGAGTTGAGTTTCTCCATTGAAAACGAGCCGCAGGCGTGGGCTGAACAGAAGATTGACTTGCGTTTGTGCGAATTTGCGAAAGAAGTAATTGCTTATTGGGATTCAAGCAAGATTCATGAGCGTGGATACTGGATGTATGCGCCTACGCAACACGGTTGGATGGGCTGGCCGCTGACAGAACAGTTGCCTATGGGCTTGGAAACCTACCGTAATTTGGCTCGTATCTGGTGGGTGTACACGCAGCCGGAGTATCGTGAGTGGATGCGACGACTAGGGTTTGCTTTGAATCTGTACGTGCCGCCCGATTACCGCTACAAGGCAGATTTCTATGCTGTTGAAAAAGCTATCTCAGCGAGCAAGCTTGTCAGTGACCATTTCGTTGGACATCCACAAGCAATCACCGAATTTAACATCCGGGAAGCGACGGTCCCGTCTGAGTATTGGCGGGGATATAAAGCTGGCGCAATGGCGAAGGCTCTTCTAAAGCTGCCGAACTTCAAATTCGTCACGCTCTATGTTCTTGGTGAGCATGAGGGCATGAACTTCATCAAGAGTGACGGCACCATTTACCAGCGCAAAGTGGACGGCTGGCGAAAGGCACTGTTTGGTTAGAACTGTTCGTAGTTGGTGTCGATAGGCGGCTGCGTGCCAAGCGTCCACGTAAAGTTTCTTCGCTCGTATGTGTCGATAGTGGAATTCTCGTCAGCACAGATGATGCCTGAGTAGCCAGCGGTTTCGATGTCTGTGTCGTAAGACTCAGTGTAGTATTCACCGACCACTTTGTTGTCAGTCGTATCGTAGAGTCGAAGCATTAATCTTGTGGGTTGAGTGCCGACCACAATAAATTCGCCCATGTAAGCATGTCCTGGACTGTCAGGCAAGTTGGCGACAAGAATCATACCCAGCGAGTAGGTGATGCCGTTTATCACGGTGGAGATGCGCAGGGTAAATGTTCCATTAGCACCTGGAGCAGCAGACCCATTGTATCTAACGTAGGAGATTACTGCCTGTATACGCCGTCCGGTTGCTGTATCAAGCCGAGCGCAAAATGCCCACATGCCACGAGTTTCCCCAATTCCAGCATTGACACGAACTTGTGTTGTTCCCCATAAGCCTGCTGGAATATAGATTCGCTGAAGCGAATCTAGCATTGTGCTTCCTCTGTAGATGTAATTCGTAGTGTTGTTAAGCTGCGAAACATTGGCTCGAAGAGTATTCGAAACAATAGACATAAATTCTGAGCCGTACGAAGACCATCCATTGCCAATCGTGCCCGAATCCGCCCGGTTGAAGTCATCAGAATCAGCTACCGAGTCAATCGCAGCAGGTGCGTTGCCGCTAGCCGCAATTGTGCTTAGTGTTGTTGACCCGCCCAAACTGACGGTTCCGGTGGCCACTCCATAGGTTTCGATGTTCTTAAACGTAAATTCCCATAATCCAGAAGACTGAGCTTCGCTTGGCATGAGATAGCGATAGTTTGCACCATCATACAGGAACTGGCAGTTCAAAGCATTGCCCGCCTGTCCTAATCCTGGGAAACCAAGAGTTCCTGCTGGTTCAACTCGGATTTGACCAATCATTCGAAGGTAAAGACCATCTTTGTTGTAAACCGGGTGCGAGGCAGACTGTCCGCCAAGATAGAATTCACCATTGTTTGAAAAGACCGTAAATTCATTAGCGGCATACGCACCAGCGGCTTTGTTATCGTTGCTGTATGTGGTGGTTAGTCCATCGTTCCGAAATGGGACAGACAAGCTTGTGCCTCTTCCGTGTCGCCATAGCCATGTGGTCGATTCTGGCTTCATTGCGCCGATAAAGAAGCGGCCTGGATTGGCAGCATCTTGTTTGTTGCGTGTTATGACAATTGCTCCGTTGCCGAGCTTCTGCAAGTTTTGCTTACCAACACCACCGTCAGGCACTGGGTCATCAGTCGTTTGGCTGTACGTGGTAAAAGTTACCGGGTCATCCCAAGTCGGATTATCGTTTTCATCAAGACCGGCGAAGTATTGGACCCGAACCTCGGGACGAGGGCGTGTCGTATCGGTGATATGTGGCAGGGAGTATAGGTTAAAATCTTCGTCTACAGCCGTCCACGACCCGGTGCCGATTACACGAATTCCTTCATCAGTTAGCTCACCGATGTAGTTTCCGTTGCTGATAAAATATGCATAGAGCTTTCCGTCAACGGAGCAGACTCTCTGGATGCCACCTACGTCGTCAGCTCGCCCATAGCCCCAATACCTATCCATAACCCATGCGCCGCCACCGCCGAAGCCGGGTTCATTCTCCTGTCCCCAATCTCGGACGAAACCAATATAGCGACTCGCAAATAGGCGAGAGTTGTCGTTGACATCTCTTGCGGTGTGATACGATTCGGAGAGGTTAAACGTATATAGCAGCGTGTCTAGTGCGGGGTTCCACTTTTGAAGTCTTAACAAAGCGTATTCCCAGATGTACAGATTCCCGTCTGCATCGTAGCTGACAGAGCCGCCCTCTGGTTTCGACTGAAACTCAAAACGAATGGGCGAAACGATTGCGGTGTTGGCGTAGCCCCCAGCATCCCCCATGACGAATTGCTGAACACCAGAGTTATTGTAGGCTCGAATCTGCTGTACGGTTCCGCCTATTGCAGCGACGACAAACCCGCTCGAAGGATGCACTGTGATATCGACAACATAACCAGGCGCACTAAACGATGCAACTTCAGTAAAGCTTGTTCCATTGTCAGAGAATCGCTTGATTGTTGTGTTGCCAGACACCACCCATAGACTTTGCTCGTCATTGCTCCAAGCAAGTCCTGTTGGCTCTTCTACTGTAAGAGTTGTGCGAGCTTCTAGTCCAGTAGTCTTATGCTTAAACACAACACGGTCAGAGTTGGGTTGAGACACAGCCATTACTGTGCCGGTTTGTTGGGCGGCAAGTCGAACAGCTCGATACGTCTTATCTTCAACTGCGGAGTTTGTTCCGATGTTGACTGCATGAGCTTGGTAATTTGCTCCAGCAGGTGCGCTTGGCGGTCCCGTTTCGAAGTTATATGCATCTGGAGTAAGCCCTGACCAGGTGAGAATTTCTCCAGTAGCACGGTCAGATTTACACAGAATCACATCTTGTGGCTGTGCGCTCCAATAACCGTTCTTCTCCACAATGGAGTAGATATGTGTCTCGTCTTGGTCGCCAAACGTGCTCACCCAATAGCCGCCTTGATGAAGGAAAGCTATATCGAAAACACCT
>Ga0196964_10001527_pt1 | contig 11748 bp, 10 predicted proteins | sample S1_10metaG_FD_148615 | JGI IMG/M metagenome (GOLD analysis project Ga0196964, IMG submission 148615) | Soil microbial communities from Anza Borrego desert, Southern California, United States - S1_10 | ecosystem: Environmental > Terrestrial > Soil > Desert | place: USA: California | collected...
CCCAGACGTCGCTCCAGCGGATGCGCACGCGCGGGATGATCTTGTAGACGAGCGCAAAGAGCAGCGTGGTGAGCGCGAAGCTCGCGGCGAGATCGAGCGCCCACCATTCGCCGAGCGCACCGAGCACCGCGCTCACGACGAGCGAGACCATGAGCACGAATGCCACGGCGAGGATCATGCCGAAGGAAAGAAGACGCGAGCGCACGATGCTCATCCAGCCGCTTTGCTGCTTCGCCACGGGCGCGCGCCAGATGCGGTCGAGCGCATTCTGCAGCTCGCCGAACACCGCGCTCGCGCCGAGCAAAAGCGCAGCCGTGCCCATGACGAGCGCCGCGGTCCCGGCCGCGGGCCGGTTCGCGTGCGCGACGAGCTCCTGCAGCGCCTGCGCGCCGCTCGGACCGATCAGGCTCGCCATTTCGCCGTAGAGCTCGCCGCGCGCGGCTTCCTCGCCGAAGGCGAGGCCGGCGATCGCGAGCACGATGAGAAGCAGCGGCGCGATCGAAAAGAGCGTGTAGTAGGAGAGCGCCGCGCCCATACTTGGCGCGTAATCGTCGTTCCAGGCTTTGACGGCCTCGCGGGCCATCGTCCAGGCTTCGCTCGGGCTCATGGCCGCCTTCCTGCAAGAACCCTGCCTATTTTCGGTGTAGCGCGCTCCAGACGCGCGCCGGGCTCGCCGGCATCTCGAAGCGCTCGACCCCGGCCTGGCGCAGCGCATCGACGATGGCGTTCATGAGCGCCGGCATGGAGCCGGTCACGCCGGCCTCGCCCACACCTTTCGCGCCGAGCGGATTCAGCTTGGTCGGCACGGGGTGGTCGAGGAGCTTGATGCCCTGCACGAGGCCGGCGCGCGGCATCGCGTAGTCCATGAAGCTGCCGGTGAGGAGCTGTCCGCTCTCGCGGTCGTAAACCGCGAGCTCGTGCAGCACCTGCCCGGCGCCCTGCGTGAGGCCGCCCTGCACCTGGCCTTCGACGATCTGGTGGTTGAGGATGTTGCCGGCGTCGTCGCACGCGACGTACGAGACGATCTCCGTGGTGCCAGTGTCCGGCTCGATCTCGACTTCGGCGATGTGGCAGCCGTTCGGAAAGCAAGAGCCGAACTTGTTCTGATAGGCGAGATCGAGCGCGCCGTCGCGCGCGAGCGATTGGAGCGAGATCGCTCGGTCGGTGCCCTTGATGCGGTAGCGGCCCTGCGCGAACTCGATGTCGGCCTGCGCCGCCTCGAGCTTCTCCGCGGCGAGCGCCATGCCTTTCTTAACCACCTCGCGCGCGGCGAGCATGATGACGCTTCCCACCGCCGCGCCCGAGCGCGAGCCGCCGGTCGCGTTGCCGGTGATGTAGAACTCAGGCCCCGCGGTACGCAGCGAGACTTTCTCCATCGGAATGCCGAGCTCGCGTGACACGAGCTCGGCGAACACGGTTTCGTGGCCCTGGCCGTGGTTGTGCGTCGGCGCGTAGATCGTGACGCCGCCTTCGGCATCCCAGCGCAGCTCGACCTGGTCCTGCGGCGCGAAGCCCGCGCCGGTCGCCTCGATGTAAGTCGCCATGCCGCGGCCGCGCAGGCGACCGCGGCGCCTGGCTTCGTTTCTGCGTTGCTCAAAACCATTCCAGTCGGCGGCGTCGAGCGCCTTGTCCATGACCCCGGCGAAGTCGCCGCAGTCGTACTCGAAGCCCGCGGCGATGCGGTACGGAAATCTGTCTTTCGGGATGAAGCTTTTGCGGCGGAACTCGGCCGGGTCGAGCTTCAATTCGAAGGCGGCGTGCTCCACCAGCCGCTCGAGCGCGTACGACATGATCGGGCGCCCGGCGCCGCGATATGCCGCCATTGGCGCTGTATGCGTCAGCGCGAGGCGCACGCGCGCGTACGCGGCGGGCACGTCGTAGACGCCCGAGAGGCAGTTCACGATGCCGATGGTGTTGATGAACGGGCCGGTCGGGGCGAGGTAGGCGCCGAGGTTCGCCACCATGTCGAAGCGCATGCCGATGATCCGGTTCGCGGCATCGAGCGCGAGCTCGCCGTGCGACTGCACGTCGCGCGCCTGCTCGTCCGCGAGGAACACCTCCGAGCGCGTTCCGGTCCATTTCACCGGCCGGCCAAGCTTCTTCGCCGCGAACAGCGCGGCGCAATATTCCGGGTAGAGATTGAAGCGCACGCCGAAGCCCCCGCCGACCTCCTCGGCGATCACACGAATCTTCTCGGGCGGCACGCCGAGCACCGCCGAGAGTTGATTACGCATGATCGCCGCGCCCTGCGTGCAGGCATACAGGTGGTATTGATCCGATACGAACGCGGCGAGGCAGGCGCGCGGCTCCATCGGATTTCCCACCACGCGCGAAATGTCGACGTCGAGCTTCACGACTTTCGCCGCCGCCGCGAATGCCTGCCTGGCTTTCGCTTCGTCGCCCGACTCGTAGTCGAGCACCATGTTGCCGGGGACCGAGTCGTGCACCAGCGGCGCGCCCGCGGCGAGCGCTTCGCGCGCGCTCACCACCGCGGGCAGATCACGGTATTCGACGGCGACGAGCTCGGCCGCGTCCTGCGCCGCGGTTGCGCTCTCTGCGACGATCAGCGCGAGCGCGTCGCCCGCGAAGCGCACGCGTGCCTTTGCGAGCGCCGGCCGGCCGGGATTGATGAGCTCCATGCCGCCGCGACCCTTCGTCGGCAGCGCCGCCGGCAGCGATTTGAGATCGAGGTCTGCGCCGGTGAAAACCGCGACGACTCCCGGGGCGCGCAGCGCCTGGGCTGCGTCGATGGAAACAATCTCGGCGTGCGCGCGATCGGAGCGCAGGAAATGCGCGTAGGCCTGGCCGGGCAGGTCCCAGTCGGAGACATAGCGTCCCCGACCCGTCAACATGCGGTCGTCTTCGAGCCTGCCCTTCAGGATTTCTTACCCCTTCGACATTCCAATCAGAATGCTACACGGGGCGTAGTCCAGAAGCGAAGCGCCCACCGACCCTTTCCACCAGCGCGCGGCGAACGAGGTGTTCTGATTGTGGCCGACGACGATCAGGTCGGCGCCCATCGACTTCGCGAGCCGGCAGATCTCCTCCACCGGCTCGCCCACCGCAAGATGACCCGTGGCGTTGAAGCCGCGGTCGCGCAGCGTGCGGATGCCCTCGTCGAGCACCGTCTGCGTGCGCTTTTTCTCCTCTTCGAGCAGCTCCTCGGGCACGAAGCCCTCGGTCAGAAAGAGCGACGGCGGCATGCTTGCGACTGCGAGCAGGTGCGTCTCGGCCTGCAGGAAGCTCGCGAGGTCGGCGCACTCGAGGAGCGCGCGCTTGCCTTCTTTCGTGCCGTTGTAGGCCAGAAGTATCTTGCGGTACTTCATAAGACCTCCCCTATTTGAGCAGCAACCCGACGCGCTCGATGGTGGCGCGTTCGGACTCGAGCATCTTCACCGCCCACTTCGCGTAATCCTCGCTCGGCATGTACCACGCCGGCTGGTCGAGCTGCGCGAGGGTCTTCTGGTATTCCGGATCGTCCAGCGACTTCTTGAACGCGTCGTGCAGCACCTTCACCACTTCGCGTGACATGCCCTTCGGGCCGACCAAGCCGAAGGGAGAGTTCGAGACGGTGTCGACGCCAAGCTCCTTCACCGTCGGCGCGCCCCAGCGCGTGCGTTTGTCGCCGAGCGTGGCGAGCAGGCGCTGCGCGCCCTGGTCGACCTGCCGCGCCCAGCCGGTCGAGTCGACCTGCACCATGACATGGCCGCCCATCAGCGCGGTCGCGCCGTCGGCGTAGCCCTTGAAGGGCACGTGGAGGAATTGCACGCCTGCCTTGGCCGCCACCTCCTCCATCGCAAGATGCAGCGACGTGCCCGTGCCCGGCGTCGCGTAGGAGAGCTTGCCGGGGTTGGCGCGCGCGTATTCGATCAGATCCTGGAACGTCTTGAACGGCGAGTCGGCCCTCACCACGATGCCGAAGGTGTAACCGGCGAGGCCGATGATGTAGGTGAAGTCCTTGATCGGATCCCAGTCCACCTTCTGCATGTGCGGCATGCGGAAGGCGGAAATCGCGAGCTGCGAGATCGTGTAGCCGTCGGGCTTCGCGGTCTTCGCCATCGTGGCCGGGCCGTTCATGCCGCTGCCGCCGGGCCGGTTCTCGATCACGATCGGCTGGCCGAGATGTTTCGCCGTGATCTCGCCCAACTTGCGGAAATAGATGTCGGTGCTGCCGCCCGCAGGCCAGGGCACGATCAGCGTCACCGGCTTCGAAGGGAATTGCTGCGCCTGCGCGGCGAGCGCAAACGCCAAGCCGGCCAAGGCTACGGCGAATCTCATGAGGTCCTCCTCCTCGCGACCGATTATAGCCGCGAGGTTCCGCCGCTAAAATAAGGTCTTGCTAGATCCCAACCGCAGCGACCTCGTGGCCGGCGTGGCCGGGGCCGGCACCATGGGCCGCGGCATCGCGCAGGTTCTCGCGCAGGGCGGCGCCCGCACCCTCGTCTACGACGCCCAGCCGGGCGCGGCGCGCAAAGCACGCGAGTCGGTCGCCCAGGCGCTCGCAAGACTGGCCGAGAAAGGCCGCCTCACCTCCGCGGACGCCGAGCGCATCGTCGGGCGCATCGAGATCGTGGACTCGCTCGACGCGCTCGCCCCGTGCCACGTCGTGGTCGAAGCGATCGTCGAGGAGCTGCAGGCGAAACGCACGCTCTTCTCGAACCTTGAAGAGCGCGTGAAGGAAGACTGCATTCTCGCCTCGAACACCTCTTCGCTCTCGGTCACGGCGATGGCGGCGGCGTGCAAGCGTCCCGGTCGCGTCGCGGGCTATCACTTCTTCAATCCCGTTCCGGTGATGAAGATCGTCGAGGTGGTGGACGGCGTGCTCACCGAGCGCTGGGCGACCGACGCGCTCACCGGGCTCGCCAGGCGCTTCGGCCACATGCCGGTGCGCTGCAAGGACACCCCCGGCTTCGTCGTCAACCATGCCGGTCGCGCTTTCGTGCCCGAGGCCCTGCGCGTGCTCGCCGAGGGCATCGCCGACTTCGCGACCATCGACCGCATCCTCGTCGACGCGGCGGGATTTCGCCTCGGCCCGTTCGGCCTCATGGACCTCGTCGGCCTCGACATCGCGCACGCGGTGATGAAGTCGATGTACGCCCAGTACTTCGAGGAGCCGAAGTACCGCCCCTCTTTCCTCGCCGAGCCGCGCGTCGCGGCGGGCCTGCTCGGTCGCAAGAGCGGCCGCGGCTGGTATACCTATGGCAAGGACGGCGTCGCCACGCCAATCGCGGAGTCGCCCGCGCCCAAAGCCCAGCCGGCTTCGGTATGGGCGGTGCCCGAGTTGAAAGAGCTCCTCGTGGAGCTCGGCGCGCGCCCCGAGCTCAAACCGACCCCCGAGTCAGTGTGCTTCATCGCGCCGCTCGGCGCCGATGCAACGAGCGCGGCGCTCGAGCTCGGCGTCGATCCAGCGCGCACTGTCGCGCTCGATCCGCTCTTCGGCTACGCCAAGCGCCGCACGCTGATGCGCACTCCGGTCACTCGTCCCGACGTGGTCGAGGCAGCGCACGGCCTGCTCGCGGCGGACGGCGTGCCGGTCTCGGTGATCAACGACTCGCCGGGCTTTGTCGCACAGCGCGTGGTCGCGCATATCGTGAACGTCGGCTGCGATATCGTGCAGATGCGCATCGCCACGCCCGAAGACCTGGACCGCGCAGTGATGCTCGGGCTCGGCTACCCGCGCGGCCCGCTCGCGATGGGCGACGCGCTTGGGCCGAGAAAAATTCTCGCCGTGCTCGACGCGATGCACGCCGCCTACCAGGATCCACGCTACCGGCCGAGCCCCTGGCTGCGCCGGCGCGCGCACCTCGGCCTTTCTCTTCTGACTGCGGAGTAATCCATGCTCGATGCGTACATCTACGACGGACTGCGCACCCCCATCGGCCGTCACGCCGGCAAGCTCGCGCCGGTGCGTCCCGACGACCTCGCCGCCGAAGTGCTGAAGGAAGTGGTGGCGAGAAACAAAGTCGACCCGGCGGAGATCGGCGACGTCGTGCTCGGCTGCGTGAACCAGGCGGGCGAGGACTCGCGCAACGTCGCGCGCTTCGCCGCTCTGCTCTCCGGGCTGCCGCCGACCACGCCCGGGGTCACGGTGAACCGGTTGTGCGCGAGCGGCCTGCAGGCCGTGGTCGACGCCGCGCGCGCGGTGAGCTGCGGCGAAGGCGAGCTCTACGTGGCGGGCGGCGTCGAGAGCATGAGCCGCGCGCCGTACGTCTTCAGCAAGGCCGATACGCCCTACAGCCGCGAAGTGAAGATGTTCGACACCACGATCGGCTCGCGCTTTCCCAACCCGAAGGTCGTCAAGCAGTTCGGCAACCACACCATGCCCGAGACCGGCGACAACGTCGCCAGGGACTTCGGCATCACGCGCGAGCAGGCCGACGAATTCGCGCTTGCCTCGCAGCAGAAATACGCGAAGGCCGAGGCTGAGGGCTTCTACAAGGGCGAGATCCACGCCGTCACGATTCCCTCGAGGAAAGAGCCGATCACCGTGGCGGCCGACGAGCATCCGCGGCGCGACTCCACCATGGACGCGCTGACGAAGCTGAAACCCCTCTTCGAGGGTGGCGTGGTCACCGCCGGCAACGCTTCGGGCGTGAATGACGGCGCCGCAGCGCTTCTCATCGGCTCGAAGAAGTGGGGGGAGAGGAAAGGCAAGAAGCCCATCGCGCGCATCCTCGCGGCGGCGAGCGCCGGCGTCGAGCCGCGCATCATGGGCGTCGGTCCGGCTTACGCGATCCCTCGCGCCCTCGAGCGGGCGAAGCTCAGCCTGAAGGACATGGACATCATCGAGATCAACGAGGCGTTCGCGAGCCAGGTGCTCGGCTGCCTCAAGCTCATGGAAGTCGACTTCAAGGATCCTCGCGTGAATCCGAATGGCGGCGCCATCGCCATTGGCCATCCGCTCGGCGCCTCGGGCGCGCGGCTCGCGCTCACCGTCGCGCGCGAGCTGCAGCAATCCGGCGGGCGCTACGCCGCGGTGTCGCTGTGCATCGGCGTCGGACAGGGACTCGCCGTGATTCTCGAGAGGATGCCCTCATGAACGCGCCCGAGAAGCGCAGCCGAGCGGAGTTTTCCTGGAGCGACCCCCTGCTCCTCGAGCAGCAGCTCACGCAGGATGAGCGCATGGTGCGCGACGCGGCGCATGCCTACTGCCAGAAGAAGCTCGCGCCGCGCGTGCTCGAGGCCTTCAGGAACGAGAAAACCGATACAAGCATCTTTCGCGAGATGGGCGAGCTCGGCCTGCTCGGGCCGACGATTCCGGCGGAATACGGCGGCCCCGGGCTGAATTACGTCTCCTATGGCCTGATTGCGCGCGAAGTCGAGCGCGTCGACTCCGGCTACCGCTCGATGATGAGCGTGCAGTCCTCGCTCGTCATGCTGCCGATCTACGAGTTCGGCACGCAGGCGCAGCGCAAGAAATACTTGCCGAAGCTCGCCAGCGGCGAATGGATCGGCTGCTTCGGCCTCACCGAGCCCAACCACGGCTCCGACCCCGGCTCCATGCAGACGCGCGCGAAGAAAGTTCCCGGCGGCTACAGCGTGACGGGCAGCAAGACCTGGATTTCCAATTCGCCGATCGCCGACGTGTTCGTGGTGTGGGCGAAGGAAGGCGAGCAGATCCGCGGCTACGTCCTCGAGAAAGGCATGAAGGGACTTTCCGCGCCGGCGATCCACGGCAAGGTCGGCCTGCGCGCCTCGATCACCGGCGAAGTCGTGATGGACAACGTCTTCGTTCCGGAGGAAAACGCGTTTCCCGAAGTGCGCGGTCTGAAGGGTCCTTTCACCTGTCTGAACTCGGCGCGCTACGGCATTGCCTGGGGCGCGCTTGGCGCCGCCGAGGACTGCTTTCAACGGGCGCGCAGCTACGTTCTGGAGAGAAAACAGTTCGGCAGGCCGCTCGCTGCGAATCAGCTGATCCAGAAAAAGCTCGCCGACATGCAGACCGAAATCGCGCTCGGGCTGCAGGGCTGCCTGCGGCTCGGACGCATGAAGGACGAAGGCAACGCCTCGCCCGAGATCACCTCGATCCTCAAACGCAACTCCTGCGGCAAGGCGCTCGACATCGCGCGGCTCGCCCGCGACATGCTGGGCGGCAACGGCATCTCCGACGAGTTCGGCGTGATCCGCCATGTCGTCAACCTGGAGGTGGTGAACACCTACGAGGGCACGCACGACATCCACGCGCTCATCCTCGGCCGGGCGATCACCGGGATTCAGGCGTTCAGCTGATCGCGCAGCAGGAGCTTTTCGCTGCGGCCACGGGCCCGGCCGGCTTTCTGTACGAGCCGCGGTTCCTGACCGAGGAGGAAGAGCGCGAGCTCGTCGCGTTCATCGCCACGCTGCCGCTCGAGGAGGCGCGTTACAAGGACTACACGGCAAAACGGCGCGCGGTCAGCTTCGGCTTCGACTACGATTTCTCCTACAGCGCGCTGCGTCCGGCGCCGGACATTCCGGAAATCCTCTGGCCGCTGCGCAGCCGCGTGGCCAGCTGGCTGCGCGTCGCGCCCGACAAGATCCGCCATGCGCTCATTGCCGAATACCGCCCCGGCACGGCGCTCGGCTGGCACCGTGACGTGCCCGATTTCGAGCTGGTATGCGGAATCTCGCTCGCCGCCGCGGCGCGCATGCGGTTTCGCCCGTTTCCGCCGACCAGGGACCGCAAGGATGTGTTATCGATCGAGCTCGCGCCGCGCTCGGCGTACGTGCTGCGCGGCGACGCGCGCTGGCGCTGGCAGCACAGCATCCCGCCGACCAAGGCGCTGCGTTATTCCATCACGTTCCGTACGCTAGCGTGACCATCGGAGTGAACCGCTGTGTATACTCGTTCCATGAGCCTCTTCCTTCGCGCAATGGCAGTTCTGGGGCTCGTCTTCGCCTGCGGCGGCGCCGCCGCGCAGAGCCAGGACGAGGCGATCATCCTGGTGGCGCACCCGCAGTTCCGCGATGCCGACTATCGCCAGACCGTGCTCATCGCCGCGCCGGCGCCGAACGGCGGCCACGTCGGCGTGATCCTCAACCGTCCGACGCGGCGCTCGCTCGGCAGCCTGTTCCCGGAGCACGAACCGTCGAAGAAAGTGGCCGACCCGGTCTATTACGGCGGGCCGTTCTCGCGCGGCGCGCTGGTCGCGCTGGTGCGCGGCGATAGCTCGCCGGGGAACGGCGCCGTGCCGCTCATGAAGAACCTGTACCTCGCCTTCCGCGCCAACACCATCGACCACGTCATCGAGACTACGCCCAACGAGGCGCGCTACTACGTGGGCTACGTGGGCTGGCGGCCGGGCGAGCTGAAGAGCGAGATCGACCGGGGCCTCTGGTCGGTGACCGGCGCCGACCTCGACACCATCTTCCGCAAGGACACCGACGGCCTGTGGGAGGAGCTCCACCAGCAGTCGCGCCGCATCCGCGCCGCGCTGCCGGTCGAAGAAGGTCTCGCCCTCCTGCGCTGACCGGCTCACGCCGGCTACACAATTTTTCTCGGGCTCGGCGGCTATGCTCGTCGCATGTTCGGGCTTTCCCGCTTCGAATGGCTCGTGCTCGCCGGGGCCATCATATTGCTTCCAACCCTGACGTTCGCCGCCGAGCCGGAGGCCTCGCTTTTCGAGCGCCTTGACCGTAACAACGACGGTTATCTGAGCGCGCAGGAACTGGCGAGCCCCGAGGCGCTCAGCCGCAACTGGATCGCCGTCGACCGCGACCGCGACGGCCGCATCAGCCGCTCCGAGTTCGGGCTGGTCGGCATCGCCGCGAGCAAGCCCACGCCGAGCGCCGCCGCCGGCGCCACCAAGCCGGAAGCGAAGAAGCCGGAATAGTTGTCAGCGGGAGGCTGTTTCCCCTAGGCTCGACCCACCTAGGAGGCCCCCATGAAGCTCGTCGCGGCCGCGCTTCTCAGCGCTCTTCTCGCCGTTTCCTGCGCAACCGTCACCCGTGAGCAAAGCATGGTCAACCGCGCCGTCGAGGCGATGGGCGGCGCAGAGCGCATCGCGGCGATCAACACCGTTTACGTGAAGGCGAACGTCAAGCACTGGGAGCCCGAGCAATCCGACGTCCCGGGCGGCGAGCCGCGCTTCGCCGCCGAGTCCAGCCTCGAAGTGGTGCAGGACCGCGCGCGGCGTGCGAGCCGCGCCGACTGGGTCAAGAACTTCGCCTATCCGGCGCCGCGCACCTTCACCTACAGCGAGATCGTCACGCCCGAGGCGGGCTACGTGCTGGGCGTGGACTCGAACGGCCGCAACGCGCAGAACCTGAAGATGAATCCGCCCGCGCATTCCATGTCCGGGCTGCGCCTGGCGGCCACGCAGCGCGAAGCGCGCCGCAATTCGATCACGAGCCTTATGCTTGCCATGCAGCGCGCGCCCGATAAGGTGCTGCCCGCCGACAGCATGAACGGGATGCCGGCCGTCTCCTTCGACGGTTTTCTCGTTGCGTTCGATCCACTTTCCGGCCTGCCGGCGCGCGTGCGCACGCTCGATTACGACAACATCTGGGGCGATGTTAACTACGACGTGGTGTTCTCCGACTGGCGGGAGGTCGCCGGCGTCAAGGTGCCGATGCACCGCAAGACCGAGCTGAACGGCCGCACGGTGATGGAAACGCAGTTCACCGATCTGCAATACAACGTGCGCGTCGATCCGAAGCGCTTCGAAGTTCCCGCGGAGCTGCGCACCGGCGCGGCGAAACCGGCCGTGCGCAACGTGCCCTACCAGTGGGTTATCCGTCGCCAGTTCATCGGCACCTACCTGGATTCGGACAACGTGAGCTACGACACGCGCGCTTCCCAAGGCCTGCGCCTGCAGGAGGTCGCACCGGGCGTGCACCAGGTGCAGGGCGGCTCGCACAACAGCCTCGTGGTCGAGATGAGCGACCATCTCATCGTGTTCGACGCGCCCATCACCGACGCGCAGTCGCTATGGCTCGTCGGGCAGACGCGCGCGCGCTTCCCGGGCAAGCCGATCCGTTATCTCGCCCTCACGCATCACCACATGGACCACGCCGGCGGCCTGCGCGGCATCCTCGCCGAGGGCGGCGTGACGCTGGTCGTCGGTCAACCGGCGGGCGCGCATTTCCGCCGCGTGCTCGATGCGCCAACCACGCGCAACTTCGACATGCCGGCGCGCTCCTACCACATGGTGCCGATCCTCGAAGTGCCGGAGAGCCACGTGATGTCCGACTCCGCCGGACGGCAAGTCATCGTCTACATGATGATGGACAACCCGCACGCCAAGGGCCAGCTCATGGGCTGGATCCCGCACGCGAAGCTCGGCTACGTGACCGACGTCTGGACGCCCGGACCGCCGCTACCCGCGAAGCCCAATCCCGGCCTCGCCTCGGTCGTGAACACTGTCAAACGCGCCGGCATCGAGCCCGAGCGCTTCGCCGGCGGTCACGGCACTACGGCCGACTACCCGATGCTCGCGCGGTTGGTGGGCCAGTAACTACGCAGCGGCTCTAACGGTCTTCTTCGTCTCGAAGGTCATCTTGCCGCCGCGGTAGTCGACGGCGATGGTGTCCTTCGGCGCAAAGCGCCCTTCGAGGATTGCCTTCGCGAGCGGGTTCTCGATTTCCGATTGGATGGCGCGCTTGAGCGGGCGCGCGCCGTAAACGGGGTCGAAGCCCACTTTGGCGATTTCGCTGAGCGCCGGGTCGGAGACTTCGAGCGCGTAGTCCATCTTCGCCAGCCGGCTCTTCAGCACGTTGAGCTGGATCTTCGCGATCGACTTGATGTGGTCTTCGCCGAGCGCGTGGAACACG
>Ga0196964_10001528_pt1 | contig 11736 bp, 7 predicted proteins | sample S1_10metaG_FD_148615 | JGI IMG/M metagenome (GOLD analysis project Ga0196964, IMG submission 148615) | Soil microbial communities from Anza Borrego desert, Southern California, United States - S1_10 | ecosystem: Environmental > Terrestrial > Soil > Desert | place: USA: California | collected...
GAGGCAACGATCTGGCGAACCCGGTGGTGGATTCGTCCGATCTGATCGAACGCCGCGAAGCGTACAGCGCCGCCATGCGCGAGCACAACACCGAGCCGCTGATCGTTTCCACCCGCCCGACCGGCACCGCAGACACGATGCCCCAGACCGTCGCGACGCTGCTTGCGCAGCCACAGCGTCCGACTGCCGCGATCGCTTACGGCGACGGCACCGCAGTTGAGCTGATCAGAGCGCTCGGCGCACAAGGCATTCGCGTGCCGCAGGATTTTTCCGTCGTCGCCGCTGCCGCGCCTGCGCGCGAGCCCGCAGGTGTGAGCGCCAACCGCGTCAACTTCATCGAGATGGGCCGCCAGGCCGTGCGCATCCTGCAGCAGCGTTGCAAGGGCGCAGCGCCACGCGCGACGAAAATCACCCGCATCGGTTCGGAGTTCTTCAACGGCAATACGGTGATGGCATTGGACTCGAAAGAGTAAAGGGGGATTCCATGTTTCGGACCATGATGGCCGTGCTTGCTGCGCTCTTGCTCGCGGGCGCCTGTTCTGCGGCGGACCTCACCGAGTACGACGTCGATGTGACGCTCACCAATGATCACGACAAGGACTTCACCGACCTGCCTGTACTGCTGCAGGTCTTCCGCGTTTTCGGGCGCGGCGTGGATTACTCGAAGTTCAATCCCAAGGGCTTTCACGTCCTGGGAGAAAAGGGTGAGGAACTGCCGTTCTCGATCCGGCCATTGCCACCCGCGTTCAGCCTCGCGAATGATCAGATCGTGCTCACGCTGCCGAAGCTGGCGAAGGGCCAGACGTTAAAGCTGCGCTTCACGAACACAAAGCAGAACAATCCGAAAGAAGTGCCCTTCGATGCGGTGAAACTCGCCGCGAACGCGAACAATCTCGTCGCCAACGGCGGCTTCGAAGCCGGCGCGGAGAACTGGCAGGGCGGCAAGATCGTCACGGACACGGTGCGCTCGGGAAAGAACGCTCTGCTGGTCGAAGTCCCGGGCGCGGGTGGCACCGCGACGGTGCAGTGCGGCAAGCCGATTTCGTTCGTGAAGGACAAGAACTACTACTTCGGCGTGTGGGCCAGATGCGAAAACGTCACGCGCCGCACATGGCGCTACCACATGCCCTGGGCGCTGCAGGGCATCTCCGCGCGCATCACCCTCAGCGGCAGCCCGCTGCTCTTCCCCGAGCACGATCCGAACTTCGACAAGAACTACCTCATCCGCCTGATGGACGACCGCGACTGGTTCTGCTACGAGGCCAACGCGCTTTCGACGCTCTGCACGCCACGTCCTGCTCTGAACACAGTTTCTTCCACGCTCGCGCTGACGATCAACCAGGAGAACATGCCGTACCTCGACGCGGGCAAACCTGCGCGCGTGTGGCTGGATGAAATCCTCGCCTTCGAGCAGCCACAGGTGCAGATCAGTTGGGAGCGCATCTCGAAGAAGCTCGTCCCCGACGGTTTCTTCTTCTACCGCCGCGCGGCGACGTGCCTCAATCCGTCCCTCTACGATCTGCCGCAGCTCGACGCGCCGCGCCCGTACGAACGCATCGAGAAGATCAGCGACACGGCGGCGCAGGCCGAACGCAAGACGCTGACGCTGGGCATCCACACGTCGAAGGCGATCGCCGGATTGCAGCTCGACGTCTCGGACCTGAAAGGCCCCAACGGCGCGGTGCTGGGTGAAAAGCAGCGCGAGATCGAGTTCACGTACGTGCCGAGCCAGAATTTCAAGAGCGACGGCAACGGCCTGGAAGGCTGGGTCATCGACGGTAACGCGCCGCGCGAGATCGACCGCCCCGGCTACGTCGATTACCTCATCAGCTTCTATGTTCCGGCAGATGCCGCTCCCGGAAAGTACGCCGGCACGATCAAGGTCAAAGGCAACGGCACCGAGCTCGGCAGCGTTCCTGTTGAACTCGAGATCGCGAACCTGCGTCTGAAGCCCGTCACCGAGCAGTTCGCCGGCTTGATCTACAACGCCGGCTGCGGCCCCGAGCGTCTCGGCGTCGAAGCGCCGTGGAAAGACGCCAACTGGCTGAAGTATTACTCGCGCTGCAACTTCTCCTACATGATGAATTTCTGCCAGTTCGTGCCGTTCAAAGGCGAGAGCCACGAAGTAGACATCCCGGCGCTGGTCGCCGCCGTCAAAGAGGTGCGCGATCTCGGCGGCTGCACCGCCGGCGTGGGCCTCTACGCGGATTGCTCGCTCGACAAGATGGGCAACAACAACGGACCCGAGGGCGGGCGCGGCCTGTGGACGCGCAGCGGCCGCAATCCGGATGTTTACCGCGCGCGCGTGAAGGAGATGAACGACGCGCTGACAAAAGAGTCGCTGCCGAAGCTCATGTACATGATCTACGATGAACCACGCTTCTGCGATCCGGCCAAGTTCGGCATCCTGAAAGATGTCCCCGGCGCGGTGACCACTTCGGACATCAACTTCCGCGAGTGCCTTGAATCGATGGAGAAGGGACTCTTTACCCACGCAGCCGTGGACGGTCCCGGCTGCGACTACGGTCCGGCGTTCCGCAAGTTCGCAACGAAGTGCAACGTGAAGACCGGCTGGGATACGCAGTTCGGCCCGCTCTGCAACCGCTATCAGACCGGATTGATGCTGAGCAACGGCGCGTCGATCATCAGTTGCTGGCACGCGGCCTACTACATCGCGTGGCATTCGAAACTGAAGTGCTACGTCCGCAACCAGAGCATCGTCGGGGCCGGCGAGGGGATGATCGACTTCCGCTACTTCCTGACGCTGCAGGAATCGATCGCCGAGGCGAAGAAGAAGAACGCGGCGAAGGCCGAAGTGGAAGCGGCCGAGAAGTACATCAAGGAGATCCAGAGCTTCTGCGGCGACGACTTCCACTTCATGGGCGCGATTGAAATCTTCACCTACAACGGCAGCCCCGAGGTTTGGGGCGACGATTGGTTCTACGACCGCTGGCGCTCGGAGATGCGCCGCCACACGCTGGCCATCAACGCGAAGCTCAGCGGCGCCGCGGCCAAGCCGCAGAATGGACCGAAGACGGCAGGCAGGTAAGGATTTTCTCTAGGTTTTGCCCGACCGCTGCGTCAGACAATTGTATATAGTGCAACCGACTTTCGGAGGGACAGCATGCGGGTTGCACTTGCTCTGGTTCTGCTGGCTTTCGTTTCGCGCGCTGAAACGGTGACCCTGCCCGCGACGCAGAATGCCGGCATCTCCATGTTCCGCCCCGGCACCGTCAATAAAGAAGGCGAGTGGAACCTGAGTTGGTCCGGGCGCGACGGCAAGCAGACGCTGCGCATGCGCCAGAATCAGAACTGGGCCGGTTTCGAGAACTACACGATCCTGCTGAAGTTCGACATGGCGGCGATCAAAGGCTGGACCGTGTCGAAAGCGACGCTGCATCTGGCGCTGGCCGAAGGCGAACTCTACGGCGTGGGCGCGTGCTCCATTCTGAATGATTGGAAGGAAGGCACGCAGCACGGCGTGGTCGAACCGGGCGCGCCGTGCTGGAATTATCGCGCCTCGCCGCAGAAAGATCAGAAGCCGGCGGCAGAGCACCTCTGGGCGTGGCCGGGCAGCCAGTTTTACAGTGTGACGTGGCTCCATCCGGCGCTGCGTTACTCGCATGCCGGTCCCAGCCAGATCGAACGCTACACCGACGCCGACGGCGTGCGCTGGATCAAGTTCCCCATCGAGCCGGATCTCGTTCACGCGATGGCCATCGGCGCGTCGTACGGCATGGTGCTGACCGACGACAAAGGCCAGGTTGCTGAAGCGTACATGCTGGAGAAGAACCCTAAGCCGTACGTGTACGATCCGAGCTTCGAGATACACGTGTACTCGCGGCACGCGAAGGAGGGGAAGCTCGCACCGAAGCTGGAGGTGGTGGGGCAGAAGATCGATACGACGGCGCCTAAGAGGGTGACGGTCGTTGGTGAGCCCACCGCCGACGAGTTTGGCCGTGTTCGGATCAAGGTCATTGCACCCAGCCTTCTTGAGGCAGCGCCGATGGATCGCTCCCGCGCATGCGCTTATCGCGTTCAGTATCGCAGCGGCGAAAAAGATATTTTCCTCCCAGTGTATGAACTGCCGTTGCCGGCGGAAGCAAAGCATGAACAGACGCTGACATTTGTGATGCCGCCGGGAAAATTTCGCTTCGAAATCAGCGCCATTGACGCAGCAGGGAATGCGAGTCCGGCATCCGATGCCGTGCTTGAGGTTCCAGAACGCAAAGAGTGGAAGCTCACAGGCCCCAAGATCGCCCGCTCGCTTTCCGATCTCACCGGCAGCGACAAGCGTTTCCAGGTTAGTGCGGTCAGCGATGCCGCGCGCATCGATCCGATTACTGGACCGGGCGCTGAAGTTGAGCAGTTCACGCTAAGCGCCGCGCGCAACGAAGTGATCTCGTTCCAACTAATCGTCCGCGCGTCCGAACCAGTTAAGGATGTCCAATTTACGATCGCGGACCTTAAGGGACCTGAGGGCGCCGCCATTAATGCGGTTAACGTCGAGTTCTTCCGCGAGTGGTACGTCAAAGCCGGCGAGAAATGGGTTGCCGATGCCCTGCTGCCCCTCGCGGCGCCATTCGAGACGACGTTTAGCATGCCGAATGACAACATCGGCGAGAAGCAACTCCACCAGGTCGTGTGGGTCGACGTTTACGTGCCAAGAGATGCGGTCCCCGGCAATTACACGGGACGCATCAAGGTGAATTGCGCGGAACCGGCTGTGGAGGCTGACATCGGACTCCACCTTCAGGTACGAAACTTCGCTCTCCCCGACGAGTTCACCTTTCCCATCGAGCTCAACACATACAACGGCATGGGCGGCTTCGCCGGCGTGGACATCAATAAGGAGCGCGAGCGATACCTCAAGATCGAGCGCTCGTACTACCAGCTCGCGCACAAGCATCGCTGCGTCTTCAACGTTCTGCGTTACACGCACTCGGGACGGTTGACAGAGAACGCAGTACCGCCAGTTATCGACGGCGAACCGGTCGAATACACGGGCGGCAGAAGCGAGAATTGGCGGCAACCACTCCCTCCCCCAGTCAAAGTAACAAGAAGGATCGCCGACTGGAAAGATTTCGATGAGCGCTTCGGACCGCTGCTCGACGGAACAGCGTTTTCGGAAGCCGCAGGTTACCGCGGGCCGGGCATGAACACGCCCGTGCCGCAGTTCTATCTGCCCTTCCACGAAAACTATCCGCTGGAGTTCGACAAGTACTACAAGGACACGGCGCTCTTCCCCGATCGCAAGACCTTCGCCGAATGGGCCAAAAAGAGCGAGCGGCTTGACCTGACCGTCGCGCCCGAGTACAGCGCCGGCTTTCGCGCCGTCGTCGCGCAGACGATCAAGCACCTCGACGAGAAGAAATGGCATCGCACCGCGTTCCACTTCTTCCTTAACAACAAGTACTACTACAAGTGCCCCTTCTTCGTCGATCCCGGCACGGGCATGACCGGCGGCTCGGGCGGCAAATGCTACTGGCTGCTCGACGAGCCGATCGACTATGACGACATGGACGCCAACCGCTTCTTTCTCTCGCTGTGCCAGCAGGGCGTGAAGGACTCCGGCGCGAAAAACGTGCAGGTTCGCTACCGCACGGATGTCTCCAACCCGCACATGGTCCGCGGCCTGTGGGACGGCGTGGTCAACGAGTGGTGCTGCAGCTTCCTGCATGAAGTCAACGCAACGGCGCGCGTGCGGCAGAAGTGGCTGCCCGAGGAAAAATGGTCGAACTACGGCGGCGGCATCGGCGTCGGCGGCGATCCCGCGCAGCAGACCGGAAATTTCCTGACGCGCTATAGCTGCGGCGCGCTGTGGGTGCTGCCGTTCTACACCAACTTCGGCGATAGAAACTGGCGCAACGCGAGCGACACGAGCATCTACTACACCGGCGCGAATTACGCCGGGACAAACAAGACGTACGACGGCGCGCTGCCCGGCATCCGCATGAAGATCCTGCGCCGCGCGCAGCAGGACATGGAGTACCTGAACCTGCTCGCCGGAATGAAAGGCTGGAGCCGCGATGGTGTGATCGAAGCGCTCCGCCCGTGGGCGGACAATCCGGAGAGCGTGACGGGACTGTCGTTCACGAAAATGGACGCGGCGAAACTGGCGAAGCTGCGCGAGGCTGTTGCGGCGACGATTGAGAAGGGCGGTGACAAGTGATAAGTCACAAGTGACAGGTGCTTTCTAGAAATGCCGTTGCTTGCCACCGACTTTAGTCGGTGGGAGAGGGCAGTTTAGATGAGTCAGTAGCCGGCTTTAGCCGGCTTCCCTGTGTGCAAGAGGCTTTAGCCATACAAAGGATCTCGATCAGATAAGTTTTCGGCTGAAGCCTTGTAAAGCTGGGTAAGCCGGCTGAAGCCGGCTGAGTGACACATTCTGGGTGGCCACCACCACCGACTAAAGTCGGTGGCAAGCAAGAGCAATTCATTGTCACCTGTCACTTGTCGCTCGTCGCGCGAATTTGAATGATTTGTTCTACACCCGGACATAGCATGTTCGTCTGGACAGCATATGCGAACAACATGGGCGATCCTTCTTGCGGCAGTATCCTGTGTAGCGTGCGCCTTCGCCGCTGATCCTGTTCATCCCATGCTTCGCGCGGCGCCGAAGCTCCCTCCGCCCGGAGGCCGCGTCGTGGCCGTGGCCAACGTCGAGCAACTCCGCGCCGCGATCAACAGCGTCAAAGACGGCGAGACGATCTCCATCGCCGACGGCACGTACCAGCTCGTCCCGTACGTCTGGCTGCGCAACAAGAAGAACGTCGCCATTCGCGGCGCGTCTGGCGATCCGACAAAAGTCATCCTCCGCGGCAAAGGCTGGGACCAGGGCGGCGACCATGATGATGAAGACATCATGTGGCTGGAGGCCTGCGAGAACATCACCATCGCCGACATCACGTTCACCGAAGTTCACGCCTACGGCCTGAAGGTTAATCCCGTCGGCAATCCGAAGAACATCAACGTCTACAACTGCCATTTCAAGAACATCGGCATCCGCGGCATCAAGGGCACGCGCTCAGACCCGCAGTGCAAACTCTGGGGCGGCTCGGTGCGCTACTGTTTTTTCGAGAACACGAAGATCCCGCCGAAGAACTGGCAGGCCGACGGAGATTACATCACGAGCATCGACATGATGGCGCTCGACGGCTGGACGTTCTCCGACAACGTGTTCAAGGACATCAAGGGCGCCAACGAGCAGGCGCGCGGCGCCGTGTTCGTCTGGGTCGACTCCGCGAACGTCGTCGTCGAGCGCAATGTCTTCGTGAACTGTGACCGCGGCGTGTGTTTCGGGAACGCCTCCAACCCTGGCGGAGTTGTCCACCTGAAGAACGGCGTGTGCCGCAACAACATGTTCGTCACGACCAGCGTTGATGCCATGGTCGAGATCAGTTGGTCGGAGAACGTGAAGGTCTATCACAACACGATCCTGAAGCGAAAACCCAACACGCGCGGCATCCGCGTCATCAACGGCACGAACTGCAAGGACGTCGAAATCGCCAACAATCTGAACGGCGGCGGATTTGAACTCAGCGGCGCCAAAGAGATCAACAATTACACGGGCGCGATGACCGATTACTTCGTCTATCCGGAGCACGGCAACCTGCGCCTGACGCCCGCCGCCGTCGCGGCCATCAATAAGGGGCAGCCGATTCCTGATGTGAAAGAGGACTACGACGGCGGCGCGCGCGACGCGCAGCCGGATCTGGGCGCGTCCGAGTTCGGCGCGAAAGCGCCGAGCAGCCTGCCGGGCATCGCGAGTTCGTCCGGTTCATCAGGCTCCTCGAGTGCCTCGAGTTCCGGAAAATCGGACGCGCAGTTCACCGCGGGCGCCAGGCCGAAGACCGACGCGCCGAAGGACGCCAAGCCGGAGACGACCAAAGTCGCCGCCGCTCCCGCCGCGCCGAAAGCAGCGATCGATCCCAAGCCATACCGCGAAGCGATCATGAAGGCGCTGCAGGACGCGGGCACGAAAACGGGCACGAAGATTCACGTCAGCGTCTTCGGCCGCAAGCAGGATGCGCCCTTCCGGGGCGCCGACGCGTCAGGGATCAAGATCGATGTCCAGGGCAACACGATGCCGCTGGCGTGGCGCGATCTGTCCGACGCGGAACTCGTCCACATCGGCACGACCACACGCCCCGATGATGGCGAAACGCTCTTTCAGGCCGCGGCGCTCGCCGCCGCCGCGGGACTCGATGCGCAGTACGAAAAGCTGTGCGAGCGCCTCTTCGAGAAAGATGCGGAACGAGCCAAGAAGCTCGTGCAGCTCAGGAAATAGCGTATCCCTCTCCCCTTGGGAGAGGGCCGACACGAGCGTAGCGAGTGCGGGGTGAGGGCAGCGGTTGCACCCTCACCCGGCGTTCCTTTCCGTTCTTGTTCTTACGGAAGGGCTCACGTCCGCCCTCTCCCAGAGGGAGAGGGAACACGGAAGGCGTAGGAAATGTCGCCTCCACCATTTTACACAGCCACGTTAGGTCTCGACCCGCGCCGCGAGTCTCTCTCTGCATCATGGCCTCTGCGTTCCTGACCTGGCCCCGCACCATTCATCGGTGGGAGATCGAGACGTTCAAGCAGGCGATCCTGCGCGATACCATGCGCTCGATCCGCCGCGCGCCGAATCGTCCCGAGCCTGAAGCGTGGTCGAAGGATGCCGTGACCTTCGCGTGGCTGGGTCACAGCACCGTCCTGATCAATTTTTTCGGTATCAATATTCTTACCGATCCGGTGCTCGGCGCGCGCGTCGGCCTGAAGGTCGGCCCCTTCGTGATCGGCCCCAAGCGCTTCGTCCAGCCGGCGCTGAAGTGGTGGGAACTCCCGCCGCTCGACGTGGTGCTCGTGAGTCACGCGCATTTCGATCATCTCGACATCTGGAGCCTCCGAAAACTCGGCGGTGCGCCGATCGCCGTCACGTCGAAGCACAGCGCCGATCTCTTCCGCTGGACGTGGATGACGCACGTTCGCGAACTCGACTGGCACGAACAGACGACGCTCTTTCCGAAACGCGGCGGCTTGAGAATCGAAGCATTTCCCACCAGCCATTGGGGCGCGCGGCTGCGCTCGGATCATCACCGCCGCTGGAACGGCTACGTGCTCGAGCGCCACGGCGTGAAGCTAATGTTCGCCGGGGACACGGGCTATACGCGCGCGTTCGAGAACCTGCGCGGCGGCGGCCCGTACGATGTGGCCATCATGCCCATCGGCGCGTACGAACCGTGGGTGACGAACCACTGCACGCCCGAACAGGCGCTGAGCATGGCTGACGCCGCCGGCGCGCGGTTCATCCTTCCGGTCCATCACCAGACGTTCAAGCTGAGCTGGGAGCCGGTGAACGAACCGATCAAGCGCTTGAAAGACGCGCTGCGCAAGGAACCGAAACGCCTTGCGCTGCAGGAGATCGGTGAGACGTTCGTGCTGCCTCACTACGAACGCGCGAGTCATTGCCACGAAGACTCAAAGGCACAAAGACACAAAGGGTAAATGCCTTCTCTTCGTGCCTTAGCGCCTTCGAGCCTTTTGTGGCAATGGGATCGATCTCTGTGTTTTCACAGAGGCGTGTGAGCGGAAGCAGGCGGCATCATCACCTCCCATCGTGCAAATTTGCGTAATGCCCTCTCCTGTGGTACCTTCCTGAAGTTAGTTTCGTTTCGAAACCCCGGCACTAACGGCGCCTGGAGTTCTCTCCAGGCGCTGTGTTAAAAGTGAACTGCATTCAGCATGAGCATGAATCTCATCATCGGCGGCGGGCTGTCACTGGCGTCTGCGATCCTCTGGGCGATCTCACCCCTTTGCTACACCAGCGCAACAAAGCGCATCGGGTCGCTTAACGTCAACCTGCTTCGCATGGCGATGGCGAGTTTTCTGCTGCTGCTCGTGCTGCCGCTGTGGTGGCTCCTGAACGGGCAGCCGGAGATCAACCTCGAGATCAATCAACTGATCTGGCTGACGTTCAGCGGCGTGCTCGGCATGGTCGTCGGCGATTACTTCATCTTCGAAGCGTACGAAAGTCTCGGACCGCGCCTCGCGCTGCAGATCAACACCGTCGGTCCGGCCATTGCCGTCGCTATGGCGTGGTACTGGCTCGATGAAGTCATCCCGCCGCAGGCGCTGATCGGCTGCATCGTGGTGCTCGCCGCGATCGCGTACATTCTCTATAGTGAGTCACGCCCTGGCGAAGCCACCGAAGTCGAACGCAAGCAAGGCGGCGTCACGGTCGCGGGAGTCGTGTACTCGATCCTCGCCGCTGTGGCCGGCGCAGCGGGCGCCGTCGCGATGCGGCAGTCGTTCATGGTCGGCCCGGACGTTCCCACGCTTCTGGCGACGGTTCTGCGAGTCACCTGCGCGACGGCGGTGCTGTGGGCATACTGCGGCCTAATGGGAAAATCGGCGAGCTTTACTCACTTGAAGGACGGCTACGTTCGCAGCCGCATGGTTTGGGGCACGGTGATCGGCCCGGTCGCCTCGATGTTCTGTTACGTCACCGCTTTCAAGTACATGGAAGCAGGCAAGGTGAGCACGATCACGGCGCTCTCGCCGCTGTTCATGATCCCGATCATGGCCGTGCGCTACGGCACGCCGGTGCGCGCAAGAGTGGTCTTCGGAACGATCATGGCGCTCGCGGGCGTGGCGATGATCTGTCTGAAGCAGTAATTGCACGCTGCGCCGTCCCTTCGCTCTAACTCCTCCCTCCCATCAGTTTGTACTTTCTCAGAATCTTAGTGAATACTGGCGTCCTCTTTTCCGTATATCCCGCGAACCGAAGGAGGAGCAAAAAACCATGGCGTCCCCCACACCCGCCACTGACAGTGCCATCCAGGCTGCGTATGCCGAAGGCCGCCAGATGGGCCTTTCCATTGCCGCGGTTGCCATGAGCGCCGTCGCGTTCCTGAGTTTGCTCGGACTGGAAAAGGCGCTGCTCGCGCTCACGCTCGCCCTCCTGGTTTTGCGTGAAGCGCGGCCAGGCTCCCAGCCACGGAACCGCGCGAAGATTGCGGCGGTCATCGCCGCCGTCTACTGCGTCTGCTTCGTCACCGCGTTGATCGTCTTTCGTGCCCAGATCGCGGAATTGATCCAGATGTTGCAGCGGATGGGCTAAAGGGTCTTCGCTGTGGCGTCCATAGATCCTGCTGAGTACGGTCGCAGAATCGAGCCCCTCCTTGAGCAGGCCGGCGCCTACGCGGTTTCGCTGCTTTCCCGCCGCGCCGACGCTGAAGACGCCGTACAGCAGGCCGCGCTACAGGGACTCGAACGCTTCGATAGCTACGATTCAACGCAGCCGTTCAAAGGCTGGTGGTTCGCGATCGTTCGCAACTGCTGCTATGACATGCTGCGAGTTCGCCAGCGTTCGCAGCCTCTTGACGAAGGACCAGCTTCGCAGAGTCGCGCGCTGGAACCGAGCGAGACTCTCTGCAGTGCGTTCGCGCGTTTGTCGTCTGAGCACGCAGAAATCCTGCGCCTGAAGTACTTCGGCGGTCTGAGCTATAGCGAGATTGCACAGACGCTCAACATTCCTCAAGGCACTGTCATGTCCCGCTTGCATCTGGCGCGCAAGGCGCTCGCAGCCGTTGTTCGCATAGAGGATTTCAAATGACGCCGATCGATGAAGCTGAGCTCAGCGGCTACCTGGACGGCGAACTCTCGCCAGAGAACGCTGAGAAAGTTCGGGAAGCGATGGAGCGCAATCCGGCTCTGAAGGCCGAATACGAGCGGCTCGCGGCGGTGCCTCGA
>Ga0196964_10001529_pt1 | contig 11732 bp, 9 predicted proteins | sample S1_10metaG_FD_148615 | JGI IMG/M metagenome (GOLD analysis project Ga0196964, IMG submission 148615) | Soil microbial communities from Anza Borrego desert, Southern California, United States - S1_10 | ecosystem: Environmental > Terrestrial > Soil > Desert | place: USA: California | collected...
CAGCGGCGCGGATCGTCGAGCAGCAGCTCCACGTTGCGGTCCTGGGGCCGGCCCTCGCCGCCCGGCGCGCCGACCTGCGGGTCGTTGAACGACAGCTCGCGCGCGATGGCGGCGAGCTCCGGGACACCGAAGGCGGACGCGTCGCTGCCCGGCGCCGGCGGCTGCACGGGCCCGGCGTGGTCGATGACCGTGCCGAAGAGCGAGAGCGTCCCGTCGCGGTTGTCGAAGACCTCCAGGAGCCGGGACTGGATCGGCCAGTCGATCTCCGACGCCGTCTCGATGCCCCAGAACCCGCCGCCGCCCTCGCGCTTGAACGGCGTGATCCGGTGCTCGTGGGTGTGGCCCGCCACGTACGCGATCGCCGAGCGGTGCTCCAGCAGCAGGCGCTGCAGGTCGGGCCCGAGCCGGATCGGGCGCGAGGACCGCGGGTCGCCGTCGCAGCCCGGGCCGCTCGTCGGGTCCGCGCACGGGCGCGCGTCCTCGTCGGGGTCGCGGTTGAGCAGCGACCGGATCGGGTGATGGCCGAAGACGACGGCCAGCTCGCCCCGCTCGTCGGCGCGGCGCAGCTCGCGCGCCAGCCACCGGAACTGCGGGTCGTCGAGGTTGCCCTCCGAGCCGGGCAGGTTCGACCCCTCCCCCACGGTGTTGATGGAGATGAAGCGCAGCCCCGGCCGCGGCGAGAACGCGTAGTACGTGGCCCAGCCGTTGGAGGCCTTGGCCTCGGCGGGGTCGACGTGGCCGAAGCCATGGGCGTCGGCCTGGCGGCCGGTGCGGTGCAGCTCCATGTACCGCGGCCGGCTGGCGAACGCCCGGGCGCGATCCGGCGGGACCGCGACGGCGCGGCCCGGCTCGGTGGCCAGGAACGTGCTCAGCAGCGGCGGCTGGAAGTTCAGCGGCTTGACGCAGCCCTGCACGAGCGCGTCGTAGAGCGCGTTGGCCGCGACGTTGCCCTGCACCACGCCGTCGTGGTTGCCGAAGGCGACGTAGCTGGGGACGGCCAGCCCGGGGGTGTCGAACGGCTGCTGCGCGCGGTCCATGAGACCCGGGTAGCGCGGGAACGCGGCGAAGGCGCCCGCGGGGGCGTCGGGGTCGTAGAAGCCGGCGGATTCCGGGACGTCGTCGCGGTCCTGCACGCCGGTGTACCGCGCTGCCTCGCCGGCGGGCACGGGGCCCGCGGCGCAGGGCGTCGTGCTCTCCGCGCCGGAGTTGGGGTGCAAGCGCCCGCCCTCCAGCAGCCGGACGACCCACTCCACCTCGTTGGTCTGCTGGTTGTCGGTGCTGTCGCCGGTCGTAAGCACCATGGCCAGCGGCGCGCTCAGCGTGCGGCGCCGGCCCTTGCGCGTCGAGCGCCGCTGCGTCCGGATCGGGCTCGTGCGCAAGCGGTTGACGGTCCGCACGACCTGGTCGACGGTGTGCGGCGTGAGCGCCTCCTGCGGGCGCCAGGCCGACGTGAACGGCGTGCTCTGCAGGTCGAGCGTCTCGACGCGCACCGGCGACTCCTCGTCGGCGAGCTGGAAGTCCGAGAGCTGCACGGCGTACAGCAGCGAGCGCCGGCGCACGCTGCGCCCGCGCTGCGCGGCCGCGAGGTCGTCGCGCACGACGCGCTTCCAGCCGGGGCCCAGGCGCAGCTTGCCGTAGGCGGCTTGCGCGTCGCCCGTGACGACGGTCGTGGACGTGGTCGGCGGCGCGCCCTGCGCCGCGGCCGTGGCGGGGAGCGCGACGAGCGCCGCGCCGGCCAGCGCCAGCCATCCAGGTGCACGACGGGTCACGGCCCGACCCTAACGGTGCCGCGCCACCCTCACCGCCGCCCATCCGTCCACGAGCGTCCACGCGCCAGGTCCTGCAACGCCACCGCGTCGTCCTGACTCAGGAGGGGAGGATGACGGCGGTGGCGGGCGTGCAGACCCTCGAGCAGGACCTGGCCGGCGTGCGGCAACGCACGCTCGACCTGGTGGCCCACCTCGAGGACGCCGAGTTCGAGCGCCAGGTCCACCCGGTGCTCTCCCCGCTGGCGTGGGACCTGGCCCACATCGCCGCCTACGAGGACCTCTGGCTGGTGCACCGCCACGCCGGCCGGCCGCTGCTGCGCCCCGACCTCGCCGCGACCTACGACGCGTTCGAGACGCCGAGGGCCGTGCGCGGCGAGGTGGAGCTCCTCGACGCCGAGGGCGCGCGCGAGTACCTCGCGGCCGTGCGCGAGCGGACGCTCGAGGCGCTCGAGGACGTGGGCCCCGACCCCGTCCTGCACGAGATGGTGCTGCGCCACGAGCTCCAGCACACCGAGACGATGCTCCAGGCCATGCGCCTCGCCGGCCTCCTCGCCCCCGGCACCGGCACGCTCGCCGCGGTGGAGGGCCCGGACGCCTGGATCGAGGTCGCGGCGGGCACGCACCTGCTCGGCGCGCCGGACGACGGGCGGTTCGCCTACGACAACGAGCGCCCCGCGCGCGAGATCCGCCTGGAGGCGTTCCGCATCGCCCGCCGGCCCGTGACCAACGCGTCGTGGCTGCGCTTCACCGAGGGCGGCGGCTACGTCCGGCGCGAGTGGTGGTCGGACGAGACCTGGGCCTGGAAGGAGCAGTACGACATCTCGTGTCCAGCCGGCGTGGCGGACGGGGAGCCCGACGCACCCGTCTGCCACGTGTCCGCCTTCGAGGCGGACGCCTTCGCCCGGTGGGCCGGCGCGCGGCTGCCCATCGAGGCCGAGTGGGAGTGCGCCCAGCCCCTGCTCGCCGGCGTCGGGCTCGTGTGGGAGTGGACGTCGAGCGCCTTCCGTCCGTATCCCGGCTTCCGCCCGTTCCCGTACCCCGAGTACTCGCAGGTCTTCTTCGGCGACCGCCACCGCGTCCTGCGCGGCGGCTCCTGGGTCGCCCACCCACGCGTCGCGACGCGCACGTTCCGCAACTGGGACCTGCCCGAGCGACGGCAGATCTTCGCCGGCCTGCGGCTGGCCCACGACGCAGAGGAGTGCTGATGGAGCCCGTCCTGCACCACGTCAACGACGCCGTCACCGTGCGGTCCTACCTCGACGGAACCGAGGGGCGGGCGCTCGCCGACGACGTCCTCGACGGTCTCACCCGGCCGTTCAAGGAGCTGCCGCCCAAGCACTTCTACGACGCCCGCGGCGCGGAGCTCTTCGACCGGATCTGCGACCTGCCCGAGTACTACCCCACCCGCGCCGAGCGAGCCATCCTCGAGGCGCGCTCGGACTGGATCGCGCTACAGACCGGCGCCGCCGAGCTCGTGGAGCTCGGCTCCGGCACGGCGGCCAAGACGCGGCTGCTGCTGCGCGCGCTGCACGAGGCGGGGACGCTGCGCCGTTACGTGCCCATCGACGTCACGGCATCGATGGTGCGCCGCACCGCCGAGGAGCTCGTCGACGAGCTGCCGGGGCTGCGGGTGCACGGGATCGTCGGGGACTTCGAGCGCCACCTCGCTCACGTGCCGCAGCCCGACGGCCCGCGCATCGTCGCGTTCCTCGGCGGGACGATCGGCAACTTCACGCCGGGCACCCGCCGCAGCTTCCTGCGCCGCCTGCGGCCCCTGCTCGGCGCCGAGGGCACGCTGCTGCTGGGCTGCGATCTCGTCAAGGACCCCGGCGTCCTCGAGGCGGCCTACGACGACGCCGCCGGCGTGACCGCCGAGTTCAACCGCAACGTGCTGCACGTCGTCAACCGCGAGCTCGGCGCCGACTTCGCCCCCGAGGCCTTCGAGCACGTCGCGTTCTTCGACCGCGAGCACGAGTGGATCGAGATGCGGCTGCGCGCCACGCGTCCCATGCGCGTGCGCGTGGCGGCCCTGGGGCTGACCGTGCGCTTCGCCGCGGGTGAGGAGCTGCGCACCGAGATCAGCGCGAAGTTCACGCGGGCGCGGCTCGAGGGCGACCTCGCGGCCGCCGGGCTGCACCTGACCGAGCTGCTGGTCGACGCCGAGGGGTTCGCGCTGGTGCTCGCCCGTTAGGGTGCCCCCGCATGGACATCGAAGGCTGCGGCGCGCTCGTCTCGGGCGGCGCCTCCGGACTGGGCGAGGCGACCGTCCGCCACCTGCACGAGCGCGGCGCGACCGTGGTCATCGCCGACGTGAACACCGAGAAGGGCGAGGCGCTGGCGCAGGAGCTCGGCTGCGAGTTCGTGCAGGCCGACGTGCGCGAGGAGGCGCCGATGCAGGCCGCCGTGGACCGCACGGCCGAGGTCGCGGGCGGCATCCACATCGCCGTGTCCTGCGCCGGGACGGCCATCCCGATCAAGACCGCGTCGTCGAAGGGCCCGCACCCGCTGGACGCCTTCAAGGTCATCATCGACATCAACCTGGTCGGGACGTTCAACGTCATGCGCCTGGCCGCCTTCAAGATGTTCGACAACGCGCCCAACCAGCACGGCGAGCGCGGCGTGCTGGTGAACACCGCGTCGGTGGCCGCGTTCGAGGGCCAGGTCGGCCAGGTCAACTACTCGGCATCGAAGGGCGGCGTCGTGGGCATGACGCTGCCGGTCGCGCGCGACCTCGCGCCGAAGGGCATCCGGGTCTGCACCATCGCGCCCGGCCTGTTCAACACGCCGCTGCTCGCGGCGCTGCCCGAGGAGGCCAAGGAGTCGCTGGGCAAGCAGGTCCCGTTCCCGCCGCGCCTCGGGGAGCCGTCGGAGTACGCGCAGCTCGTGGGCAGCATCGTCGAGAACCCGATGCTCAACGGCGAGACCATCCGCCTGGACGGCGCCATCCGGATGCAGCCGCGGTAGCCGGCCAGATGGCGGAGCCCCTCTCCCCCGCCGACCGCTCCTCCCTGGCCGCCGAGCACGGCCCGGTGAACATGGCGGTCGGCGGGATCATGCTCCTCGAGGGCGGCGAGGGGCTGCGCCATGACCGGCTGCTGGAACGCGTCCAGGCGCGGCTGCACCTGCTGCCGCGCTACCGCCAGCGGCTGCGCCAGCCGGCGCCCGGCGTCACGAACCCCGTCTGGGTCGACGACCACCACTTCGACCTCGGCTGGCACGTGCGGCGCGCCGCGCTGCCCCCGGGCTCCGGCGAGAGCGCGCTCGCCGAGCTCGTGGGGCAGGAGATGTCGCGCAAGCTCGACCGGTCGCGGCCGCTGTGGGAGATGACGGCGGTCGAGGGGCTCTCGTTCGGCCGCGTCGCGCTCGTGGTCAAGATGCACCACGCGCTGGTCGACGGGGTGGCCGCCGTCGACATCGGCACGGTGCTGCTGGACCCGACGCCCGAGCCGATGGACGTCGGGACGCCCGACGCGCCGTGGGAGCCGCGGCCCTACGACCGCACGCGCCACCTCGCCCGGCTCGCGCGCACGCCCGCGCTTCAGGCGACGAAGCTGATGCGCGAGTCGGCGCTGCGCGCGCTCTCGGCGCCGGATCCGCGGCGGGCCGTCGACGACCTCAAGAAGGCGACCGACCTCCTGACGGAGCTGGCGCGCACCCGGCCGGCCGCGCCGATGACGCCGCTCAACCGCTCCATCGGCCCGAACCGGCGCTTCGCGATGGCGCGGGCGACGCTCGCCGACATCAAGACGGCGGGCAGGGCGGCGGGCGGCACCGTCAACGACGTGCTGCTGGCCGCGGTGGCGGGCATGCTGGCGCGGGCGCTGCCGCCGATGGAGCGCGCGCCGGTCGCGCTGGTCCCCGTGTCGGTGCGCCGCGAGGGCGAGGCGGGCGGCAACCGCATCTCGACCGTCCTCGTCGACCTGCCGGTCCACGAGCCCGACGGCCCCGCCCGCGTGCGCGCGGTCAACGCGGCGATGACGCGCATCAAGGACTCCGCCGCCGTGCGCGCCGGCGCGATCCTCGTGGGCGCCGGCGGGTGGGCGCCGCCGCTGGTCTCCTCCACGCTGGCGCGGGCGATGAGCAGCGTGCGGGCGTTCAACCTCGTCGTGTCGAACGTCCCGGGGCCGCAGCAACCGTTCTACCTCAACGGCTGCCGGCTGCGCGCGGTGCATCCCGCGGTCCCGCTCAACCCGGCGACCCAGGGCCTCACCGTCGGGATCCTCAGCTACGACGGCCAGGTGTGCTTCGGCCTGCTGGCCGACCGCGACCTGCACCCCAGCGCCGCCGAGCTGGCGGCGGCGCTGGGGGAGTCGCTGGACGAGCTGCGCTCGCTCTAGGAGAGGCGCTCCACGAGCATCGCCTCGCCCTGGCCTTGCGCGACGCACATGGTCTCCAGGCCGATGGTGCCGTCGAGCGTCTCGAGGTCGTTGAGCAGGGTGGTCATGATGCGCACGCCGGTCATCCCGAACGGGTGGCCGAGGGCGATCGCGCCGCCGTGCGGGTTGAGCTTGTCCATGTCGATGCCGCACTCCTCGGCGATCGGCAGCACCTGGGCCGCGAACGCCTCGTTGAGCTCGACGACGTCGACGTCGCCGATCGTCATGCCGGCGCGGTCGAGCACCTTCTTGACCGCCCAGATCGGCGCGACGCCCATGTACTCGGGCTCGTTGCCGGCCGTGGCGGCGGTGATGATGCGCGCCCGCGGCTTCAGACCGAGCTCCTTGGCCTTGTCGGCGCTCATGACGAGCGCCGCCGCGGCGCCGTCGTTGAGCGGGCAGGAGTTGCCCGCGGTGACCGTGCCGCCCGGCTTGAACGCCGGCTCGAGCGACTGGAGCTTCTCCAGCGTCGAGGACGGACGCGGGCCGTCGTCCTTGGCGACGACGGTGCCGTCGGCGAGCGTGACCGGGACGATCTCGCGGTCGAAGACGCCCGACTCCTGGGCGGCCACGGCGCGCTCCTGCGAGCGCTGGGCGTACTTGTCCTGGTCGTCGCGGCTGACGCCGTAGCGCTCCGCGACGTTCTCGGCGGTCAGGCCCATCGCGATGTACGCGTTGGGCGTGCCGTCCTTGCCCTGCAGGTGCTCGTTCTGGTCCTCGGGATGGGCGGCCTCCTGCGCGGCGTTGTAGCGCGAGACGAACTCCACGCCGCCGGCGAGGTAGACGTCGCCCTGGCCCGCCTGCACGGCGTTGGCGGCGACGCGGATGGCGTCGAGGCCGGAGGCGCAGTAGCGCGAGATGGTCGAGCCGTTCGTGCCCTGGCCGAGCTTGTCGCTCAGCAGGACGGCGATCCGGGCGATGTTGTTGGCCTGCAGGCCCTGGGGCAGGCCGCAGCCGGCCACGAGCTCCTCAACGGTGGACGGGTCCACGCCGGGGTTGCGCTCGAGCAGCTGGTCGACGACGTACGCGAGGGTCTCGTCGGGGCGCAGCGAGGCCAGCGAGCCCTTGAAGGCACGGCCGACCGGCGTGCGGATCGCGTCGACGATGACGGCGTCAGGCATGTGATGGGTCCTTTCGTGATGTCGCTCGGCGGTCGCACTCCACGAGCAGGGTCATCCAGCGGTCGCACTCCGTGGATCCTGGGTGGGCACCCGGTCGCGGGCGCCCTGTACGCACCACAGGGTACCCACCCCGTGTGACCCGGTGCACGTCGCCGCCGCGGCGAGGAGCGTACGGTCGGTCCATGGCGAGGAGGACGGTCGTGGCGGCGCTGCTCGCAGCGGTGACCCTCGGAGCGGCGGCGTCGAGCGCGCAGGCGGCCGCGCCCGGGCTGCGGGTCGACGGCAACCGGCTGGTGCGCATCACCGACGGCTCGGCGTTCCAGGTGCGCGGCGTCAACTGGCCGAGCTTCGAGTACGCGTGCGCGTACGACTACGCCTACAGCACGACGTGGGACGCGCCGGCCATCGCCGCGATCGCGTCGTGGAAGGTCAACACCGTGCGCGTGCCGCTCAACGAGGACTGCTGGCTGGGGCGCGACGGCGCCAGCAGCAAGGAGGGCCGCACGCCGGCCGGCTACCGGGCCGCGGTGCAGGCGTTCGTGAGCGCGCTGCACGACCACGGGCTCGTTGCGATCCTCGACCTGCACTGGGCCGCCCCGGACGGCACCCTGGCCACCGGGCAGCGCGCCATGCCCAACGCGCGGTCGGTGGACTTCTGGAGCTCGGTGGCCGGCACGTTCAAGGGCGACCGCGCCGTGCTGTTCGACGTCTACAACGAGCCGTACAGCCGCTACGACGGCGACGCGCTCACGTTCGACCTCACGTGGACGTGCTGGCGCGACGGCGGCTGCGCGGCGCCGCTGCAGAACGACCAGACGGCGCCCTACGACGGCAAGACCTACGCCGCGGTGGGCATGCAGGCGCTGGTCGACGCGGTCCGCGGCGCGGGCGCACCGCAGCCGATCCTGCTGGCGGGCCGCGACTACGCCAACGACCTCGGCGGCTGGCTGGCGCACCGCCCGGCCGACGGCGGCCCGGGCACCGCGGACGACCAGCTCGCCGCGAGCCTCCACACCTACCCCGGCCAGGCGTGCAGCACGGTGGCCTGTTGGGACGCGACGGTCGCGCCCGTGGCCGCGCAGGTCCCGGTCGTGACGACCGAGATCAACCAGACCGACTGCAAGGCCGACCACGTGCAGCGCCTGCTCGAGTGGGCCGACGCGCGCGGCGTCGGCTACGCCGTCTGGGCGTGGTGGGTCCGCGACGACGACCCGTCGTGCGGCTCCTACGCGATCGTCGCCGACGCGGGCGGCACGCCGCGCGGCGCCGTGGGCTCGCTGTACCGGTCGCACCTGCTCGCACGGGCCCAGGCGGGCGGCGGCGCGGGCGCGGGCGGCTCCGGAGCGGGCGCCGGCGGCGGCGGCACGGGCGGCGCCGACACCACCGGCGGCGGGGACGGCGTGACCACCGACGCCAGCGGCGAGACCGGCGGTGGGCCGGCCGGCACCTCGCCTGCCGGGCCGCAGGACACGACCACGACGACGCGGCGGACCGCCGCGCTGCGGCTGTCGGCCACGCGGCTGCGCGACGGGGTCGCCCGGGGCGGCGGGGTGCTGCACCCGGCGGCGACGGGCACCGTCGTCGTGCGCGTCCGCCACCGCGCGGGGCGCGCGGGCCGCGTGCGCCTGAAGGTCGCCAGGGTGCGCGTGCGCGCGGGCCGGTTCCGCTTCGCGGTCCGCCTGCCGGCGCGGGCCCGCCTCGTCTCGGTGAGCGTGACCTACGCCGGCTCGGCGGCCGTCCTGCCGGCGCGCGCGGTCCGGCGGTCCTGACGCGCGCCGGGGGCCGGGCTACAGCCCCAGGTCGCGCACGCCGAGCTCGTCGAAGCCCACGTGGTGGGCGAGCTCGTGGCGGACGGTGATGGTGACCTGCTCGCGCAGGAGCTCGGCGTCGTGGCCGAAGTCGCGGCGCAGCGTGTCGCGGTAGATGACGATGCGGTCGGGGACGGTGTCGCGGTGGGCGCCGTCGCCGTGGTAGAGGCCGTAGGCGCGCCGGCGCCGGCCGCCGTCGGAGATGACGACCGCGACGTTGCGCTGCAGCGCCTGCTGCAGGAGGTCGGGCAGCTCGTCGAGGGCGTCGCGCACGAGCTCCTCGAAGTCGTCGTCGTCGTAGGGGTCGAGCTCGGCGAAGTGCATCTCGTCGGGCTCCTCGGCGGTGCCCACGCGGGCGAGGTGCTCGGAGCGCCGGACCACCTGCTCGAACTCCTCCTCGGACTCCGGCTCCTCCCAGCCCGCCATGCGCACCCCGATGGCCGCCATCGCCCCGAAGAGCGCCGCGGCGCCGACCACCACGACGCCGGCGGTCTCGATGAGGCGGATGATGGTCTGGTCGGCGAAGCCGCCGCGCATCAGGACGATGCCGGTGAGCCCGATGCTGAGGGCGACGACCGCGGCGAAGGCGACGGTGCCGAGGTCCGGCGGGCGGTGGAAGGGGCGGCCGAGCACGTCAGCCCTTCATGTGGCGCGCGATGACGAGCCGCTGGATCTCGTTGGTCCCCTCGTAGATCTGCGTGATCTTCGCGTCGCGCATGAAGCGCTCCATGGGGTAGTCCTTGACGTAGCCGTAGCCGCCGAGGACCTGGACGCCCTCGACCGTCACCTGCATCGCGGTGTCGGAGGCGAAGAGCTTGGCCATCGAGGAGTACATCGCCGCCCGGGGGTCCTTGCGGTCGGCCATCGCGCACGCCTTGTAGAGCAGCTCCCGCGCCGCGGCGGTCGCCGTCTGCATGTCGGCGAGCTTGGACTGGATCGCGCCGATCTCGATGATGGGCTTGCCGAACGCGATCCGCTCCTTGGCGTACTGGGTGGCGTAGTCGATGGCGCCCTGCGCGATGCCGACGGCCTGCGCCGCCGCGCCCAGGCGCGTGTGCTCGAGCGTGCCCAGGGCGACCGACAGGCCGCGGCCGACCTCGCCGACGACGTTGGCCGCCGGGACCCGCACGTCCGTGAAGGACGGGGAGCTCGTGGGCGAGCCCTTGATGCCGAGCTTGTGCTCGGTCGGCCCGGGATCGAAGCCCTCGCGCTCCTTCTCGACGACGAACGCGGTGATGCGGTTCGTCTGGCGGTCGGTCTTGGCGAAGACGACGTAGAAGTCGGCGACCGTGCCGTTGGTGATCCAGTTCTTCTGGCCGTTGATCACCCACTCGTCGCCGTCCTGCACGGCGTGGGTGCGCATCGACGCGGGATCCGAGCCGGCCTCGGGCTCCGAGAGGCAGAACGCGGGCGACCACTCCCCCGTGGCGCACCTGGGCAGCAGCCGCTCCTTGAGCTCGTCGGAGCCGTAGAGCTGCACGGGCAGGGAGCCGAGCTCCTGGACCATGAGGATCAGCGCGCTCGACGCGCAGACCTTCGCGATCTCCTCGACCGCCATCTGGAGCATCAGCGTGCCGGTGCCGGTACCGCCGTAGCGCTCGGCGAAGGGCAGCGCGAGGATGTCGTTCTCGGCCAGCAGGCGCCGGACGTCCCACGGGTACTCGCCGCTGGCGTCGATCTCGCCGGCGCGCGGAGCGATCCGCTCCTGCGCGAGCTGGCGGATCATCGCCACGAAGTCCTTGTGCTCCTGCGGGACGTCGTAGACGTCGGTGCCCTCGACCGTGGTGGACATATGGCCCCTGATAGTACGGCTCGCGCGGCGGGTACCTGGGACGCCATGGGTATCGGAACCTCCATCTTCCTCGTCGCCCTCGGCGCCATCCTCCGCTACGCGGTGGCCGACGCGATCGACGGCGTCGACCTGGCCACGGTCGGCCTCATCATGATGCTCGCCGGCGTCGCCGGGCTGATCATCTCCTTCCTGCTGATGAACATGGCACGCGGCCGGGCCGCGGACGACGTCGTCGTGCGCGAGCGGCACTACTCGGATCCCGCGGCGCGCCTGTAGGTCCCCCGGTAGCGTGGGGGTCGTGCTCCGCGCGGCCCCGCGCATCCGTCCCGCCGCCGACGCCGAGGTCCCGCTGGCCGTCGAGGCGCTGCGGCGCTCCGGCTTCTCCGGCGACGGGATCGTGCGGCTCCTGGAGTACCCGCGGCGCTCCGAGCACGGGATCGTCGTGCTGGCCGACGGCCGCCACCGCCCCGACGGGGTCGTGTGCTGCGCGTCGTTCGGGGCGACGGGCTGGATCGGCGCCCTCGGCGTCCTTCCCGGCGCGCGCCGCCGCGGACTGGGCACCGCGCTGACCGAGACCGCCTGCCGCTGGCTGCACGACCGGGGCGCGCAGACGGTCCTGCTGTACGCCACGGACATGGGCCGGCCCGTCTACGAGCGGCTCGGATTCGTCGCCGAGGGACCGGCGACGGCCTGGCGGGGCGTCGCCGGCGAGGACGCCGGCAGCGTCGGCGCGCCGACGCTGCGGCCGCTCACCGAGGCCGACCGGCCCGGCCTGCGGGCGGTCGACGCCGCCGCGACCGGCGAGACGCGCGACGTGATGCTCGACGCGGTCGTCCCGCTGCACGGCATGGGCGCCGCCGGCCCCG
>Ga0196964_10001530_pt1 | contig 11732 bp, 13 predicted proteins | sample S1_10metaG_FD_148615 | JGI IMG/M metagenome (GOLD analysis project Ga0196964, IMG submission 148615) | Soil microbial communities from Anza Borrego desert, Southern California, United States - S1_10 | ecosystem: Environmental > Terrestrial > Soil > Desert | place: USA: California | collected...
ACGTGGGGTTGGAACTTGCAACCGCGGTAATGCCCGCCTCGGTCGGGACTTTTTCGGGCGTGGTCGGAGCGGCCGACGCGGTGAGCGAGGTGGGAATCGGGAACCCGACCTTCAGGTCCGCTGTGGTCAGTTTGGCCCCCGCGTCACAAGGACCGAGGAGGGCGTTGAACAGCAGATAGTGCGGGTGCGTCAGTTGGTACTTGGGGTCGAGGGTTTTCACCTCCGCACTGCCCGCCGGTCCCGCCTGCCCCCGACTGTGGTGGTCACCCGGAGGTGTCGGACTCTTGGCCAGTTTCCTTTTGTTGCCGTCACCCACGTCAACATAGGTCGCTGTCGGAGCCAGGATCACGCGGTCCTTCCACCGGGCAAAAGCCCCGACCCCACCCTTCCTCGGAATCCCGTTGATCCCCGGATTGTACCACTGCCAGTCGCCCCCGACCGTCTCTTCCGGGGGACCGTTGAACAGTGCCAGCGGCCGACTCCCTCCGACACTGGCCGGCTTACTGAGCGACTGGAGGGTGCCCTTCCAAGTACTCTCTTGGCGGCAAACGAACCTGACCATGTTCTGTTCGGCGTGATACTCGATTCCGATGAACCCGTTGGGTAGTAACTTGCCCGTCAAGTCGCGGTTCTTGATGAAGCCGAACGCCGTTCCGATGGCCAAAAAGTACCCGTCCACCCGGCTCGCACCGGGGTTCATGTAGACCGTTATGTCCGCCTCTTCTTCGAGGGTCGGGAAGACCGCCGCCTCGAACTCTCGACCGATGTCAACGGCGTCCTTGAAGATGGCGAAGAACTCTTTGACGATGCCCATGACGGCCCTCGGGTTAAGGCTTCTTTTTCGGTTTCGGCGGCTTTTTCGGGGCTTTACCCGTCCCGGCCGGGGGCACAGTCGGAGGTTTACTCTCGGTCGCGCCGGCCCCCTTGAGCCACCGTCGGTTCTGAATCCGGTCCACCGCCCCGAGCATCCCGCCCGAGAAGTCCCCGCTGGTGCGGAGGAACTGGCTGAAGGTGGCTTCGATCTTGTTGGCCCCGATCTCGTCCCCGGCCACGAACTGGTGCGGGTGCTGCACGTCCACGAACGAGTAGTCGAGCCGGCTCCCGTCCCCGCTGCCCTGAATCTTGATGTTCTCTCGCTTGAACCCGACCGGGATCGGGAGGAACAGTTTCGGGCGGATGGAGTCGGGGTTGATCCCCTCGGTGTGCAGCAGGTCGGTGCGGAAGTACGCGGTCCCGGTGGTCACGATGGTGAGTCCGTAATGCTCGTCCAGTTCGTGAGACTGGCTCCACCGGTTCGCCAGCAGTGCCGCCCCTTTACCCTCAGCCGTCTCGCACTCGTTGACGTAGGTGGTGATGTCGAAGGAGACGATGAAGGTGCGGGCGTCCCCCATCATCTCCTGGACCGAATAGGAGTTAACGACAGGGCCGACGTGGGCGTCACAGACCCGGAGACTCGACGGCGATTGGAGCAGGATGTCGTTGCTGCTCTTGAGGGTCAGGGTCCGCCGGTTGACGGACATCCAGTGCCGGATCGCCCGGTCGGTGATGACGGGGTTCGTCTCGGGTTCGACGGCTTCGGTCACCGCCAAGGGGTCTCCGGCGTTGCCACGTTTGTAGGACATCCCCAGAGCCTTGCCGCCCTCCCCGACGAAGTTTCGCTCCTGCGAGTTGACGACTCCGACCGCTTGCAGGTTGAACTCGGTAAACAAGTACGAAGTCCCGTCGTCGCTCAGGACCGGAACCCGACTGAAGTTAATCACCCGCACCAGCCGCATTTCCAAGCCGCCGTAGTTCACCTTCATAGATCACTAAACCTCTTGAAATGGCGGGGTTCGGGGAGCCGTTCCAGCCAGTCCTGCCGCTCCGGTTCGGGGAACGTGTTGGCCCACGGGGGGGTGTTGGAAGTCGGAGGAGTGAGCGGCCTCGTGTCCGGAGCCTTGCCGGTGATCGGCTGGTGGAAGGTGTGGGCGGCGGAAGGAAGGGGCTTACTATCGAGAACAGACGGGGACGAGGTGCTGATCGGAACCGGGTACAGAGCGGGGGTCGGGATGAGTCTCGTTCGCGGAGCGGGGGGACTGGACGGCCGGGGGAAGTGGTGATCGACTTCGGGGAGCCGGACCGACTGCCCTTTCTTGAAATCGGGTTCGATGACCGGGAAGGTGTTCCTGCTCCCGACCACCGGCTCCGATCTCAGCGGCAGGGGCTTGGGCGGGTCGGACTTGATGAGCGTGTGGGACGGGGCGAACGGTCTGGTCTTGGGCACCTCCATCCGCTTGGGGGAGGGCTTCGGAACGGGGGGCACGGGCGGGAGCAGTTTGGCGGTCGGAGCTTTACCCCCACCCTTACCCACCGCAACCGTCCCCCTCTCCTGTCGAGGAGCCGGCTCTGGTCTGCGGGCGGGGGTCGGGAGCGGGGACTTCAGTGCAGGACGGACTCGGGTCAGCGGACGCGACTGCGGTTCCCGTACAGCATTTCCATTTCCCTTTTCTCGCGCCGGTAGTTTCTTGCCTCTTCGGGGCTGTCGGTCAGGTGTGTCGCCCATTCGTCGGGAACCTCCATAGAGCCGGTAGCGATCTTCTGAGCGGTCACCTGATCCCACAGTTTGCGGACGCGGGCACGGTCGGCGTTGAGGGCCAGCCCCACCCAAGTCAGGTAGTCACAGGCGGGGGGCAGTCCGTACACGGCTGCGAGGTCAGAAAGGGGTTGATGGGAGGCTCGGACGGTTTCAAAAGCCACTCCAGGTAGTGGGCCAAGTACTCCAGCACCGCCTCGTCCCCCACCCCGTCCTTCTCGGTGACCGCCTTGAACCCGAACACGGACCGGGTGAGCTTGACCAGGGACTCTTCGGCCACCGCCCGCTCCAGTTCGGTCTCCCCGTCGTTGTAGGCGTCCACCCACTCGGACAGCTTGCCCCCGGACTGGATGGTGAACCTCCGCCGCAGGTCCAGGGGGTCGAACTTGAGGGCGGAGTTGGGCAGTTGGTAGATTCGCTTGTCGGTGAGCATCGGACCTTAGTTGGAAACGAGGTTGGGGAACTCGGCCGGGTCTTCGGTGAACTGTGCGAACCCGCTGGACCCGAGGAAGATGTTGTTGAACCGGAAGGCGAAGGTGACCGTCTCGACGCGGGTGCCTTGGGTGTCCTCCTCGTACCCCTCCAGCACGGTGCTGAAGTAGCGACGACCGGGGGGCAGGCCGGGGGTGGCGTTGGCGGTCCCGAAGTAGGTGTTCTTGAAGGCCAACTCGAAGTCGTTCACCCCGATAATCAGGGAGCCGCGCTCCAGGCCCGTTTCCTTGCCGACTGTGTTGAGCAGGCCGGCGTGGAGTGGCTGGTCCCGGACGTTGCGGGCGACGGCGAGGTCCACCCGGTTGAGGGTACACACCATCCGCGACTCGCTCCCGTCCCACACCAACTGCGTCGGCACCGACCGCCCGCCGTAGTCGTTGTACACGTCGATGAACTTGGGCTGGGTACTCGGTCGCGGTGCGGTCTCACAGGTGCCCAGGAACTGCCAGTCGGTGCCGGCGTTGCCGAACGCGGAACTCCGGAAGAGGACGTAGACCTCCTTCGGACCCGGCGTGTGGAACAGGGAACCTACTGCGGGTACGGACATCTATATACTCCCCTGAGAGGTGGGTGTGGGGTGAGGTGGAAGGTGATCGAGGTGAGGACCGGCAGTGGGGTTGGGACCGGATGTGGAGGGTAATCGGGGGTGAGGACAGGAGGTTTGGTGGATTCACTCCCCACCCTCTTCTGTCCCGCTCGGGAGACGGTTGTGGAGAGGGTGTGACGGGGTGTTTCGGACGTACTCTGTGAAACTCTCGGCAGTGTGGTGGGCCAGTCTGGGGTCAGGCTGATTGATGTAGGCGATGTACCGGTTGAATAGGTACTCCCCACTCTCACCCGCAGCGAACACCGGACCACAATCCTCGATGTAGATGTCGGAGGGGGAGGCGGTCACTTCCAACCAGCGGAGTTTGCAAGACACTGGCGATCACCTTAGCAGAAAAGAGATTTTTGAATTTTCTTGTTACTTTGTGGTTGACATCCGGAAGTGTCGGCGTAAAGTAAGAGCATCTACGACACCGAGGTGCGACCGTGAAAGTACGCGAGAACAATCTGGTAGCCAAACTGAACAGCTTGGAGGCCAAATTTCAGCGATCACCCGACTGCAAGGAAAGCCTGTCATTCTCAGTACCGCTAGGCGTAGCGATAGTCTTCTACAGGGAGTGCCTGAAGAGGCGTGTGTCCGTGTCCGCTCTGGGGAACAAACTTCTTACAGCCTTCGCCTCCGACCCGGAAGTACAGGTATCAACGACAGATACTAACAACAGCCCCAACACCAAGTCTGTATACGCAAGACTACTAAAGTCCCTATCCGACGCCTACGGAATGAAGGCCGACGAAGTGGTTCGCTTCTTAGTCATCAAGTACGCGGAAGCTGCGTTGGCAGAGACAACTGAACTTCACAAGAGGCTCGAAAGTTCGACGGGAACCGAAGGTGGGACAGAAGAGGTGGGGAAGAAAGGAGTGTGAGACTGCCCGACTATTACTACCCTCCCCTAACACCCGTAGTACCCGTTCCCGTATCCCACCCCCCTGTTCGGGTCGTATGGAAACGCACGGGAGGCACGATCACTAAAGAGGGTGGGTCGGTTGGGGTTCAGGCGTGGGTTCTCGTTGCCGAGAGCAGGAGTACCGCCGTCCCTACCCTCTTCCAAGGTCGGAAACACGCGGGAACCTTGGCGAAGCTGTTCGAGTAGTCTGAGGGCTGCATTGTAGCGGGGAACTTGGCGGTCCACATCGGCTGCGGATTGGGCACGGCGGGAGACCAGTAGGGCCATCACCAAGTCCGCACACAGTCGCCGTATCAGGAACCCCCCGGTCGTGTCACTGTCGGCCAAGTCCTGAAGGTCGTCCTCGTTGTACCTTTCTCCCGAAGCTGTCGCGGCGACTATTTCCCCGGTGGCCTCCCCTATCAACTGTGTCAGGGTGGTGTTGGAGTCCAAGTCCCCGGTGACCGGCGTGCCCGAGTCGGACAACAGTTGACGAACGCGGCGGTCATCATACGCGGCCACGAGTTGGTCTGCGTTCAGAAATGCCATCTCCGCCCCTTGACTTGTGTTGAAGTGGTGATAAAATGCGGGAGTGGACTGAACCTGAGTGGAGAGAACGATGCCGAAAACCAAGACCGTCAGCGAGGGGCAACTGCTACTGAACGCGATCCTGAACAACCCCCGTGAGGACACTCCCCGGCTCGTCTATGCGGACTGGTTGGAGGAGAACGCGAAGGGACAGCCGGATTTGGATAGGGCGGAGTTCATAAGGCTCGGTGTGGCTCTGTATTCCTGCGTCGATGAGAAGGTTAGGAAGGAGATGTCAGACCGGATTAAGAAACTGTTCGACACCAACGTCCCGTCAGAGACTCCTGCTCGACTACTGTGGCCGGAATACTCAGTGGTGTTGAGCCTAAACCCCCGAGCAGGAAGCATTGTGGAGGGCGTTCAGATCGACGGGGTTAGGGTCGCTTACCGGGGCGGTGGAATTCGTATCCGTCGTGGGTTCCCGTACTGGCTGACCACTAACGCTAACCGTTACGTTCCTATCTCCAAGACGCTGTTCAGTAACTTCCCGATCACCGTGATTCATCTGTGGGACTTGGAACCGAGCGGTGGGGTCGAGGGGTCGGTGAACTGGGTTCGAGGCGGAGGCGAGGAGCCACCTAACGTCCCTCCATGCATTTTCGACTTACTCGGGGGCGACTACCAGCACTACCCGAGTCAGTACGAGCCAGCGTTTGAGGCGAGAATGCCGGCCTTCCGGGAATACTTCTCCGGAGACAAGGAGGCTATGGACGAACTGATGGTCGCGGCGATTCGATATGGGAGGAAGAGGGCGGGACTTCCTTACGGTGTTCGAGACTGCCACCTTTACTGCTGAGGAGATTCGACCGATGGGAACGAAGAGAAACAATCACGGACCGTTCACCGAGGCACAGGAGCAGCAGATCGAAGACGCCTACAAGGAGCATTCCATCTACTGGATAGCCCAACAGTGGGATGCGTACCCTGACCGAATCCGAGGGGTTCTGGTCAAGCGTGGGGTGAAGATACGGAACTATCGCGAGGGTATCACCCGGCGAACATACGTCCCTCCCCGTCGGAACTCCGTGAACGATCACGCATTCGACAATCTGGAGGACAACGATGTAGCGTGCTACTTTCTGGGACTTCTTCTCACGGACGGCACGATCCTGAAACGCAACTACCGTAGTGGCTTCGTTTCTCTCAGTCAGGCTGAGGACAATAAGGACATCGTGTTCAAGTTCAGAGATTTCATGTCGGGGTCAGGTGACGTTACTGAACTGGCTCCCAAAGACCCCAAACATCAGGTGAGATTTACGTTTAAGTTCTCCAGCATACACATAGTCAACGTGCTGGAAAGTTACGGCGTGGTGGAACGAAAAACCAGCAACCAGACTGTAGACCCTCGGGTGGCCAATAACAGACACTTCTGGAGAGGGGTGTTTGATGGCGATGGCCACATTGAGGTAAATCCCCGAACAGGACTACGGTTAAGCACCACGTCTCCCATACTATTCTCGGAGTGGGAACGTTACGCCAGATTAGTTACAGGCACCGACAATATCGTGTACAGGCGAGAACTGGAAACCAACAAGATTGAGCAGACTTTATGGCTAACTGGAACTGAGGCCAAGGTGATGGCAATAATGCTTTACACCGACCACACAGTCAGCATCAACCGAAAGCAGCAGATAGCCGACGCGATTATCGACGGTTGACTCAGAGTGGGACAACCGGCCACCAGCACCGGTTGCCCCTACGCTAATACTTAGGACACGACCGACGTGAACAGTTGGGCAGCTTCCTTGCCGACCACCTTGAACTGACGCCAGTCGATGACCGACAGCACCTTACGCTTGTTGAAGGGGTCGTCCTGGACCTCAACCTCCATTTCATGCCCCTTCCAGGTGAAGCAGTGAATGAAGCTGAAGTTTTCCCCGCCCGAAGCCGAGGCGAGAGTACCCGGACGGGCGATCAGGTAGGCGGTCGTGGTCCCCGCGAGGAACGACTTGCTGCTGGTGGCCCCGAGGGGTGCCCGCTCAATCACCAGCGGATCGACAACCACCTTGATGCCGTACAGGTAGGCCGGCATCCCGAAGTTGGCGAGTTGGTTCTTGAACAAGTCCCCTTCGAGGTACTTGGTCGCGTCCGTGTTCTGGGCGAGGTAGTCCGCGATCTCACCCGAAGCGGCGGTCTTGCGGGCAACGTCCGGACCCATCACCAGAACCAAGTCCTGCGGCTTGACCACGCCCATCGTGGACTTCATGATGTTCTGCACACCCTGGAGGAGACCCTTCTGGATGTACCGGTTGGCCGAGGTCGCCGCCGACCACAACCCGCCGCCGAGGTTGGTGGCCGTGTCCGCGTTGGCCGAGTTGTAACTGTTGGAGTCTTGCAGGAGGGTGTAGAACTCGTCCGCCCGCTGGTACATCATGCGGTTGGCCAGCACGTTCGACTGGCTCTGCACGATATCCCACACCGCGTTCTCTTCGACCTCGTTCGCAATCGGATAATCTTCATAGAACCGCTCGGTGAAGAAGTCGATCCATTCGTGCTTGGTGCCCGCCTCCTCCTGCACCGGACGGGCCTGACCCGGATACCACTTGCGGCTCTTGTTGTACCCGCTCGGGATTTGGCCCTGCGTCTCGGGAACGATCCGGAGGTACTTACCCGAGGGGGTGTTCTTGCTGCTGATCGTGAACAGGCTGTTGATCGCGAAGTCTTTCGGATTTCTCGCATATTCAACGATCAATTTCGACTGCACGTCGAACGTGTTGGGGTACACGTTGAGGTGCGAAGCGTACATAGGCATCTAACAGAACTCCTGGATAGAAGTGAAATTCGGAAGTGAGTTGAAGAAGTGAAAACGGGCCGGGGTGTGGGCACAGAAGACCCACAAGAAGTGAGGAGAACCCGACCCGAAGTGAATTAGGCCATCGGACCCGAGAACTTCACGACCTTGACCGTGATGAGTTCACCCGACAGACCGTTGCGGAGGGCGAACGCACCGTAGTCGTCGTGGGCCGTGGCGGTCAGGGACACCGCGACCCCCTTGCCGTTGGCGTCCGGAGCGAGGTAGTCCCCCGCCGAAACCACGCCCCCGAGTTCGAGGAGAGCCGTGCTGCCCGGACCGTGAACACCGACGCCACGCCCGTCAGTAGCCGCGTACACCGAGTCCCAAGCCTCGGTCCCCTTGTGGGAGATGCCGACCGGGTTGCCCGCCGCCACGCACTGAGTGACCGTGTAATCCGTACCGCTGACCAGGGCCACGAACCGCGACGGGCTGATGTTGCCGCTGGCCTGATAAGTGGGGTTGTTGCCGTCGAACATGGACTATCTGCTCCTGATTGTGGAGTGAAGTGAGTTGGGAAGTGTGATTGGAAGTTAGTTGGACGTGCAGTCGGGAGCAGGTTACTTCTTACCCTTGAACTTGGCGAGAGCTTCTTCGTAGGTGCCGGTCAGCCGGCCCGAGTCGAACGCAGCGGTGAACGCGGCCACGTCTTCCGGGGAGTTGAGGGCACCCTTCTCGTCGTCCTGGCGGGCGAACTTCTGCACCTCGCGGACGCTCTCCCCGGCCGGCTTCTTCCGACTGTACAGGAGTTTGGCCCGCTTCTCGTGAGCCGCGAACGACTCGTCGTCCAGGTGGGCCATCAGTTCGATCTCAGCCTGCTTCGCCTCTTCGGTCGGGAACGCGATGTGGTCCTTGGTCTCCCACTCCGCGACCGTCTTCTCGGCCTTCATGCGGTTGAACTTCAACTTGAACTCGCGGTTCTCAGCCGCCAGCCGAGCCGTTTCCTTCTGGAACTTCAGCACTTCATCGTTCTCACGGGCCATTTTGGTCTTGTCCTTGTTGTCAGAGGGGATGTAACAATTCGTGGCAGAGGCTTGGGAGGCGTCCATCTTCACGGGTTCCTCTTCGACCTCCTTCTTCTCATCCTTCTTGGGTTCGGGCTTCTTGTCGTCCTTACCCTTGGGGGTTTCCTTCTTGTCGGACTTGGGCTTCTCGTCCCCGTCCTCGAAATCGTCGCCCTCGGGAGCCGGCGAAAGGAGATCGTCTTCCCCTTCCCCTTCGCCCCCCTGAAGGGCACCCATCATCGCGTTCATAAACTGCTGGAACTGCGAGGTCAGAGCCTTCAGTTCGCTGGTGAGACCGTCCACCTTAGCCTCAAGGCCACGGGCAGACTTCATTTCACCGGCCTGAGCGGTCGCCACGGGGTCCATGTTGTCCATCGGCATCGAACTAGTCTCTCTGGAGAATTGGAGGGGTGAGTTTGAGTGGAGAAGGGTAAGGGGAAGTGGGTCTTGGAGGATGTAGGTGTAAGAGTCCCGATCCTGCTTACCGAACTTGATGACGGGCAGGTTGCGTTCGGGGACTTTCCGGAGTAGAGCTATAGCCGGGGTCTCACCGATTTCCGGGTAGAGTTCCACCGACCTTCCGGGATACTTGGTGATTACATCGGACTCGCTCTTTCGGATGTGCCAAGTGCAGGAGAGTGCCTTCTTCCCGGTCCTGAAGAACGGAACCACCTTGAAGTCTGTGGCCCACCCGACCGGTTTCGGTTGCTCGCTCTCGTCTACATCTTCATCCTTGGTGTGCCCTAAAATCAAAACCGGAGGGGACCGCCTGAAGAGGTAGTTTTCGTTGTTGTTCTTGGCGATCTTCTGTAGGAACTTCTCGTCAACAACCAGCGGCTTGCCCTTGACCGTCCGGCTACCACTATGCTCGTCAATGACGAAAACATTCTCGATCTTGACAAAATCGGACTCAGGGAAATCGACTTCGGGGTCAGCCACCACCATTGGTCACCTCCCCTACTCCTTCACCCCCCGCCTCTTTCTGTCCCGTATTACTCTCCACCATCGGCTTCTCCTTCCGAGTACGAGTTCTGGTCACCGAAGTACCCGCCCGTGAAGACCTTCCTCAGCCTCTTCTTCAGGTGGTGGTGTCGGGACTTGGGCTTCTTCTTGGGTTTGGGTTTATCAGCGTCGGCCGAGAACTCCTCTTTCTGGAGATCAGGCACGAGAGACCCACCGGGGTAAAAAACGTGATCCACCACCATACCCCCTTGAGGAGACCGGTAGGCCGCGAACTTCTCGGGAGTATTCTCAGCAGGTTTGGCGTGTTCCGGGTACAATCGGTGGAGTGTCGAGGCGTTGTGATCGTGACCTACAGTGCCCACGCCCTTACCTTCTTCCGTCAGCCGGCTGATTAGAGCGTGAGCCTCGGGTGTTGGCAGGTGGTCGGTACTCCACATCAACGCCCGGTCGGGGTTGTTGGGGTCTCGGTGCAGCAGGTGAACTGTGTAAGGCTTCTCCCACCACGGCACCGTCCCCCCAGTCGCAGTCCAAGTCCAATCGGGGTGTTGTCCGGCCATGATGTAGTGGGAGCGGTTCACCATACCCATCGACCTAGGGAACCCTGAGTCACCTGTTCGTTCAACGTGCTTGCGGATGATCTCGGCCTGAGCCTCCCGCCCCTGTTCCTGTAACCAGTCGGCGTAGGCCAGAGCGTGGGTACTCTCACCGGGGTTGCTGTGAATGGCGTCGTGGAAGTCCCCCTCTTCGACCTTGCTGAACTTGAGAGGCTTACGCGGGACAGAAAGAGGTGGGGAAGAAAGGATATCAGACTCGCCCCCGTTTCCCTCCCGCTCGAACCGCTCCAGCCCCTCGGCCTTCGCCTCGCCCTTATCCAGAGCTTCGTGGATGAGTTTCCCGGTGGTGGGGTGGGCGGTCATAAACTTGTCGGCCAGGAACCTCGCTTCGTCCGGATGCCAGTGGGAGTTGTAGTTGTGGACCGACCCTTTTGGGGACCACCTGAAACTGACCGCGTGAACCCCTGGCAGGTACGAGTGGCCGTGGCTCTGGACGAACAGGTGACTGCCGTCGGGGAGGGGCACGGTGGCGGAGTGCAGGGTCTTCTGCTCCGGACTGTTGATGTGCTGGTGGATCGGGTTCTGGTCGTGCAGGCCGTCCATCGTGTCCGCGTAGTGGGAGACGATCTCACCTCGGGGGTCACCCTCCTTGTTCAGATACCGGGCCGCTGCCAAGAGGTGGTCGGAGGGGTACGGGTTGCTGGGAGAGGACATCCACTGCTTCTGTGCGGTCCCCACACTTCCCATCAGGGTCTGCGTCTCGAAGTGGGAGCGGAGGCGGCTGAAGAGGAGCCGGACGGCCTTGCGGTTGTAGGTCCGCTTCTTGGGGGGTCGGGTGTCGGGGTACTTGTGGGCGTCGGGGATGTCGGTTCCCAACTGTTTGAGGTGCTGGTTCTCGACCGTCGTCCACCACTCGGGCAGGTTGGGATCGGTCCACTTCACCCGGTTGACGGACATCCGCTGAACCGAGTGGTGAAGGTCGTGCTTGTTGGCGTCGGGGACCACTTTTCTGATTTCGGTGAGAGCCTTCTTCCGACTGAGAACCCCCCGCCTCCCCCACCGCCAGTTGTCACTGTACTCCGAGGGGATGATCTCCGTGTACCGCCCGTTCCGTCTCTGTTGAGCGTCAGCAGCCGCCAGTACCGAGTTCATCGCCCGGTCGATCTTGATGGCTCTCGGCAGGTGCCTCCAGTCGAAACGCTCGGCGTGGGGGTGACCGTCGTCCTGCAACTTGTCCGAGAAGATCGGCAACAGGCTGGTGTCCCCGGTCCGCAGAAT
>Ga0196964_10001531_pt1 | contig 11729 bp, 9 predicted proteins | sample S1_10metaG_FD_148615 | JGI IMG/M metagenome (GOLD analysis project Ga0196964, IMG submission 148615) | Soil microbial communities from Anza Borrego desert, Southern California, United States - S1_10 | ecosystem: Environmental > Terrestrial > Soil > Desert | place: USA: California | collected...
ACTGCCCACCCGGCCTTCTCTACCTTTGCCAGCGTCGCTGCGTACGCGATCGCATGAATGCGCGGCTCGAAGATGTTGCTGAGGTTGCAGATCCCGTTCCACGGCCGCGATTCGAAGCGGAACCAGTTCACACGCCGGTTGCGCCCCTGCGAAGCTTTCTCGAAGTCGATCAGCGCTTCAGGTTCGTACTCGGTCGCCATCCCCGCGCCGTCGCGGTTGTCGAACGGCCCGATCAGCGCGAACGGCGCCGCATACTGCAGGTTCTTCGCGGCTTCGGCAGCCGCAGAAAATCGTCCCCGCGCGTGCTGCCAATGGGAATTCATCCGGTGGATCAGATCGCGCACGACCGGGCGCGTCTTCGCGTCGGCAGCGATGCCCGTAAGCTGCGTAAATGGCGTTGGATCTTTACAGTAAATTAAAAGCGACTCTACGCTGGTGAGGTACTGTTCGGCCCACGGGTTGTCGCGCGCCGCGGTCGTAGCTTTACAGAGATGTTCGAGGCCCGCCTGGAAGTCGTTCTCCGCGATGGCGAGGATTCCCAGTCCATACCACGCCCCATGCTCGTCTTTGTTGGCCTCGGTTGCGGAAGTAAAAAGCTTCTTCGCGTCGGCCAGTTCGCCAGAGTACAGCTTCACGAACGCCTGCTGCACCGTGTCGGAAGGAGCCGCGCCGCCCAGCGCCGGAAACGCCGCGGACTGGGCAAGATCTGCAGGGTACGCGGAGATAGCGGCAGCTAAACCAGCGACGAGCAACAGCGCACGCAGAAAGCGCATCGAAACCTCCAGAGCTGGTGGCGAACACGGACCTACCGTTCTATAGAAGACTGACGCGCGGCGCTAACTCATCCGACAAAAAAAGACCGCCACCCCGAGGTGACGGTCACGTATTCCGAGCGATTGTGGAAGATTACGCCTTCTGAGCGGGCGTGGGTGCGGCCGCTTTGCTCATCGCCGCCGCTCGTGCAGCCTGCTGTTCAGCAGCTTGTGCATCGACGAAGTCTTTGATTGCTTTGCGGTCAGAGACCGACGCGTTGATGAATCGCACGCCTAGCTCTGGATGCCCTTCGCTCGAATCCGTAATGCGCACGACTTGGCATTCGCCGGTGAGGTCCGCGAGCTGCGGAATATCCAGGAAGCGGCATTTGATCGAGAACTTGGAGAGCGGCAGGGAGTTCTTTGGGAGCTTGAGGCTGGTCAGGAGCGCGCCGCCGACACCCACATTGCGCGCGATGGCCTCGCCCTTGTCCCACACCGCATTGTCGCCTTCGGAGAGAATCTCGATGATCGCGCGCGTGTTGACTTCGGTGCGACCATATTCGCGCTTGAACGGGCGCCGAATGGTCGTGAAATCGTAACCCATTTTCTCGGCGGTGCTGAAGACCAGATCCCTGGTCGATTCGCTCGCCGAATATTTCGGGTCGCGATTCAAAATCTTTGTGACGGTGGTGCGTGACAACCCAAGTGCATCTGCGATCGCCTGTTGACTGACGCCCATTGCGAAGTCTCCCGCGAGTTTGCCCCAGTGATGGTCACGTGCATATCGTTGTGCTCTAAACTAGTGCATTTTCACAACCTGTCAAGTCCAACACGGTGCAGCCCGTCGTGCAGGAGTTTGCGAAAATTTTGTTCTCATCATTTTCAAACTGGCGTTTCCCTCATTCATTTCCTGGCTGACGCGGCTTCCAAAAGGAGAGCGGCCCGCCCACCTTTCGATGAACGGGCCGTTCTGTGGAGGGAGGAAAGCCGACAGGGCCTTCCCCTTGGGAAAGACGGCCACCTTCACGGAACATCTGAAAAACGCACCGGCTGACTCATCACCTCGACTTGGCTCTCCTCTATTTGCGGTTCACCTGCAGCCACACGAGTGTTCTTCTTCGGCTCGACCTTCGTTTCATCCTGCTCCGCCCGCGCACTCGAAGACTTCGGCGCGACAGGCAGCGCATCCGTCGTCTTGATGCGGAGGCTCTGCCCGAGCTTCAATCGACCCGGATCTGAGAGCTGGTCGCGGTTCCATTCATAAATATCACGCCAGCGGCGGCCGTCGTTGAAGAGCTTGCGCGCGATGCGTTCGAGCGTGTCGCCGGTCTGCACCACGTATTCTTCTTTGGAAGGTGCCTTGCCGACGACGCTTTCTTTCTTCACCGCGTCCTTCGGCGTGGCAGCATCGATCGACATTTCAGCCACCTTCTTCTTGGGCTGTTCCGGTGCGACGGTCGGAACCTTCAGCGTCATGCCGACCTTCAGCTTGTCGGGATTCGAGAGAACGTCCTTGTTGGCATCCACCAGGGCCTTCGTGCCGCCTTTGCCGAGCTTCAGCGTTGAGGCGATCCTCGTAAGCGTGTCTCCTGGCTTCACGGTGTAGGTCTTCCCCGTCGTCTCCGGCTCGGCGGGCTTCGGAGGCACAACCGTCGTGAAGCGAGGCTCAGACTGAATTACTTCGCCCGGCTGCGGCCGAGAAGGAGCATGCGGAAGCGGTTGAATCGCCGGACCGGGCGACTCCACGATATTGTGGTTCGGGTCAGGCAACGGAACCGGCGGCTGCGGAACGTGCACGTCAACGGGAGCGCCGGGAGACGGCATGGGCGCGGGAGCCGGGACCGAACCCGACGCATCGGGCGGCGGGAGCGGCGGCGCGCTGTCGCCATCGAGGCTGATTTCAGGCGCCAGTTCGGCGACGGCCTTGGACTTCTCGGCCTCGCCCTTCTTCTTGCGCCCACCGTCGTACACCAACCCGACGACGACCACCATCAAGAGAAAGAGGGTGAGCAGGCCCCACTTGAACTCACGGAAGACCTTGGCGGCGCTGCCGGTCATGGAGTGGGTGCGGCCAACGTTGGCCGTCTGCGCCACGCCACTCGGCGGCGCCTTATCGAATCCGCTTGCATTCGCCACGGCGGAACCCTTTCGCTGCTGGCGTTTTTAGGAAACACCAATGACACGAACGTTATCGTGCAGCGAGGGGCTCCGGCTTGAGCCTATTTTCCACCGGCGGCAGCCTGCGCACAAATTCGACCTCGCGCCAAAGGAGACTGAGAGGCCGGCACAAGCCGCGGTAAGAGCAGACGCAAGTCGACATCGCATATGTCAGCGTTCGGCCCAAAATCGATCCACGATGGCCGCGAAGTTCTTAAGTAGGGTCTTTCCATCATAGAACGGATGCGCGAACGCCTCGGGATGGAACTGCGTGCCGTAGAGCGGTCTTGTCTTGTGCTTCATCGCTTCGATGCGGCAGTGATCGCTGCTCGCGAGCAGTTCAAAATCGCGCGGCAGTTCCTTCACTTCACAGTAGTGCGAGCAGCACATCAGCATCGGGTCCGGCAGACCTGCAAAGAGCGGATCTTCTTTGATCTTGCGGATCGGAAAGAATCCCTGCGCCAGGAAGTAATCGGCGATATCGCACCCAGGCCCTGACGTTCGCGGCCAGTGTTCGTGGGGGCTCAACTTGCGCATCGGCTGGTCGCGCAGACGCTCGGTGCGTTCTACGAACGGCCTCTCAAAACAGAAACCCAGCAACTGGTGGCTGCCGCAGAAGCAGATCGTCGGGATGTCGTGCTTATGCAGGACTTCATTCATGCCGGCGAAGGCTGAAAGTTCGTGATCTTCGAAGTGCCCGCCGAAGCCGCTCATCGCGATGGCGCGCGGCCTCAAGGATTGGACAAGTTCGAGGTTGAACTTCTGATAGGGCACGACGAGACACGGCTCGCCTGAGGCTTCTTCGAGCCGCACCTTTATCTTCGTGTCTGTGCCTTCACTATAGTAGCTCTTGGCGTCCTGAACTCGCACGTAAATGTACATGAGGCTGTACTCCTTTGGGGGCTTTGCCTATTGATCGCGTGGAAAGAGATGGTGGTTGGCGTTTTTTGAAATTCACATGTGCACCGTACGGCTGACGGGTGTCTCTTGTGGTAGACTATTGACGAATTTTCCAACCGGGCGCTGCTCTCGTGCGAGTAAAGAATGCAGCACGCCGACTGCTCTGCGGGTCCGGCGCGCCGAAGGGGACGCAGCATGTCGACGACCTGTGCCCAACGCATTCTTTCGGATATCAAGACAGGCAAACTGCAGATACCCGTGGAAGCGTGGGAGATCCTCGACACGTACCGCGAGGGCCTGCACGCTCAGGCCACCGCCATCGTGGGTAACTCAGTGGACGCTGAAGACGTCGTCCAGGAAACCTTCCGCGAAGCCATCCGCCAGCCCGAAAAACTGACCAAGACCGCTTCGGTGGGCGCGTGGCTGCGCCTGATTAACAAAGCCAACGCAGTGGACTTGCTGCGCCGCAGGAAGACGGCGAAGGCGACATTGCGCGGCAAGGCCATGAACAACGGGCGCGCTTTCACCACCGGCGGCATGAGTGCCGTGGAAGTCCGTGAATGCGTCAACGACGCGCTCGCCAGCCTGCCGGAGACGATGCGCAAGGTCGTGCTGCTTCATTATTGGAAGCATCAGAGCTGCGCGAAGATCGCGCAGACGCTGGCGATGCCTGAAGGGACCGTGAAGTGGCATCTGGCCCAGGCGGCGGTGAAGCTCGAGCCGAAGCTGGGCCATTTGTTTGACGTACAGCCTGAACGCCGAGGCAAGTAAACGAATATGTTCCAACCGTCCGGCTCGCTCCCGCGATTGAAGGGCAGAAAGCGGGAACGATTCGGAGAGAAAGAAGATGGCACACAGCGACTGCCGGAAGTACCAGGAACAGATCGTTGACTGCGCGCATGGCGAGCTCGGCGCGCAGGAGCGCGGCGTTCTGGAAGCGCATCTTAAAGCGTGCGCGCAGTGCGCGAAGGTCGCACGCAGCTTCCTGCATGTGAACCAGATCTTCAGCCAGGTCCCCGAGAGCGAAGACTTCGATAGCGAGTCTGCCGTTCTCGCCGGCATTCAGTCGCGCGAAGAAGAACAGCAGGAGGCCGCGGCACCTCGCGGCTCATTCCTTTCGAACCTGTCTGGCCTTCCTTGGTGGGGCGTTTCGGTCGTGCTGCATATCCTTGTGATCCTGCTCGCGGGATTGATCTCGATGGCGATCGAGCTTCCGCGCGGGGACGAACCCGCGATCACCGTCACGGAGCTCTCTCAGCGGCCGTTGGATGAGGTCGTCGCCGAGGCGCTCAAGAACCAGGCGGTGGATGCGCTTCATTCCAAGCACGAGACGCCGCCTACCGATCCCATGTCGAAAGACTTCAATAACGTGGTCGTGCCGCCAGAACTTCTGTCGCGCGCGGAACTCGGCGACCATTTCGAAACGATCAACCCCGACCGCCCGGACACGCAGAGCGCCTTCGGAAATCCTGACGCAACGATGTTCCACTCGGTGACTGGCAGCGACGATGAGGCCGGCGGCGGCGGGAACTCAGGCGCGAGCCTCGACGACATGATCGGCGTGGGTGGCGCTTCGTCGCCGGGAACCGGCGGCGGCTGGGGCGGCGGCAATGGCACCGGGATCGGTAACGGAACAGGAGCGGGCCGCGGTTCGTTCGGCTCGCGCACCGGCGGCGGGCGCAAGCTGATGGTCAAGCGGCACGGCGGTTCGGCGGCGACCGAAGGCGCCGTGGACCGGGCGCTGAGTTGGCTGGCGCGCCACCAGGAGGCCGACGGAAGCTGGTCCACTCAAAAACACGGTGGCAGCGACAATGTCGACGCGGGCGTGACGGCGCTGGCAGTACTCGCGTTCCTGGGAGCCGGACACACGGAGAAGACCGGGCAATTCCGCGAGAACGTGCGCAAGGGTGTGGCGTGGATCATCTCGCAGCAAGGGGCCGACGGCGGCATTGGCGCGAAGTTCGGCGAAGGCGGCTGGCATGATGGGTATGCGTACCATCACGCGATCTGCGGCCTGGCGCTGGCTGAAGCAGCGGGCATGGCGCGTGTGAAAGAGACCGTCGCGGCTGCGCAGAAAGCACTGGATTACTCGATGGACTTTCAGGGTGGCGAAGGCTCAGAGCGCCGCGGCTGGCGGTACAGCCGGAAGCAGGATGGCGATACGTCCGTGTCGGGCTGGTTCGTAATGCAGCTCAAGAGCGCCAAAGTGGCGGGACTGCAGGTCAGCCATCATAGTTTTGAAGGCGCGCTGAAGTTCTACGACTCCATGGAAGTGAAAGGCGAGGTCAATGGCTACGCGGGCGGCCGTTTCGGCTACACCGACAGGACGGGTACAGGCCTGAACAACACAGCGATCGGAATGCTCGCGAATCTGTACCTTGGCCGACGTCCTGGCGATCTGATGGGCGGCGCGGAATATCTCTGCCAGAACCCTCCGAAATGGGACAAAGACCTTGGTGAAATGGCTCAGTGGCCCGGCTACTCGTACCCGTTCTACTATACCTATTACGGCACACTGACGATGTTCCAGATGGGCGGGGATTATTGGAAGAAGTGGAACACAGCGATGCAGAACATGCTCCTGCCTAAACAGCGCAAGGGTGGCGACGAAGACGGCTCATGGGATCCGCTCGGCGCATCGGACTGCAAGATGGCCGGCCGCGTCTACACGACAGCGATGGGCGCGTTGTCGCTTGAGGTCTACTACCGCTACGCCTTGCTGAACGAGAAGAACTGAGCGACGCCAGCAAATACTGCCAATGTTCTTGCACGATGCGCATTCCATGCGTAATATCCCCTCGTTTCCCAGTCCAGGCGCAACGTTCTGTGCCGCTGCACGCGAGTGCGGAGAACTGGCCGGCTTCGAGCCGCGCTTTGAATAGTGCGGTGGTTATCTCAGGGGATCAGTCATGGCGAAGAAGGAAGGTTCAGGCGCAACAGATTCCAACCATCAGGTGCTCGGCATCGACATCGGCGGCACCGGAATCAAAGGCGCTCCGGTCGATCTCAAGAAAGGCGTCCTGGTTAAGGAACGCCACCGCATCCCCACGCCGCAGCCTGCCAAGCCAGACGCCGTCGCTGCTGTCGTGGCCGAGATCGTCCAGCACTTCAATTGGAAGGGTCCCGTCGGCTGCACCTTCCCAGCGATCATGAAAGACGGCGTCGCGTACTCGGCGGCCAATGTCGATAAGGACTGGATCGGCACGGACGCGCGGCACTTGTTCGAAAAGAAAGCCGGCTGCCACTTCGAGGTCGTCAACGACGCCGACGCCGCCGGAATCGCGGAGATGGAGTTTGGCGCCGGAAAAGGCCACCACAAAGGCATCGTCATCATGGTGACGCTGGGCACCGGCATCGGCAGTGCGATCTTCCACGACGGGAAGCTCTTCCCGAACGCCGAGATCGGACATCTCGAGATCGACGGCAAGGACGCAGAGCTGCGCGCGGCCGACAGCGCGCGCGTCAGGAACGAGTGGTCTTGGAAGAAATGGGCGAAGAATGTCGACAAGTATCTGCGCCACATCGAATTCCTCTTCTCGCCGGATTTGATCATCATCGGCGGCGGCGTGAGCAAGAAGGCCGAGAAGTTCATTCCGCGCCTGAACACGAAGGTGAAGGTCGTCCCGGCGCAGATGATGAACGATGCCGGCATCGTCGGCGGCGCGCTGGCGGCCAGGCACCTGAAGTAAACGGTAGTTGTTCGATTTCGACGGGCGGCGTCCGCGATCGCGTGCCGCCCGTCTTTATTGAGGCACTCGCGTGTCCGGCAAGAAGGGGCTCATCCTCGGGCTTGAGCTGAGCGGCAACAAAGTCTCCGCCGCTATAGTCAACCCGTATCACAAGATCATTGGACGTGCGAGCCGCACGACGCCCTCCGCTCGCAGCGAAGGCGTGCTCACCGATGAGATCATCACGTGCGCTGAAGACGCGTTGAAGGCGGCGAGCGTCACGGATAAGGACATCCAGGCCGTCGGCATGGGTTGCCCGGGGCCTCTGAACCCCGAGACGGGCGTGATTATTCGCAAGCGGAGAAGTGCGCTGAAGAATTACCCGGTCGGGCAGATCCTGGCGAAACACTTCGGTGTCCGCGTAACGATCGACAACAACGTCCACATGGCAGTGTATGGCGAGTTTCGCGCCGGCGCGGCGCTCGGCTGCCGCAACGTCGTCGGGTTATGGATCGGAAGCAGCATCGGCGGCTGCGTGATCCGCGACGGTGAAGTAGTGCTCGGCGCCAACCGCAATGCCGGCGACGTCGGCCATATGGTTCTCGATGCGTCGCTCAGGATGAAAGATCCGCGCCGCGGGACCTTTGACTCCGAATGCAGCAAAGCTGCGATGGAACGCTTCGTGAAGCGGGCGCTGAAGAAGGGGAAAAAGTCGAAACTCAGGAAGTACATCAAGGGACCGACCACAAAATTGAAGAACAGCGATTTGGCGAAGGCATTCGAAAAGGGCGATGAGGTTGCCGCCACGGTTGTTCAACACTCCGCGCGTTACTGTGGAATCGCGGTCGCGAACCTCTTCAACGTCCTGAGTCCTGAGGTCTTCATTTTAGGCGGTAGTGTGGTAACGAAACTGGGGGATGCATACGTCGCGCGCGTTCAAAGAGCTGCTGCGCCGTACGTGTACTCGACCGATCTCGCCCCCGTCCGGATCGTACGCTCACGACTTGGCAACGACGCTGGCGTGTTGGGGGCGGCCATCGCCGCATGGGATCGGTCGTAACGCCCTTTTTCTGCATACTTTAGGCGAAGGCTCCGCGATATCGCGCGTCCCTAAGGGTGACCGGGAGCTATTTTTGCAATGCGGGAAGACTCGAAAGATTCGGCGGCCAAAGGGATTAAGCTTGATCCCTCGACCAAGCCGCGGATATCTTTGACTTCCGATGGCGGGCAGCGGTTGGAGACGACCGATGGGCCCCCGCGGAGCAATCGTGCTATGGCCAACCCAGGTTCGGGTCGTGTTCCCCAGTCCAGCGGCGGCACTCCGTCGTTCCGCGAAGTCCCGCGGCGCGATGGTCCCGTCATCACGCCCCTGCCAGGCGCACGCCCGCTGTCACCCCGCTCGCCCGAACGCCAGGCGCTGGACCAGAAGATCGTCGAACTCGTGCGGCGCTTCCGGAACGGCGACGATGCCGCGTTTGATGAACTCGCTCCGCTCGCCGGCCGCATGGCATACCATCTCGCGCTGCGTTCGGTAGCGGACTCCAACACCGCAGAAGAGATCGCACAGGAGGCGCTTGTCCGCCTGTATAAACACGTCGGCGAAATCGCCGGTGAAGGCGCCTTCAAGACATGGTTCTATCGTATTGTTCTGAATCTGGTTCACGACCACTATCGACGTTCGGTGCGGCAGGACGCTGCCACGACCACTCTGGAAGAGATCCGCACGCTCGAAAAGAAGTCTTCTGAAGAACCCCTCACGAACCTTGAACGCGAGAGCCTGCGGGGCGCGCTGACGCAGGCGATGAACTCGCTGGATGAAAAACACCGCGAAGTGTTCCTGATGAAAGAAGTGGAAGGTTTGAGCCACGCTGAGATCGCCAAAACGCTGGAGGTGCCCGAAGGCACCGTCTGGTCGCGGCTGTCGTACGCGCGGCGCAAGCTGCAGGAAAAACTGAAGCGTCTGGGATACTCGGCCTGAACATTAGGCGGTTTGAAGGATCGCTCTCGCGGGGCGTCGATCAACTGGAGGGGGAATAGAGAAGACGTATGGAAATATCCCATCGGCCCGGCAACTTGACCTGCAGTGAAACGCGCGAGCTGCTCAGCGATCTGCTGGACGCTCGGCGCGGAGAACTCCCCCACCCCGACGGTTCACGGCTGGCGGAATCCGGCGTACGCCCGGCGGTCGAACTTCATCTGGCAGGCTGCGCATCCTGCCGTGAAGAACTCCACGAACTGGAACAGATCGGAGTGGCCTTCGCCTCGTACTCCGTCAACGAAGCGCCGGCGCAGATGTTCGAAGATTACGGCCGCAGGGTCCGCGAGCGGATGAGGAACGGAGGCAAGCGCGTTGACGCGCGCTCTCGATTTTTTACGCGCGCGCAGAAGTATTGGCTGGCCGGCGCGCTCAGCACGGCGGCGGCGGCCGCCTGGGCGATCGTGATCTCGACGGGGGCGCTGCAGGTCGATCCGCGCCCGTCGGAGTCAATGCGCGGCATCCGCGAAGAACTTGCGCAGAATGGCACCGCGAAGGGCAACGAGCTCGCCAGGCTCCCGCGATTGCCTATGCGGCCCCTCGAGTACATCGATCCTTCAAATGAAGGCCGCAGCTTCCAGGTCTCTGCCCAGAATCCCGCAGACCTGCAGCAGATCCAGCAGCACGAAGGCCGCAGCGGCTACCTGCTCTTCCCCGAGCCGCTGCTCGGCGTGCGCCTGAAGACCACGCGCGACACGGACCGTGTCGCCGACGAAGGCCCTGGCGGCCTGATGGTCGATCGCGTCATTCCAGGCAGCCCGGCGTGGCAGATGGGCGTGCGCAAGAACGACCACATCGTTACGGTCAATGGCGACGCGGTGAAAGACGGCGGCGCGATGGAAGCCGTGCGCTTCCTGCTCTCAGTCAGGGAACTCGGCGCCGGGAAGCCGGTCGAACTCCACATCGTCCGCCCGGTGAATGGCCAGTACCTGTTCCTGCGGCCGGTGAGCGGCGTGCTCGGGCAGTACGAGTTCGCGCAGTAACTGCAGGGGTTAGGGGCTAGGGGTCAGGGGTTAGTAACTTAAGAGCCGCCGAAAGGCGGCTTTTCTTTTTTCTCACCCCTCACCCCTGCCCCCTCAACCCTGCTCTACACAAAGTCCATGCTCGTCAGCGGGTGCCAGCCTTCGTCGAGCTTTCCTTCGATCGCCCACCACACACGCGGCGTGTTCGTCTCGTCGACCATGCCGAGCGCCACCTTCACTTCTCCGGGCTGGACGTCCTGCGGGAACTGGATCGTCTCTTCGAAGTAATTGTGCCCCGGCAGCCACTTGCGGATGTCTTCCTTGAACGGCACCACATGCGACTTATTGCCCTGCTTGAAGCGCAGCGCCAGCTTGTACGGCCGGTAAATCGGCGCGCAGCCGACGTTATCTCCGAAGACGCTCACCTTGATCTCTGAACCGCGTTTTGCTTCGAGCGGCAGCAGCATTTGCCTCAGCGCGTAGCGGTAGCCGATCTTCTTGTCGAATTCGATGAGCTTCTCGAGCGCACGCTCCGGGAAGAATGCGTTCTTCGGCATGAACACCGACATGTGGTATTTGTAGCCGTGCTCAATGATTTCATCGATGTCGTACCCGCTCATCACCCACGTCGCAACGTTGCCGCAGGTCTCCATCGTAACCGGCGCGACCTTCCAGTTGTCTTTCAAACCACAGTTGTTGATTTCGCGCGGATAGCAGTCGTACGTGTGGTTGAAGCACAGGTCGCGCGGGACTTCAGGGACTTCAGGCTTGCGCAGGTCGCCGAAACAATCCGCGCGCCAGCCGACGGGATGGCCGCTCTCCTTGCTCAGTTGCGAAGCGTGTGCGCAGCCGGGCGTGCCGAGCATCGAGAGCAACATCGTCTTCTTGAAGCTCGCGAGGTAGATGTCAGTCAGTTTATGCGCGGTCTCGGCGGTGCTGTTGCCGCCGGATTCACCCCAGAACCCAGCGTATGCCATGTCGATGCTCTCGAGATCGGGATGACCGTCGTAACGTTCGGCAAATGCTCGGATAAAGTCTCCGAAATGCTCGAGATAGCGTGGATCGTTGCTATCGGGCTCGTGCCGCGCGTATACCCCCTGCTCCACCCACGGCGCGCCCGTGTCCCAGTACCAGTCAGGGACGTTGACAGACGAGCCCTCTGGGTGCCGCTTGGATTTTGGCGGGTTCTTCGCGTAGTCGAGCCGCAACGTATACGGCTGGAAGCGTAACTGCGCAGTCTGGCCGCTCTGTT
>Ga0196964_10001532_pt1 | contig 11728 bp, 10 predicted proteins | sample S1_10metaG_FD_148615 | JGI IMG/M metagenome (GOLD analysis project Ga0196964, IMG submission 148615) | Soil microbial communities from Anza Borrego desert, Southern California, United States - S1_10 | ecosystem: Environmental > Terrestrial > Soil > Desert | place: USA: California | collected...
CGTCAGCCGCGGCATCAATTACGGCTCCAACAAAGTGCGCTTCACCAACATGGTGCCGGTGGGTTCGCGCATCCGCATGAAGCTGAAGATGCTTTCGTGCGAAGCGCGCGGCGGCGGCTTCCAGGTGACCAACCAGTGCACCATCGAGGTCGAAGGCGAAGAGCGACCCGCCTGCGTGGCTGAGATCGTCTCGCTGGTCTATCCCGCATAACTCTTGTTGATCCGCCTCCCGGGCGGCAAACCGGCATCCACTTTGCCTGGAGGCGGACGTGCTGACCTTCGTCGAAGCGATCTCGCTGGCCGGCGATCGCAAGAAGCAGAACGATGATGCGTGCGGGTTTGCGAACGGCCGCGCCTGGGTGCTGGATGGCGCCACCGATCTGCACGATGCGCCGCTGAGCGGCGCCGCCACGGACGCCAGCTGGGTCGCTCACTTCGCCAATGCGCGGCTGCACGCGGCGCGTGGCGAGCTGCGTGATGTTGTCCGCGACATCAGCGCGGCGGCGAACGATGCGTTCAATCAGCTCGCGGCCGGGAAGATCATCGAGAAATGGCAATCGCCCATTTCTTCCCTGCTCATGATCGAGGAAACGGCCGACGGCATTCGCGGAATTGATCTGGGCGACAGCCGCATCTTCGCGCTCGGCGCCGATGGCGCGCTTCACGTCACGGGCGGCCCGGACGAAGCGGTGGATGCGGAGATCGCGCTCGCCGCCAAACAGACCGATGGCGATAAGCCCCTCCTGCGGCGCACGGCCACAATCGAAATGCTGCGCGGCCAGCGCAGCGCTATTAACCGGCCCGGCTCGCAATGGACCTTCGGGATTGATCCCGCATGCGCGGATCATGCGCGAACCTGGACAATTCCGCTGAAGCGCCCTGCTCACTTGCTGCTGATGACCGATGGTTATTCGGCGCTGGCGGATCGCTACCGCATGTACGAACCCGTGGACTTGTTACGCGCCGTCGTGGAGCGTGGCCTGCATGAACTTGGCCGCGAACTGCGCGCAATCGAAGCGGCGGACGCCGGGGCCGCCAAGCATCCGCGCTTCAAGGCGAGCGATGATGCGACGGCGCTGCTGATGCGGCTAAGTTAGGCGGATTGCATTCTCTCAGAAGGTGGGGACATGAACAGACGAGAAATTCTTCAAGCGAGCGCCGCGCTGCCGGCTCTCTCGCTCCTCCAAGCCTGCGCCACCACGGATACACCGATGACCCTCACGCCGCCCGTCGCCCGCATTGAGCCGAAGACGATCGAACAGCTCGGCCGCACGCGCGTCGATAACTACGCGTGGCTGAAGGACGATAACTGGCAGCAGGTCATGCGCGATCCGTCGGTGCTGCGCGCGGACGTGCGCGAATATCTCGACGCAGAGAATGCGTACCGCGAACAGGTGATGGCGCCGACGGCGGCGCTGCAGGAGCGCATCTATCAGGAGATGCGCGGCCGCACGAAGGAGGACGATAGCTCCGTGCCGGCGCCGGATGGTCCATGGGAATACTATCGCCGCTTCGAAACCGGCGCGCAGCATCCGATCTATGCACGCCGCCCACGCGGGAGCGAAGGGCCAGAGCAGATTCTCATCAATGTGGACGAGCAGGCGCGCGGCAAGACGTTCTACCGCGTCATCGCCGCCCAGCACGCGCCAGACCACAATCTCTTCGCCTACGCGGTCGATGAGCAGGGCTCGGAAATCTACACGATCTACGTGAAGGACCTCGCGAGCGGCGAGACGCTGGCGAGTCCAGTTCAAAATTGCACCGGCGATTTCTGCTGGGCGCCGGATTCGAGCGTCATCTTCTGGGTGTTCCGCGACGACAATGGTCGCCCGGCGAAAATCTACCGCCGCCCGGCGCGCGGCGGCGAAGACACGCTGGTGTATGACGAGCCGGACGACGGCTTCTTCCTGAGCGTTACGCCCACCGAAAGCCGCGAGTTCATCACGATCAGCGCCGGCAATGGCGCGCAGTCGGAATACTACACGATCCCGGCAAGCAATCCGACCGCGACGCCAACCTTGTTCTCCGCGCGCGAAGACGAACTGCTCTACGCGCCGACGCACTGGAATGGCCGCTGGTATGTGCTGACCAATGCCGACAATGCGGTCGACTTCAAAGTGATGACCGCCGAGCCCGGACGCACGGCGCGCGCCCAATGGCGCGATTACATCCCGCACCAGGAAGGCCGCTATATTCTCGGGCTCGGCGCGACGAAGGACTATCTCGTGCGCCTGGAGCGTTCAAACGCGCTGCCGCGCATCGTTGTTCGGCCGGTACGCGGCGAGGAATACGCGATCGCGCTCGAGGAAGAGGCTTTCAACCTCGAACTCGCGGGCGGCTACGAATACGACACGACCGTGCAGCGCTATATCTACGAATCGCCGACAACGCCGATGAAGTGGTTCGACTACGACATGGCCGCGCGCACGCAGGTGTTGCGCAAGACGCAGGAAATCCCGTCCGGACACGACCCGGCGCAATACGAAGCGAGGCGCTTCTTTGCATCGGCCAGCGACGGCAAGCAGGTGCCCGTCACCGTGCTGATGAAGCGGGGCACGCCTGTGGACGGCTCGGCGCCGCTCTATCTTTACGGCTACGGCTCCTACGGCGCCTCGATGGACGCCGATTTCTCAATCCGCCGCTTCAGCCTTGTGGATCGCGGCTGGATCTACGCGATCGCGCATGTGCGCGGCGGCTCGGAAATGGGGTTCGGCTGGTTCCAGGATGGGCGGCGCTTCAAGAAGAAGAACACGTTCTCCGATTACATCGCGGTCGCCGAGGAACTGATCCGCCGCGATTACGGGCGCGCAGGCCACATCGTCTGCGAAGGCCGTTCGGCCGGCGGTTTGCTCATGGGCGCCATCAACAATATGCGGCCCGACTTGTGGGCGGGCGTGATCGGCGGCGTGCCGTTCATCGATGTGCTGAACACGATGAGCGACACATCGCTGCCGCTGACGCCGCCGGAATGGCCCGAATGGGGCAACCCGCTCGAAGACGCAGAAGCGTACGACTACATCGCCTCCTACTGCCCCTACACGAACATCGAGGCGAAGGCGTATCCGGCCGTGCTTTCCACCGGCGGCCTCACCGATCCGCGCGTGACGTATTGGGAGCCGGCCAAGTGGGTGGCGAAGCTGCGTCCGCACACAACCAGCGGCAAGCCGATCCTCTTGAAGATGAACATGGGCGCGGGACATGCCGGCAGCGCAGGTCGGTTCGAGTTTCTGCGCGAACTGGCGCATGACTACGCGTTTGCGATCAAGTGCATCGGCAGCGACGAAGCGGGCGGCGGATTTTAGGTGCTCCCCGCTTCGCGCGGGAGCTGTCGAACGCGAAGCGTGAGACTGAGGGCGAGTTGCAGGGCGGCGTGACGCGACCCTCCGGCTCGCTATGCTCGCCACCTCCCCGCGTGGCGGGGAGGATTTAAGCGGTGCGCACCTTGAAGTAGCGGGCGCGGTGGATGTCTTCGAGATTGTCCTCGTAACCGGCAAGGTCGGGGTGCACCAGATTGGTGGAGTTGAGGAAAACGCTCGGGCATACCGCCGCGTCGTCCAGGGCAATCTGTTCGGCCTGCATCATGAGCTGGGCGCGCCGCGCGACATCGCGTTCAATATCTGACGCGGCAACCAGCGCGTCGAACGCGGGGTTGGAGTAGTCGCAATAATTCTGCGGGCCGGTGCGCGTTTCCAAGAGATACAGATAGTTTTTCGCGTCGTTAAAATCGGCGCTCCAAGCGCCGTCGCCGATGTCGTAGTTGCGCGAGCGCAGATTGTCGTAGTGGACTTGCGTTTCAACGCCGCGCAGCTCCACCGTCACCCACGGCGCGATCTGGCGCCAGTTGGATTGGGCCACGACGGCCACGCGCGGGTTGTCGCTCGAATTGCGGTGCGAGAATTCGAAGCTCAGCGGGTTGTTCGGGCCGTATCCCGCCGCACGCAGCAGCCGCTCGGCTTCCTGCCGGCGTTGCGCGATCGGCTGATCGGCCCAGCGGAAGCGCGGGCCGCCCGGATAATTTGCGATGCCAGGGGGAATGAACGCGTAAGCCGGCCGCTCGCCGGTGCGGTATATGCTGCCCGCGACGAAGTCGCGGTCGTACGCCATGGTCAGCGCCTGCCGCACGCGCGCATCGGCGAATTTCGGGCGACTCGTATTGATCGAGAAGTAGTTGCTCGTGAGGAACGGCGCGACGCGCACGTAGCCGGGCAGTTCGCGGCGGAGTTCCTCCACCTGGTTCGATGGAAACCGCGTGGACCATCCGCATTCGCGGCTGCGCACCCGCCGCGTCGCGGCGTTCACGTCATTGGTAGGATAGAAATAGAGGTCTTCAAGCTCGACGTTGGCGTTGTCCCAGAAGCGCGGGTTGCGCGTCAGGTGCACGATGTAGTTCGACCACCAACGGCGCAAAATGTAGGGGCCGTTGACGGCGATGTTTTCGGGCTTCACCCAGGCGTCGCCGAACTCCAGCACCTTGTGCTTGGGCACGGGAAACGCAGTATAGTGCTTCAGCAGCGCCGGTAGAAACGCCGCAGGGTTTTCGAGCCGGATCTCAAGCGTGTAATCGTCTAGCGCCGCCACGCCCACCTCTTCGGGCCGCATTCGGGCGCTGTTCACCGCCTCGGCGTTCTTGATGGGATAAAGGATCGACGCGTACGGGGCGACGTTCGCCGGGTCGAGAATGCGGCGGAACGCGAACTGGAAATCGTGTGCGTTGCAAGGCTCGCCGTCCGACCAACTGGCCCGGCGCAGATAGAACGTCCAGGTCAGCCCGTCCTCGCTGACATCCCAGCGTTCGGCCATGCCCGGAATCACGTTGCAGTGCGCGTCCTCGGTGGTGAGGCCGATGAACATGTTGCCGATAATGTTGTTTTCCCACGTGCCGGAGCACTTGTGCGGATCGAGCGACAGCGGCTCGCTGTTGTTGGCGATGTCCAGCGACTTGCGCTCTTTGTCGAAGCCGACGATGCGCCCATTGGCGCAGCCGCCGGCGGCAGCGGCAAGACCGCCGGCGCCAAGGATGAGCCCTCTTCTGCTGGTCCACATCGCTAGCGTTCCTTTGGATCGAGCGCGTCTCGGAGGCCGTCGCCGAGGAAATTGAGCGCGAGTAAGGAGATGAGCATCAGGATCGCCGGCGCGATCAACAGCCAGGGCGCGACGATCATTTGCTGCGCCCCGCCCGAGATGAGGCTGCCGAGGGAAGCCAGCGGCTCCTGCACGCCAAGGCCGATGAAGGATAGAAAGCTTTCCGCCAGGATGATGACAGGGACGTTGAGCGTTGCGAAGATAACAACGGGGCCGAGCACGTTCGGCACGATATGCCTGAAAACGATTTGCAGCGGCGTCGCACCAGCGGCGCGCGCGGCGTCCACGAATTCCTTGTGCCGGAGCGCAATGGTCTGCCCACGCACGATGCGCGCCATGGTGAGCCATTCGACAGCGCCGATGGCGCAGAAGATGAGCACCAAATTGAGCCTGGGATCGTCGAACTGCACTACCGTCATCAGCACGATGACGAAGAAGATGAAGGGGATGGAATAAAGCACATCGACGAAGCGCATCATGAGGTCGTCGAGCCAGCCGCCGAAGAAGCCGGCGATCGCGCCGTAGCTGATCCCTATGGTCAGCGCCACGATCGTCGCGCAAAGGCCGACGAGCAGAGAGATGCCCAGCCCCGCGATGAGACGCGCGACCATGTCGCGCCCCGTCGTGTCGGTGCCGAGCAAATGCATGTGCTCGAACGTCGGCGCGATGGCGACGCGCTCGGCGTAGATGGTTTCGGCCTGGTGCACCCACAGGAACGGGCCGGCCAAGGCGATGAGAACGAGGATCGCGACCACGTAAAGACTGATGATCGCGGCCGGATTGCGCAACAGACGCCGGAAAGCGTCTTCCCACAGCGATCGGCCCCTGATGCCGACGGGGGCAACCGGTTCGTCGATCAGCAGGTCGGTCATGCCGTGCGCGTCCTTGGATCGAGCACGCGATAGAAAAGGTCCGCGGCGAGGTTCAAAACGATGATCAGCACCGAGTAGACGAGCACCACGCCCATCACCATCGTGTAGTCGCGCTGCTGGGCGGCAAGCACGAATTGCTTGCCGATGCCGGGCAGCCCAAACACGCTCTCCACGACGAACGAGCCGGCCATCACCGCCGCCAGCGCAGGGCCGGCGTAGGAGACAATCGGCAGCGCAGCGATCGGCAAAGCGTGTTTCACGATCACCTGCACTTCCGGCAGACCTTTCGCGCGTGCCGTGCGGATGGCGTTGGAGCGCATCGTCTCGATCATGCTGGCGCGCATGAGGCGCGAGACGATCGCCGTGAGCGGCAGCGCCAGCGTCAGTATCGGCAAGACGAGATAGCGGATACCGAATTCATCCCGGTGCAGTCCCTGAGTCGGGAAAATCTGCCACTCAACGCCGAGATAGAGTTGCAGAAGCGGTCCCACGACAAGGGGCGGCAGACACACCCCTGCGATGGCGATAGCCATGACGATGTAGTCCTGCGCCTGGTTCTGCCGGAGCGCAGCCAGGACGCCCAGGAAACCGCCGATGAGGAGCGCAAACACCATCGCGCTGAACCCGAGGATAAGGCTCGTGGGAGCGCCTTCGGCGATGATGTCGGCGACGTCCTTGTCCTTGTAGGTCATGGACGGGCCGAGATCGCCTCGGGCGAGGCCAGCAATGTAGTGGCCCAGCTGCTCATGGACCGGCAGATCGAGCTTGTATTCGGCGACGAGCCGCCGCTCGATCTCGGGCGGCATTTGGCGTTCTCTGGCGAAAGGTCCGCCCGGCGCCAGGTGCATGAGCACGAAAGTGGCGGCGACAATGGCGAGGAGCGTTGGGATCGCGACGGCAAGGCGCCGAACGGCTTGTGCAAGCATCCCCAAGTCCTAGGTTGACCGAAGCAATCGTTCGCGCGACGCGAACCTTGCTTCCTCGGAAAGCCGTGTCAACGTGGCGATGCAATGACAGAGTTTCGCCAAGTCACACCAGATTTTTCCGTCGCGGGTCAAATAGATGCGACCGATGTCGCCCGCGCGGCAGAGGCTGGATACAAGACGCTCGTTAACAATCGCCCCGAGCACGAGGAGCCCGGCCAGCCTTCCGCCGCCGAAATCAAGGCGGCGGCGGAAGCGGCCGGCCTTTCCTTTATCAACCTGCCCTATGCGGGACAGACGCCCCCAAATGTGGTCGCCGAAACAGCGGCGCTGCTGGAGGAAGCTCCCGCGCCTGTCTTAGCCTATTGCCGGACAGGGACCCGCTCCATTAAGGCCTGGGCCCTGGCCGCTGCCCTGACTGGGACAAAGCGTCCGGATGAAATCATCGCCTTGGCGGCCAAGGCGGGCTACGACTTGGAGGGCGCGCGGGGGGCGCTCGTAACATTGGCGCCTAAATCCTAGCCGACGGCTGGCGTAAGCAGGACCCAAGCCGTTTTCATCAGAACAATCAGCGACAGGGCGAGCAGCAACGTGCGCACGCGATCCAACGTAAACAACACGGCGGCGAGGACGGGGCCCATGGCGGCGCTCCGAGCAAGCGCCGGGCCACGGGTCGCCTAATCCATGACGGACGCCACACCACGCGTATTCCAGACCTCCGGAGCGGTCTGGCTCAGGGACTTCGAGTTCGGTCTGACGGGCCTCACAGTGCGCAAGACTGGCGCGCGCGTCCCCTATTCGCCATCGGTGCTGAACGATGTCGCGGCGTGGTTTCGCTACTTCTTCGCATCCAAGACGATCGAGCCCTTGGCGCCCTCCTTCACCATCGCGTTCACGCCCGAGCGCGCCCGGCCTTGGTATCTCATCCGCAACGTCGCCCGCGCCGCCGGCGCCAAGCTCGCAAAGGATGTGAGCGAAGCTGACGTGGTGATGCACTTCGAGGATGCGACCTACAGCCCGAACGATCCGCCGCTGAAGGTGAAGCCCGGCGCCAAGCTGATCAATTATGGCGCGCGTGATGTTTCAAAGACGAATGTCGCGCGCGCGTGCGCGGCGGCGTTCAACCATCCCCTTGCGGTAGACCCGCGCATCCATGTGGGCGCGGCGGTCGAGAAATCCGAGATCAACGCCGCGCACGACGGGCGCATCGTGCAATGCCCGACCCAGCCCATTCCCGGACGCGTTTATCAGCGCGTGGTCGATAACCGCGGCGCTGACCCGAATCTGGTCGAAGACCTGCGCACCTGCACGGTCGGCGGCAAGCCGGTGTGCGTATTCATCAAGCGCCGCCCTGTAACCAAGCGCTTTCAGAACACGAATACCGAAGTGCTGCTGCGCTCGCCGGAAGAAGTGTTCAGCGCGGCGGAGATCGCACAGATCGGCGCGTTCACGCGCGAGATCGGCTTGGATTGGGGTGGTGTGGACGTGCTTCGAGATCGTGCAGACGGAACACTCTACATCGTCGACGCCAACAAGACCGACATGGGCCCGCCCATTTCGCTGAATCTCCCGGACAAGCTGGTGGCGACGCGGATGCTGGCGAAGGCGTTTCGCGAGTTCGCGCTCGGCGCGCGTTGAGCCCCAGTTATGGCTGCCAAAATTCCATTCGTCCGCGAGATGGACTTCGAGTACGGCGTGCCGCAGCAAGTGAGCCCGCTCATCCGCCGGCTCGTCGCCAACAATCCCGGCCCGTTCACCTACAAGGGCACTGGCGTCTACATCATCGGCCACGGCGACGTGGCGGTGATCGATCCAGGTCCGGACACGAAGGAGCATCTGGGCGTCCTGAGGCGCGCACTCGATGGCGAGTGCGTCACTCACATTTTCGTCACGCACCGCCACAACGATCACTCGCCCGCCGCACATCCGCTCGCGGAGCTCACCGGCGCGAAGGTCTATGCCAGCATGATCCCGCCGAAGCCCAGCGAGTGCGACGACATTCGCCTCGAAGCCGGCGACGATGATCTTTTCCAGCCCGACATCGACGTGAAAGACGGCGAACGCTTCAACGGGCGCGGCTGGACGATCGAAGCGATCGCAACGCCAGGTCACACAACAAACCACACCGCCTACGCGCTCATCGAAGAGAACGCGCTTTTTCCCGGCGATCACATCATGGGCTGGTCCACTACCGTCATCGGTCCGCCGGACGGCGACATGACGGACTATCTCAATAGCCTCGAGAAAGTCCGAGACCGCGGCTTCGACACGCTATGGCCGACGCACGGGCCGCCGGTGCGCGATGTGCGCCCGTTCGTACAGGCCTTCATCGATCACCGGCTTGAACGCGAAGCGCAGGTCCTAGCGCAGCTTGCCGCCGGCAAGCGCCAGATCAAGGACATGGTCAGCGTGATCTACGCGGACGTGGACAAGCGCCTGCATCCGGCCGCTTGTCACTCGGTGCTGGCGCATGTGATCCGTCTGGTCGAACTCGGCCATGTCGGCTGCGAAGGCCCGCCTTGTGTCGATAACGACTACTGGCTGAAGCGCGGCGTTTAGAACGCGCGAAAGCGGCCCTGCATGCGCAGAGCCGCTTTGCAGCATCGACCTCAGCGCCCAGGGGTAAGTCGTGGGGTAGTGCCTCGGGCTTTGATCGCCCAATGAACACCTCAATCCAGAAGCGGTTCCTTTTAGCTTGCTTGCGCGCTTTCAAGACGCGCGCGCAGCACCTGCAGGTAAGGCTCGACGCGCGCGGCGTTGGCGCCGAGGTCGGAGCGCCCGACGCGGCTGACGGAGCGCACGTCAACGCGCGCGCCGGAACCTTCCGGCCGAACGCGCACGGCGATGTCGTCAGTGAAGCCATACCAGAACGTGCTGTCGGTCGCTTCGATTGAGCCGGTATCAGCGTTGGTCGCGCCGATGGTCCAGCCCTGCTCGCGCGCTGCCTCGAGCGCAATATCGTAAGTTCGCTGCGGATCGAGCCGCGAGGTGACCGGCCCAATCTCTGGATAGCTCTCTCGCTGCAGGTCGGTGAAAGCCCGGCCGTCTTGCGTGCGCTTATTCGGAAGGTCGAGATCGTTGCCGCCTGTCACCGCCGCGCGAGCGCTGACAATCGCTTCCGAGAATCCGGGCGGATCGGCAAGATCCGTCGAGATGTCGTGGATGGGAGGGATGCCGGCGGCGGCGTTGCGCACATACATGCCATAGCCAATGCCGGCCAACGGAATGGCAAGCGCGATCAGGCCGGCGACGATGCCGCGTCGCGGTGAGATGAAGAGCGCCAACAGCACGCCGACGAGCGCAAGCGCCGCAGCGCCCAGGAGCAGACGCGGGCCCCAGCGGAATGTCATCTCGACGAAGCCGATGGTCCAGTCGAGATAGCCGAACTTCGTGCCAAGCGCGGCCGCAAGGAAATAGACCGGCAGAAGCAGCGAGACGATCAACGCCGCCCGCACCCACCAATCACGAACCGTTTCCATGCCCCGCCCTTTCGCTACTCGGCCGCTTGCGCACTCGGCAGCTTGTAGTCCTTGAACATTTCCCGCAGCGCAAGTTTGTTGATCTTGCCGGTGGCGCCGAGCGGGATCTTCTCCACCGTCACCACCTCATCCGGCATCCACCATTTGGCGATCTTGCCTTCGAGGTGTTTCAGCAGCTGCTCTTTGGTTGGGTTCGCGCCGGGTTTGGCTTCAAGGATCAGCAGCGGGCGCTCGTCCCACTTGGGATGCGCTACGCCGATCACCGCGGCGCAGGCGACGCCGTCAGCGCCCATGGCGATGTTCTCGATGTCGATGGAGCTGATCCACTCGCCGCCGGACTTGATGACGTCCTTGGCCCGGTCGGTGATCTGCATCACGCCCAGCGGATCGAGCGTGGCGACGTCTCCGGTATCGAAGAAGCCGCACGGCTGCAGGCACTCGCCCTTTTCGTTGCGGGCGCCCGCGTTCTTGAAATAGGCGCGCGCCACTGCGGGCCCGCGCACGAGCAGGCGGCCAAACGCCTTGCCGTCGTGCGGCTTGGGCTGGCCTTCATCGTCCACGATTTTCATATCGACGGTGAAGAGCGCCCGGCCCTGCTTCATCTTGGCTTTGATCTGTCCTTCATGATCCAGCGCATAGTGATCGGGCAGGAGTTTGCCGATCGTACCGATCGGACTCATCTCCGTCATGCCCCAGGCGTGGATGACCTCGACCCCGTAGTCCTCCTCGAACGCGCGCAGTACGTTCTCCGGCACGGCCGAGCCGCCAATGGCTACGCGCTTCAATGTCGTCGGCTTCAGCTTGTTCTCGCGGAGGAAGCCAAGCAGCCCCTGCCATACCGTCGGCACCGCGGCGGTGAAGGTGACCTTTTCGCCTTCCAGCAATTCATAGACGCTCGGCCCGTCCAGCTTGGCGCCCGGCATCACCAGCTTGGCGCCGCACATCGGCGCGACGAACGCGATGGCCCAGGCGTTCGCGTGGAACATCGGCACGATCGGCATGACGACATCGTTGGCGCCGCAGCCGAACACATCGGTCTGGTTGGCGGCCATGGCGTGGATCACGTTGGAACGGTGCGAATAGAGCACGCCCTTGGGATCGCCCGTCGTGCCGGACGTATAGCAAAGTCCGCAGGCCGTGTTCTCGTCGAACCCGCCCCACAGCGCCTCCTGGGCGTGGCCGTGAATGAAGTCCTCGTAGGCGACGATGTGCGTGGCGGAGGACTGGGGCGTATGCTCGCGGTCGGTCAGAGCCACGTAAGTCTGCACCGTCTTCAGCAGCGGCGCGATCTTCTCGACGATCGGCAGGAAGGTCGTGTCGAAGAACAGAATCTTGTCTTCCGCGTGGTTGATGATCCAGGCGATCTGCTCGG
>Ga0196964_10001534_pt1 | contig 11720 bp, 11 predicted proteins | sample S1_10metaG_FD_148615 | JGI IMG/M metagenome (GOLD analysis project Ga0196964, IMG submission 148615) | Soil microbial communities from Anza Borrego desert, Southern California, United States - S1_10 | ecosystem: Environmental > Terrestrial > Soil > Desert | place: USA: California | collected...
CTTCTTGATGACGACGCGCTCGCCGGAGGGGCGGGCGGCGGAGCCTTGGGCGTCGGTCAAAGCGATGAACTCCGTCGTGCTGCGGCGCGGCATTATCGCGGAAGCCGCTAACCTGCGCCAGAGGCTGGCGAAAGCCGCTTTTTTCGCCTCGCACGGGTGACGAACGGCGTTCGTTCAGGCATTAACCCGGCCCGAAGCCGCCGCCCCTCCCCCGCGCGGCCGAACGGGGTTTCTCTCATGGTCGACGTCGTCATCGCCTCCGCCGCGCGCACGCCGGTCGGATCGTTCCTGGGCTCGCTGTCGGGCCTGCCCGCGCACAAGCTGGGCGAGATCGCCATCCGCGCGGCGCTGGAGCGCGCGGGCGTGGAGGCCGGCGAGGTCGACGAGGTGATCCTGGGTCAGGTGTTGCAGGCCGGCGCGGGCCAAGGACCGGCGCGCCAGGCGGCGGTGGCGGCCGGCATACCGGTCGAGAGCCCGGCCTGGAGCCTGAACCAGCTGTGCGGCTCGGGCCTGCGTGCGGTGGCGCTGGGCATGCAGCAGATCGCCCAGGGCGACGCGAAGATCGTGGTCGCCGGGGGCCAGGAGAGCATGAGCCAGGCGCCCCACGCCGCGCACCTGCGCAACGGCCAGAAGATGGGCGACCTGCAGTACGTCGACACCATGATCAAGGACGGCCTGTGGGACGCCTTCCACGGCTATCACATGGGTCAGACCGCCGAGAACATCGCCACGCGTTGGCAGATCGGACGCGAGGACCAGGACCGCTTCGCCGTGGAGTCCCAGAACCGCGCCGAGCGCGCCCGCCGCGAGGGCAAGTTCGCCGACGAGATCGCGCCGGTGACGGTCAAGGGCCGCAAGGGCGACACGGTGGTCGACCAGGACGAATACATCCGCGAGGGCGCCACGCTGGAGGGCGTCTCCGGCCTGCGCCCGGCCTTCGCCAAGGACGGCTCGGTGACCGCCGCCAACGCCTCGGGCCTGAACGACGGCGCCGCGGCCCTGGTGCTGACGACCGCCGACGAGGCCGAGCGGCGCGGGCTCAACCCGCTGGCGCGGATCGCGTCCTGGGCCAACGCCGGGGTGGAGCCGGAGATCATGGGCACCGGCCCGATCCCGGCCAGCCGCAAGGCGCTGGACAAGGCCGGCTGGAAGGTCGGCGACCTGGACCTGATCGAGTCCAACGAGGCGTTCGCGGCCCAGGCGCTGTGCGTCGTGCGCGAGCTCGGCCTCGACCCGTCGCGGGTCAACGTCAACGGCGGCGCGATCGCCATCGGCCACCCGATCGGGGCCTCGGGCGCGCGCATCCTGACCACCCTGCTGCACGAGATGAAGCGCTCGGACGCCCGCCGCGGCCTGGCCACCCTGTGCGTCGGCGGCGGCATGGGCGTGGCGCTGTGCGTGGAAGCCGTTTAACCCCTCTCCCACAGGGAGAGGGGCAGGGGTGAGGGGTTACGCGGCCGGCGGGCCGACCCCCTCATCCTCCCGCGCGAGAACCTCCGCCCTTCGGGCTCCGGTGCGCGGGTCCCTCCTTCTCCCGGCCGGGAGAAGGAGCACGTCAATGATTGGGAGGAACTGACATGTCTCGCGTAGCACTGGTCACGGGCGGCACCCGCGGCATCGGCAAGGCGATCTGCGCCCGCCTGCGGCAGAACGGCTACAAGGTCGCGGCCGGTTACTCCGGCAATGACGAGGCGGCCCGCGCCTGCGCCGAGGAACTCGGCGTCATGGTCGTCAAGGGCAACGTCGGCAACTGGGAGGACTGCGTCCGCGCCAAGGAGCAGATCGAGGCCGAGTACGGCCCCATCGACATCCTGGTGAACAACGCCGGCATCACCCGCGACGGCTTCTTCCACAAGATGAGCCCCGAGCAGTGGGGCGAGGTGATCTCGGTCAACCTGATGAGCGTCTACAACATGACCCGCCAGGTGATCGAGCCGATGCGCGCCCGCGGCTGGGGCCGGATCGTCAACATCAGCTCGGTCAACGGCCAGAAGGGCCAGGCCGGCCAGACCAACTACTCCACCGCCAAGGCCGGCATGATCGGCTTCACTAAGGCCTTGGCGCTGGAAAGCGCCAACAAGGGGATCACGGTCAACTGCGTGGCGCCGGGCTACACCAACACCGAAATGGTGGCCAAGGTGCCCGAGCACGTGATGCAGGGAATCCTCGGCCAGATCCCGATGGGCCGCCTGGGCGCCAGCGAGGAGATCGCCGAGTGCGTGGCCTTCCTGGCTTCGGACAACGCCAGCTTCATCACCGGCGCGACCATCTCGGTCAACGGCGGCCAGTACATGGTCGGATGAACCGCGCCTGAACCCGCCCAAAATCCGCCCCGGTGCGAGCGGTATGCACGTCGGCATGCACGTACGGGCTTGGGACAAGTCGGCGCTGATCGGCGCGGCGGTCGCTCTTCTTTGGGCGAGCGCCGGGCCCGTCGCCGCCGACCGTCCCGACAGTCTGCGCGAGGCCCTGGTCGGCAGCCGCGCCCAGGACGGCCGCGACCACCGGCACAGCCCGACCGTCGCGCGCTACGTGTCGGAGACCGGCGCGAACTTCGTGTTCGATCGTACCGGCCGCGCGGCGCTGCTGAAGTTCGAGCGCAGCCAGGAGATCTGGGCGCTGCACCCGAGCCCCGGTCCCAACGGCGACGTCATCTACAAGAACGACCTGGGCCAGCCGGTGGTGCGCTTCACGCGCCTGGGCGGCCTGACCGTCTTCACCCGCGAGCGGCCGAACGGGGTGCCGGCCGCCCTGACCGGCGAGGCGGTCGCCTTCAAGGCGCCGCAGATGTCGCCCCAGGCCCTGGTGCAGACCATGGCGCGTTCCAGCGGGCGGGCCAGCAAGTCCGCCAAGCGGCTGATCCCGTTCCATGCGCCCGACGTCGCGCGCGGGTCGGAGTTCCTCTTCGCCGACGCCGCCGTGGTCGCGGCCGAGGCCGTGGCGCGGCTGGCGGCCACCGCCAACGGGCGTGACCTGGTCGCGGCGGTGAAGCAGGTGCGCCTGATCCCCGGCCGCAAGTCCGACGCAAAACTGCTGCGCGACGGCACGCTGGAGGTCACCGTGGCGCCCCAGCACGGCATGGCCGGGCGGCCCTCCTCGGGCAAGCTGGTGCGCACCATCGCCCAGCGCTGATCTGTCCGCTCAGCCCCTGAACGCGTCCTTGGCGGCGCGGACCTTTGCGAACGCCTCGGCCTGCGACGCCGCCTCGACCAGCGAGGGAGCGCGCAGGAACGGGTTGGTCGCCCGCTCCAGATCCACCGTGGTCGGCACCGTCGGCTCGCCCCGTTCGCGGGCGTCGAACACGGCCTGAGCCCGCGCCTTCACCCCGGGGTCCGGGTCGATCGACAGGGCGAAGCGGGCGTTGGCGGCGGTGTATTCGTGCGCGCAATACAGGCGGGTGCGCGGCGGCAGGGCGGCCAAGGCCTGCAGGCTGCCCCACATCTGCTCGGCCGTGCCCTCGAACAGCCGTCCGCAGCCCATGGCGAAGATGGTGTCGCCGACGAAGGCCACCGCGTCAGCCTCGCTCCAGTAGGCGACGTGCTCGAGCGTGTGGCCGCCGGACGCCATCACCTGGAACGCCGTAGCGCCCAGCGTCACCGTCTCGCCGCCGGCGACCCGGCGGTCCAGCGGGGCGATCCGCTCCACCTCGGCCGGGCCTGCGATCTCGCAACCGGTCTCGGCCTTCAGCCGCGCGTTGCCGCCGGCGTGGTCGGGGTGCCAGTGGGTGTTCAGGATCAGGTCCAGCCGCCCCCAGCCGCTCGCCTCGAGCTCGCGCAGGATCGCGTCGGCGTCGGGGGTGTCCACCGTAGCGACCATGCCGGTGTCGGCGTCGCGGACCAGGAAGCCGTAGTTGTCGGACAGGCACGGGAACTGGCGGATTTCCAGCGGCATGGCGCAGCTCCTTCGCCGAACGGGACGGGGCGGTTATAGTGGGTCATGCGCCGCGACGTCCTGGAATTGCGCGAGTTCTACGCCCAGCCGCTCGGCCGCGCGGCGCGCGAGGCGGTGGCGCGCAAGGTGTCGGAGGCCTGGGGCGAGGCCGCGGGCCTGGACGTGCTGGGCCTGGGCTACGCCACGCCGTTTCTCGGCCGCTTCCCGGCCGCGCGCCGGGCGGTCGCCGCCATGCCCGCCGCGCAAGGGGTGGAGATCTGGCCGCCGGAGGCGAAGAACCGCACTGCCCTAGTGGACGAGGCCTCCCTGCCGTTTCCCAACGCCCTGTTCGACCGGGTGCTGATCGTCCACGGGCTGGAGGAGAGCGAGGACGCGGGCGCGGTGCTGCGCGAGGCGGGCCGGGTGATGGCGCCGTCGGGGCGGATGATCGTGGCCGCCGCCGCCCGCGCGGGGCTGTGGTCGCACGCCGAGAAGACCCCGTTCGGCCACGGCCGCCCGTTCACCCGCCGCCAGCTGGAGACCCTGGTGCGCGAGGCGGGGCTGGAGCCGGTCGCCTGGTCCCAGGCCCTGTACGCCCCGCCCTGGCGGGTGTTCGTGGGCTGGGCCGACACCTTCGAGCAGGTCGGGTCGCGCGTGTGGCCGGGCTCGGCGGGGCTGATCCTGCTGGAGGCGGTGAAACGCACCTTCGCGCTCAAGCCCAAGCCGGTGCGCTTCCGCATCGCCGCTCCGGTCCCCGGCGTGCTGGCGCCCGTGCCGCAGCCGGCGCCGGGGCGGGTCTCGTCGCGGTCCCGCTCCGACGAGCGCTGACCCTCTATTCCTCGCCCGCGCGATGCGGCTTAAGGGGGGCGGCATGAAGACACTGATCCTCCTGCGCCACGCCAAGGCCGAGCGCCAGTCCGAGAGCGGCGAGGACTTCGACCGTCGGCTGTCCGACCGCGGTCGCGAGGACGCCGCCCTGATGGGGCGCGTGCTGGCCGAGGCCGGGTTCCGGCCGGACCGCGCGATCATCTCGACCGCTGCTCGCACCCGCGAGACCTGGGCCGCGGCCGCCCCGGCCTTCGGGCCCGTCGAGGCGGAATACGAGGAGCGGCTGTACCACGCCGCCTCCGGCACGATCCGCGCCATAGTCGAGGACGCCGAGGGCCGCGCCGACACCCTGGTGATCGTCGGCCACAATCCCGGCCTTCACCTCTGCGCCATGGAGCTGCTGGTCGAGGCGGCCGCCTCCGCCCACGAGATGCGTCGCATCCAGTCCAAGTTCCCGACCGCGGCGGCGGCGGTCTTCCGGTTCGACGAAGCCGGCCGCCCGAGCTTCGAGGACGCCTGGTTCCCCGGCGAACACGGGGGAGGGGCGGAGGAGTGAGCCTGCACGACCTCGCGGCCGGGGCGCTCCGCCGGCTGGACCCCGAGCGGGCGCACGAGCTGACGATCCAGTCGCTGAAGGCGGGACTGGGGCCCCGGTCGGCGGGCGACGATCCGATGCTGGCGACCGAGCTCGCGGGTCTGAAGCTTCCGAACTGCGTCGGCCTGGCGGCGGGGTTCGACAAGAACGCCGAGGTCCCCGACGCCATGCTGGCGGCGGGCTTCGGCTTCGTGGAGTGCGGGACGGTGACGCCGCTCCCGCAGGCGGGCAACGACCGGCCGCGCCTGTTCCGCCTGAGCGAGGACCGGGCGGTGATCAACCGCATGGGTTTCAACAACGAGGGTCTGGAGGCTTTCGCCGCGCGGCTGGAGCGGCGGCGCGGGCGGAGCGGGGTGGTCGGGGCCAACATCGGCGCCAACAAGGACGCGGCCGACTGGGCGGCCGACTACGTGACCGGCCTGAAGCGGCTGTGGCCCTTGGCCGACTACTTCACCGTCAACGTCTCCTCGCCGAACACGCCGGGCCTGCGGGCGCTGCAGACCCGCGCGGCGCTGGACGACCTGCTGGGCCGCTTAAGCGAGGCGCGCGCGACGTCGGCCGGGTTCAAGCCGGTGTTCCTGAAGGTCGCGCCGGACCTTGAGGACGGCGAGATCGGCGAGATCGTCGCCTCCTGCGCCGCCAACGGCGTGGACGGGATCATCGTCTCCAACACCACCGTCGCCCGGCCGGAAACCCTGCGCTCGGCGTCCAAGGGCGAGGCGGGCGGCCTGTCCGGCGCGCCGCTGTTCGAACCGTCCACGCGGGTGCTGCGCCGGTTCCGGGAGGCGAACGCGCCGGGGCTGGTCCTGATCGGGGCGGGCGGGATCGGTTCGGGGGCGGAGGCCTACGCCAAGATCCGCGCAGGCGCGTCGGCGGTCCAGCTCTATTCCGCCCTGGTCTACGCGGGCCCCGGCCTGGTCGGTCGGATCCGGCGGGACCTGGCCGCGCGGTTGAGGACGGACGGGTTCGCAACGGTCGCGGAAGCCGTTGGCGCAGAATAGCTTAAGGGTTGCTCGAACACGTTCAGCCTGTACTATGCCCCGCCGGTCGCGCTTGCGGCCGAATGCGGTGGGGAAATCATGAGTTTTCTGACCAGCGTCCGCTTCGGCGTCGCGGGCCTGCTGCTCGCGGGCGCCGCCGGGACGCCCGCCCTGGCGCAGGACGCTTCCGAAGCCGAGCCGCAAACCTACGCCGAGCTGTCGATCGAGGATCCGGAGCGGCTGGCCGAGCTGTCGATCGAGGAACTGGCCAACGTCGAGATCACCTCGGTGTCCAAGCGGCCCGAGCCGCTGAGCACCGCGCCGTCGTCGGTGTACGTGATCACCAACGACGACATCCGCCGCTCCGGCGCCCTGTCGCTGCCCGAAGCGCTGAGGCTCGCACCCAACCTGCATGTCGCCCGCATCGACGCCCTGGACTACGCGATCAGCGCGCGGGGGCTGAACGGCTTCGAGTCGGCCAACAAGCTGCTGGTGCTGATCGACGGGCGCTCGGTCTATTCGGCGCTGTTCTCGGGCGTGGACTGGGACCAGCAGCACGTGATGCTGGAGGACGTCGAGCGGATCGAGGTGATCAGCGGCCCGGGCGGCACCCTGTGGGGCGCCAACGCGGTCAACGGGGTGATCAACGTGATCACCCGCGACGCGCGCGAGACCGACGGCCTTCTGGTCAGCGCCTCGGGCGGAAGCTTGGACAGCGTCGCCAACGTCCGCTACGGCGGCAGCTTCAACGGCGGCGGCTGGCGCGCCTACGTCAGCGGCTACGAGCGCGGGTCGCTTGAAAAGGCGGACGGGGCGGACGCGAACGACGGCTGGGACGGGGTGCAGGCGGGTTTCCGCACCGACCTGTCGCTGGGCCGCGACAGCCTAACCCTGCAGGGCGACGTCCGCGACAACAGCATCGACCAGTCCATCGGCCTGCCGGGCTACGTGCGCGGCGGCAATCTGCTGGCGCGCTGGGAGCGCCGGCTGGGCGAGGGCTCGGCCCTGGAGGTGCAGGCCTATTACGACCGCGTCCGGCGCGAGGCGCGCGGCATCTACGACGCCCTGGACGCCTTCGACGTGCAGGCGCAGCACGCCTTCACCTGGCGGAATCGCCACCAGATCGTCTGGGGCGGGGGATGGCGCGTGGCTGAGGACGACTTCCGCAACTTCGTCAATGGGTTCGTGCTGGACCCGCTGAGCAAGCGAACGTCGCTCGGCAACGTGTTCGTTCAGGACAAGATTCAGCTGAGCCCCGCGCTCGATCTGACGGTCGGGGTCAAGTACGAGCACTCGAGCTACACCGGGGCCGACTGGCTGCCGAGCGCGCGGCTGTCGTGGCGCCTGTCGGACCGTTCGATGCTGTGGGGAGCGGTGTCGCGGTCGGTGCGGACGCCCTCGCGGCTGGAGCGCGACCTGGTGTTCCCGGGCATCGTCGTCAACGGCACCTTCGGGACCGAGAAGCTGGTCGCCTGGGAGGCGGGCTGGCGCGGACGGCCGCTGGAGAACCTGTCGCTGTCGGTGTCGGCCTTCTTCAACCAGTACGACGACCTGCGCACCAACGAATTGTCGCCGGGCGGGGTCCTGCCGATCTTCCTCGGCAACGAGGCGGAGGGGGAGACCTGGGGGATCGAGGCCTGGGGCGACTGGGCGGTGACCCCGAACTGGCGGCTGGGCGCGGGGTTCACGGCGCTGGAGAAGGACTTCCGCAGCAACTCCAGCCTGGACGTCTCCGGCCTGGAGGTTCAGGGCGTCGATCCGGACTGGCACGCCTCGCTGCGGTCACAGCACGACATCGGCGAGCGGATGGAGCTGGACCTGCGGCTGCGCGCCGTCGACGACACGCCGGTCGGCACGGCCGGCGGCTACGTCGGAGCCGACGCCTACGCCGAGCTCGACGTGCGGGTCGGCTGGCGGCTGACCGACCGGGCGGAGCTCTCCCTCACCGGGCTGAACCTGCTGGACGAGCGGCATCGGGAGGCGTCCGAGAACCGCGGCGTCGAAATTCCCCGCAGCGTTCACGCCTCCCTGCGCTGGAGGTACTGACCCTTGAACGCCGCGAACCGCGCCCGGACGATGATCGCAGGACGCCTCGCGGCGGCGGCGGTCCTCGGCCTGTGCGCGGTTTCCGGCCAGGGCGCGGCGGCCCAGAGCCGGCCGCTGGAGTATCCGGTCAAGGCGGCCTTCCTGCACAAGTTCGGCGCCTTCGTCGGCTGGCCCTCCTCGGCGCTGGGCCCGGCTTCCTCGCCTGTCGTGCTGTGCGTGGCCGGACCCGATCCGTTCGGCCCGGTGCTGGAGCAGAGCGTGCAGGGCCAGAAGGTCGGCGGCAGGCCGCTGCGGCTGAAGCGGCTCCGCGCCGTGTCGGCTTCGGACGGCTGCCACATCCTGTACCTGCGCGGGGCGGCGGTCGCCGACGGGCTGGACGCAGTGCGCGGCGCGCCGGTGCTGACCGTGACCGACGCCGCGGACCACGGCCAGCGCGGCATCGTCCACTTCGTCGTCGTGGACGGCCGGGTGCGCTTCCAGATCGACGACCAGGCCGCCGCCCGCAACGGCCTGACCGTCAGCTCCAAGCTGCTGAGCCTGGCGGTCTCGGTCCGGCCGCGGGATCGCTGAGATGCGGTCCTGGGGCGACCTGCCGGAAAGCTGGCGCCGGCGGCTGCCGCTGCTGCTGGTGGCGGCCCTGGTCGCCACCTGGTGCGTGATCGCGGGCCTGAGCGAACGCGGCCACCAGCGCCAGCGGCTGCGCGAAGTCGTCACCCAGGCCGAAATCCTGGGCGAGTCGGTCGGCGCCGCCCTGGTGTTCGACGACCGCGAGGCGGCGCGCACCTTCCTGGCGGCGCTCAGGGCCAATCCCGAGATCGAGAGCGCCGGAGTATACGACGCGTCCGGCGCGCTGGCGGCGAGCTTCGCGATCGAAGGCGCGCCGCCGCCGACCGTGGCCGGCGCCCTGCCCACGCCCGGCGCAGCGCGCGGCCGGGTCGCGGCGGTGACGCCGGTGACGGTGGACGGCGAGCGGGTCGGCACGGTCTACGTCCGCACCCGGCCGGAGCCCTTCTGGGCGCTCGCCGGGCGGCTGAGCGGACTGGGCGTGCTGCTGGTCATGGGATCGCTGCTGCTGGCCGTGATCGGGCGAGCCAACGCGGCGCTGCGGGCCCGCGCCGAGGAGTTGGGCGAGGCCAACCGGCGGCTGACCCAGGAAATGGCCGAACGCGAAAAAGCCGAGGACGCGCTGCGCCAGTCGCAGAAGATGGAGGCGGTCGGGCGGCTGACCGGCGGCATCGCCCACGACTTCAACAACCTGCTGATGGTGGCCTCCAGCGGACTGGATCTTTTGGACCGGACCAAGGACCCGGTGCGCCGCGAGAAGCTGAAGAACGGCATCCGCCAGGCGGTGGATCGCGGCGCGGCCCTGACCCGCCAGATGCTGGCCTTCTCTCGCCGCGCGCCCCTGAAGCCCGAGGTGGTGGACCTGGCCGCGCGGCTGGAAGGGGCGCGGGTGCTGCTGGAGCGGGGCCTGGGCGAGACCATCGTGGTCGAACTCGACTTCCCCGCCGACCTGTGGCCGGTGGAGATCGACCCCGGCCAGCTGGACGTGGCCCTGCTGAACATCGCCGTGAACGCCCGCGACGCCATGCCGGGCGGCGGGCGGGTGACGGTCCGGGCCGAGAACCGCCCGGCGGGAAGCGACGGCCTGGACGCGCAGCACGTCAGGCTGGCGGTCACCGACGAGGGCGAGGGCATCGCGCCGGAGCTGCTGCACAAGGTGTTCGAGCCGTTCTTCACCACCAAGGGCGTGGGCAAGGGCACCGGGCTGGGCCTGTCGCAGGTCTACGGCTTCGTCCGCTCCTCGGGCGGCGACGTGCGCATCGACAGCGAGCCGGGGCGGGGCACGACGGTGTCGCTGCTGCTGCCGCGCACCCGCAAACCCCTGCCTGCAGCCGTGCCCTCTACGGCCGTCCCCCTGCCCCGGGCGCGGGGCCGCATCCTGCTGGTGGAGGACGACGACAACGTCGCGGCCCTGGTGCAGGAACTTGTGGCCGAGCTCGGCTACGAGGTCGAGCGCGCGGCCGACGCCGAGAGCGGCCTGCGCAAGCTCGAGCGGGCCGACCGGTACGAGATGGTGTTCTCCGACATGGTCATGCCGGGCCGGATGGACGGCATGGCGCTGGCGCGCGCCATCGCCGAGCGCTGGCCCGACCTGCCGGTGCTGCTCACCACCGGCTACAGCGAGGCGGCCGCCGCGGCCCTGGCCGAAGGCTTCCGGGTGCTGCCCAAGCCCTACCGGCTGGAAGCGCTGGCCACGGAACTGGCCTCCGCCCGCGAGGGCCGCGCCCGCCCGGGGCCGGACGAGCGAACCGCCCCGGCGGCGTAGACGGGAGTCTCCGAAAAGCCTCGGCGTGCGCCTCTCGCGTCGGCTCCGACCCGGGCCGCCTCGCGGGGCGTGCGCCTTTGCGGTAAAGCACGAGCGGGTTTTGGGGGACCGCCATGAAGCTTCTCCGCTGGATCGTCGCCGTCGTCATCGTCCTTTACGTCGCCTGGATCGCCTTCCCGGGCGTGCGCGCCCTGGTCGCGCCGGAGGCGTCCGCGCCGCCGTCGGCGATGCGCGTGGACGAGCCGTCCGCCGGGGCGCCGGACGTGGTGAGCGCGCCGTCGCTGCAGGGCGAGGCGGCGGTCGCCGCGATCGAGGAGCGAAACACGCCGGTGATCGCCCTGTGGGGCGCGGCGATCGCGCTCTACCTGCTGGCCGCCCTGCTGTTCGCCAACGGCAACGCGCGCGCCGCCCTGGCCTATGTCGCCGCCTTCGCCGCCGACGCGGCCCTGACGGTGATCGGCGGGGGCGAGGGCGGCGGCCTGTTCGACCGGGTGATCGGGGCGCTGGCGGTCGGCGACTGGCGCTGGTTCGCGCTCGGCGGCGCGCTGCTGGTCGGGCTGACCATGCTGGCCGCCGGACGACCGCACAGGCGACCTGCTTGAAAAGCTCGGGCGGATCGCGGCGGGGCCGCTGATCCGCTCCCAATCGATCCCTACATCAGCGCCGGCGGCGAAGCGTCGCCGCGCGCCGTTGACGCCGCGCCGCCCCCGACTAGTGTGCCGGCGTTTTCCGCCCCGGCACGAGCCCAGGACCAGACGATGACCGACCAGACCTCCACCCCGACCTACGACGTGGTGATCGTGGGCGGCGGCCCCGGCGGCTACAACGCCGCCATCCGGGCCGGGCAGCTGGGGCTGAAGGCCGCCTGCGTGGAGATGCGCGGGACGCTCGGCGGCACCTGCCTGAACGTCGGCTGCATGCCGTCCAAGGCGCTGCTGCACGCCTCGGAGTTGTTCGAGGCGGCCGGCAAGGAGTTCGCCTCCATCGGCATCGAGGTCAGCCCCAAGCTGAACCTGCCGCAGATGATGAAGGCCAAGGACGACAGCGTCGGCGCCCTGACCAAGGGCATCGA
>Ga0196964_10001535_pt1 | contig 11715 bp, 14 predicted proteins | sample S1_10metaG_FD_148615 | JGI IMG/M metagenome (GOLD analysis project Ga0196964, IMG submission 148615) | Soil microbial communities from Anza Borrego desert, Southern California, United States - S1_10 | ecosystem: Environmental > Terrestrial > Soil > Desert | place: USA: California | collected...
TGTGCCCCCTATAAAATCTTTGACGCTAAAGCGGATTTAATTGGCAGCGTAATTCGACTCCTCCGGACACTTAAAAGACCGTGAGCGACAAGCGCACGGGTGATCGCTTCCCTTTCGATGCAGCGCACATCATTGCCTATGCCGAGCTCCTGCGTCACCTGGATCTTCTGTGTCTCGACAGTGGCGAGGAACGCGAAGCGTTCCTCGCTGCTGATCGACTCACGTTCGATCCATCTGATGTCTGGAGTCTCTGCATCGTGGCCCCAGGGGCGTGCCGTTTCGTTGGCCTGCAAGCGCGCGGCTTCAACGTCGTCACAGTTCCACTCTCCGGGAGTGCCGCGGCGTGCAGCTTCGTAGTGAGCCCGTGTTTTCAAAGACCCGATTCCAGATTCGATCGAACCATTGTACCTCGGGAAGTGCGGCGGGGACAAGAGGTGAGTGATGCGATATTCGTTCATTAGGGTTTTGACTTCTCGCGCGTCGAAGCCGCAGTCGGACTTCATGACCAGAGGCGCGCCGTGCTGCTTGAACAGCGCCCGCAGCGCGTCACAGGCGATCTTCATATCTTTGTGGGCAGTCGGCAGAGCGAGCAGCATGTTGCCGCTGGACAGATCGCGCACAGCGAAGACATAGGGGTAGATTCCGTCCACGGGTAAGGGAGCATCGAGGAAGTCCATAGCCCAGACGCTGCCGGGTTTGTGCCAGCGGAGCACGTGAGCCACCGTCTTGTTCTTCCACAGATGCGCTCTGCGGTAACGCAGGAGCAGGTCTTCAAGGTAACCCTTCGATTCGCCAGGGAAGAACGCTCGCAGCGTGGGCAGGCCCATTTGCGGCCCGATAAGGTTGAACAGCTCAAGGAGTATGTGCCGGGTCTCGCGTGAGCCATCCTGAAGCGGGCGGCCGCGGATGCTGATGCGCAGGCGATCACTGCGCCAGCGCCTCTGCCATTCACGGAGTGAACTGGGCGTCATGTTCAGCATCGCAGCGGTCTGCTCCATACGATAACCAAGCTGCCGAGCCCAGCCTGTGAAGGCCAATGCATCGATCCGAACAGTGCGTTCCATCTCCCGCCTGGGCTGCTGTATCTGCGTGCCGCGACGCTTGCGGGGTTTCGAGGATCGAAGCTGCTGGATATGCCGCATTCTCTGGGAGTGCAGCTCGTGCCTCCGGACGAACGTGTATGGCAAAGTATGGTGAAGATCATTGTTTTTTTTGAGCATCCTGAAGCGCGTCGAGTCTGCGCCTGCGCTCGGCTTCACGATCGCGCGGCTGCAGCACATGCGGCATCACCAGCGCGATCTCCTCGCGGATCTGTGCAGCACGCAGCTCGACTTTCAGATGCTGGACCTGAGCTTCGAGCGCAGCCACGCGCTGTTGTTCCGCGGAAGGGGTCTGCGCGGGTCGCCCCGCCGCCTTCGGCTCCAGACCGCTGACGGCAGACTGAACCAGTTGGTCCCTCAGCTCTCTGAACCGCGCTTCGCCGACACCGAGCTGCTGACACGCCTCTGTGACGCTCAACTCGCCCGAGAGCGTCTTCAGGATGACCTGTACGCGCTGCTTGGCTTGTTCCGAGCCTTCCGCGTTCTCAACGATCTCTGGCCCTGCTGGTGGTCGCCCCCGCGACATAGCAGTTCTCCGAACAGATGGTGGTGGCTTCGCCTCTATCTCTTTGCGTTTTTCCGAGGCATGCGCGGCTCAAGAACGAGAGGAGGAGCCCCGGGAGTCCCGAGGCCCCTCCGTTCTCTCGCCGCACCGGCTATTCCTCGGCAGGTTGCTCGCCAGCAGAGCCTGCTTCTGCTTCACCGGATGACTGGGACTTTAACATATTGACCACGGTCAGCGCACGCACCGTAGCCTTGCGTCTGCGTGCCTTCTTCCCGTTCACTTCAGCAGGCTTCGCCTGTGGAGCATTCAGTCCGATCGTGCGCTGCGCCACTCGTGCAAGCGCCGCGTATCGGGCACAGTCCTGCTCCAGCCGCGTGATCGTGCGCTGCGCCGCAGCCAATTGGCTCTGCGCCGAGCGCACGCGCCCTTTCGCGCGTGGTTCGCACGCCGTGATCAGGCCATTGAGCGCACGATTCTCCAGCAGATAGTAGCGAGGCTGAGAGATGCCGAGCACTTTGGCTGCATCTGACGGCAACCTGACGCCGGCCATCACTTCTAGGATCGCCGTAGCTGTTTGCCGTGCGGAACGGCTGACATCCTGCAGCTTCGGGCCTTTGCTGCGTTCACGCGGCTTGGGCTTGGATGCGGGTGCCTTCTCAGAGAGCTGCTGAGTCATACTTCACCTCCTTCTGCGTTCAGCAACGGATCGACTGGCGACACGCCTGGTTGCGGAGGTTCCATGTTCTCAGCTTCATAGAGTTCGTTGGTCACTACGCCCTGCGCGCTGACAGGCTGCGGGAGTTCCTCGGGCGCTGGCGCGACCACTGGCTGATCAGCCAGCACCTGTGGCGACGAGAGATCCACCTCCTTACGCTCGCCCTCCTGCAGCATGATCACGCGTTCGCCTTCCGAGTGAACACTGAACGGCTTTCCGTTCACCTGGCCGGTGATATAGAACGGTGTCTTCGGACTGCCGCTGCGCGCCAGTTCCAGAGCGTTGGCCGCGACGCGCTCCTTCAACGTCTTCAGCACGTCGGGGGCAGCGCCGAAGAACCGATCTGCCGGCACCAGCCCCTGCAGGCTCTGATGCGGACGCTGGAAGTTATAGTAGTCGATGAACAGACCGATGCGTTTCTGCGCATCACCAAGATCGATGAAGACCGAGCTTTCAAGACATTCACGCCAGAGCGTGCCCCAGAAGCGTTCGACTTTTCCCAGAGTCTGAGGCCGCCGCGGAGCAGCAACCACGTGCCTGATGCCGCGCTTCTCAAGCTCTCGAGAGAAGACGCTCTTCCCCCGCCAAGTGACGTACTGGCTCCCATTGTCGGTAAGGATTTCTTCTGGAGTGCCGTGGCTTGTGATCCCGGCTTTGAGCACTTCCATCACCAGGGCTGTCGACTGAGAAGCATGCAGGCCGTAGCTGACGATAAACCGACTGTGGTCGTCCATGAACGCGACCAGATACACGCGCCGATTCTGACGCTTGAGAACGAACGTAAAGAGGTCAGTCTGCCAGAGCTGATTGGGCCGCGCGCGCTCGAACGATCGCACTTTGTCCGGATGCGCTCGCGTTGGCACCTCTTCGAGCTGATAGCCAGCTTCGTGCAGAACCTTGGCCACTGTCGATGGACTGGCAGGCAGCGCCGGACCCCTTAGCAGCATGTCGCTGATCCGCTGGCAGCCCCACTCGGGGTTGGTCTCCTTGAGCATCAGGATCGTGCGCTTGGTAAGCTCGGGCAGCTTCATGCCACGAGGACCACCCCGCGGCTTGTCCATCAGCCCGGCAGGCCCCTCCTCATCGAAGGCCTTCTTCCAGGTGTAAAGGCTGTGCTTGGAGACGTTCACCATCGCCGCAAAGTCGCCTGCCGGCAGGCCACTGCGCCGCCAGGTATCCAGCAGGAGCAGCCGCTGTTGCGCTGTCAGGGTCTTCGATGGTTCGGGTTTGACCAGGCGCTTGCCGGGACTACCCTTTCTTCGACCGGCCAGCAGTCTCGGTGGCGCGAAGGGTTCCTCCAGTTCAGGCCCTGGAGTGAGCGCCTCGTCGAGCAGCTCGTGTAGATCGCCTTCAGGAGGGACAGGCGTGTGATCCTCGTACTCCTCGGCTGCTCGCTCTTCACCAATTGGGTCTTGCATACTTCTCCCTTTCTGTGGTCGTCTGACCACCTTAGGGAGGAGCGAATTACCACACCTATTTATCAGCCATTTACGTCAAACATTTCGGGCAGCACGACATACTCCAAGTACCCGTTCAAGCGCATGCCTGACTACCGCGACTTGGCCGCGTTTGCCCGCGCCGGAAAGGCCGGGCTGTGGGCTACTGAAAATGAACCGGCGGTGTTTGACGCCCAGGCCGCGGCAGCAGAAGCCAAAGCGGCCACGGCGCCAGTTTACAAGCTGAACAACGGCACCGAAATTAAGGCCCAACGGGTTATGGAAGTGGACGGCGACTACCTGTTGCGGGGCATGGACGGCAAGTGGTGCCGGGTGCCCAAGGTCGACGTTAAGGAAGTTCAAAGCGCAGCGGTGGAGAAAGCGCAACCCTGAAGAGGAGTTGTATGATACTCAAGGTCGCCATGCTCCAAATTCTTCCCGGCAAGGACGCTGCTTTCGAGGCGGCCTTCAAAGAAGCGTCTGCGATCATTTCGTCCATCCAGGGGTATTTGGGTCACGAGCTGCAACGATGTCTCGAAGTAAGCGGCAGGTACGTGTTGCTGGCGCGCTGGCAGAGCTTAGAAGGCCACACAGTTCGCTTTCGGGGATCGCCTGAATATCAGAGATGGAAGCAATTGCTTCATCATTTCTATGATCCGTTCCCACTGTCGAGCACTTTGTTCGGGTGCTTTGACATGACGGCAAGAGGCGTGCCTCCGACCTCGATGCGCTGTAGCCGATCGTCAAGCCGCCCAGTCCGCTGATCTATCACTGAAAATGACGATAGGAGATTAAGATGGAGAACGCCTCGTTTGTTGATAGGCATTTTAAATTCATCGTCGCTGGTCTGTCTACACTGCTCCTCTTTGCCGTTATCTTCTTTGCGTTTATTGGGCGGGGCGTTCCAAACGCACCTCGATTGTCTTCCACGAAACAATGTGTGGCAGAGTTAGAGCGAAGACTCAAGCAGGAACTGAGGCAGATTCCTGCAACGGTAATCGACAAAGGAGTTCTGAGGAACATTCCCTACACGTCGTACGCTGCTGGCGACCATGAGTTCAACGTCTATGGCGATCCCGACTCGCCTAGTTGTGTCGAGATCGGTATCTACAACGACTTGTTGCAGAACCCCGATGCTAAACGGAACTGTTTGCTTTTCGTCCTTTCATTACTCGGCAATGAAAGTGACCGGCTCGCACTCAAGAAACTAGACCTTTCACCGGGAAGCAAGATTGTCGAAGGACTGACATTTGAAATTACTCCAGAGACGAGCGAAGACGCCTTCGGAGGCTGGTGGATAAGCATTTATGACGAAAAGATGCTCGAAGCGGCGCGTGCTAAAGATCAGGAAATGAAGGAAATTTCAGAGTCCCTGCCAAAGGACACTGCCGCGCAACCATCGAGTCCAACAACTTCCACATTGTCGTGGAGTCTTGCGGATTTCAATTGGTCGCGTCGGTCGTCGTCTAAGAGCAAGTCTGGTGGTGCAGTATATGTGAGCGGGTACTACCGCAAGAATGGGACGTACGTGAGATCACACACGCGGCGAAGATGAGCGAGCCGCGCGGACATGCAGAGTGACATGCCTGGCATTGTCCTGAAACGATCACGTACCTCCGGGCGCTATGGGCGAAGCCGCGCTGAGCACAATGCGCAACCTATAGGAACTGAAGGAACCCCACGTTCATTGGTCCTTGGATAGTTTGTAAAACTTCAAGTTCAGCGCTCTCGCAAATGACTTGGACTGTCTTGTCTCCATGCGGAAACAGACTCTCGATGACGGCTCGTTTTGCGGCATGAGGTACAAGCGCCTTCATTACGTTTTCGTAGCCGATCTTCTTCCGCAATTCCGCGATAATACTCTCAACGCAAGCGATGCGTCCCTTTAGTTTCGCACGACTGGATTCAAGGTGAACACTTGTCGCAAGCGCAGTGAGAGCTTTCAAATCCCCCGTAACCATTCGCCAACCTGGGTTGTCAATTAGCAAAGAGAAAAGGACGGCTTCCCCTTCATCGATGGAATCCTCATCCTCTAAGAATGCCTCGAGACTAGGACTTCTAGGCTCAGCATCTACAGATGCAATCTTTTTTGTCCACGAGAATACCTTCTTGCAGTCAGGGGCCGAATAGTTCTGAAAACTTTGTCGTTGCATCTGAGCTTGTATCGCGCCCAATCTTCGAAAGGCGTTAAGCTTTGTATTGTAGACCGTGGGTAAATGATGAATGAGATCGGATACCGCAAGCAGGGCAAACGCATCAGAGTCGAGAAGGATAATATCACTCGGAGACGTTGACATGGGTAACAGCGTTTAGAAAACGTTGCTTTGATCCAGCGTCTTTAATTTGAACGTGCTTAGCAAATTCATCGCTGATCGCTCGCTTTGCGCCCTCGCTTTCACCTAGGTCCTTAATAATTAACTGTGCTAGTGCCCACAATTTGGAAATGCGTGCATTGAAAAGGGCGAGGATGCAAGGAGATGTTCGAGCCTGCTTAGCCACGCTAATAACCAAATTCTGCAGACGGACCTTATTCGTTTCTACTACGAGATGTCTTGTGACGTCGTCAGTCAGCAATTTCGCGGCGAAGGAGTCTGCTTCGACTTCAATCGGATCCTGATCTGATTTATCAAGTGCAACTTCGGCTATTGCTTCGCCGTCCTTGACGTGACCCAAAAGAATGTGGCCGAGTTCGTGTGCTAGATGAAAGGCTAACCATGCGGGACTATCTTTGCCTGAGCCTAAGATTATGACGGGAACGCCATCAACGATGATGGCCATGCCATCGAATTTCTTTCCCCCCGGAAACTGATGTAGATGTAGAACAACAATCCCGATGGACCAGCAATATTCTAGCAAAGAATACAAGTCAATCCGGCTTGACTTAGCAAGGATGGCGGCACGTACTTGAGATGCCGTGGCATTTCGTGAGCCCGTCGCGAGCCCCCGCGCCTGTTCTGCGGCGATCCGGGCTAAACGCTTTGCGACAATTATGCCAGGTTGGACTTCGGTCCACTCGACGTTCTTATTGCGCTTAAGGCGAACGTCATCATTTGCGTGCAGGGTCAGTGGACTATCTTGTCGAAGGTCATGAATTCTAAACCCCAAGTTGCGGGCGATTGCTAGTTCCGCAATAGCGATGCTGTCCTTGGAATTCGCTTGGTTGTCGTCCCACCACTCCGGCAACACGGCGGACTTGAGAAAGCTCCTTGAGAAGCCAGCCTTATGAAGGCGAGAGTACAGAGTCTTCAGAGTCACTTTGCGATAACCCACCGAGACACTGTATAGCACGGTTCGTTATATTGAAATAGAATTTTTAACCGCGTTGCGCGGCGCTGTGGAGTGTTGGCAGTGCTCTCCTTTCAGGTATTCTTACCATCCTACGGGAGTTATCTGATCATCGAGACTTTCGAGTGACAAGGCGAAGGTTGGTTGCGTGTAGAGTTGCAGCATCGATACTGCTGAAAGTGGGATAGGGCGGCCATCCGACAAGCCGGAACTTCGCCCCGTTTCCCACTATTCGATTGCGAGGATCACCACGCTTTCAGCGAAGGGAAGCGCGAAATGGGAAAACGACGTACAGAGTCCGGCGCGGGTTGGCGCTGGAATTTTTGGGCATACAACGAATTCCCCGAACTTCCCGACTGGATGCTGTCGGAAAGTGACCAACGGGCGCGGTCTATCAAACGGTCGTTCCAAGAACGCGGTGAATACGCGCGGAAGGTAGATGCAGCGACCGCGAAGAATCCCGAATGGGGCATCTTCTTAAGACTTGAGCGCTTTCTGCATCACGACGGCAGCGACGATCAGTTTGAATACAAGGCAACCGATGAGCAGCGAAAGGACGCCAAGGCGGTTCTTCAGAAAGCAAAGAAACTGAAAGCGGACGCTCGGCAAATCGCGCTCTTCTCTTTGAAAGTTCTTAACTATCTGCGGCCATTCTGGCCATTCGCTGAAAGCCATAACGGCGTAGAGGTAGTGTTCATCGGGTTGGAAGGCAGGCGCGCCGTGGCCAACGGACCGCGACGCGAAAACTTTGAAAGGTTCCTTCAGAGCCTATTCGAGTCGATCGAACGGGCCGACTGTGCTCATCTTGTCCGAGACGCAATCGATGACCTGAAAGACAAGTCTTGGATCGAACGAAAATTGTTGCCAGGACTGGAGATTTCTTCTCAGGGACGCGACGCAGTGGCTGAACATGAGAACTCAACGGTGGGAGACGGCGTTGTTGTGGGGAGAAATAGGGGCCTTACGGCACGCGAAGTTGCGTTCGTATGCGCGAATGGGATTGCCGATGGACGTGTCTTGAAGAAGACATGGGACAAACGGCGCGGATTTTACCCTCGCGCCATCGGAAAGCGGGGTCAAAGGCACTTATATGATCCTGACGAGTTGGTGCGGAAAGCTCTTGCAGAGGGGGACATACGCCCCAGCGATATTCCACGCATCAGAAAGGACTTAGGTTTGAAGGCCCAGAAACCTACCGCAACCAAACCCCAACCTACCGCAAAATGAAACGCATTTTTCATAGGTAAATCGTAAAAAAGACGGTCCCAAAACCATCCGCAACCACCGCAGCGCGTGATATTCACGCCCATGAGACACGCGGACACAATCTTCGTCTTCTACCTACGCAAGCGGCAGAGGTCCCGGTGGCGCCTTCTATCTTTTTGCGCACACTCTCGCGCCAGCGCGGAGCAGCTCGCGAAGGGCTGGCGTGCGGCCGGTGCGGAAGTTCGCATCGTCGCGACGGTCATCAAGGAAGGTGGTGGTAAATGACCACCGACCTATTTGGCGATCCCGCGCCGGTGTCTGAATATGACATCGTGGCCGGGTTCATCGCTTTCGTCCGGCGTCGGAGCCGTGCGTCGTTCAACCAATTCCGCCAATACCACGGCATCGGTCGCGTGTCCTGCCACAGCGGCGCGCTGGTGCGCGCTGCATGTTTGCGTGGCGGGCTTGTACCCGCAGGCACCACATCGGCCAAAGTTCCAGCCAGCCACGGGCGACTCCGCCGAGTCCACGTGCCGTGCGAGTCGCCACAAGCGCGGAACGGCAAACACCAATGGCTCTGCACTGCATGCTGGCAGCGGATGGAAGATGCGCGGCGCCGTGAGACAGGCGGTGACGAATGACTGCGGGCGGATACGTGCGGCTGCATCGTCGCATTCGCGAGCATCCACTCTGGGAGCGAAAGCCTTTCAGCGACGGACAGGCTTTCGTAGACCTCGTGCTTCGTGCCGCTTTCCGCGAGCACGCCGTCCGGCATGGCCGTCCGCAGCGCCGAGGCGAAATTGTGACCAGTCAGCTTGAACTTTCTGAAGCCTGGGGCTGGGATCGGAAGAGGGTCCGAAAACTTCTGAGAGAACTCGCCGCAGAGGGAACCGCAATCGTCATCACGAATAAGAACCGGAAGACTGGAGGGACGCGCATTCTTCTGACGAACTATGAGCGCTATCAGGCGGACGCATCTGATCACGAAACCGTTCAAAAGGCGGCGCAAAGTTCCCCATCAAATGCCGCAGGGGAACCGCCGCCCGATTCCCCATCAATTCCCCATCAACTCCCCACCACAGAAGAAGGTAAAGAAGAAAAGAGAATATCCCGCCGGCCTAACGGCTGGGCGCTATGGGTGGATGCTTGCAGAGAGAGCGGAAAACCTGACCCTCTGAGGCTTGGAAAGAACACGGCGGCTGCCAAGAACATCCTCACGGCTTTGAATGGCGACGCCGCCGAGTTCAAGCGCGTCTGCAAGTTGTACCTAGCGGATTGCGACTCATGGCTGGTAGAGCGTGGACACGCGCTCTGCTTCCTTACCAGCAAGCTTGAAGGCTATCGCAATGCCGCGCACGTGAACGATGCCGCGTTCTTCGCATCCGCTGATGCCGCTGCGCTGGAGTTCTGCAACAGGCAGAGAAAGGCGGACGCATGAGCGACACTGCGATGATCAAGGCGGCATTGCGCCTAGAACACCTTGTGCGCGAGAGCGGAATCGAACTGAAACGCGCCGGGCGTGAATTTCAAGCATGCTGTCCCTTCCACGAAGAGCGAACGCCGTCTTTCAACGTCAATGTGGAAGGCCAATACTTCAAGTGCTTCGGTTGCGGCAAGAGCGGTGACGCGCTGAGCTGGCTGGCGTGGCAGAAGTTCAAAACGCTGGAACCTACGAAAGAACAATTCAAAGCCGTCATCGCGGAAGCGAAGGCCCGCGCCGGGATCGTGGATGCCAAGCCGGACAGCGCAGCGAAACCGAAGACGATCTATCCCACGAAAGAGAAACTGGCAGAAGCGGTTGCGTACATCGCTGGCGAGAAGGGCGGTCGGATTGCGGCGCAATACGAGTACACGCATCCGTATACTCGGCATATCGAGTTGATCGTCTTCCGCATCGAGTCTTCCGGGGGCAAGAGCTTCATGCAGGCACATTCGTGCGACGGCGGCTTTTGCCTGGGCGGCCTTGCGCGCAACCCCATTTACAACCGCACCCGCGTTGCGGCTCACGAACAGGTGATCGTCCTCGTTGAAGGTGAGAAGTGCGTGCACGCGCTGAGTATGACTGGGCACGTGGCAACGACTTCACCGGGCGGCGCCAATGCTGCGGCAAAGGCGGACTGGGCGCCGCTGGCTGGTAAGCTGGTGACTGTGTGGCCGGACGCAGACGCATCTGGTGACCGGTACGCTCGCGACGTGATCGGCATTCTGAACGGACTCACGCCGAAACCTGAAATCAGCGTCATTGACCCGTCAGCGCACGGCTTGAATGACGGCGCCGACGCGGCGGACGTGATCGAACGCGCTGGCCCGATGCTGGCAAATCAGATTGAGGCCGTGAATCAAATCCTTGCTTCTGCACGTTCGACCGGACCCGTGGCAGAGTTGCAAACGCTGTTGGATGACGCGAAGGCCGGGCGCCGCGTGAATGTCGAATTCTGCTGGCCTCAGTTGAGTGCGGCCACGCAGGCGCTTATTCCGGGCACGGTGACGATCCTGTGCGGTTCGCCCGGTACAACGAAGAGCCTTGCCGTCGTGCAGAATCTCTTGGCGTGGCAACGCGCTGGGGTGAAGGCGGCGGCGCTGATGCTGGAAGACGGAGTGCCGGTGCATCTTCGGCGCGGGCTGGCGCAAATTTCTGGCGAGTCGAACGTCACGAATGACAAGTGGTGCCAGCAGAACGGTGAGACCCTCGACAAGCTGACAGACGCGGCACGGCACGAATTGGCGACACTGGGCGCCATGCTTGAAGCGCCAGCAGACGGACAGAGCGTTACCCCGGACTACCTGCTGGAATGGCTGCAACGCAAGGCAGACGCCGGTGTGCGCGTTCCTGGTGTCGATCCCGTCACGCTGATGCAGCGCGGGCGGGCGCCCTGGGCTGATGATGAACGCTTCATCGTCGGTGCGAAGCGGATTGTCGAGCGCGGTGGTGCAAGTCTGCTGTTGGTGACGCATCCACGCCGCGCCATCCCTGGAAAGCCGCGTGCCTTCGATCTTGATGAACTGGCTGGTGGACTGGCATACAGCCGCTTCGCGCATGCCGTCCTGTATCTGTTGGCGCATCCGGCAAAAGAAACAACAGTCATTACCCCGGCCGGACGCACGCAGGAAACCTTCAATCGAACGATGCTCGTGTTGAAGGCGCGCAATGGTATCGGCACCGGCAGAAAGTACGCGATGCGGTTCGATGCGCGCACGTTGACCCTTTCGGAACTTGGCGAGATTGCCGACGGTGGGGACGAGAGTTGAGATTGCAGCTCAGACGAGGAGAAAAATGAAATACCACTTGGACGATCTGCTCACCATCGACGAGTTAGCTTCGAAGATGAAAGTCAAGGTCCGCACCGTTCGGGACTGGATTGCTCGCCGGAAAATCCCGTTTACCCGGCTTGAGAGGCGGGTATACGTCTCGGCGGGTGTTGTTGAAGAAATCCTGAAGCGCAACGCCACTCCGGCGGTGCCGATTTA
>Ga0196964_10001536_pt1 | contig 11712 bp, 13 predicted proteins | sample S1_10metaG_FD_148615 | JGI IMG/M metagenome (GOLD analysis project Ga0196964, IMG submission 148615) | Soil microbial communities from Anza Borrego desert, Southern California, United States - S1_10 | ecosystem: Environmental > Terrestrial > Soil > Desert | place: USA: California | collected...
GTTTCACGCAGATTTGGTGAATGGGGGCGATTTCCGAAAACCTCAACGTAAATTCACCTAAATTCAAAGCTATTAGACGACACTGATATAGACGAGGTAACGACAGAAGTTTGTCAGGTGCTGATGCTGGAGAGACAGTTGCTCTCAATTACAGATCACGACAACCTCACGACTAAACGACCCGTCTTTCGATAAAAAAGGCCCTAGCCCTCTCGAAACGAGACTGACTAGTGCCGACAAAAGCAATTCACTTCTACCAAAAAAGAGCTTATATGAACGCTCGCAACCTCGGCTTGACTCAAGCCGACGCCGCTTCTATTGCCGAGATCTCACCCCGAACTGGGCAACGCATTGAAGCAGGCACCCATCGTCCTAATCGCGGTACCGTGCGTGAAGCATCTCAGACGCGAGACCCGTTAGCAGGTGTGTGGGAACGGGAACTGGAGCCAATGCTCAGACGAGAACCACGACTCAAACCCATGACCTTGTTCGAGTATTTGCAGGACACCTACCCAGGCGAATATCCTCAGGTGTTACGGACCCTACAGAGGCGAGTGCAAACTTGGAAAGCCCTGCACGGACCTGCACCAGAGGTGATGTTCGAGTTGCGCCATCAACCAGGAATGATGGGTCTATCCGATTTTACTGAACTCAAAGGCGTCACTATCACCATTGCTGGCCAAGCCTTTGAGCATTTGCTCTATCACTATCGCTTGGCCTACAGTGGCTGGCAATATGCCCAGGTCATTCAAGGCGGAGAGAGCTTTGTTGCTCTCTCGGAAGGACTGCAAAATGCACTGCATGCTAGTGGAGGAACCCCAAAACAACACCGCACCGACAGCTTGAGTGCTGCCTATCGCAACCTGGGGGGACATCGCAACCACAGCCTGACTCGTCTGTATGATGAACTGTGTGAGCACTATCAACTGGAACCCACCCGCAACAATCGCGGCATTGCCCACGAAAATGGGGCCATTGAAGCGGCTCATGGTCACCTCAAGAACCGGATCAAGCAAGCGATCTACCTCAGAGGCAGCAGTGACTTTGCCAGTCTCGCTGAGTATCAGGACCTAATCAACCAAGCAGTGGCAGCCCTCAACCGTCAGTGTCACACCCAGTTCGAGGTCGAGAAGTCAGCGCTTCAGCCCTTACCCCGGGTGCGTGTCCCTGACTATGAAGTGCTCAGCGCTCAAGTCAGTACCCGCAGCACGATTGAGGTGCGCTGCATCCTCTACAGTGTGCCCTCACGACTGATAGGACAGCAGATAGAAATCCATCTCTATCAGGACCGCTTGGTGGGTTACTTGGGAGCACATCCGGTGTTTGAGTTGCCGCGTCTACGAGTCAAAGGGGCGAGAAGCGCCGGGGACGCTGCGTCAACTACAGACATGTCATTGAAGGACTCAGACGCAAGCCTCGCGCCTTCCTCTACTGCACCTGGCAGCAGGATTTGTTGCCGAATGCTCAGTTTCGCTTGCTCTGGGAGCGATTGAAAGCTCAGTTTGAGTTAGACCAGGCGGCGGTCCTATTGGTAGAAGCGCTTTACATTGCCGCAACGCAGGATAAAGAACAGGCAGTCGCTGAGTATCTCGAGCAGCAATTGAGCGCACAAACGTTGAATCTGCAACGCTTACAGCAGCAATTTCTGCCCTCAGTTGCCGCAGGTTTCCCATCGTTAGACATTGAACAGCATCCCCTCGCGAGCTATGACCAACTCCTCCCCTCCAGCTTCCCCAGCGCCAGCCCTGAGTCCGTACCAGAGCCTCAGCCTCCTGCTCAAGGACCTACGCCTATCGCACATGCTAACCCATTGGGAGTCTATCGAGACCCAGGCTATACAGGAGCACTGGTCTTATGCGCAATTCTTATTGGCTCTGTGCGAAGGGGAGACCCAGCGTCGTCATCAGGTGCGCCTCCAAAGGGCCCTCAGAGAAGCCCAGCTCCCAGGCGCAAAAAGTTTTTCCAACTTTGACTTTGCCCAGTGCCCCCAATTCAATCCAGCTCCATTGATGCAGTTGGCTGATGACCCGAGTTGGGTAGGGCGGGCTGAAAATGTTCTAGTCTTCGGGGCATCGGGAGTGGGCAAAACCCATTTAGCGGCGGCTTTAGCCCGCCGGATGGTGGAGTGTGGCAAGCGAGTCAAGTTCTTCAGTGCGATGGCGTTGGTTCAGCAGTTACAGCAGGACAAGCACCAACTGCAACTGCAAACGCGTCTGATGAAGCTCGACCGCTTTGAACTTCTGGTGCTGGATGATTTGGGTTATGTCAAGAAGTCGGAAGCAGAAACCTCTGTCCTGGCAGGTAAAAGCTCTGTTGCTGCCTGAGGTGGAACTTGCTGCAAGCCAGTATCAGCAATAGGCAAAGCAGGGGCATCAGAGGCCGCGATCGCTTCCTCCAGCGTGGGTAGGGCGTGACGGATTGCGACTTGGCGCAGGGTGTAACGGTAGGCTGCAAAGCGCCGCTCCGCTGGGACTTGCTTCAGGAAGGGCACCAAGCGATCGCCCGCGAGGGCTAAGAGCTGGTACTCTGTCGCCTGCGCTGGAGGCAGACAGCTCGACACGTCATCCGTTGGATCATCCGGCTGCACTTGGCGCGTGTCACTGTACTGCCCAGCTGCTGCAAACAGTTCAAACACTCCTTTCCGCAGGCAAGGGATGGGCAGTAGTTTCTTGGTTTTTTGGTAATCCGTCAGTACCATCCAGGCGTAGCCGCACATGCCAAAGCCACCCAGCACAGCAATCACAGGATTAGCGCTTAGTACCAGTCCTACGACGCTCAGCGCAGCACTCAATAGCTTCCCTGACTCCACATCTAAACGGAACTCGTGCGCCTCCTGTTCCAGGTCAGCAATCCGGCTTTCAAATGCGTCTGCTATCTGACCTTGGGTTAGTAGGGTGCTGAAGCTTTCGTTGTAAGAGTTGTTCATTTTAACCACCTATAGAAAAACCCCAGCAGGAGCACTGCCGGGGCTAAACATCAACTCAGGCTTATTCCACTACTTCGACCTTGGGGGCCGCCGCCTCGCGGCCTTTGTCTAGGGCATCTAGGAACAGGGCGATCGCGCATTCCGCACCGAAGATACTCAGGGCAATCCAGGTCAGGTTGCGAAGCAGCTCCCCGATACCATCCGTTCCAAACAGGGGGAAATTGCTAAAGGAAACAATGAAGTCGATGGCGTAGGCCAGCAGACAAACAAACCCTTTCACTCGCAGTGATTTCGTGCCTGCCTGCTTCAGTTGCCGCCGCTTAAACTCGACCAAATCAACTGCATCAGGCCGCTTGTCAGGAACGGTGTAGTCCCTAACTGCCTCATACTCGCGCTGGGCTTGAGCTAGGCTGATATCGCGAAGCACGGTCGCTTGAATCGCCTGGATCACGGTGCTGAGAATGGATGCCACCCAGAACGTGGGACTCATCAAGGCGCTGAAAACTAGCAATGGTGCAGCAGCATCTTGAATAAAAGGTTTAAGGATGAAGCTAGGAGCATCCGATACAGCAGCTTGCCAGTACCCCTCGCAGCTCAAGCCGACAAAGTAAAACACTGCGAGGCCAAATAAGATGGCACTGCCAGGGGGCTGAGTTAGCCACAACACCACTCTGATGGGTAGCGTCATTAGCCATGTAACCCAGTAGAGAATCCGGTTCACCACGGACCCTAAATCAATACTGCGATCGCGCCCTCGACTGGGTTCAGCACTGCCGGGATGACGGCGACGATGTCTGCTGGAGTATCTGCTCGTACGTTCTGTAGTCATGGAGTTACCTCACAAGCTTGGTGATTGGTTTGGATGAAGTTGAATTGCCCGTTGAAGGCATAGCCAATGCAGCGACGGTATTGGTCGTAGATGAGGGTTTTGCGGCTGGGGTCGGTCACATGCTGCCAGTCCACAAGTGGGGGAACCTCGGACAAGGTGTAGTCTCGGATGATGAGCGCTTCTACATGGGCGATTTGATTGCGTTCGTAAGCTTTGGCGATCGCTTTGGCCTGCTCAGCCTTGGTTTGCTCTAGGTCGGCTTGTGATTCAAGTTGAGCTTTTTGTTCCTGTGCCTTTTGCCAGGACTGCTGTCGTAATGCGGCATCGGTGGCACTAAAGCTAGCAATGACGACAAGCCCACCCAGGCTGGCAAAGCTGACTAACTTTCCAGAGGTGATATTCATAGGTTTTCAAGGCTTGAGTAGGGCTGGCGATCGCACCACCAGCCGACGGCACAGTTAGCGGGCCGGGGTCAGTTTAGGCAAGCCCAGGAGGTCACGGATGAGGAAGAGGTCAGGGTCGTTTTCTTGCTCCAGCTCCGAGTCCTCCATATCCACGTCGAGGGTGAAGCAGTCTTGGTCAGGGTACACGTTTAGGGTGAGGTCGAATTCGTTGTGACAACCAGCGCCCCAATCGCCCCAGAAATACTCGGCCATATCCCAGCTCGGCTTCCAGGGAAAATCGCATTCTGGATCAACCTTAAGCGCCCCTGGCAGCGGACGAAAGTAGAAGGCCCGCTCCAGGTAATCCTCAGTGCCCTTAGCCGTCCGAACACCTAGAACCAGTTCAAGGTCGGGGTATGCAGCCTTGGCCTTTTGGTGCCACTCACGGAGCTGGCGCTCTCCGAAAATCAGTAACACTAGGTTTCCTCTAACCTCGGCATCAGCGGAGTAGATCATCCACTCCAAAACGGCACAGCGCTGCTCTGAAGTGAGCGCCCCATTGTTTTCTCGAATGAGGCGGATGTCGTCTAGGTCGAGCGCATCAGCATGGGTGCCAATGCGATAAAGGAGATCATCGCGATCGCGCTCTGTCTTGGCCTGATTGAAGCGGTCAACTCGTTCTTCGATATAGCTCCAAACGACCATGATTAGCGACCTCCCCGACGTGCGTTTTCATGTCGCAACTGAGCGGTGAGGGCCTCGATTAGTCCCTCGGCTGCGTCGGGGTCAACTTCTTCCAGGATGGCGATCGCCTCGTCCAGTTCCTTACTAGGCTGAACTGGCGTTTCGTCGAGAACGGCCCTCAGAAGTGCCCACTCTTCCTTGGTTTCAAGCAGATAGTTGTAGGTGGATAGCAGTGCCCTGAGGCCCAATTTATCCTCGTGGGTAAGCTTCTGAAGCTGAGAGCCAAATTGCTCTATTAGCTCCTGAACATCAGCAGTTTGGTTTATTTGGTCGATGTAAGACAAAACTTCCATCGTTAGTGCCCTCCCTTCCGTGCGTTGCCGTGGCGGAGCTGGGCATTCAAGGCTTCGATCAAGCCTTCTGCTGCATCGGGGGCGATCGTTTCTAGAATGTCGATCACCTCTTCCAGTTCTTCGCTGGGCTCATGCAGCGGAACTTCCGTTACAACTGCATCAAGCGTCCACTCATCCTCCACATCTTTGAGGTAGAGATAGGTTGCCAGAAGCATCCGGAGGCCGAGCTTATCTTCACGGGTTAGCTCCTCCAATTGAGAGCCGAAACACCGGGAAAGGTCATCAATCTCAGAGTTTTGAACGTAGTAAGTGACAGGTTTTGTCATGATAGGGTTAGCTTCCTTATTGCATCAGTAGGGAGTGAAGGCCAGCCTTTGCCGTCCAAAGTTCAGGCTGGCTTTATAGTTCAATCGGTTCATCGAATCTGAAATTGTCGGGCACCGGGGCCGGGACAGGGTCCAGGAAAACGGAGGCACCAGGGGCGAAGTCAGTTGGACTGGGGTCGGGGTATCGGACAGGGTCTAATTCCCATGTACCCAGCAGGTGCTTTGCGTAGCGACTGACTATCAAGGCGATCGCGTGAGAGGGTGAACTCGCCCTGGTGATGCCCTGGATTTGGTCAACGATTGCCCTGGTATCTGAATCAAGAACAATTCGGCTTGTCATCGTTTCCCCCTAAACGCTGGCCATTCCAAGCAGCGAAATCAGTTGTGAGAAGTTAGCAATTTGGGGATGGCGGGCAATCTTAAATCGGCCTTTCGTAGCCTCCTCCAGCGGCTCAGCTAAGGCAGCACTGCCACCAATAATGAGCACTTCACCAATCTCACTCGTCCACTGATTCCAACGGGTTCTTAGTTCCGCTCGGATGTCTCCCAGCCAATCTTCACGGGCTTTTTCAAAGGCTTCTTGGAAGCAGAAGCCACTGGTCCCTAGTTCAAAATCACCCCGCTCGATGCCGTCCATAATTTGACTTAAATCGGGACTAGTAGGGAGTTGGGAATTAATGCGGGCAGCAATGCGTCGTGCTAAGTCGTAGGTACCAGGGAGTACCGCGTCGGCTTCCCGAATCAGAGAACCACCCGCACTGTAAAGACGAGCAATCCCAGTTCCACCGCCCAAATCCAGCACCCCATTTGAGTTACGGCGGCTGCGGAAGATTTCACGCTTCATCGCGTATTTGTAAGCTGCTTGCGTCTCGTCAATTGGCTTAACTTCATGCACAACTGCTGTGATGCGTTGCCCATTGCGGGTGAATTGATGGGTGCCCTCAATCTTCTTAAGCTCAGATACATCCGCTTTGTTACGGCTATTAGGGAGAGCAATCACCAGTCGTCCAATGGTCACTGCGGTAGAACCGGGATTAGGTTCGATCGCGGCTAGGACCAACTTCTTAGCCAGCTCGCACTTGTTGTCTTGAAATACTGGGGTGCCCTTCATATCACGAGCCACCGCACCGAGGCAGAAATGCTCATTTTCTGAGCTGATGACGACGCTGTGCTCGTCGGGAGTTGCTTCCTCCCAAGTAGGGTCAATTTGCTTGATGAATGCGGGAATCGTGCGGGGTTTATTGGCTGGATCAATCCATTGCAGGGTGCGATTGCCACCGTCGAAGACGACCACAGGGCGGTTAAGTTCGATCGCCACTGGCTGTTCTTGGGATGTACGCAGACTGGATGCTGCGAGGCTTGTAGTCATAAATCGAAATCTCCTAGCAAAATTAAGCTAAATCCTTGTCTGAGCGGAGCTTGAAGCGATTTAGACATGCGAAATAGAACTTGTCTAATGTGTTCGCTTCGTGTTCGTTGTTTGTGCCTTTGATGGATACAAGCTAACATAGATTACATCAATTACATCAGATACATCGATAGACTTTCTTGGTGCAAACAGGGATATTTCTTGTAGGAGGGCTAAAATCTGTGCATTGCAAGCAATCGGCGGATGACATGAAGCGGACCACCGTATCGTTCGAAGATGATCAGTACGAAATTCTTGAGAAGTGGGCAGACAAAGAGATCCGAACAGTTCCCAACTTAATTACAGCAATCGTAGTAAGCGTTCTAAGAGGGGAAGCGCCTAAGGTGCCACAGTTTGAAGAGGGTAAGAATGAGGACAAGTAGAGGCGATCGCAACTCAGGACAATAAGCTATGACAGCAGACCAAAGACTTAACGATATTGATCAGCGACTAGAGCAACTAACAACTATTTCCGAGCAAGTTGTGAGTCGAATCCAAGGGATTGACGCTAGAACTGAAGCTATTTTTCTTGCCCTGGATCAACTGAGGCAGCGCCAAGAAGCCAGTCAAAGTCAGATAGAGAAACTTGGTGAAGAACAGCACAATCTCACAGGGCTAGTGGGCTCCTTAATTCAGGGCATTGACAGAACCGCTACGGAAGCCGCTGCTGACCGTGCCTTGATGACACAAATGCAGTCAGAAGTTAGAGGGTTACAAACTGAGAATTACCGTATTCTCGAATACCTACAAGAGCAGCGACGGGGCGGGGATGGTAGCACTGAGGGGAATTAAAGTGCCAAGTAAAAAAACAACTTGGCTTCTTTCGTTCGAGCGATCGCCGTATTGCTTACCTAGTAATAGTTTCGTCGCTTCAACATCACTTGAGTAGACATCGCTTAACTTATGATACGTAACGCGCCAAAGCTTTGTACAGCAGGATTTCCAGCCACAATTTTTGTTTTCTGAGCCAAGCTTATGCTAGTGCTTTCGCACTAGTCCAGTTTTCGAAAAAAAAAGGCCGCCCTTTGCCTCATTCTGCTTACTTGGATCGATTTGCCGTCGATCCACAGAACTCGAAAAAAGCGACCAACATATAATTCTTAATTTCCAGCCTAACACTTGATTAGATATCAAGCTCTAATCAAAGCTAGAAACTAGCAGAAAAGGCAAAGGGCCGCCATGTACCCCAAATACATGACGACTCAAATGAAAAAAGCTTTATTCGTTATAGCGCTGTGCGCTATAAGTCCGCTTTCCCCAGCGGAAAATGGGGATTTATCTAGCCCATTTGAAAAAGGTTCACCCCTCCGCCCCAGCGATCACGTCACGGGGGCTGTAAAACTCCTCGACCGCAAGGTACTTTTTGGAGCCGTGCAGCAGTGGGCAAAATCCGGCAACTATCGCGATCGCATCTGGCGACGTGCGTTCCTCGCTAATGACGGACAGTTCATCTGTTGGCACCACAACTCCTACTACACAGCGGGAGGTGCGGCATGAACACAGTTCTCCAATCGCTCGCACCTTCTACCCTTAAAGAGCAGAAATTCGCTGACAAAATTAAGTACGAGTTTATTCAGGGTTCAGCAATTGCCTCCGAACTTTTTGAGGCTTGCATCGAGATTGTCGCGGATACCGACCAGGGACCGGGAGGTGATGTCCGCTATCCCATCCATGAAGCCCTAAACTGGCACGTCACACGATTTGGCTATCAGGCTAGGTCGGCTTTATCTGCCGCGATCCTTCAGAACGAAGATGGAACACCGTGGCAACTGAAGCTGAGCAATCCTCGTTTTAATACAGAAAAAGGCGACTTTCAGAAATACGAAACACCCAAGGCCAACGGCTCTAGGGCTTATTTATCCCCTATTCCAGCAAGCATCCGGCGAAAAATAGCTGAGCGTTATGGCGTCGAAGTTCCTCCAGAAGGCAGCTTCTGGGATTGGCTGGAGCATCATCCAGAAATTCCGATCGACATTGACGAGGGAGGTAAGAAGGCTTTAGCCGAACTCTCATTAGGTCGGGTGGCCATCGCCCTCTACGGGGTAAATGGCGGCTACAGAACGAAAGATACTTTGGGCAACCCCATTCCCCCCCATTTAATTCCAGACATTAAGCGCTTTGCCGTTCCAGGCCGAGAAATCACGCTCAATTTCGACCAAGATGCTAAGCCAGAGACTCGACAACGAGTGAATACTGCCATAGCTCGGTTTGGGGAGTTATTGGAGGGAGAAGGATGCCTTGTGAAGGTTGCATCCTGGGATGGCTCTAAAGGCAAGGGCGTAGATGATCTAATCGTGAACTGTGGTGCTCAGGCTTTCGAGGATGTCTGCTCTCAGGCTTTACCCTTGGCAGAGTGGAAATTGTGGCAGCGCCTGAAGGGGCGACTTACGTACAAAGCTTCTATCCGCCTCAATACAGCCGATTTATCCACGCTGGAACTGAAGGAATTACCCGAGGAAGGAATCTTAGCGATCGCTTCTGCCAAGGCAACGGGTAAGACAAAGTTTATCGCCAATGCAACTCAAGACGCTGAGGCAGCAGCACTCCTGGGGCATCGCGTCTGCTTGGTTCGCAATCTCTGCCAGCGCTTAGAGATGGACTATCGGGGAGACATTGATAAGGTTCGTGGCGAATATATCACGGGCAGCGGCTACACCCTGAGGATCGGCTCCTGCGTTGACTCTCTGCTTGCCCTTGATCCGCAGAAATTTGCTGGGTGTGATCTCATTCTGGATGAAGTTTGCCAGGTTACAAGACACCTACTTACTAGCTCTACTTGTCGTAAAGAGGGCAAGCTACCTGCACTGCTAGCGAGATTTCGGGAATTGCTCAGGGCGGCCAAGCGCGTCATCCTCGCTGACGCAGACCTAGACAACGTGACTTTAGATTACGTGCGCGAGTTGCGGGGCGATGATGCTCCAGTTTTTCTCATCCAGAACGATTACCAGCCGGAGGGCTACCCAGTTCGCTATATTCAGGCACCTAATGCCAGCGTGGTCACCGCTGAGCTATTAGCAGCGATCGCGGTGCGCAAGGCAGGCGAAGTTGTGTTTGTCGCCACGGATAGCAAGGCAGGCTCAAAAACGCTGGCCCGGCTGGCGAGGCAGTGTAAGGGGCTGGGAGCTAGGGTGCTACTGCTCAACTCCGAAACCAGCGGTGGAGAGGCCGAACGGGAATTCATCTCCAATCCCGACTTAGTACTGGCGAGAGGCGAGTATGACGTGATTATTGCTTCGCCTTCAATGGGCACTGGGGTCAGTATTGAATCCCAGGACATTATCGCTGGGGTCTTCGGCGTATTCTATGGTGTCTCCGTCACAGATGCGGATGCAGCTCAGCACCTGATCCGGGTGCGAGAGAATGTGCCTCGTACGGTTTGGGCTGCGCCGCGTGGGCGCAACTTTTGTAAGGTCAGCCAATCCACAAGTCCAGCTGAAATCAAAGGAGACTTGAAGCTTCGTACTGATGCTACGGTGCGCTTGCTCCGCTCCCAACTGCGTGAGGATGTCGCTGGCGACCTCACTCATTACAATTGGGAAAACGATCCTCACCTGAACTCGTTTGCCCACATTTCGGCGCAGCAAAACTTCGCGATGCATCACCTTAGGGATACTCTGCTAGCCCGCCTAAAATTTGAGGGGCATCAAGTTACAGTGGTCGATGCTGAGAGTCACGAGGCAACCAAACTGCTACTAAAGCAAGCCAAGGCAGATATTAAGCAGATAGAGACAGCGGCGATCACTCAAGCACGTCCTCTGACTTATCCTGAAGCGTCAGAGCTTGAAAGCCGAGAAACCATCAGCCCAGAAGATCACCTAGCGCTGACTCGCTACCGCCTGGGTGACTTCTACGCTACCCATGACATCACTCCCGAACTAGTGGAATGGGATAATTTGGGTAGACGGCGCTCTCAGATCCTAGAGCTAGAACATCAGCTCCATGCCGATTTAGCCGTTCACCGAGATGTACGTTCTATTGAGCAGCAAGCGGCATGGGGTAAAGGTGTCATGCCGTGGGACATAGGCAGCGCTGAGATCAAGCGGCAGGCTCGGGATTATTTAGGGCTAGCAGGGTTCATTGATCCAAACCGCGAGTGGACAGCGGCAGATTTAGAACCCATCGCTACGAAGGCCCGTGACAATGCCACTCTGATCAAAAAGGCTCTAAATTTTCAAGTTCATGATGGTGTGAGTGACACCCAAATTGTTCATCAGCTGTTAGAGCAAATATGCCTCAAAGTTACATTTAGGTGGCAGCGGATTGACGGGAAGAAGCAACGTATTTATCGCCTTGATGAGGAACATTGGCAGAAGTTGCGAACCATCCTGGAGCAGCGGGCGAATAAGCGTAATCGGCTTCTTCAAAGTGAACCTGAGCCTGGATCACCCCTTCCTATATATGACTATTCAATAGGGGGTGATCCAAATAAATCAAATCTTAGAGAAGAAGAAAGCTACTCCCCAGATGAAACGGAGCGGAGGCTGGAGCCCCCCAACAGCCAGGTAGCCCGCCAGTGCAAACCGCCCCCAGGCCTCCCGGCACTGTCCGAGTGATAAGGGATGTGGGCAGAGTTATTGGAAGCCTTGCGCCAGTGCAGCCGACATCGCTCACAATGTCTATGATCCCTCTCCTCGCTTTTGACAGTAATCAACGATCACTTGTAGGTGATGGGCGATCGCCTTTCTGCCCATATTGGCTTAGTTTGTCGAGTAGGGAGGACTCCTCCAAGGTTTAGGCTTGCTTTGTATTCTCCGTTTCTCTCGCCTTTCGGTTTCGAGAGTGCCACAAGATTCAGCCTTGCAC
>Ga0196964_10001538_pt1 | contig 11697 bp, 8 predicted proteins | sample S1_10metaG_FD_148615 | JGI IMG/M metagenome (GOLD analysis project Ga0196964, IMG submission 148615) | Soil microbial communities from Anza Borrego desert, Southern California, United States - S1_10 | ecosystem: Environmental > Terrestrial > Soil > Desert | place: USA: California | collected...
AACTCCGCCTCGACGGCCGCGAAGCCGCCGACGAAGACCGGCGCATCGACGGCGCCGTTCGAGGCGGCGCGCACGGCGCGGGCGAAGATCGGGCCGGCCAGGCGCTCCTCGCCCAGGCGGGCCTGCAGGGCGTCGGGCACGCGGCCGACCTTCCAGCCGGCGACCGCGTCGGGCCACAGGCCGATGCCCGCCTCCTGGACGTCGTAGGCCTCGGCCAGGGTCGCGGGGGCAGCGCCCGGGAAGGCGGGCAGGGCGCGGGCGGCGCGGCGGGCGCCGGTCAGGGCGCGCGCGAGTTCGGACGGCCGTGAGGCCTGCGGGTCGGCCGCTGCGAAACTCACCTTGGGGATGCTCCCTGACTTGCGCCCGCCCGTGTTCCGGGTTCTGAGATTGTGTCTAGAGGAAACCGGTGTCATTTTCAATCGCCACGCTGGCGCCGTAGTGCTCGCGGGATGGCGGACAAGCGCGGGCAACGCGCGAAGACCAGGGAGTTCGGGGCGTGATCGGACGCATTTCGGCGGCGCTGGCCGCCATGGTCATCCTGGCGGCCACCGCCGCCTCGGCCCAGCCGTCATGGCTGGACAAGCTGCGGCCCAGACTGCCGGCGACCGCCCAGGCCGCCACGGCCGCGGCCCTGCCCGCCTTTCCGGGCGCGCTCGGCTGGGCCTCCATGACCCCCGGCGGCCGCGGCGGCCGCATCATCCGCGTCACCACCCTGGCGTCGGAGGGCCCGGGCAGCTTCCGCGAGGCGATCGAGGCCAAGGGCCCGCGCATCATCGTGTTCGAGGTCGGCGGCGTCATCGACCTGGGCAAGAAGACCCTGAGGCTGACCGAGCCCTACGTCACCATCGCCGGCCAGACCGCGCCGTCGCCGGGCGTCACCCTCATCCGCGGCGGCATGGACATCGCCACCCACGACGTGATCGTCCAGCACATCCGCATCCGCCCCGGCAGCGCCGGCGGCGGGTGGATGAGCGGCTGGGACGAGGATTCCATCGCCACCCAGGGCGCGGCTCGGGTCATCGTCGACCACTGCACCCTGACCTGGGGCACGGACGAGAACCTGTCGGCCTCGGGGCCGAGGTTCACCGGGACGACGCCGGAGGAGTGGCGGGCCGGGACCAGCCACGACATCACCTTCTCCAACAACATCATCGCCGAGAGCCTGGCCAACTCGACCCATTCCAAGGGCGAGCACTCCAAGGGCTCCCTGATCCACGACAACGTCACCGGCCTGCTGATCGTGGGCAACCTCTACGCCCACAACTACGAGCGCAGCCCGCTGTTCAAGGGCGGCGTCTGGGGGGTGATCGTCAACAACCTGATCTACAACCCCGGCCCGCGCGCCATCCACTACAACCTCGCGCCGGAGGAGTGGCTCGACCACCCGTTCCAGGTCGGCAGGATGACCGCGGTCGGCAACGTGCTCCGCGCCGGGCCGTCGACCCCGGTCGACAAGCTGGCCTTCCTGATGATCGGCGGGGCCGGCGACCTCGAGTACTACGGCCGCGACAACATCGCGGTGGATTCCGTGGGCGAGCCGCTGCGCATGTTCGGCAGCTACACGACCACCGGCGCGCGCATCATCCAGGTGTCCCGCCCGCCGGTCTGGTGGGAGGGCCTGCGGCCGATGCCCGCCCGCCAGGTGCAGGTGGCGGTGCTGAGCCAGGTCGGCGCGCGGCCCTGGGACCGCGACCAGCGCGACGTGCTGCTGATCGCCGAGGTGGCCGAGGGGCGCGGCGAGATCATCGACCACGAGGACCGCGTCGGCGGCTATCCGAAGCATCCGCCGACCCGCAAGCCCTTCAACCCGGACGACTGGGATCTGCGCTTCATGACCCCGCTGCGGCCCGAGGCGCTCGATCGTCCGGCGCAGCGGCGGACGACCTGATATGCTGCGGGCCTGAGATTCGGGGATCGACGTGAACCGCTCCGCCGAGGCGCCCCGCAAGCGCCCGACCATCAACGACATCGCCCGGCTGGCGAAGGTCTCCAAGAAGACCGTCAGCCGGGTGATCAACAACTCGCCCTTCGTGCGCGGCGACACCCGCGAGCGCATCCTGGCCGTCATCCAGGAGCACGGCTACGCGCCCGATCCGCAGGCGCGCGGCCTGGCCTTCCGGCGCTCGTTCCTGATCGGGCTGATCTACGACAACCCCAACCCGCAGTACGTCGTGAACATGCAGCTGGGGCTGCTGGACGGCATGCGCGACTCCGGCTTCGAGCTGGTGGTGCATCCGTGCGACCGGGCCAGCCCGTCGTTCCTCGACGACATGCGCAGCTTCGTCGAGCGCCAGAAGCTCTACGGCGTGGTGCTGACGCCGTCGGTGTCCGAGGACGAGCGGGCGGCGGACCTGATGCGCCAGATCGGCTGCGCCTTCGTGCGCATCGCCTCGGTGCCGCTGGACGAGCCCGAGCACATGATCGTCACCGGCGACCGGCTGGGCGCCAAGCAGGCGGCCCTGCACCTGGCGGGGCTGGGGCACCGGCGCATCGCCTTCATCTCCGGCCTGCCCAGCTTCCGTTCCGCGCACGAGCGCCGGGGCGGTTTCGAAGAGGGCCTGGCCGAGAAGGGGCTGAAGCTGGACCCGAAGTACGTGGCCGAGGGCGCCTACACCTTCGAATCCGGCATCGCCTGCGCCGAGCACCTGCTTGCCACGAGCCCGCGGCCGACGGCGATCTTCGCCTCCAACGACGAGATGGCCGCCGGCGTGCTGCAGGCGGCGCGGCGCGCCGGCCTCGACGTTCCCGGCGACGTCTCGGTGGTCGGCTTCGACGACTTCCAGATCGCCTCGCGCCTGTGGCCGCCGCTAACCAGCGTGCGCACGCCGACGCGCGAGATCGGCCGCCTCGCCGCCGAGCAGCTGATCGGGCTCGAGACGCCCGCCCGCGACGTCCAGGCGCGCCTGCCCAAGCTCGTCGAGCGCCAGTCGTCCGGGCCGCCGGGACCCTGACGACGGCGCTTGCCGCGGCCTATGACACCGGTTACCAAAGCAGCCGACCTCCGGGAGCCGACCGTGTACCGCAAGACCTACCACGCCACCCATCCGGACATGATGGAGGCCGTCTCCAACGACCAGCTGCGCGAGCGCTACCTGATCACCGAGCTGTTCCAGGCCGACCGGGTGACGCTCAACTACACCCACTACGAGCGGTTCGTGATCGGCGGCGCGGCGCCGGTGGCGGGCCCGGTCTCCCTCCCCGTGCAGACCGAGCCGGAGTCGGCCAAGGGGCGCCCCTTCCTCGAGCGGCGCGAGCTGGGCGTGGTCAACGTCGGCGAGGGGCCCGGCACGGTGGCCGTCGACGGCGAGGTCTTCCGTCTGGCGCCCAGGGACGGGCTCTACGCGCCGATGGGCTCGGCGGACGTGTCCTTCGCCAGCGACGATGCGGCCAGGCCGGCGCGTTTCTACCTGGCCTCGACCCCGGCCCACGCCCGCTTCGAGGCGAAGCACATCTCGATCGCCGACGCGGTGCCGCTGGAGCGCGGCGCGCTGGAGACCTCCAACGAGCGGACCATCTACCAGTACATCGTGCCGGCCACCTGCCGCTCGGCGCAGCTGCTGCTGGGCCTGACCGTCCTGAAGACCGGCAGCGTCTGGAACACCATGCCGCCGCACCTGCACGACCGCCGCTCGGAGGTCTATTTCTACTTCGGCCTCAAGCCCGACGAGCGCGTCTTCCACTTCATGGGCGAGCCCGACGCCGCGCGTCACATCGTGGTCGCCGACTCCGAAGCGGTGGTCAGTCCGCCGTGGTCGATCCACATGGGTTCGGGCATGGCCAGCTACGCCTTCATCTGGGCCATGGGCGGCGAGAACCTGGACTACACCGACATGACCGTCCTCGACATCTGCCAGCTGAAATGAGCGCCGGTCCCTTCAGCCTCGCGGGCAGGACCGCGCTCGTCACCGGCGCCAACACCGGCCTGGGGCAGGGGATCGCCGTGGGCCTGGCCGAGGCCGGCGCCGACATCGTCGCGGTCGGCCGCTCGGCCCCCGACGAGACCGCCGCCCGGGTCGCCGCGCTGGGCCGCCGCCTGCACGCCGTGGCCGCCGACCTGTCCTCCACCGCGCCGCTGGCCGAGGTGGTCGACGAGGCCTGGCGGGCGACGGGCGGCGTCGACATCCTGGTCAACAACGCCGGCGTCATCCGCCGCGCCGACTCGCTGGAGTTCACCGAGGCCGACTGGGACGCGGTGATCGACACCAACCTGAAGTCCGCCTTCTTCCTCTCCCAGGCGGTGGCCCGCCGCTGGGTCGAGGCCGGCCGCGGCGGCAAGATCGTCAACATCGTCTCGATGCTCAGCTTCCAGGGCGGCGTCCGGGTGCCGTCCTACACCGCCTCGAAGAGCGGCCTGGCGGGGCTGACGCGCCTGCTCGCCAACGAGTGGGCGGCCAAGGGGATCAACGTCAACGCCATCGCCCCGGGCTACTTCGAGACCAACAACACCGAGGCCCTGCGCGCCGACGAGGGCCGCAGCCGCGAGATCCTCGGCCGCATCCCCGCGGGCCGCTGGGGCAGGCCGCCGGACCTCGCCGGCGCCGCGGTCTTCCTGGCCTCGCCGGCGTCCGACTACGTCCACGGCGCCATCCTGCCCGTCGACGGCGGCTGGCTGGCGCGCTGACCCGCCTCGCCTGCCGCGCGAACCGATGCGGCGACGACACAGCCCGGCCGCCACATTTGTGACGATAGCTTGTCAGCTTGGCGGATCAGCGCTACGGTCCCGAATGATACCGGTGTCAAAACTACTTGCGTCTGGCTTTGACACCGGTGTCAGGGGAAATTAGGAAACGCCTCCGCGAAAAGCGGAGCCCGACATAAGCTCGCGACGCCGCCGGCGTCCGGGACACGGCTACGGGAGGGAGCAAGTGTCAAACATCCGCCAACTGCGCACCACGAGTCTGCTGCTCGGCGTCTCCGCCGCGGCGCTGCTCGCCGCCGGCGCCGCCCAGGCCCAGGACGAGGCCCCGGCCGGCGAGGACGTCACCGAGGTCGAGGGCGTCGTCGTCACGGGCTTCCGCGGAAGCCTCGCCGCCGCCATCGACGTCAAGCGGCGCGAGGCCGGCCAGGTCGACGCCATCGTGGCGGAGGACATCGCCGACTTCCCCGACCTGAACCTGTCGGAATCGATCCAGCGGGTGCCCGGCGTGGCCATCACGCGCGAGGCCGGCGAAGGGCGCAACATCTCGGTGCGGGGCCTCGGGCCCCAGTTCACCCGCGTGCGCATCAACGGCATGGAGGCCCTGTCGACGGTCGGCGGCACCGACGCCACCGGCGGCACCAACCGCAACCGCACCTTCGACTTCAACGTCTTCGCGTCCGAGCTCTTCAACTCCATCGTCGTGCGCAAGACCGCCTCGGCCGAGGTCGAGGAGGGCTCGCTGGGCGCCACGGTCGACCTGCAGACGGCGCGCCCGTTCGACTACCCCGGCTTCGTCATGGCCGCCTCGGGCAACGGCTCCTACAACGACCTGTCGGAGGAATGGGACCCGCGCGGCGCCTTCCTGATCTCCAACCGCTTCCTCGACGGCAGGCTGGGCGCCCTGTTCTCGGTCGCCTACAGCGAGCGCACCGGTCGCGAGGAAGGCTCCTCGACCGTGCGCTGGATGAGCAGCACGCCCGGCAACTGCGAGATCGCCTCGACCGCCGCCCAGGCCGGCAACTGCTTCGGCAGCGTGCTGGGCCAGACCCGCGCCACCCAGGGCGCCGACTGGGACGCGGTCAACTACGCTTTCCGGCCGCGCATCCCGCGCTACGACATCTACGAGACCACCAACGAGCGGCTGGGCATGACGGCCTCGCTGCAGTGGCGTCCGCGCGCCGGCACCCAGGTCAACCTCGACCTGCTCTACTCCAAGCTCGACGGCACCCGCACCGAGGCCTTCCTGGAGTCGCACGTCTTCTCGACCAGCGGCGCCAACGGCATGAACGACGTCGACGTGACGGACTACGAGATCCGCGGCAACAGCCTGGTCTACGGCGTGTTCAACGACGTCGACATCCGCAGCGAGATGCGCTTCGACAAGCTGACCACGGTGTTCAAGCAGGCGACCCTGACCGGCGAGCACGCCTTCACCGACCGCTTCACCATGCGGGCGCTGTTCGGCTGGGCCGAGTCCGACCACGACAACCCGATCCAGACCACCCTGCTGTGGGACCGCAACAACGTCGACGGCTACAGCTGGGACTACCGGGGCAACAACCGCCTGCCGGTGATCACCTACGGCGCCCTGGACGTCACCGACCCGTCGATCTGGACCCTGTCGCAGATCCGCCTGCGGCCGCAGACGGCGGTCAACACCTACGAGGCCATCCAGTTTTCCGGCGACTGGGACGGCGACGTCTGGGACTTCAAGGGCGGCGTCGAGTTCAAGGACTACGAGTTCGTCACCACCGAGCGGCGGCGCTCCAACGGCACCACCGCCAACCAGGAGAGCATCGTGCCGGGCTTCGCCCAGGCGGTGCCCAAGTCCGACTACGCCATCATCTTCTCGGAAAGCGTCGGGCCGGGCGGCAACACCTCGACCTGGGTCGGGCCGAACGTGTTCCAGGCCATCAACCTGCTGATGCTCAACGACCGCACCCTGTTTCCGCTGGGCATCGAGCCGGCGCTGGGCAACAACAACGCGATCAAGGAGGAGGACCTCGGCGGCTACCTGCAGGCCGACTTCGACTCCGAGCTGTTCGGCAACCCGTTCCGCGGCAACTTCGGGGTGCGCTACGTGCACACCCGCCAGGAGTCCACCGGCTACACCTTCACCTCCGGCAGCCCGCTGCTGACGACGGTGGAGCGCAGCTACAACGACATCCTGCCGTCGGCGAACCTGGTCTACGAGCCGTTCGAGGACTTCCTGATCCGCTTCGGCGCCGCCAAGGTCATGGCGCGCCCGAACCTGGGCAACCTGAACCCCGGGGCCTCGGTCACGGTGTCGGGCCAGAACCGCACGGTCAACGCCGGCAACCCGCTGCTCGACCCCTTCCGGGCCAAGGCCTACGACCTGTCCTTCGAGTGGTACTTCGCCGAGGACTCGCTGCTGTCGGTCGCCTTCTTCTACAAGGACATCGGCAGCTTCGTGCAGACCATCCGGGCGACCATGCCGTTCACCGGCAACCCGCTGGGCCTGCCCGACAGCGTCGCCACCGCGGCCTGCCCGGGCGGGGTCAACACCCCGTCGTGCAATCCGCAGCTGGACTGGCAGTTCAACATCCCGACCAACACCCCGGGCGGCCCGCTGAAGGGCGTCGAGATCGGCTACCAGCAGCCCTTCCGCTTCCTGCCGGGCTTCCTTTCCAACACCGGCTTCACCGGCAACATCACCTGGGTGGACTCGGAGATCACCTACCTCAACGCCACCGGCGGGGTGACGGCCACGGACCAGCTGACCGGCCTGTCGCGGATGTCGTGGAACGCCACCCTCTACTACGAGGACGACCGCCTCTCGGCCCGCGTCTCGGCCGCCTACCGGTCGGACTACATCACCACCATCCCCGGCCGCGACGGCAACACCAGCGAGGAGACCGCCGAGACGCTCAACGTCGACGTCTCCGCCTCCTACGCCATCAACGACAACTGGAAGCTCACCTTCGAGGGACTGAACCTGACCGACGAGGTCAACGACCAGTTCCTAAACCCGGACGACCGCGTGTCCTTCTACCATTACACCGGCCGCCAGTACCTGGTGGGCTTCCGCTTCAGCTGGTGAGTTCCCTTCCCTGAGCAGGGACGTCTCGGGCGCCGTCCACGGACGGCGCCCTCTCTTTTAGGGGCGAGGTTTGCTAGCAGTGCGCGGGAAGGAAGGGCGGCATGGCTGAGGCGCGCATCGTCTGTTTCGGGGAGGTCCTGCTCAGGCTCTCGGCGCCGGGCGCGGAGCTCCTGCTGCAGACGCCGCAGCTGAAGGTCTGCGTCGGCGGGGCCGAGGCCAACGTCGCCGTCTCCCTGGCGCGGCTGGGCCACGCGGCGGCCATGGCCAGCGTGCTGCCGGACAACGCGCTCGGCCGCGCCGCCCTCGACGAGCTCAGGAAGCACGGCGTCGACATCGCGCACGTCGCCCTCGCGCCCGGCCGCATGGGACTCTACTTCCTGGCCCCCGGCGCGCTCCGCCGCGCCTCGGAGGTGCTCTACGACCGCGCCGACTCGGCCTTCGCCCGCGCCGCCCCCGAGGCCGTCGACTGGGACCGGGCGTTCGCCGGGGCCGACTGGTTCCATCTCTCCGGCGTCACCGCCGCCGTGGGGCCGAACGCGGCCAGGGCCGCCGTGCGGGCGGTGAAGGCCGCGCGCGCCAGGGGGCTGACCGTCTCCTTCGACTGCAATTACCGGGCGAAGCTGTGGGAGGCCTGGGACGGCGACGGCCCGGCCATCCTGCGCGAGATCCTGGCCGAGGCGGACCTGGTGTTCGGCGACCACCGCGACATGGGCCTGCTGCTCGGCAAGTCGTTCGAGACCAAGGGGGCGGCCGAGCGCCGCCGGCTGGCCGCCGCGGCCGCCTTCGACGCCTTCCCCAACCTGAAGCGCATGGCCTGCACCATCCGCGTGCAGCACAGCGTCGACCACAACGACCTGTCCGGCCTGATGTTCGCCCGCGACGGCGCCTGGTCGACGCCGTCCTATCCCCTGACCCCGATCGTCGACCGCATCGGCGGCGGCGACGCCTTCGCCGCCGGGGTCATCCACGGGCTGAGGCGCGGCCTGCCCGAGCAGGAGACGGTGGCCTTCGGCATCGCCGCCGCCTGCCTCAAGCACGCCATCCCGGGCGACTTCAACCTGGCCTCCGAGGCCGACATCAGGGCGTTGATGGACGACGCGGGGGTCGACGTGCGGCGGTGAAGGCCGCCGCTCCCCCTGTTCACGTCCCCTGCTGGACGAAGGGGACCTTCTCGAACAGCCGCCGCTCGGCGCCGCGGGGGTCGTCCTCGAGCCGCGTCGAGTCGTCGAACACCAGGGTCTGGCGCCGGTCGAGGCCGTAGGGTTCCCAACGGGGGATTCCGGCATGGTTCGGATCGCCCGAGCGGGCGAAGGCGACGAAGGCGTCCATCATCCGCTCCGACATCCGCCGCGCCCGCTCGTCCTGTCCGGTCAGCGACCCCGGCGCGTCGAGGGTCCCGAACACCAGCGGGATGTCGAGCGTGTGGAAGGCGCCCCACTTGCCGCCGTCGGCCGGGGCGCGCCAGTCGAGCTGGTAGGCGAAGGCCGGGCTGCCCTGCTGCGCCCTCAGCTCCGCCTCGACGACCGCCGCCCGCCAGGAGCGCGAGGCCGTGGTGGCGGCGAAGTAGACCTCGGTCGGCGAGTAGTGCGGGTAGAGCCGCCGGTACGCCGCGACCACCGTCTCGGGGTCGATGTCGACGCGCATCTGCGGGATCAGCCGCTCGGGCAGCTCGGCCCAGGTCAGGCTCCAGGTGGTCGGGTCGGAGCGGCCCATGAAGTACCGCGTCTCGTCGCGGGTGTTGCCGATGACCATCGGCACGTCGCGCGAGAGCGGCGGCGCGTCCGGATAGAACGGATGGCGGGTCAGGGTCCGCTCGTCCAGCACCGGCCCGAAGTAGAGGCCGCCCGCGCCGATGACCGGGTCGGTCGCCGCCAGCCCCTCGACCAGCCGCTCGACCGGCAGGGTCCTCAGTTCCCCCGCCCGCCCCGGCGCCAGGCCCAGCGCCTCGAGGTAGGCGCGCATCCGCCGCGTGGCGTTGAGCGGGCCCGAGGCCGTGAGCTGCTGGCCGCTCATGGTGGCGGCGCGGTGGAACAGGCCGCGGGCGGCGGGCATGGCCATCAGGGTGGCGATCTTGGCCCCGCCGCCGGACTGGCCGAACAGCATCACCCGGCCCGGGTCTCCGCCGAAGGCCGCGATGTTGTCGCGCACCCACCCGAGCGCCAGCACCAGGTCGAGCTGGCCGGCGTTGCCGGAGTCCGGCAGCCTGCGGTCGAAGCGGGCCAGGTAGCCGTAGCCGAAGACGCTCAGGCGGTGGTTGAGGGTCACCACCACGACGTCGCCGCGCCGCGCCAGCCGGGCGCCGTCGTAGAGCGGGTCGGACCCCGAACCGGAGCTGTAGGCGCCGCCGTGGATGTAGACCATCACCGGTCGCCGACCGCGGTCGAGGCCGGGGGTCCAGACGTTCAGCCGCAGGCAGTCCTCCGACGCCGGCTCGGGCGGTCTGGCCTGGGGCGAGGCGGGGCCGTGGTCGAGCGCCTCGCGCACCCCCGGCCACGGGGCGGCCGGCCGGGGCGGCTGGAAGCGCCGGGGCCCGGTGTCGGCGCCGTAGGGGATGCCCTTGAACACGCTGATACCGGTGTCAGCGTAGCCCGCGAGACGGCCGCCCGACACCCGCACGGCGGGCGCCGCGGCGAAGCCCTGCACGCCGCCGGCGGCGGCGATGGCGGCCAGGGAGGCCAGCAGGCTGCGGCGATCGGGGTCGGTCATCAGTCGGGGTCCTGTCCGGGGCGCCATTGGTCCCGGTCCCCACCGGCCGGGTCAAGTTCCGCAGCCTCCGCGCGGGGCGCAAAGGGTCATTCCGCGCTCGGGCGTGGACGGACGGCGGCGGGCGCGGCTAGGTAGCGGAAACAGGCGGCGAGGACGCATGGCCCGGGTGGGTCTGGTAGGCGACATCGGCGGCACCAACGCGCGCTTCGCCCTGGTCGAGCTCGACGCGCCGGGACGGCCGGTGACCCGCGTCGTCAGCCGCCCGGCCGCCGACCATCCGACCGCATCGGAAGCCATCGCCGCATATCTGACGGGCCAGGGCGGCGCGCGTCCGGTCGCGGCGGTCATCGCGGTCGCCGGGCCGGTGACCGACGGCTTCATCGACCTGACCAATTCCTCCTGGACCCTGTCGGAGGCGGGCCTGGTCGAGGCCGGCTTGGGCCGCGCCCGCCTGATCAACGACTACGCCGCCCTGGCGCTGGCGATCGGCCGGCTGGGCGAGGCCGACCTGCGCCGGATCGGGCCCGAGGGCTCGCCCGATCCGCAGGGAACCCTGGCCATCCTCGGGCCGGGCACCGGCTTCGGCGTTTCGGCCCTGGCCCGCGACGGCCGCGGCGGCGAGGCGGCGCTCGCCACCGAAGGCGGGCACGTGGGCCTGGCCCCCGGCGACGCGACCGAGCTGGAGATCCTGCGCGACCTGACCGAGCGCTACGGCCGCGTCTCGGTCGAGCGGGTGCTGTCGGGACCGGGGCTGGAGGACCTGCACCGCTGCCTGCACGGCGAAGAGCTCGACGCGCCGGCGATCACGCGCTCCGCCCTGGCCGGCGACACCGAGGCCCTGGCCACGGTCGACCGCTTCTGCGCCCTGCTGGGCTCGGTGGCCGGCGACTTCGCCCTGGCCTACGGCGCCACCGGCGGGGTCTACGTCGCGGGCGGCATCGCCCCGCGCATCCTGGCCGTGCTGGAGCGAAGCCCGTTCCGCGAGCGGTTCGAGGCCAAGGGACGCTTCCGCGACTACATGGCCGCCATCCCGACCCACGTGGTCGTTCACTCCCATCCGGCCCTGCTGGGCGCCGCGCGGGCGCTGGAGGAGTTGGTCCGATGACCCCGTGGTGGAAGGGCGCGACGCTCTACCAGATCTATCCGCGCAGCTTCGCCGACACCAACGGCGACGGCGTCGGCGACCTGCCGGGCGTGGTCGAGCGGCTCGACTACGTGGCGTCGCTCGGCGTCGACGGCGTGTGGCTGTCGCCCTTCTTCAAGTCGCCGATGAAGGACTTCGGCTACGACG